>WLWI01000025.1_pt1 | contig 318872 bp, 297 predicted proteins | sample 6701501 | NCBI WGS metagenome assembly WLWI01 (sample SAMN12718690, study PRJNA515312) | sponge metagenome | isolation source: marine sponge | host: Mycale hentscheli | place: New Zealand: South Island, Marlborough, Capsize Point | collected 2014-11-01 | reverse complement strand
ACGCGCAGCATTCCGGAAGAAGCTCGCCGATCCCGAGCTGAGCCCACTAGTCGAAGTATTCGACAAAGAAAAGTACAACGACAACGCGACAGTGGGTGAAAACCTGCTTTTCGGCCGACCTGTCGGTGATGCGTTTGATTTCGAAAAATTGGCAGAGCATCCCTATGTGCTGGAGGTGCTGGAAATTGCCAATCTGACGGATGTCATGATGGATGCTGGCCGACAGGTTGCCTCGACAATGGTCGAGCTGTTTGCTGACCTGCCGCCGGGACATGAGTTCTTTGAAAGATATGCTTTCATCAGCCATGAAGATCTGCCGGTTTATCAAGCCCTCCTCGCCCGCCTCGGACGGGAAGGGGTGGAGGCATTGCGTGACGACGAGCGTACGATGCTTTTGTCGTTGCCTTTCCGACTGTCACCGGCCCGTCATCGACTTGATGTCGTTGACGAGCCGTTTAAGGCGCAAATTCTCGCGGCCCGAAAAATATTTGCTGACAATCTGCCGGAGGACCTAAAAGAGTCTGTCGAGCAGTTTGAGCAGGATAGCTACACCGCGTCTGCCTCCTTGCAGGATAACATCTTGTTTGGAAAACTTGCGTATGGTCATGCGCGTGGTACGGAGCAGGTTGGCGCCGCTATCGTTGATGTCGTCACGATGCTTGAACTTCGAGATGACATTATTGAAGTCGGTCTTGATTTTCAGGTCGGTGTCGGCGGCGGGCGCTTGTCGTCGGTTCAGCGTCAAAAACTCGGTTTGGCGCGAGCCGTTATCAAGCAGCCGGACATCCTCATTCTTAATGAGGCGACGGCGACGATTGATGGCGCCAGTCAAGGTCGAATTCTGGATAGCCTGCTAAGTGAGTTTGACGGGCGGAGCGTCATTTGGGTTGTCCATCGTGCGGCGCTTGCGGAGCGGTTTGATAAAATTTTGGTCATGCAGGCTGGCCGGGTTGTGGAACAAGGCGATTACGCCGAATTGGAAAATGAGGGCAGCGCTCTCACGGAATTGATTCGTGCCGAATAGGCGCAAAAGGAGGTAGCTGTGAGTTTGAACGAGGAAGTCGAACTGCTTCGAAATATTCCATTGTTCTCAAAGATCGATCCGTCGAAACTTAAACTTCTGGCTTTTGCCAGTGAACGCGTCATTTTTGGTGAAGGCCAGGAGCTCTTTCATCAGGGCGATTCCGGGGATACGGCCTACATTATTGTCGATGGAAGCGCCGACGTCCTGATAGATACTCCGGGCGGAGAGCTGGCGGTTGCTAAAATTGGCAAAAATGAACTTGTCGGTGAAATTGCGATCCTGTGTGATGTTCCAAGAACGGCGACCTTGCGAGCTGTGGCTCAAGTTACAACACTGGCAATTTCCAAGGACTTGTTTTTCCAGATGGTGCGGGAATATCCCGATATGGGTATAGAGATTATGCGGGAACTCGCACAGCGGCTTGAGCAAACCAACGCCCAGCTTCGTGATGCGCGTAGCGCTTAATTAAAAGCTGTTCAAGAAATAGCGGCGCCCCGGAAGCAACTAAACCGGGACGCCGTTTTCTTTTGTGGAAAGCGTTTATGCAGCAGCGCCGAACAATTGATTGGCGCCGCTGGTTTTGATCTCAATCGAACGAGGCTTTAGCTCTTCAGGAACTTCCCGCTCCAAATTGATATGCAGCAGTCCGTTATTTAGATCGGCGCCGACCACGCGGATATGATCAGCGAGTTGGAACTTGCGCTCGAACGCTCGTCCGGCGATTCCGCGATAAAGATACGTGCCGTCGTCTTCCACTTCTTGTGCTTTGCTACGCACGACCAAAGTATCTTCTTTGGCCGTTACCTCGAGGTCGTCGTCGCTAAATCCAGCGACCGCGATTGAAATCCGATAGGTGTTGTCGTCGGTTTTCTCAATGTTGTACGGCGGATAGCTGTCGCTGCGATCTGCGGTTTGCCTCGCAGTGTCCAGGAGTCGGGGAATGCTGTCGAAGCCAATTGAGGAACGGAATAGTGGGGAAAAATCAAAAGTCGTCATGTTGATACCCTCCTTTGAGCAATATCAGTAGGTGGGTCCGCCAAATGGCCAAACCCGGTTTCAAAAATTGAAGGCCCGGTAACCGGCACCTTCAAATTCGATATAGGATTTGAATTCAGAGATTCAAGAGAATTCTTGGATCTGTAAGCAGCTAAAAAACGATGAGTTCTCTATATATCGAGATCTATGGTCACCGGCACATGATCGGAAGGCTTTTCCCAGCCGCGTGCCTCTCGGAACACGGAAGCATCCCGCAATTTGCCTTTGAGTGCGGGTGTAATCCAGATGTGATCAAGACGCCGCCCGCGGTCACTACCGGGCCAGGTTCGGTTGCGATAGCTCCACCAGCTATACAAGAGTTCCTCAGGCGGAATTATTTCCCGGACCGCATCGATCCATTTATGGACGGTCATTATTTTGTTGAGTCCGCCTACCTCCGCCGGCGTATGGCTGACGATTTTAAGTAGCTGTTTATGGGACCACACGTCATTCTCCAGAGGCGCGATATTTAAATCGCCGACCAGGACACGCTTAGCTTGGCGCTTGCTGCCAAACCATTCCGCCATCTCTTCAATAAAGGCGAGCTTGTGTGCGAACTTTTCATTCTCGATCGGGTCGGGAATGTCGCCACCTGCGGGGACATAAAAATTATGAACCTCTGTACCGTCCGGTAGTTTCGCCGCGAGATGTCGGCAATCGTCTTTGCCACACCATTGACGCTTCTTCATTTCGACAAGCGGCACGCGAGACAGGATGGCAACACCGTTATAGCTTTTCATGCCACGGAACAGCATGTGCTCGAAACCAAGCTTTCGGACATCATCCGCCGGGAACAATGCGTCTTCGACTTTAATCTCCTGCAGGCAGACAACATCTGGCTCTAATTCCTTGACGATTTTACCGAGCATCGGCATCCGCAAGCGCAGCGAGTTAATGTTCCAGGTAGCGATCCGCATTTATATACCCCTGTTTCGTCTAATTGTTAGCAGCGTGGTCATGGGCTGCATCACCAAAGGCGCCAAACAGCTTGTTGGCTAAATCATGTTGTTGCGGCATCCACTCGGCATGCCACTGAACGCCGACCGTAAAGCGTTTCGCCGCGGGCATATGAATGGCTTCAATCACGTCATCGGGCGACTTCGCTTCGACCACGAATCCCTCTGCAACCTTATCCACACTTTGGCCATGGAGCGAATTGACCATGGTTTCGGTCTCGCCAAGTAAATTATGTAGAAACCCGTTTGGTGTCAGGGAGATCGAATGGCGTGGCTCATAGCGTTCAGCCATGATGTCCGTGTCTTGGCGCATCCTGTGATCATTTCTGCCGGGAAGAACGTGTACGCGATAATGAAGCGTGCCCCCCATTGCGATATTGATTTCCTGAATGCCGCGGCAAATACCAAAGACCGGAATACCACGTTCGATACACCCCCGGATAAGCGGCAATACGGTTTTGTCTCGGTGGGGATCAATGATTTCATCATCCGGAAATTCGGGCCCACCATAGTGATGGGGTTCGACGTTAGCGCGCCCCCCTGTCAGCAGCAATCCGTCTAGCGTGTCGAGAATTGCTTCGAAATGAGTAGCGTCACCAAAAGCCGGTATCAGGATGGGCGCGGTACCGGAAATTTCCATGGACGCGCGTGCATATTTTTCCGCTGTCATGAACAGAGCAGACATCTCTTCCGTAGCAGGCGTATAGTTGACCGGGACGCCTATGATGGGTTTTTTAGATTTAGCGGACATCGTCTCTTGGCTATCACGAGAGTGTCTGCACCGCAACTCAGGGGCTATTCTTGAACATCTTCTGGAAACGCCCAGTCAGGGGGCGTGAACACAAAAATCTGTTTGGCGATGGACTGATTTAGAATGGGTGACAGCAATGAAACCGTTGTCCTAACGCCTTGGGGGTCGGTAACCGTCCAGCCACGAAACGCGTCAGCGCCTTCACTCAGAAGAAGGGTCAGAGAGCCGCTATCCTCTTCGCCGCGCCGCGCTACCTGTATCCGTATTGTACGATTTCTCTTCTCGACTTTTTGGATGGTGAGGCCGTCTGTAAAACTAAAGTTTTCCCGAACCAAAAACGACGCGGGTGTCGCGTTAAGCGGGATCTGGCTGACATCCTTTAATTCTTCGTCGATATAAAACAGCCAGGTCCCGTCAGCGTATACCTGAAGGCTTGTTGGTTTGTCATAATCGATCCGCAATAGGCCGGGACGTTGGATATAGATATTTCCCCTTGCGTAACTGCCGCTGGAAGAGGCTTGCACAAAAGGTGCCTTTAACGTCCGGATTGAATTTATGAATCTCTCTGCCGCGACGACTGAAGGGTCTTGGTTCGCGATCGGTAGAGTGGGCTTCTGTGCATAGGATGAGAATGTCACGGCGCCTATAGAAAACAGGCAAACCATCGCGAAGATCGTACGCTTATAGGGATATCTCTTTTTCAATGTCAGAACCATCAATCAAATCTATACGCAACAATATGGCACAGATAAGACGGGGTGCCGATTCTTCCAGAACTATGCTTCGCGATTATCGATATCGCGGGCCAGGACCTCGCGCTTGCCAACATGGTTTGCGGCGCTGATAACACCTTCAGCCTCCATTTGATCTACAATCCGCGCTGCCCGGTTATACCCAATTGAGAGGTGCCGTTGAACGAAACTTGTCGAGGCTTTGCGTTCTCGACAGACCAGTGCGACGGCGTCATCGTACAGCGCATCGCCCTCGCTACTGTCACTACCGCCGCCGCCGATCGCACTGCCAGGCTCTTCTTGGGTTACTTCTTCAATATACTCTGGCATGCCCTGGGCTTTTAGCGTCGTGACGACCCGCTCAACTTCTTCGTCCGTTACCAACGGTCCATGAACCCGAGAAATGCGTCCGCCGCCCGCCATGAAAAGCATATCGCCTTGTCCCAGCAATTGCTCTGCGCCTGCTTCGCCCAAGATCGTCCGGCTATCGATTTTCGAGGTTACCTGGAAGCTGATGCGTGTCGGGAAATTTGCCTTAATCGTTCCGGTAATGACGTCGACGGAAGGGCGCTGGGTTGCCATGATTAGATGAATACCCGCAGCTCGGGCCATTTGCGCGATCCGCTGGACCGAGGCTTCCACCTCTTTGCCGGCAACCAACATGAGATCTGCCATCTCATCGACGATAACGACAATGAAGGGCAGCGGGCTCATATCGAGTGGTTGGTCTTCGTAAATTGGCTCGCCGGTTTCGGAATCAAACCCTGTTTGTACGGTTCGGGTGAGCGCCTCGCCATTTTTGCGGGCCTCTTCAAGCCGTGAATTATATCCTGCGATGTTACGGACACCCATTGTCGACATCGCGCGGTACCGCTGTTCCATTTCGCGAACGGTCCATCGCAAGGCGACAACGGCTTTTTTCGGATCGGTGACCACCGGGCAGAGCAAGTGCGGGATGCCATCATAGACGGATAGTTCGAGCATCTTGGGGTCAATCATGACCAAGCGGCAATGTTCCGGTGAGAGCCGATACAACAGCGAAAGGATCATGGTGTTGATCGCCACTGATTTACCGGACCCCGTCGTGCCAGCGATGAGCAAGTGCGGCATGCGCGCGAGATCGGCGATGGTCGGGCCGCCGCCGATATCCTTTCCGAGTGCAAGCGATAGCTTGGAGGTATTTTTCTCGAGCGTTTCTGACTCGAGAAGCTCGCGCAGCGAGACGATCTCACGGTTCGCATTTGGCAGCTCGATACCCATGGCGTTGCGGCCTTGCACAACAGCAACCCGCGCCGAGATTGCGCTCATGGATCGCGCGATGTCATCGGCGAGGCCGATGACCCGAGATGATTTAATTCCGGGCGCGGGTTCAAATTCGTAGAGTGTTACTACGGGGCCGGGCCTTACTTTGACGACCTCGCCCTGGACACCAAAATCTTCGAGCACCGATTCTAAAAGCCGGGCGTTCTCCGCTAGGGCCTCTTCGTCAGACTTGCTTGATTTGTCTTCTGTAATAATTGTTTCAAGCAGGTCAATATCTGGCATTTCGTATTCGCCCGCTGACCCGAGATCAAGCTTGGTCTGGCGCGCGGCCTCCGCCTTCTTGCCGGGCTTTGCTTTGGTCGTTCGCGGGGCAACAATCTCTTTCTTGGTCTCGCGGGTGGCACCGCTTAATCGAGGTTCACGCTTCTTGCGTTTTGTATCGATCTCAAGGCTGTCATCTACATCAAATTCATCAGCCTCCTCTTCGTCGCCAAACAGTTTAGGCTCGAGCCGTTGTCGTGCTGCTGAGCCTCCTTTCTTGGCAACGTTGAATGACCATTTCCCTGCTTGGATGCCGGCTCGTCCTCCTGCGGCGCTCGCGGCGGCACCATGATAGCCAAGCCATCTAAGTGTTTTTCCAAATTGCCGCCATTCAGCGGCAGAGAAGCCAAAGGCACCTACTAAGGCGCCAATGGCCAATACGGTAGCCGCCGCTGCGACGGCGTCCGTCCCGAAAGGTGTTAAATGCGCGCTCCAGCCTGCCGTGGCTGCAAGCGCTATATCACCAGCAACGCCGCCGTACCCGGTTTTGAGTTCCCAGCTGGCACTGGTTTCTGGTCCGGCAAGCGCAATGGCGGCGGTGAGCATGGTGATCGGTAAGAATGTCAGTCGGAGCCATAAATGACCGAGCCCCCGGTGCGTTATGATGCGCCACCCCCAGGCGAGGGTGACGGCGGGTAAAACCCACCCTGCGAGCCCGATCGATTGCATGAACATGTCGGCGACCCAGGCGCCCGTTGTTCCTAGCAGATTGGCTGCCGTTAAACTGGAAGCCGTGTTGAGAGACGGGTCGGCCGGGTTATAGCTGAGGAAGGCCGCAATCAACGCAAGCGCAGAGAGGATCAAAGAAATTCCGAACGCTTCTATTGCACGTTTTTGCAAAAACTCTGTGACGCTTGGCGGCAGTATCGAGCCTTTTCGCGTCAGGTTGTGGGAATTGGTGGCCATTCTTGCCTCCTCGTCAAAGGGTCGAGACCAGGCGATCAAGCGCCTGACTTGTTGTTTCTAAATCGTGGACTAGCGCACACCGTATATAGGCAGCGCCGGGATTATTTCCATCCTGGCCTGTCTTGGCGAAATAGGCGCCTGGAATCACTCTCAGGGCAGCCTGCTGCCAGAGTTTCAGGGCCGCTGCTTCGCTGTCGCCGACATCAAGCCACAGATAAAATCCACCATCGGGTCGATAATAGCCATGCAATCCCGAAAGCTTCTGATCTGCTAGGTCGAACTTTCGACGATAAAGCTCGCGATTGCTGGCAACATGTTCTTCGTCTTGCCAGAGGGCTGTAGCGACTGCTAAGAGCGGCATTGGTGGTGGCGCCCCGCCATAATCCCTGACCTGTTTAAAGCGCGCCATGATTTCGGGGTCGCCGGCGACAAACCCGGAGCGTAGCCCTGGAACACTCGATCGCTTTGAGAGAGAATTCATGATCAAGACATGGTCAAGCGATCCGCCGAGCGCTGCGCAGGCTTCTATGCCGCCTGATGGCGGACTGTCGTTGTAAATCTCGCTGTAACACTCATCGAAAATAACGACGAAATCATGTTTGCGAGCGAGTTCAACAATCGATTTGAGTTTCTCAACGGAGGCGGCCGTGCCCTGCGGGTTGGCGGGGGTGCAGTAATAGGCGAGCGCCGTCCGGTCCAGCGTTTCAGGATCTAGCGCGTGAAAATCAGGCAGAAAGTTGGTTTCGGGAACTGCCGGGACAAACATCGACTGAGCCCCCGCCAGCGCAGAGGCCCCCAGATAGACCTGATAAAACGGATTTGGCATCAGGACCAACGGTTGCTGACCCGAAATTTCTTCCGGGATAACGGTGAGTGCAATCATAAAGAGCGCTTCACGGGTACCGGAAACAGGTATAATTGATTTATCTGCGTCGACCATGTCTGCCGGTAGGCTGTATCGCTGCGTTAGCCAACGAGCGACAGCGGCACGAAATTCGGGCGTGCCCCAAACCGGTGGGTATTTTCCCCAAAGATCGCCACTTTCTGCGAGAACGTGATGGAGAATTTCAGGCGCTGGGTGTTGGGGTTCGCCAAGAGCAAGCGACAGTGGCGCATCCTCAGTCTGAGGCGTGCTGGAATCAAGTAATGCCCGTAAGCGATCAAACGGGTAATCACCGATTCGGTCGAGCCGATCGTTGATCATGGGCGCACTTCTTCAGTTGCCGCTGATAAGAAGCGACGTAAACTACTCAAAAAACAGCAGAATCTTACAGCCAAAGCCTGACTCGGTACAAGCGGAATGAAATAGCGATGAGGTGAATTTCATTCTTCAGGATTTAGGCAAAAGAAAACCGGAGCCCCGCGAGGAACTCCGGTAGGTTTTAGTGACTGGCAGGGCAACCTCCGGAAGGGGAAAGTCGCCCCTGCGCGAAGTCTCCAAGAGTGATTTCCACAGTTAAGCTATTGAATGGTTTCTCCGTGCAAACCGAGATCGAGACCGTCGCGCTCGGTTTCTTCGTCGACACGAATTCCGATAATCAAATCAATAACTTTCAAAATGATGGCGGTTGCGATTGCACACCAAATCACAGTGGCAACGATGCCCCATGCTTGGGTTACGACCTGACCGGCATTGCCTTCCAGCAGACCGGCGGTGCCGCCGATTGCTTTATTGGCAAAGACACCGGTCAGAAGGGCGCCAACGATACCGCCGATGCCGTGGATTCCGAAGACATCCAGGGCGTCGTCATACCCGGCGGTGCGTTTGAGCCAGGTTGCGCCCCAGTAGCAGGCAAGACCTGAGCCAATGCCAATGAAGAGGGCACCCATTGGGTCGACAAACCCAGCGGCGGGCGTAATAGCAACGAGCCCGCCAATGGCCCCGGAGATAATACCGAGAACACTTGGCTTGCCCCGAAGACCCCATTCGATAAACATCCAGGTTAATGCCGCCGCTGCGGTCGCAATTTGCGTTACAACCATTGCCATCGCCGCTGTGCCGTTTGCGGCAACCGCCGACCCGGCGTTAAACCCGAACCAACCGACCCACAACAGGGCTGCACCGATGACGGAAAGGACCAGATTATGAGGTGCGAGAGACTCGGTCCCGAGGCCTTTGCGCTTGCCGATCATAATCGCTGCAACCAATCCGGCGACACCCGCATTAATGTGAACGACTGTACCACCGGCGAAATCAAGAACGCCGTCTTTGCTCAGGAAGCCGCCGCCCCAGACCCAATGGGTAATTGGCGCGTAAACGATCAACATCCAAATCCCGGTGAACCAAAGCATTGCGCTAAATTTCATCCGGTCGGCAAATGCACCGACAATCAATGCCGGCGTGATGACGGCGAAGGTCATCTGGAAGACCATGAAAAGTGAGTCGGGAATTGTGCCGTTAACGGCACCGACCGTGAGATCCTTCAGGAAGGCTTTGCCGAGGCCGCCGACATAAGCGTTGCCAGTATCAAAGGCGAGACTATAGCCAACAACCACCCATAGGATGCTCATCAGGCAGCAGATCGCAAAACACTGCATTAAAAGGGAAAGTACGTTCTTTTTTCGAACCATACCGCCATAAAAAAGGGCGAGACCCGGAATTGTCATAAGCAAAACGAGCGCTGTTGCGGTTAACATCCAGGCCGTATCGCCAGAATCAATTTTGGGGGCGGCGGTCTGCGCCAGCACCGATGTCGCGAAGATCCCCGTTGAGAGAGCTGCTGTTAACGCCAGCAACGGTTTTTTAGAGAGCATCATTGTCTGTTTCTCCTGTGCGGATTCGGACCGCTTTTTCCATGTCGAATACAAAGATTTTTCCATCACCGATCTGGCCAGTAGAGGCCGCGTTACGAATTGCCTCGATTGTTTGCTCCGCGACATCGTCGGAAACCGCGACCTCAATTCGGATCTTGGGCAGAAAACTGATCTCATATTCCGCGCCGCGGTAAATCTCGGTTTGACCTTTCTGTCGGCCAAAGCCACGCGCTTCGCTAACGGTCAGTCCCTGTACGCCCGTTTCTGTAAGGGCCGTTCGAACTTCATCCAGCTTGAACGGCTTGATAACGGCTTCGATAAGTTTCATTCCGATTTCCCTTTTTGCTTAGAGGCTTCTAGAGACGGAGAAGAGAATGGCTTCGCCGTTGCCGCTTCGTAATTGGGCTTTTAAACACCTGATCGGCCACGATGACCGCCTTATAGCTTTATCTTGGCAAGGGGCGTGCCAATTTGGCAGGAACGCTGACATAAATCTTAGAAGACTAACTAAAACAGTGCCTTAACGAACGGGTTGGCGGCTAATCGGTGGTTATCGAGAGTTACATATAATTTTAACCTGCTTATTTTTTAAACAAAAAAACACCTGTGGTTAAAAAATAACCATCTTTGTTGTCCTGTAGAACGCGAATTGCTTCTGGACAGAAAGCCGGTTGCAACGGCAATCTATCTGCATGCCGAATAAGGGGAGAAATACAGCTGAGCAGGACTTTGATGTTCTGATCATTGGCGGCGGCATGGCCGGGCTTATTTTGGCGACGGCGTTGGGAAGTGCTGGTGTATCAGCCGCTGTTATTGAGCCACTTCCCCCCCACAAAATGCTCGATACTGGATTCGATGGTCGCACGACAGCGATTGCGGCTGGTTCTCGGAATGCTCTCGCATCAATTGGCGCCTGGGCGGGAATGAGTGGCAACGCTGAGAACATATTGGAAATCAGAGTGTCGGATGGACATTCGCCACTTTTCCTGCATTACGATCATGTAGAGCTCGATAACGGGCCGCTGGGTTACATCGTTGAAAACCGTGAGATCCGGTCGGTTCTTCTCGATCGGCTTGCGGCTTTGCCGACTGTGAAATTGTTCTTTGGCCAGCGTGTCGAATCGCTTGATCGAGATGGACATTTTGCCTCGGCTCACCTCAGTAGCGGCGTGACGCTCAAGGCACGATTGGCGATCGCTACGGACGGACGTCGGTCTCCAACGCGGACAGCAGCAGGCATAAATGTTAAGCAATGGCGATACCCACAAACCGGCATTGTTTGCACGGTAAAACACCAGCACCCTCACCGTGGCGTGGCGCAGGAACATTTCCTGCCCGCAGGCCCGTTCGCCATTCTGCCAATGACGGAGCAAAGATCCTCTATCGTATGGACAGAGAAAGCAGAGCTTGCGCCTGCGTTCCTAAATTTACCGGCCGCTGAATTCGCTGACGAGTTGCGTCGTCGGTTTGGTGACTATCTTGGCGAGCTCGAAATCGTAGGGCCGGTATTTTCTTATCCGCTCGGGCTCCTTTACGCTGAACATTACATTGCGCCGCGTCTCGCGCTCGCCGGAGACGCGGCACACGCCATCCACCCTATTGCTGGCCAGGGATTGAACATCGGCATTCGCGATGCCGCGGCCCTGGCAGAAATTGTCGTTGATGCGTTAAGGCTGGGTCTTGATCCGGGGTCAATAAATGTTCTTGAGGATTACGAGAAATGGCGGCGATTTGATAATACGATGATGATAGCGGCGACCGATGGGTTGAACCGCTTGTTCTCAAATAACGTCGCACCGGTGAAGCTTGCCCGTGATGTTGGGCTTTTGATGGTAAATCGTACGCCGACCTTAAAGCGCCTCTTTATGCGTCATGCGATGGGGGTGCTTGGCGATTTGCCGCGCCTTATTCGCGGTGAGCCAATCTAGATAGTCTCAAGGCCGATACCACGCCTCAGTTCCCTTCTCGCGAAGACTGTCGAGAAACCTACGGTGATCCGGCGCCTGAAAGAGTAACTGCTGACGTTGCTTATCCATGGTTGCCACAAACTCATCGTAATCTTCATCAGAAACCGCAGCTTCTAAAGGATACTCAACATCATCAACAAAGTTCTTCCCAAACAGAACATAAAGATAGCTCCACTCCGTAAAGAGCGGATTGGTCGTTTCAATATCAAGCTCCGTTGGCAGCTTGTGTTTCCATAATGCTAAGCGTTCACGCACTCGTTCGGGTATCACGTTTTCACCGCGCGCGGTTTCCCAAAAACCTCCTTCCCGGTTGGAGATCGCATAATGCATCGCGATAAAATCGCGAATATCTTCGTACATGTCTGTGACAAGATGATTATATCGATCGATGAGCACGGGATCACAATTACGATCTGGCAAGTGATCAAGAAATCGCCGGATAGCAACTTGAATTAGATGGAAACTTGTTGATTCCAGCGGTTCAATAAAACCGGCTGATAGACCGACGCCCAAACAGTTCTTCACCCAGCTGTGACGGGCCCGGCCAATCGCCATCGGGATTACCCGAGGCTCAGCGTCTTTGCCGTCTTCCCCGAGGTGCTCAAGAAACTCGTCAATCGCCTCGTCATCGGTTCTAAACTGACTTGAAAAAACATAGCCGGTCCCCCGCCGGGAATAGAGCGGTACATTCCACGACCACCCAGCCCCGAGCGCTGTGCTTGTCGTGTAAGGCTCAAGGGGTGCGCCTTCTCGATGGGGAATTTGTACAGCTAAAGCACGATCACAAAGCAGGTGATCACCATAGGGAATAAAATCTTCCCCCATCGCTTGACGGAGAATAAGACTACGAAAACCCGAACAATCGATAACAAACTCAACGGGGTGGGTACTACGTTCTTTTAGCTCTAGCGCGGAGACAAACCCTCTTTCATCCAACGTAACGTCCGTTACATCATCGCTGATATAGGTCACACCGAGGGTGGTGCAGTAATTTTTGAGATACTCTCCCATTAGAGAAGCGTCGAGATGGAAGCTGTAATTCGCTAACCCTTCAAACGGGTCGGATTCAAGCATCTTGGGCGCTCGGTTTGCATCCATCAGGGTCGGCAAAACGCTCATTGAGTGCGCGAACGACGGTTGCTGTGTCCCGCGCACGGCTCGACGGTGATAATGATAGGCTGGGTGAACACCAAAAATAGGCTTTGGTGCATCAAATGGGTGGTAATAATCTCCGTCACTGCCGTCAGAATTGATATTCCAGCCTTTGAACCTCACAGCCCCCTTAAACGACGCGTCACAGTGATTGAGAAAATCCTGCTCATCAATTCGCATTTGAGCAAATGTCACAAAGGTACTCAGAGTGGTTGCCTCTCCGACGCCAATGATCGGTAGGTTGGGGGATTCAATGACGGTGACCTCGGTGTCCGGGCCATCGTTGCGCCGGTTAAGCGATGCCACGAGCAAGCTTGCGGCAAGCCACCCGGCACTGCCCCCGCCGACGATGGTAAAGCGGGTTATTCGGTCATTCGTCGTCAATTTAGGTCACCAGAAACACTATTAGAGATTCAAAAATAAGTTTGCCTTGTACCTTTTATAACGACAAGGCGGTGAACAGTTTAGGGGTCGCGGCTCAATCCAGCTTGCTCAAGTGCTGTCAAATAATCTTGCCATCGTTCTGACTGAAAGCTTCCAAGTTCATAGAGGTATTGCCACGAAAAAATTCCCGTATCATGGAGGTCATCGAAGATCAGCCGAATTGCATAATTCCCAACGGGCTCAATCTCCATCACCCCGACATGCCGCCTACCGGCAATAGTTTTTTTCTGACTTGCGCCATGGCCTTGAACCTCGGCGGAGGGACTTTCCACACGCAATAATTCGGCTGGATAGGAAAACGCGGCGCCATCATCGAATGTGACATCCAGTCGCTTCTCTGCCTTCTTGAGTTTAATCTGAGTTGGACGAGGTGGCATGCGTCAGCTCTTGGCTGAACCGCCGTCTAGTTGTCTTGCTTCATCGGCCAGCATGATTGGAATACCGTCGCGGATGGGATAAGCCAAGCCAGCAGCGTCGCTGATCAGCTCTTTGGCTTCTTCGTCATAGCGCAGAGGCTGTTTTGTAACCGGGCACACCAAAATTTCGAGCAATTTCGGGTCAACACTTGTCTTGGTCGTCATATGATCTTCCTTACTGAAAGCTTTAGTGACTGATATCGCTGGCGCCGCCATTTTCCATAAGCGCCATTTCCAGCAACGTTATAACAATATCTGCGCGCGCTGATAAAGATTGCGCTTCGAGTAATGCCTGTCGTTCATTGGGGCCGAAAGGGCAGGTCATTGCGAGTGATGTTATCAACCGATCATTTGGTGTCGCCACGACGGCGTCCCAACTCGCTTCGATATTCTGCAGCGCAAAATATTCTTTGACGGCGGCCAGGAGACGGTCGCGGTCGATTACGGGATCGGGTTCATCGCCAAGATCATTTCGAAACCGTCTGTAATCCGCGAGTACACGACGATAGCCATCCTTGCCGGTCATTTCTTCGGCGATCTCGAAGCGGCATATGCCAGACAGTGTGAGCATATAGCGCCCATCGTCGGATTCCGAAAAGCTCGTAATCCGTCCGGCGCAACCGGTCTTGTACAAATCCGGCTCGTCATCACCGATGCCCCCGGCTCCCCGGTTATCTTCTAAGTCAGGAACCCGTGGCTGTAGCATGCCGATGATGCGTTGTTCGTCTGCCAGCGCATCCCGGATCATCATGAGATAGCGAGGTTCGAAAATGTTTAGAGGGAGTTTTCCAGCCGGCAAAAGCAAAACGCCCGTCAGCGGAAAGATTGGGATCACCCTGGGAAGGTCTTCAAACCCAGGGTCGAAGACGCTGCGGGTCATGAAAACAGGATCGATGAAAGTTTCTTGCGACCGTCCATGGTAACGGGGTCCGTTGGCCCAATGGCCTCAAATAATTTGAGGAGTTCCAACCGCGCTGCGTCGTCATTCCATCCGCGATCCTGACGGATAATTTCGATCAAGGCATCGATCGCAGCTTCTGCTTGTCCACCAGCATAAAGAGCCAGAGCGAGATTAAAGCGCGCTTCGTGATCTTTGGGGTTTGTTTCCACCGCTGACTGTAGCGGTGCGAGATCGCCTGCCTCGGCGGCTCTTTCGGCAAGCTCAAGAGCACTGAGAATGCTTGCAAACGCGGCATCGTTTCGTTCTTCATCGCTTAGGGTGTCGACGAGCTCCTGCGCGCCGACGGTGTTGTCGGTCTCGATGCAGCAGCGGGCCAGCCCCGCTTTGGCGGCAATATTGTCTGGGGCATGTTGAACCACTTGCGAATATACTGAGCCAGCTTGTTCGTATTCCCCCGCTTCCATGAGTGCTTCCGCTTGTTCTAGCGCTTCATCGATAGGGGACTTTTCTTCGGTCCCAGCGTTTTCCGTAAGTTTGCTGACAAACTCTCGAATCTGACTTTCGGGTAGCGCGCCTTGAAAGGCGTCGACAGGCTTGCCCTGATAAAACGCATAGACTGCGGGGATCGATTGGATTCGGAGTTGTTGAGCGAGATTCTGGTTTTGATCAATATCGATCTTGACCATTTTGACGGCGCCATTTGATTCGGTAACGACTTTTTCAAGCAACGGCCCGAGTTGTTTGCAGGGCCCGCACCATGGTGCCCAGAAGTCGACAATGACGGGAACTTCTTGCGACGTTTCGATGACATCCTGAACAAAAGCTGCTTCGGATGATTCTTTGATTAAATCACCTGCCGGTGCTGCCGGGGGTGCATTGGGATCGAGGATCGGCTCCATGGGACGTCGCTTTAATCGTTTCGGTCAGATGCATAACGCCTATTGACGTTCTGCGTTAGAGTAAATGGCGAATTTTACCGATAAAGACAAGGGTCTGGACGCTTGCCAGTCGGCATTATTGTTTTTGTGTCGCCGGATCAAGGTCCAGAATAAGCGGGAGATGATCGCAATCAACCAAAAACCGTTGCAAGTTTTCCGGTGATAATCCGATCGTCGCGGTGTTGATCAATGGGTGGTAATTGACCTGTGATGCCTCGAGCATTTGTTTGTCGAGAACAATGGTTACGTGTTCTTCCTCTGCGCTGATATCGTTGATCGCGCCAAAGGGTGTGACGGACCCTGGCGTGACGCCCAGTTTTTCCATTAATAATGCGGGCTGGCCAAAAGAAAGACGCCGCGATGGCAACAAATCAGCTAAAGCTTTCATGTCCATCCGTCGCCATTCCAGACAAACAACAAGAAACAAAGCCCCACCTTTTGCCTTCAGAAACAGGCTCTTACAATGTACGCCTGGTAATTCGCCGCGCAGCTCCTTCGCTTCTTCCACCGTAAAAACGGCAGGGTGGGTGTATTCCGTATAGTCGATTTTAAGGGCCTTAAACCGCGCTAGGAGCGTTTCGCGTGTGGCAGGGTGTCGGGTGGTATCGATCATGGTGTGCACCCTATAGAAAAGGGGGTGTAATTTTCAATATCAGGCGTATAAGCAAGCACTTGCAAAGCTGGCGCGTCTGATTATTATCGCGCCTCCGGATGCGGGCGTAGCTCAGGGGTAGAGCGCAACCTTGCCAAGGTTGATGTCGTGAGTTCGAATCTCATCGCCCGCTCCATTTTCTTTTCAAAATAAATTTCAAGCACGCCGCTGAGATTTCCATGCCGGTCCCCTAGCATTAAGCAAATGCAGGCATGACTTCTTTTGCGAAAGCGCGCATTTGTGGTGGGCTCATCTGAGCGCCAGCCAACAGAATATATTCAACACCACCGTCGCGGAGATGCGTCAAGTCTTCGATAATTTCCTCAGGCGTGCCGATCAACGTTCCTTGCTCAGCGGCTTTTCTAAGATCGGGATCAGATGCCATGCTGGTTTGGTAACTGGCATCGTTGGATTTTGCCGCCTGATTCATGTGATTGAGCGCGGCCATACGTTTATCGATGGCAATGGTGCGTTCTTCCTCATTTCGGATTATGTGCATGCCGCGGGCGACAGCGACGTTCATCGGATCAAATGATTTGCCGGAGGCCTCGATGGCTTGCCGATAAATGGCAAACCGCTCGAGCGTGACATCGAACGTTGCGAACTGATCCAGCAGCAGTGAATAGCCGCTATCTGCAGCATAGCGTAGGGAGTCGGGTCGGCCAGCGGCGAGCCACATTGGTGGATGTGGTTGTTGGACCGGTGGCGGCTCAACGACAATATCTTCAAAATTCCAACGGTCGCTATGGAATGAAAATCGTTCGTTTGATGACAATGACTTTTTGATCAAGCCCATCGATTCCTCGAACCGCTCCGTTGCTTCCTTGATCGGAATGCAGAATCCGTCGAACTCGGTCGGTCGGTACCCTTTGCCAACGCCAAAATCAAAACGTCCATTGGACAACACGTCGACGGTGGAGGCTTGCTCGGCGAGGAGAACCGGATTGTGCCAGGGAATGACGACAACCCCTGTACCAAGCCGGATCGTCGATGTTTTCGCGGCTAAATAGGTCAGCAGGTTCATCGATGCTGAGACCTGGGCCTCGCCCGTGAAATGATGCTCGACCAAAAAGATGCTGTGGTAACCAAGCGATTCAGCCTCAACGATAGCGTCGATAAAGGCGCCATATGAATGACTGTCTTCAGACTTATCCAGCAGTATTCGTTCTGAATCTGCCTGAGACGCCGCCGCCGCCGCTGTGGCGCCGCCGAATAAACCGAACTTCATTTAATGCTCCTGACTTGCCGACGATGTCGGCCGGATCGTACGTGTTGGTTCACGATATTCCATGAAGAGCCACCTTGACGCTGGATTTCATCGGTAGCAAGGGCGAGTATGCCGCTCTGGGTAGGAGAATTTCTATATGACGATAAAGAATTTGGCGGCGGATGATATTTGTTTCCCTTCCTTTGACATTGGCGCCGGAAGGGACGGCGATATATTTTCGTTTTCGAGCCATCAACGGGCGCGGGATGCGCTGGCATTTGGCCTTGGAATCGATGATTCCCATTTTAATATTTTTGTCTTGGGCGAACCGCGCAGTGGACGGTTAAGTTCTACGGTCGAGTTTATTGAAACCGCTTCGAAGGAGATGAAACCCGCAGCCGATTGGATCTACCTGAATAACTTTCAGCGCGCTGCGGAGCCGCAGGCATACTCGCTGCCTGCCGGCGGCGGCTATGAGTTCTCCAAAGCGTTGGCCGCGACAATCGATCAACTTACCGCGGCGATGGGTGATGCCTTTGGCAGCGATGAGATGAAACAGCGTATGCAGGAGGCCGCTGCCGGGGGCGCTGCGGATATTCAAGGTGAAGTCGATGCTTTGCGCGAGACTGCCCAGTCTCATGGATTGGATATTATACAAACCGACGATGGCATGAGCATTGCGGCCATTGATGACGATGGAAATCCCGTTCCGCCGAATGAGATGTCAGCGGAACAACAACAGGCCGCACAACAATATGGCCCTGATCTTGCTCAATCTCTGACAATGCTAATGGCGGCTGCTTCAGAAAACCAGGTGGCGTTACAGCAATCACTCGATATGATGGCACGAGACCTGCTCGATCAGGTTGGCGCGCCAATATTAGATGCTATTGCCGAAAAGTATGGCAGCTATCCAGGACTTGCGGGCTGGTTCGTTGAATTGCGCGCCGATATTGCAGAGAACTACAGGATTTTGCTTGCTGAAAATCCAACAGAGCTTCCGGCGGAGATGCAGCCCGAAACGCGCTACGCCGTAAATTTGCTATCCGATAATCGTGCGACGCCTGGTGCCCCTGTCATTGTCGAGCCAAACCCCACCTATCAAAACTTGTTCGGCCATTTGCAGTACCGCCAAAGCGAACAAGGATACGCCACTGATTTTACCATGGTTCAGCCGGGGGCTCTTCACCGCGCAAATGGCGGTGTGTTGGTCTTGCGGGCCGATATGATCGCCGAAGCACCCGGCATTTGGGGTTATTTGAAAGCAGCGCTCCGCGATGGTGAAATTAGAATTGAGGAGCCTCACCGGGCGAATAGTCTGCCTGTCGCCGGGGCTGTGCGCCCAGCACCCGTGCCGCTATCGGTTAAGGTTGTGATGATTGCTGCGCCGAAATGGTACTACACGTTTTTTGCATCGGACCCCGAGTTTCAGAGCTACTTTAAAATCAAAGCGGATATCGATGCTGATATGGAGACGAACTCCAAGAACCTTCAGGAGTACTCGGCGCTGATCCGGGAGTTTGCGGTATGCGATGGTGCAAAGGGAATTGATGACGAAGCTATCGCGTTGCTCCTGGGGTTGGCGTCTCGGTGGGCGGCGAACCGGGAGCGACTATCATCTCAATTTGAACAGATCAATGACGTCGTTGTAGAGGCGCACCGGACGATGGGAAAGAAAAGTTCGCAGATCACTACGGACGCAGTAATGCAGGCTCTCGCCAATCATCAAAATCGGGTATCTCGAATTCCGAGCCGGATGCTCGACTCGATTGCTGAAGAAACGGTGATCATAACCACAACGGGATCAGCTGTTGGACAGGTTAATGCGCTGACGGTCCGTGATATGGGCGATACGAGCTTTGGCATGCCGAGCCGGGTCACTGCGAGGGCATCCGTAGGTCGTCACGGTGTTGTCAACATTGAACGCGATGTCGCGTTGGGTGGGCCTATTCAGCAAAAAGGCGTGATGGTTCTGCAAGGTTTTCTTGCCGGTATGTTTGCCCGACGGTTTCCATTGTCTTTCAATTGTTCGGTGACTTTCGAACAAAGCTATGGCGGTGTTGAGGGTGACAGCGCGTCGCTTGCCGAGCTCATGGCAATTCTCTCCGATTTGTCCGGCGTCCCGTTGCGACAGGACCTCGCGATCACGGGCTCAGTCAATCAGCGTGGAGAAGCACAGGCTATCGGTGGCGCTAATCAGAAGATCGAAGGTTTTTTCGGGGCTTGTTTAAGTCAGGCTGAGCTTACGGGCTCTCAGGGTGTCATCATTCCTGTTGCCAATGAGCGCAATGTAATTTTGCTTCCTGAGGTTTCGGATGCTGTCGCGGCGGGTAATTTTCATATCCACAGTGTCGCCACCGCGGATGATGCAATTGAACTCTTTACCGGTGAGGCGGCTAAGAAAGTCTATGAACTGGTCACAACGCAACTCGAAGCGTTTGATCAAGCGTTGACAGAACGTGCCGGCGGCAGGTGATCAGGACGAGTTTGAGGCCTTTAAAGTCGCTTATTGTGCGATTCCTACGCATTTAGGGGTGAAAACTGTTACATTTTGCGCCATACGGGGCCGTATGGCGCGCGTAAGCTCCTGAAAACTATAAATTCATCTAGTTGGCACGATATTTGCATCCTTTGGGGTGGAATTTGCGCTTAGTTGCTGCGCTCATTCTCTTCCCCAACTTCAGGCGGCCTCATTGGCCGCCTTTTTTATGTCTGCTGTTTAAATCAGTGCTCGGTTCAACGCGGTTAGGCCGATAATCGAAATAAGTCCAAAGACGGCAACAAAGCGCAGGTTAGGTCCATAGGCGAGACCTTCCAGGGAAACGCCGAACATGTTGCTGGCAACGGCGACTGACACTGCGGACAATCCCGTCATTGATGAAAACGCCCAGCCGACCAGCGTGGCTTCCATGATGATCAGCGGTAATACGCCGGTTTCGATTGATGCAAAGAGAACGAGGACTAATGTGGCCGTGACGATTTGGTGAATGCCAATAAAAGCCAAAATGGTGATTGTGCTGATAATTGCCGTGATGACGCCCCAGTCAGGAAGCTGTAACGCCGCGACCGTTTGATCAAAACCGGTTTTCTCTATCGCGAGGATCAACGCCTTGCCAAGCAGGATGGCTGCGGTCAGCAAAACAACTTCGCTATGAACTGTACCGATGCCTTTGCCAGATTGGCGGATAGCGGCGACCAAATGGTGACGACCTTGAAAAGCGAGTCCGGTTAGACACAAAAGCGGTATACCTGTGACAAGGCATTGCAGGGTCGACAAAGATGTTGTGGCACTTAGCAAGAGAACGACGGACGCCGCCGCCGCCACAGCGGGTAATACAGGGAGCAATGCTCCAATAGCGCGGATTGAGCCGCCGATACCAACCTCTCGTGTATAAAGTAGGTGGGCGATAATGAAGCCGACCATTACAAAACTCAGCCCTAAAGTCATGATTTTCCATAGCGCGACATTGGGTAAGTGTTCGTAGCACAGCGCCATTGCGAGCCAGAATGGTGACCATAAACAGCACAGGCACATGCCGCGCTGGCAAGCTTCAGCGGCGGCCTTACGGATGTCTGCGCTATTATCGCGCCCAATAATGGGTGCGAAAATCGACATAACACCGACATTGAGAACGCTACCGAGAAATTGGCTGCCAGCCATCAATCCGCTATTTCGTTCCTGGGCGCCAAGCCTCTCGACGAGTTGGCGCGCTTTACTGATCTCCGGTCGTTGATCCGCCGTTGCGCGTAGCAATACGACAGTTCCGAAAAAGGCTGCAAAGATCACAGAATGCTCCATGCCTTCCCAAAGGGCCTGCCAACCATCGAAGAGTGCCGCCAATCCAACCGCTGATAGCGCGAGGCAGAAAATTAGGATTTGCATGCGTCTTTTGATTTGTCCCAGGACCAATACGACATAGAGAGCGAGCACTGCACCGCTTGCAAAAGGCAGAGACGGGTGGTTCCAGACGAGACGGACAACAGCAGACGCCCATAGGACCGCTAAGAGGATTTGATTTATCGGTAGCTTGGTAAGCGGCAGCATGTCGCGTTCTAACAGGATTTAAGCTGCGCTTGTTTATCAGTTAACGCATTTGCTTGAAAGCGAGACCGCAAAGCCCGTCCTATGACTTAAATTTGGAGGACTGATGCGTAAACTAAAAAGCCGCCGAGCGTGAAAAGATAAAGCGTTGTCGCACCGAGCAAAACAAAAACTGTGTTGCCTTTCGTCGCGAGGGGGTTGTGACGCCTATCAGATGTCAGGCGGGGTTTACTGCGGCGTTCCTTGCCACCATTGATCGCGAAGTAAAAACGCCAACGGAGCATAGGGACGCTCATGCGGATGTTCACGGGCGGCTTTGCCCGAGTTTCTCCTGGCAGTGCCGCTGCTATCGCTGTTCTTTGTTCCTCTGATAGCTGGTTCGAAATTGGCGCGGGCAATCGGTCAAAGAAAGGATCGCTCTGGGGGTCTGGAAATATAGAGCCTTCAGGCATGGTCGGCCTCATGTTCGATTTGTGAAAAATCGTTGCTTGAAACTTGTTAACCATGATTTCATCTATGATTTGTTAAAACTTGTCTCACTTAGGGGAAGAACCTTGACCGCCATACGAAACCGAAAGGCCGGACTCATGCTTCAACGCAGTGAAGACGCAAAGACAAACGTAATCCGTAAAATCGCAACCGCCGCACGGCGCAAGGCTAAAAAGTCTGGAAAGGCGGATGTTGGCGCATTCGTTTCGGCGTTTTATGAAAACACCGCGCCGGAAGATATATTGCGCGCTGCGCCCGATGAATTAATGGCCGCTGCTCTGTCTGCATGGGAGTTGGTGCAAAAACGTACCGCGCGCAAACCGTCTATTCGGGTCTTTAATCCAAGTGCTGAGAATAACGGTTGGGGTACTGATCATACCGTTATTCAAATCGTAAATGACGACATGGCGTTTTTGGTCGATTCCGTTACGGCGGCTCTTAACCAGCTTGAAGCAACCATTCACGTCATTGTGCATCCGTTGATCCGCGTTAAACGAGACAAGACGGGTCGTCTTCTCAAGATTTGTCAGAATGAAAAGGCTTCCAAAGCGTCGGCTGATAGCAAGACGGAATCATTGATCCATATTGAGATCAACCAGCACGCTGGTGCTGATAAGTTACGGTCGATTTCCAAACAGCTGGAAAATGTTCTTTCTGATGTTCGTTATGCTGTAGAGGATTGGCGGACGATGCGGGTGAAAGTCGCAGAAGCGATTGCCGATCTCCAGCCTGATGAAGTTCCTCTCTCGCGGGCAGAAATCGAAGAAACGAAATCATTTTTGCGCTGGATCGACGACAACCATTTTACCTTTCTCGGCTATCGCGAATACGGCATTACCTCGAAAGGTAAGAAAGCTGGCCTAAAAACACATCGAAAGAGTGGTCTCGGTATTCTCCGCTCTCTGCGAACAAAAATTTTTGAAGGTCTTTCCAACGGTTCCGAATTGCCACCGGACATCGCGGATTTCCTCAAAAAGCCGACAGCATTGATGGTGAGCAAGGCAAATACACGGTCGACCGTTCATCGCTCGGTTCATCTCGATACCATCGGTATCAAGATGTTTGACCAACAAGGCAATGTTATCGGCGAGCGCCTGTTTGTTGGGTTGTTTACGTCGGACCTCTATAATCACACGGTCAACGAAATTCCGGTCCTGCGCGGGAAGGTCGACACGATTGTCGAAAGCGCTGGTTTCGAACCTTCGAGCCATGATGCGAAAGCGCTCATGCATACACTGCAATCCTTGCCACGCGACGAATTGCTGCAGGTGGATGTTGACGATTTATTGGTGACCTCACTCGGCATTTTGCGTCTCCGTGAACGTCAGCGGGTTGCACTTTTTGTTCATCGTGATCCCTTTGGCCGCCACCTTTCCTGTTTGGTTTTCGTTCCACGGGATCGGTACAACACCGCGCTGCGTCGAAAGCTGCAGGAGGTCTTGGAAGGTGGGTTTGCAGGGCCGGTAACAGCCTACTACACGCAGGTTACGGATTCTGCTTTGGCGCGTGTTCAGTTTATCGTCAAAACAACGCCCGGCGTTGCACCGCCTCAGACCGATCAAGAAATCGAAGAACGACTGGCCCATGCTGCGCGCGACTGGTCGGATGGTCTCGCGAGTGCATTGATGGTTGTGCATGGCGAAAATGAAGGAACGCGATTGCACGGCATTTATCGGGATGCATTCCCTGTTGCCTATCGTGAAGATTTCGATCCTGATGCTGCAACTGCTGATGTCGTCCATGTCGAGAAAACGCTCTCAAACGGAGCGACGGTTCTTGATCTGTATCGCCCACAGGGAACCGCAGATCACGAAGTTCGGTTCAAGCTGTTTCATCGCGATACGCCCCTGCCATTGTCAGATGTTCTGCCGGTTCTCGAAAATATGGGACTTCGGGTCATTGACGAGATACCGCACCAACTTACGCCCAATGGATCGGATGAAACCGTCTGGTTGCATGATTTTGGATTGGTTATGCGTTCCGGTGCCGCCGTTGATATCAACAAAGTTAAATCGTTGTTTGAAGACGCTTTCCATCACGTTTGGAACAACGAAATGGAAGATGACGGTTTTAACAAGCTAGTGCTTGGTGCTGGTCTCGAATGGCGTCAAATCGTTATGTTGCGTGGCTATTGTAAATATCTATTGCAAGCGGCAATTCCTTATAGCCAACCCTATTTGGAAGATACATTAGCGAACCAAGTCGAAATTACGGCGAAGCTTGTCGAGCTTTTTGAGTGTCGTTTTGACCCTGAAAAAGCAGCCAGTTCAGCGAAGCGTGTCAAGAAACTGGAAGACAAACTGTCCGGCGCCTTGGACAGCGTAGTGTCGCTGGACGAAGACAAGATCCTGCGCCGCTATCTTAATATTATTAAATCAACACTTCGGACAAATTTCTATCAGCCGGCTGAGAATGGAACACCAAAGCCGTATGTTTCATTCAAAATCGATAGTGGCAACGTTGATGACCTCCCTCTGCCGCGCCCGGCCATTGAGGTCTTTGTGCACTCACCGCGTGTTGACGCCGTGCATTTGCGAGGTGGCAAAGTTGCCCGTGGTGGTATTCGTTGGTCGGATCGGAAAGAGGATTTCCGCACCGAGATTCTGGGGTTGATGAAATCGCAGATGACCAAGAACGCGGTGATCGTACCGGTTGGCGCGAAAGGCGGGTTTATCGTCAAGCAGCCGCCCGAAACCGGTGGTCGTGAGGCTTTTCTTGAGGAAGGTATTGATTGTTATAAAACGTTTATGCGTGGCCTTCTGGATATTACAGACAACCTCAGAAGCGATAAGGTTGTGCCGCCTGAACATGTCGTGAGGCATGATGATGATGATCCATATTTAGTCGTTGCGGCGGATAAAGGTACCGCAACGTTCTCTGATATCGCCAATGGCGTTTCCCAGGAATATGGCTTCTGGCTCGACGATGCTTTTGCATCTGGCGGCCCCGTTGGGTACGACCATAAGGCCATGGGTATCACGGCTCGTGGTGCCTGGGAGTCCGTCAAACGCCACTTCCGCGAAATGGGTGTTGATGTCATGACAACGCCGTTTACCAGTGTTGGTGTCGGCGATATGTCCGGCGATGTGTTTGGCAACGGCATGATCTATTCACCGTTCACTAAACTGCTAGGCGCTTTCAACCATCTTCATATTCTTGTGGATCCGGATCCTAATCCGGCGACAAGCTTTAAAGAGCGAAAACGGTTGTTTGATAAAGGTCGATCATCCTGGACAGACTACAACACCAAGCTGATTTCGGCTGGTGGCGGAATTTTTGAACGCGCTGCAAAGTCGATCAAAGTGACACCGCAGATGCGTAAAGCTTTTGATCTTCCGGCCGGGGATACAGTGACCCCAAATGAGCTCATACATGCGATGCTTATAGCCGAGGTTGATCTGCTGTGGTTCGGTGGGATCGGGACCTACATTAAGTCTCGTGACGAAAACAACGTCGAAGTCGGTGATCGGGCTAATGACACCCTCCGAATCAATGGCGGTCAGCTGCGCGCAAAAATCGTTGGCGAGGGGGCGAACCTCGGTGCAACTCAGCTTGGCAGAATTGAATATTCAAAATCCGGTGGTCGTATCAATACTGACTTTATCGATAATTCAGCCGGTGTCGGTTGCTCAGATCACGAGGTGAACATCAAGATTCTTCTCGGTATGGCAACACGTTCGGGCAAGCTTACTTTTGCCAAGCGCAACAAGGTCCTTGCTGATATGACGCAAGATGTGTCGGACTTGGTGTTGATGGATAATTATCGCCAGAGCATGGCGTTGACCAATGCCGAGCATCAGAGCCTCGCCCTCGCCGACGAGCATTTGCGTTTCATGCATGCTTTGGAGCGCGCTGGAGATCTTGATCGGGAAGTCGAATTCCTGCCCTCTGACGAAGACTTGGAAACTCGTCTCTCGGCTGGGGCGGGTCTGACACGGCCAGAACTTTCGGTATTGTTAGCCTACGCCAAGATCGACTTGTTTGATGGTGTGCTAGAAAGCTCGCTGCCAGATGACCCCTATCTTGAGAATACGTTGGGTCTGTATTTCCCCAAACTTATTCAGAAACGTTTCTCTAACTTGGTTGGAAAGCACCGGCTGCGGCGTGAAATAATCGCAACCTACGTTGCTAACACGGTCGTCAACCGGACGGGTCCTAGCTTTATTAATACAATTAGCGAACGAACCGGTGAATCACATGCGGCGATTGCCCGGGCATATCTAGCCTGTCGTCAGGTCTTCGGTCTTGCAGAATTGTGGAGCGGCGTTGAAGGGCTCGACAACTCCGTTCCGGCTGATGTTCAAACCGAGATGCAGCTTGAGATCCTCGATCTAATCACACGCGGGACAATCTGGTTTACGCGCCACGAATCCGGCGGAAACGAAATCGGCAATGTCGTTCGGGCGTTCCAGCCGGCGGTTGCTCGGCTAGATAAAGGGCTGGATTCAATCTTGTCGCCCGCTCTCAAGAAAGCGCGGGATGAAAAGGCGAACCAGTATATTTCTCGCAAAGCGCCAAAAGCACTGGCGCAGCGCATTGCCAATCTAGACGCGTTGGCACCGGCCTGTGACATCGTTCGCATTGCTGCTGGTGGTCACTTTGAACCTGAGGCGGTTGCAAAGGTATTTTACGGCATTGGTGATCGATTTGGTTTTGATTGGTTGCGGGCGTCGGCAATGGGAATTGCTCGTGGTGACGAATGGCAGAAAAGCGCCACCGCCGGGATTGTCGATGATCTTTACACGACGCAAACGCGTCTTGTAACGCGGATCATGGATGTGTCTGGTGGTGCTGACCTCGCTCCTGCGATTATCGATGCCTGGGCTGAAGCTAATGGCCACGCCGTAGATCGAGCGACGAATATGATTACGGAGATCAAAGCGGGTCCATCGGTGAATTTGGCCAAGCTAAGTGTCATCAATCGACAGCTCGGCGCACTCGTCGCTGGATAGAATAAGCGATATCTGAAAACAGAAACGCCGTCGGCATTGCCGGCGGCGTTTTTTGTCGTACTGTGTGAGGGTGTAACTAAAAGAAAAAGGGCCTGTCCATGGACTATGATTTCGTCGCACTACCTGATCGCAAACCCCTAAAATGGCCGGGAGGGCATCGTCTTGCGCTTATCATTACGATCAACCTCGAATATTGGGAACAAACCCGCGATCAGACGGAGCCGCTTTATGCAGGTGGCCCAGCGAGCATTCCATTTCCGGTGCCGGGAAACGTCCCTGACTACGTTAACTGGACGTGGCGGGAGTACGGCCAACGCGTTGGTATCTGGCGGATGCTGGATCGCTTTGATAAGGCGGGGATACCGGCCTCCTGTACAATGAATGCTAAAATGGCGCTGGAACGACCGCGTATTATTGAGGCGATAAATGAACGAGGTTGGGAACTCGTGCCGCATAATTGGGCACAAAACGATATTTTGACATTTTACGCTCACGAGCCCGAAAAAGAGCGTGAAGTAATAAACCGAACACTGGCAGTCTATGAGGATGTCGTGGGCCGCCCGGCCAGGGGCTGGTTGTCATCATCGTTGCGGCCAACCGCCGAAACTGTCGACCTTCTCAAAGAAGCCGGGCTGATATTTTTCTGCGATTTTCTTAATGATGATCAGCCCTATTTGATTAAAACGGATCACGGGCCAATGGTCTGCGTGCCCTATTCCAACGATGTCAACGATTTTAACATGTTCGCGCGCGGCGGCATGACGCTTGATCAAGGGCTGACCGCGTTAAAAGAACAGTTTGACGTTTTGTATGAGGAGGGGGAGTCCAGTATGCGGATTATGAACTTTGGGCTGCACCCACATGTGATTGGGCAGCCTTACCGCATTCGCGCGTTAGGCGATTTTCTGGATTATGTGAAGGGATTTGAAGGGGTCTGGTTCCCGACCCGCGAGGAAATTGCCGATTGGTATCTTGAAAATCATCAAGACCATATTGGCTGAGAAAACGTCAGTTATACAGCGCCTGTAAAGTTTTCTCGTTTGCTTACGGAGATTGTTTTTTTCTCGGGATTGAAGCGTGCACGGGTGATTGTCGACAGGTCGACGCCGGTAACCCGAATAAAGCGTGCGCCAGTTGGATATCTTATTGAATGGATCTTGAAGTCGTCGAAGATACCGGCCTCGCCTCGTTGTAGACGATATTCCTTGGCTTTCTTGATTTCAGCGACACCCTCTTTAGAGCCGTCATCAAGCCGCGCCCATTCCGTCATATCGGTATAACCGACAGCCTGGCCGTAAATTGCCCACGAAGCCCCGTGATCATGAGGTCCGCCGTCATAGGCATCGCCCATGATATGCGCGACAATCTGAAATCCCAGTTCTTCATCTTCATAAAGAAGGGACGTCCCGGGAGCGATGTCGGGACCACAATGAGCATCGACAAAGACATCTTCCATGAGAAGCTGACAAAGTTGGGCGCGCACCGTCTCCCGACCTGCAGGGCCGGGGTCTTCTGACAAAGCTGTTCTGCAGTCGGCGGAAAATCCATCCAGTGTGTACGCCATAATGTTTCTGGCGCCTACGTGACAGGCGTCATCTGTTTCATGACCTGGCGCTCCGGGTCATAGGCGTAGCGTTCAATCGTATCGAGATCTGTACCGGTAACGCGAACCCAGCGCGCTGGTTCAGGGTGCGCCGTCGAATGAATGACGCCAGTGTCAAAAAGCGCAGCTCTTCCTGGTTTCAAAGGAAAAGTATTATCCTCGGCGAGCTCGGCGTGCCCGTCTTGGCTTCCATCATCTGTGCGGTTCCAAACGGTCATGTTCGTGAGCCCGATGGCTTGGCCGTATACAGCCCAGGATGCGCCATGATCATGTGGCTTACCTTTGCGGTTTCCGGCATCGGTGCCGTGTGCCATGACGTAGAAATCAAACGCCTTGTCGTGATAAAGGAGTGATTTGCCGGACCCTTGTGCGGACAGATGCTCCGCTACAAAATCTTGGTTGATCAGGAGTTTCTCGAGATGCCCGCGTATCTCATCGCGTCCGGCATTACCTGAATCTTTCGCCATTGCGGCGTGGGCATCGCTACAGAACTGATCGAGAGTATAGGTCATTGCGGCCTCCGAGACGGGTTTGATCGCAGCATCATATACCGTTAATGCCGGAAATGGCGAATGCCGGTTAATACCATTGCCAAGTCATTCTCGTCTGCAGCAGCGATAACTTCGTCATCGCGAATCGAGCCGCCAGGTTGGATAACCGCTGTCACACCAGCCGCAGCAGCGGTTAACAATCCGTCGGCAAATGGAAAGAAGGCATCTGATGCGACGACGGAATTTTTTGTTAGGGGCTTGCTCTCGCCAGCTGCCTCAGCGGCATCCGTCGCCTTCTGGGCGGCGATGCGGCAGGAGTCTACACGGCTCATTTGGCCGGCGCCGATCCCAACGGTGGCTCCTTCCTTTGCATAAACAATGGCGTTTGATTTTACGTGCTTGCAGACCGTAAAAGCGAAGATCAGATCGCATAGTTCTTGATCTGAGGGTGTGCGTTTGCTTGCTGTTTTTAGATCCGCTGCGGTCACGTGTGCGGCATCGCGACTTTGCAGAAGATAGCCACCTGCTAACATTTTGAGAGTGGTGCCGGGGGCATCAGCAGCAGGCATACCGCCAGTGGCGAGGACCCGGAGGTTCTTTTTCGACGCAAGGACTTTTTTTGCGCCATCAGAAATTTGCGGCGCAATAATAACTTCCAGGAAGAGTTCCGCCATCTGTTCTGCAGCCGCTGCATCAAGCTCCCGATTGAGCGCTATGATTCCGCCAAAGGCACTAACCGGATCGCATTTCAAGGCACGGCTATAGGCATCAGATATTGAACTTCCGATCGCTACGCCGCATGGATTGGCGTGTTTGATAATAGCGACGGCGGGCTCCTCGAATTCCGCAACAAGCTCAAACGCAGCATCGGTGTCGTTGAGGTTGTTGTAGCTGAGCTCTTTGCCTTGGATTTGTGTTGCGGTTGCAACGCCGGCTCGGTCATCGGCAGTTCGATAAAACGCTGCGGCCTGGTGCGGGTTTTCGCCGTAGCGCATGACCTGTGCCCGTGTGCCGGTTAGCGTATGGCGTTGAGGAAACTCATCATTTGTTTGATTGGCAAACCAGCTAGCGATCGCCGCGTCGTAGGCCGCGGTCTTCGCGTAGGCCGCCGCGGCTAGCGTGCGGCGTAATTCCGGTGTCGTTGCCCCGTTATTGTTTGACATCGCGGTGATGACATCGTCGTAATCCTTGGGATCGGTAACCACCGTAATGCTCTCGTGGTTCTTGGCGGCTGAGCGGATCATGGAAGGCCCGCCAATGTCGATATTTTCAATGCAGGTATCAAAATCGGCACCTGCTGCGACGGTTTCTTCAAAGGGATACAAATTGACGACCACCATGTCGATTGGATCAATAGCGTGTTCATCCATGGCCTTTAAATGAGAGGCATCACTACGCTTTGCGAGGATCCCGCCATGAACCTTTGGATGAAGTGTTTTGACCCGTCCGTTCATGATTTCCGGGAACCCGGTATGGTCGCCGACTTCTTTCACGGGAATGCCAGCATCGGCTAGGGCCTTTGCTGATCCGCCGGTTGAAAGGATTTCAACACCGTTTTCCGATAAATATTTGCCCAGCTTCTCCAGGCCGTCTTTGTCTGAAACTGAGATTAGTGCGCGGGTTATTTTGCTTAGTTGTGGGTCTGTCATTCGTCTCTTTTAGTCTTTTTTATGAGGCGACGGCTCTTATGGGACCGCCTGCTTCGGGCTGGAATTCTGGAACATAAGCGCGAATTAGCGCAATGATTTCGTCAAGGTTGCCGGCTTGTGCGGCAGCAGTGATTTCGTCGATCTGTTTCGATAGCGTCTGAAGATCGATGGTCCGTGGTGCTGCCAGCATGATACCGGCATAGTCAGTTTCTTCTGGTGGCTCGGAATCGTGAAGAATCTCTTCGAAGAGTTTTTCACCGGGGCGAGGTCCGGTGAATTCAATTTTGATGTCCTCATCAGGCTGCAGACCAGCCAGTAAAATCATTTGCCGCGCGAGATCCACAATTTTAACGGGCTCTCCCATATCGAGGACATAGACGCGGCCTGCTGCGCTGTCTTGTTTCTCACCGAGGACGGTTGCTTCGAGCACGAGCTCGACGGCTTCGCGAACTGTCATGAAATATCGATTCATATCAGGGTGCGTGACCGTAAGCGGGCCACCATTGGCGAGTTGGCGCTGGAAAAGAGGCACAACGGACCCCGTGGAGCCTAAGACGTTGCCAAATCGAACCGTTACAAAACGAGTCGTTGTTGATTCTGTAAGATCGAGCGCTTGGCAATAGGTTTCGGCAATGCGTTTGCTGGCTCCCATAACGTTAGTTGGGTTGACTGCCTTATCAGTAGAAATCAAGACCATGGCGCTTACGCCTGAGGCACTGCAGCAGTCAGCGATATTGCGGGTGCCGTCAATATTGGTCATGACCCCCTCGGAGGGATGCGCCTCGACGATGGGCACATGTTTTAAGGCGGCGGCGTGAAATACCAGCTCGGGAGTCTCTTCCGTAAAAACGCGGCTCAACCGGCCTTTGTCGCGAACGTTTGCAATAACTGAGTTACGCCTAAGATTCGGATATTTTTCTTTAATCTCCAAATCAATTGAATACAGCGCATATTCTGAAGCATCCAAGAGGCAAAGATGCGATGGGCTGAATTCTGCCAATTGTCGGGATAGTTCGCCCCCGATTGTGCCACCGGCGCCGGTGACCATAACCCGTCGACCTTTGACCAATAATTGCATGCTTGCCCGATCAAGAACGTGCTGGGCTCTTCCTAAAACATCTTCGATGGCAATTGGCCGAATAGGGGTGATTTCGTCAACGTCGCTCTGAAAATCGGTGAGGCGAGGCAGGCGTGCTAAAGAAACACCCAGCGTATCAGCATGGGTGATGAGCTTTTGCATCGATGATTTTTCGATATCGTCTTTAGTCACGATAATCCGCTGTGGCGTTTTTCCAGCAGCCTCGAGCGCTTTGTATACAGAGGGTAGGCTGTCTATTGTGCCAAGAACATGAACGCCATGGATGTTACGACCAACGCGCCCTGAATTTTCTCCGACAATACCGACAATTCTGTATGCGGCGGTGGGGTTGCGCACGATCGTTCGAATGAACATTTCGGCACCATCTGCTGCCCCGACTAACAAGACAGGAACCTTTGGTGCCGCTTCCTGGCCCTTTACCTTGTTGCTCGCGCGCCGGTCTTTAAACTGACGGTATAAGAATCTTGGCGCTCCAAGCAATGTCGCGAGAACGAACCAGTTTATCATTGGTGTTGATCTCGGAATCCATTCGAGCCTGTTGAGCATAAACATTAAGGGGACGAATACGAGAATGGCGAGGGTTACTGCCTTTAGAATCGCCATAAGGTCGTTTAGAGAGGCGTAGCGCCAAATCCCACCATAGAGATTTAGAATCCAAAAACATGCACCTGCAACGACAGCAAAGACACTTGCAGCGAAGACGACAAAACTAACGTCATAGATAAACATGTCTCTGCCCATGCGGAGGAACATCGCAATTGGCAAAGACAAAAACGCCATGATGAGATCATGGCTGAAGGCTATTTTTTGACGCAGTTTACTCATTGGTTTCCCGTAACGGTTTGCGAGACCTATAACGAAACTTAAGGCACCTTACCACAGGGCGTTTGCTGGCAAAACGATTGAGGCGAATCACGCTGTTTAGTATCTGAAAATTAGGATTAGCCTTCGGCACTGTGGCTTAAGCGGGATCTTTTGTTAGAGAGATACCAATCTGCAGTTTGTTTTAACCCGTCTTCAATCGAAAACGGTGGAGACCACCCTAAGACGTCTCGAGTTGCTTGGTCTTCAATTGCGAGTGACCCGAGCAATCGATCTCCAATGTTTCTTTTTCCTAAAACAGAAAGGAGTCCGCGCAATATTGTGGAGGGGATGGCAACCATTCTGGCTGATTTACCTAGCGCGGCGCGAAGCTGACGAATCAATTCTGCGGTGGACAGGTCGACACCATCACGCGCTAGAAAGATATGGCCCTTCGCTGCAGGATGATGTGTAACGGTTATCAGAAGGTCAACCAAATTTTGGATGTATATAAGGCTTCTCCGATTATCTGTGATTGCCCCAAATGGTAGCGGCGCGCTGCTGTTTGCGAGTGATATTAAAGATAAAAAATTGGCGCGGACGTCAGGCCCATAGACTAGCGGTGTGCGCACGATAGCGGTTTCCAACCCAGTCCGGACCGAGATTTCCTGGAGCGCTTGCTCAGCTTCAAACTTCGAAATGCCGTATGGGTCTTCCGGGGCCGGTATATCGGATGCCGTATAAGAATTCTCGAAGGTCTGTTCGCCATTGACCTTAACGGAGCTCAGAAAAACAAGCCGTTTAACCCCTAGTTGACTGGCTACCTTCGCTATTGCGCGGGTGCCGTCCACATTAATGCGTCGGTATTCTGCCATCGGGTTGGAGGATTGATCGTCCATGACATGCGCCCGCGCTGCGAGGTGGATGATGCATTCTATGCCTACCATCGCTGAACGTAGCGTGTTGGTGTCTGTTAAATCTGCAACCAAACGGACCTCGGACACATATGGCAGTTCTTTTTTGGTCCGGCTGGTCGCAACAACAGAAAAGCCGGCTTTTTCCAAAGCTGGACAGAGCGTACGGCCGACAAATCCACTGGCGCCGGTAACGAGAATACGTTTCAGGCGACTGGCTCCGTATTAGTGACGCGTTTTGCGGCGGATTTTCCATCTCTTGCAACAGCTGCATCCAATGCTGCCATCATGGCTTTTGCCTGAAATGCGCGGCTGTGTCCTGGCGCGGCGGCGAGTGATCTAACGCCGGCGCTCCTTCGATACTCCTCATCGTCCAAAAATTTCTTAACGCCTTGGATGAGGGCGGTTGGATCTTCAGCTGGCACGACTAGTCCTGCTTCAGCTTTGTTGACGATTGCTGTTGCTTCGCCGTTTGGTGCCGCGATTAGGATCGGAAGCCCCATTCCCATTGCTTCGAAAATTTTAGAAGGAATTACTTCGGCAAATACCTGCGAATCTTTGAGGTGAACCAAGGCGACGTCGCAAAGACTCCAAATTGCCGGCATACGATCTTTGGGTTGGGTTGGGATGAAGACGACATTTTTGAGATTGCGCTCTTTTGCCTCTTTTATGAGTCCGTCCCGGGCGGCCCCAGGTCCTGCAAATAGAAAAATGAGGTCTTTTCTATGGCTAAGCTTTGAAGCGGCTTCTAGAACATGCTCAAGGCCGTGGGCCATCCCATGGGTACCAACATAGCCGACGACAAATTTGTCCTCTAAGCCCCATTCTCGCGCGAGGGGGGGGTCCCTGTTTTGCGGAGCATAACGGGGTAAGTCGACACCATTAATAACAACCGCGATCTTGTTGCTATCGATACCTCTTTCGATGAGGTTCTTTTTGAACGCATTCGTAAGCGCTACAACGACACTAGATCGACGGTATAAAAACAGCTCTAATTTTTCGACCAACCGCATTGCCAGACTCGGTTTCATCGCTCCAACCGCAACGATTGATGCAGGCCATAAATCACCGAGCTCAAATACAAACGGGATACGACGCAAAGCGCCGATGAGCCAACCACCGACCGCGGCGAAGAATTGCGGAGAAGTAGAAACAATAACGTCGGGACGACGTTCTAGAAGCCCAAACCAAACAGCGGTGAACATATAGCTCACAAAATCCATGGTTCGGCGTGCGATTCCCTCATTGGCAGCTATATAGGTCTTAACTCTAACAACCCGAATGCCTTCGATGGTTTCGATCTGTCGCCAGCTGTTACGATAACCGTCATATAGTTTGCCAAAAGGAAAATTTGGCGCCTGTGTAATCACTGTAACCTCGTGACCATCGCGGACCCAATAGCAGGCGCGCTCGAATACCCGTGTTGCCGCCGCATTTGTTTCGGGCGGAAAGTTTTCAGTGAGAAATAAAATTTTCAACGGGATCTATCAGGCGGGTGTTTGTGCCAAATGACTCTTAGGTCTTGGCGTTTCGGTGTCGCCAAAGCAGGAGCTTCAAACACACAAAGATCGGCAGCATAATGATCAAAACTTTTACTAGATTGCCAAAATATTCAGCAAAATGCTGTTCAAATGTGGCCAGCCACGGAAGGAGAGCGACCATAAAAATTATCTGGGCTGGTTGGCCTGATGCCCCCAAAATTGTGGCAATGCCAAGAAAGGCGGCTAGCACTAATTGGGCTGTTATTATTCCAACGATACCTCCGTTTAAAAGTGGTTCGCCCAACAACGTTATAGATTCACTATGCTGACGTCTTATCGCCCCGCCTTGGTTACAATAGTATTCGGCGTATTCTGACCCCCGCGATAAAATCGGTTTTTCTGGCCAGATGGCGCGTGGAATAATAGCCATCGTAAAGAAGAGCGGGTTGGTGCTTTCCGTAGAACGATATTTTTCGTAAATCCCGTTTAAACAATATCCTGACGTCGTTTGTCTAAAAATGAGCTTCGATGTCAATTTGGCTGCTGCGTATTCTGCAATGGCTGACACGGATTCCGTATTTTTGATTTCTCCTCTTGGGATGACAGTACCCAAGATGGCAGCAGGAAGGATGAGCATTGTCGTTCCTATGACGGCCAACAATGTTTTAGGTTTAAGGTTGAGTCTCAGTAGAAAGAGCATAGCGGCGACCATGAAAATATATACTGCTGTAGCTGCGAGGCCCGAAACGATCATGGCAGTTAGCGCTAAAGTCATCAAGAGCCCCCCGACTAATTTCAGGGAGCGCTTATCATGCGCGGAAAAATAGGCTAGCGCCGTCATGGAAATGGACATGAGCGGTGCCAAAGCATGCCGTATCTCTGACCCTAGCCCGGCGAAGAAGAAGGCTTGCCCGATTGAGGTCCACCCGCTGATCAAGAACAGCATGGCGAGAGCCAAAACCATAAAATGCAATAAGCCTAACAAATGACGAGGTGAGCCGTGGTCCGCCGCCTGCTCCCGGGGAGGTGTTTGTACTCGCAAGCTCCAAGTCAGGAGCGCCGATAAAATTAAAAAACAAAACGCGCTGAATTGTAGAATTAAAATTTCCGCGTTGCTTCCAACGAAGGCAATCGCGTGGTCATGGCTGGTGCGCGATGTCTTCATCCCAAAGTATGAAATTGGGTCAGGAAAAACTATTCCGTACAGTGATGGTCCGACGCTGTAAAAAACGAGGGTTATAAATCCGAGTAAAAATAAGGGAGAAAGAAAGTAGTACCCATTGGTTCTACTGGAAATCTGTATGAGCAACACGGTTGCGCCGAGTATTATGGCGCAGCGAATGAAAGGGCTTACGTCCGGTATTTGCCAAAGCAGAGAGCCGCTTGCGAGGGTCCATACTGCTAGAAACCAAACAACGAGCAGTAACGGTAGCCGTGTTTCAGCATTGTTCATTTGGTGGCTTGCAATTTCTGTCGCAATTAATTTAGGGGTTTTGTGGTTGCGGCGCCCTCGAGGATGGAGATCAATCGGTCGGCGTGTCCCTGCCAGCTAAATTTTTCTTTTACGCGCTTTTCTCCATTCTCGGCCATCCAGCGATATAGGTCTGGGCGATTCAATAACTCTTCAACTCTGTTGGCCAGTGATGTCGCATCTGAAGGATTATAATAGAGCGCTGTCGGCCCGCAAATTTCCTGGTTTATCAGCGTGTCTGCGGCGATAACCGGCAGTTTGGCCGCCATTGCTTCTACCAATGGAAACCCGAACGTTTCTGAAATTGATGGAAATATGAAAATGTCCGCATCGTGATAAACGCCGGGAAGATCTTTGTAGATGATAGATCCTAATTCGGCCTGTCCATTGCTTTCAGCTGATTGAAGCTTGGCGAGGTCACTGACGCCAGATGGCCAAGGATGGAATTCGCTGGCGGCCATTGTAATACGGGCATGTGCATCGATGCCTCGTTGATGAAGATGCAAGACTGCATCCGATAACGTCGACGGATCTTTATGAGGGTAATACACGGAAACGTATAGCAGTTTTACGGCATCTTTTTTGGGTGCAACAATTTCTCGCTCGGTCGCGAAATGGCTATGATCAATGCCATATGAATTTACGACAAACCTGTCCGCGATATCAGGTACCCATGACGCCACCCAATTGCGAAGCGTTTCCGAAGGAAACATGATCGTTGACGCTGCCCGCATTGAACGGAACATAAAGTTCCGCCTTAAGCGAGTTTGCACCTTGATACGGTTGCCAAGAAACGGGAACACGTTTCTTAAATAGAACGGGTTGAAAAGACCACCTTCTCGCATCAAGAGTAGCTGCGGCACTGGGCAATGATAGAGGGCGAAATTGGCGGAAGAAAACAAGATGTCAGGATGGAATGATTTTACATATTGGCGCCACGCCGTCTGCTCCCACACTATACGTTGTAGAGGGGAGAACTGACCGACGTCCCTGGTTACAATTGTTTTCTGGCCTTGCGCTAACTCCGGAGGCCCGACGATCGTTGCGTCAACCGGTAGATCGGCGAATGAGCGAGCGAGGTTCTGCGTATAAGTGACAATGCCACCCCGTCTCGCAGACAGGGCATTTACTAAAACTTTCAATTTTTTAATCCGGCGATGGTTACGCGTTTTCTAGCGATGTTTGAGTGGACCCCGAATTGCCCTCTGCATTAATGGCGGCAATCAATTCGTCCAAATGTTTCTCTCTACTATACCTGTCACGACAATGCTCCATGGCTGCACTGCTAACTTGGTTATACGTCGTGGGGTCGTTGCTCGCTTCAGTAATTGCGTCGACGATTTGGAGGGGTGAACTCGAATCGACCAAAATTCCCGCCTGCCCATCATCCAGCATATCGGGAATTGTCCGCCAACGGCTGCCAACGACGACGGCACCCATCGCCATGGCTTCGATTATGGCAACTGGCTGGCCCTCATTATTATACTGAGTGGGCAAGACCATAAAATGCGCTTCTTGAAGCGCCTGGATTTTTTTGTCACCGACAACTACTCCATCCCATGTAACGACGTCTTCGATATCGAGAGCTTTTAACTGTGTTTTGAAGTCGGCTTCCGCCTCGTCCGAATTATAAAATAGCCGAGTATCGGAGGCGATTAGGAACTGGCCGCAGAAACGGCAAAGGATATTCAGCTTTTTAACGTGTTTTAGAATGGCAATCGCCTGTAGCAGATCACGATACCCTTTTGAATCGATCAAATTTGATAGATGGAGGATGTTAATCGGCTCACCACTGTCGACCTTAGGGAGGGTCTTGGCCATTGAAGGCAGCGCCTCTTCTGGAAGTGGGCAGCCATTTGAAACAACAATGATTTTTTCGGCGCTATTTGGGACAAAATCAAACATAGGAGCAAGGCGGTCTCCCAAGACGATTATGCAATCAGCACCGCTGAGGGTTCTTCGAACAATCGACTGACGGAAACTTCCAAGACTGTCATAAAAATTATCATAACTTCCGCCCTTGAGATGCAGAACGATCCTGTGCCGTCCGATTTTGGCGAGAGCAATGAACCACAAGTCACGGAGAAAACCATTCCATGATTGGGCAATCGTTAGATAAAAATTCCGGTGTCGTAAAAATGGCAAAATAGTGACTCTGCACAACGATGCCATAAGAGCGATAACGCGGCCTAACGAGAAGCTACCATCGCGCCGGCTTGTCGCGCCGCCACTAATGTCCAGGAGCCAATGAGGCAGGGAGCGCGCTACAAATTCATCGCGTAGCATTTCAAATGATATACTTTGGCCAATTGTAGGGGGAGGTAAGGGACCAACCAAAATGGCCCCGTTTGGCCCGCCTTTGTGCATACTTTTCCTTTGATCAGCCATTTTTTCTCACGCAGTAAATTATCTTGTTGCAGAACTCAATGAAGAGCGCGTTTTCCGTTTGAGGTAGCCAGTTCAGAGCGTTGTACAAATTAAGATGGTTTCCAATTCCGGGCAATGTCGTTGGCAAGATTGGCATGTATCCTGTTACGTCAAACGCGACGTTTTCCCGGCGTAGCATCCGCTTAATTTCGGATGGGAGCAGGTATGTCACACGTTGCCCGCCCTGCATAGCTACTGAGAGTTTATTCCCGAGATTTCCTATGATTCCGGTGGTATTAAGAACACTCATTACATCGAAGCACATTAGCCCTCCGGGTTTTAAAATCCGTAACATATCGAGAATAGACTGTTTGGGATTGGGCGAATACCACAACATTGATAATGCATAGATTCGGTCAAAAAAATTGTCGGCAAAAGGTAGATTGCCTGCTGTAGCCTGGATCAAGTGAGGCGTTACACGCTTTGGTGGCGACAGATTTTCACGGACGGAATTCAGCAAGGTTGCGGAAATGTCGGCAAGATAAAAGTCCACATTTGGACCGTCTTCTGACAGGTATTGCTCCATCGTAAACTGGGCGATCTCTCCTGTTCCCGATCCGCATTCCAGTATTGTTGTTGAATCCTCAAACGCGAGGCAGTCGATGAATTTTTTTTGATATCGAACATGATACCCCATTGATGTCCAATATTTAGATTGATCGATCCATTGGCGCCCATATGTCTCTGCGTAGTCCGTTTTGGCCTTGTTTTTATTCGGCATAAACTCAGCTTAACTCTAGAACGGTTCGATAAACTGCAACTGTCTTGTTCATGGAGATTTTGGCGCCGAAATTTTGCTCGACATAAGCTGATGCTGTGTTGGCTTTTTGGGCGCGTTCTTCGTCGGTCAGGGAAATCACGGTCTCAAGCGTATCCTGTATCGAATTCCTTGCTACCCAACCACGATCGTCGTTGATAAGGCCAACATTGTCAGCGTTTTTATTGACGATTATCGCACATTTGCTGGCAGCTGCCTCAAGAACCGCATTGGACATCCCTTCATACAGAGAGGGGAGAATAAAAAGATCTGAGGCCTGATAAACAGCGGGCATATTCTGTGTGGGTGGCATAATTCGTATGCGTTCCTGTAATGCATGCTGATGAATTAAAGACAGGATCGTGTCCTGCAGTGGCCCGTCGCCCAAAAAAACAAAATGCCAATCCGTTAGGGTACCTCTCGGCTCAAGAGCGGCGATAGCCTCTACGAGGGCAGTGTGATTTTTTTGCTGGGTAAAGCGACCAACGGTCAGAGCGATTTTCCCTTTAGGCCAGACGGCTGGCCGCTCCAAAGAGTCTTTAAAGAATACCTTGTTAATGCCGTTGGGGATTGTTGTCATACGGTTGGCGGGAATCCCGAGATCGGTTTTGAGTTGTTCTTTCGTGGTCCCCGAATTGCAAATAATATGTTTCGAACGTCGCCACAATAAGCGCTCCAGGCGCTTCTCGCTGGGCGCGTAGCTGGGTCTATATTCAACTCGAACTGACGTAACGATGGGTGCCTTACATCTCGACATGAGTGCAGCGAAACGCACAGCATGGTTAGCGACGTTAAGAGTCGTGTGAATAATATCCGGTTTGAAGTCGGTTAAAGCATGCCGAATGCCGCATACCAGTTTGGGGATTAGCAAAAGCCGATCCTTTGCTGGTGACAGATTTAGTGCGCGAAACCATAACGGTAAGTTCAGGACTTCCTGGTAATGAATTTTCTCTGCACTGTTGAATATCAACAAACCAACATCAAATTTTGAGCGATCTAAATTTTCGGCCAAAAGCGCCATTTGCCTTTCCGCACCGCCCGCCGGAAGTCCGGCGATTACTAAAAGTACCCGAATTCGGGCACGGTCATTTGGCATTTTCTGATTTGGTTGTTGCGAGGGAATGGCGATAAATTTCTATCGAATCGTGGGCGATTGCCGTCCAGCTAAGCTTTTCCGCGCAGTCGGCGGCAATTTGATTTCGAGCGCTCATCGAGGGACCAGCCTGTAATACGATTAAATCTGCCAACGCCCCTGTGTCTCCTCGTGGAAACTCTGTTGCGCCCTTACAGCTTGCGACATATGACAATCCTGGGTCGGATGGCAGTATTACCTGAAGGCCGCAACTCAACGCTTCGATTGCTGTTATGGCAGCGTCTCCGGGCCAAACGCCAATATCCGCAGCGTTGAAAATTTTCGGTAATTGATCGTGTGGTTGCATGGGATGAAAGCGCACGGCGTTTTCGATTTCTAGTTCCTCTGCGCGGGTCTTTAATGCTTCCAGCTGTGATTTCTCTCCGCCGCCATAAATGGCGAGCATCGCCTTATCCTGATTTTTTCCCGGAAAGGCTGATGCAAAAGCAGTCAACAAATCTTCAAGACGTTTTCGAGGTTCAATCTTGCCGGCAAAGACAATCAATCTCAGATCAGGTGGGATGTTATTTTTTCGTCGATAGCCCTCTCGGATGCTTTGGTTAAAATAAAACATGTTCGTGTCGACGCCCAACCGGTTGATATGAACGTTGGCACCCTTGATCCCCAACGTGGTGGCGAGGACGTCGCGGGCGTCTTCGTTGATCGGAAGCCAGCTGGCAACGCGTTTTTGCCCAAAGGCGGTGAATAGAAGCCGGAAGAATGTGTAGTAGGCTCGCTTTAGAAACGTAAAGGGTTCAAGGTTGAATTGGCAAAGGTGGTGATCACAAACAAGAGTCCACCGTTTTGCGGTTTTACCCAAAACTGCCTGAAGACTTGATAGCGGCGTGACGCCATGTAGGTGAACGATATCGGGTTGGATTTGATTCAATCGGCGAGCGAGGCCGCCGATCCATGGATTATTGCGCCGGGCTAATTCAACCGGCACAGGAAGCCGATGTATCGTGACACTTCGGTCGAGCTGCTTACCTACACCGACAACCCGCGATCCAAATTGTTCCTCATAGACGCTTGCGTAGGCTGGATGAGGTGCATATCGGTCGCCGGTAATAATATGGACTTCGTTGCCGATAACCTGTTGCTCGAAAGGTAAGAAATTCTCCTGATAACCGAGCCCCGGCATGTAGTAGCCCATAACATGCGCAATTACTAAGCCAGCCGATTCACTGCTTTCTGATTTAATGTCTACGATGACATCACGTCTTTAGTAATGTTTCGTGTGCTCGTCTACAGACCGCTTCGAACTGACTTTGCTTGCAAGCAAACAAATCATGCGCCGTTCTCAATCTGTCAGGGGTCTGATCCGGTAAGCCCATATGTATGGCAAACACACTATATCCCTGGGCTTCTAGAAGCTCGTTAATCTCATCTAGTCCAGACGTTTTTAACCGTTCGAACATAATGAGAAGATTAGGGGCGGCGGCTAGCGTTTCAGTAGCACCGCGAAGGACGTTGATTTCAGCTCCCTCTACATCAATCTTCAAAAAGGACAATCGGCGTTTGAAGTCGTTGTCTAGATCATCATCCAGTGTCGTGGCGTCGATCAAAATGCCGCTGGGATCGGTGGAAATCTTATTAGTGAGCCCCGTTGGTGCCAGAGCGCTGAAATTTACAGTACCGACGCTGTCGCTAACGGCGAGTCCTCTAATGCGATACTGATTCAAAGAGTTCAGAGTTATGTTTTCTTGCGCTTTGCGGCTGGCTTCGGCGCTTGCTTCATAGAGCACGGACTCTTTGAAGCGATGACTTAGGGACAGAGCGAACAGCCCAACGTTAGCGCCGACGTCTACCATCGCCCCATCGCTAGCAACCCGATCTGCGAAACTGATAAATTCACTTTGATATATGTGCGCATAGAAGGCAAAAGAAGCCATGCTGTCTTGTGGGTAGGCGATATATTGCGCTCCATTCCATAAGCGGACGGTAACCGGTTTCGTAGAAATTCTTTTTCGGAGCTGCCATATAAAGGCGCTGATCAGCTTGCCGCACCGGCGCCCCTTGTTAGATGGTTCGTTCCACACATACCTGACCACGTCTTTGAATAGTTTGGTTGCACTCATCGAAATGTCACATGCCGCGCAAAATGTGATCAGCACGCTTTCGCCAGTCATATTGTAGGACTTCCCGTCCTGCAGCGACTGAGATCGGCACGCGGATAGCTTCAGACTTAAGGGCCGTAAGTGCCTCGATCCATTCTTTAGGGTCGTTTGGCTGAACCATCATTGCCGTTTGACTATCGAGAACTTCTCTCAGAACAGGCAGGTCGCTAGAGATAATGGCCCTTTTCATTGCCATATATTCAAACATTTTAAGGGGGCTCATCCATCGTGCAGTATCAAGTTTACCGCTACTAACCGCGACATTGTTTTGATAAGGCATCAACAAGACATCTGCGACGGCAAGCCGGTTTGCCAGTTCTGCATTGGGGATAAAGCCCCAGAACTCTATATTCGTTAACCGTTGCTGTTTTGCTTGGTCTTGAAATCGCTGAATGTCAATTTTGGTCCCGCCTGCGACAACAAAGTCCCAATCCGGCAAAGCATTTGCACAGGATAGGATGATCTCTATCCCCCGTCCGGCATATAGGTGACCAGCATATCCAGCGATCGGTCGGGAGGTGTCGCGTCCAGCTTTTTGTTTGGCTGTTATAGCGTCGTCAAGATCCACAAACCGATCTAGATCGACGCCATCATGGGCAACAATGATTTCTGCATTCTGAGACATGGGAATTGTGTCGAGAATTAAATCCCGCAGGGCGTGAGAGATAACGACCATGCGTTTGAACTGTTTCGATCCAACCAGGAGGTTCCAATATTTATTTTCAAATCCCTGCGGGGGCGCGTGACATTCATAGATGGTTGGTATGCCCAGGGTCGCGGTCATGGCAGCGGCGCCCACTGAGCGGCTCAAAACGCGCATGGCCCCCTTTCTGCGAGCGAGAAGGGCGGCGCGAAAATTAAATCTGTGGATGCCAAATCGACCATTAGATCGATATCTGATGATCTCGGGAGGGTTGGTGAGCCCGTATAACGATTTGATTTCATCGGTTGAATAGTTTCCAGTGCTCCGGGCGGAAACTGTAAGCAGATCGGGATCTACTTCTAATAATGCCTGCGCCATTTTCATTGTATGGATAGCGTTGGCCGCAGTCCCGGGAATACGGCTTGGTACTATATAGGCGATATCTACCAAGAACCGACGTCGTACCCTTTGGGAACATTCGCCATGGGTTGTTGAGCCCGCTCTAGCAAAAAGGTCGCAAGATTATTGAGATCGGCATCCCGACTTCGATCCTCGGTGGAGTAGGAGTTGGTTCGACCTAGAAGACCGGAATACAAATTGACCTCTGTCGTATTCTCGACGATTGCGGCGTATAGCCGTTCCAAGGACGTTTCATCGTGTTCGTGTTCGTTGAGCAATTTTGAAATTGCTTCGGGTAGTTCGGTTAAATCTCGACATCGGACCGCCATCGAATCCGGTAGGAGCGTCACCATATTCGGCCCTAAGGCGACGACCGGCTTTTCAAGGATACTGGCTTCTAGACTCGAGGAGCCGGTTAGCAATGTCACCAAAGATGATTTTGTGATTAGGTCTCGCAAATTGAGTTCCGGCGCCGCCAATCGGACGCGCGGAATATTCAGAAATTTTTTGTACATGCCCAGGGACCGCTTCCCAACCATCCAGGGATGTTCCTTAATGACCAGAACCATGTCGGCGGGCAGGCTAAGAGCGATGGCCCTGATGACTTCCACCTGATTTAAATATGGCCGACCGTATAGTGTCAGAGAGATTTCCGGTTCCGTATGGAGCGGAAATACCGCGAAGCGCCTTTCCGCGAGGTCTTTTGCTGAAACATATTGCGGCCCCAACATTTTTTTGGTCTTACGCGCGAGGATCGGGTTGCGCACCGTACTAAACCATAGGGGTCGGATGAGGCCCGGGCAGTGGTTATCATCGGCAGCCCCACTCGACCGGTATTCTGACAGTGATCGCGAGAAGCGGAGGGCTGCTGACAACGGGTTGCGGGGTGTTGGAACTTTGCGGGCGGGCTTACTTGACGGGGAAACGACCCCTTCATATTTGGCGCTCACTTCGCGTGCATTGAGGATTAACTGTTTGGCTTGTGCGATTGCGGTGTTGCTAATGCCTTCCCCGGCGGCGTAGGTCGCGACGACTTCAGGGGCCGGGTCCCGATGGCTGTCTGATAAAAGAATACGATTCTCAATTCGTGACGTTCTTAAATTTAAGTATCGGATACCCCGAGCCCGTGCGAATAAGAATCCCAGATATTCTAAAATGCTATTGCAGATAAAACCTACGACGAGATCGGGTTTGACGGAGTCAAACGCTTGTTCCATCGCCTCGCATGCTCTTTCGAGGATGCATAGATGTTGTGCGTCAGTGAATCGGCGTCTGTAATCTTGGGTGTACGTACAGTCAGGCCCCATCAAGAGGCGGCGGTCGGCGACAATGGCGCCAAAAACACCTGGTCCACGCCCATCCTGCCAGGATAACTGTTTTTCAAATTGTGCAAGGCGTTCAAAATTGGGCGGATCGTTGGGATTCGCTGTGATCTCCCATTCTTTTACGAGAAAATGCCCGGCAGCTTCAAAGGTCGGATTTGTCTTTAGCCACTGATGGTATGACCAACGATCAGCGATAGTGAATCCCACTTTGTTTAGTTCTGTTCGTTCGCCCAACGTTGACGCCAAGCCATCAAACATGCTCAGCCCGTTTGACTGAGTCGTGAAGAGAACTCTCAAAGGGTGTACCGAGACGGGTCGAAGTGATGAAGGTTTGTTCGAATCCAACTGACAGTTTGTGCCAAGCCTTTTGGGAAAGGCACCTCCGGTTGCCACCCGGTCAATGATTTCAAACGGCTGGCGTCGGCCAGCAATCGATTTACTTCACTTTTCTCCGGCCGTAGCCGAGCATCTTCCGAAATAATCTCGACATCGTTCTCGCAAACTTGCATAAGAAGGTTAGCTGTCTGTTCGATTGACCACTCTTCTCCCGTGCCAATATTAACGACTTGGCCTTCAGCGTCCTTACAGGCGCCGAGGGCAATTAGCCCACCAACAGTATCCGCAACAAAATTAAAGTCGCGGGTGGGGGTAAGGGCACCTAACGTCAATTGATCACACCCTGAAAGAAGTTGTGCGGCAATCGTCGGAATGACTGCCCGGGCGGTTTGGCGGGGTCCAAACGTGTTAAACGGTCGAGCGGTAACGATTGGAAGTTCAAAGGACCGGAAAAAACTCTCCGCCACCATGTCGGCACCGATCTTTGAGGCGGAATAGGGTGACTGACCCGAGAGCGGATGTTCTTCCGTAATCGGAACGAATTGTGCTGTACCGTATACTTCCGACGTCGACGTATGAATAATTCTCTCTAGGCTATCCGATTGTCGACCCGCCTGCAGAACATTAAGGGCCCCAACTACGTTCGTATCCACATAAGCCCTTGGCGCTTTGTAGCTATAGGGGATGGCAATCAAACTTGAGAGATGGAAAATTATTTCTTGGTTGCGGCTAGCTTCCGCAACGCACCCATCATCACGAATATCTCCGGTGAAAATCTCGATGCTATTTTGGGTTTGCTGCGAGACGTCGGAAAGCCATCCAATACTGTTCCAGGAATTATAAAATACGAATGCCCTTACGTTAGCCCCCTCTTTGACTAGCTGCTCGACTAAATGACTGCCAATGAAACCATCAGCACCGGTAACGAGTACGCGCCGCCCTTTCCAGAACTCACCCATCTTTTCTTTCCATTTGTGTAATTTCTTTTTCAGCACGCTCTAGATCTCGGGTATTGCCAACATCAGCCCAATATTCATGTATCGGGAACACGCACACGTTATTGGTCGTTTGCATAACGGCGTTCAGAAGATCAGGCATGTCGCACGGAATTTTCTTTGGCAATAATTCTAATGCTTCTGGCGAAAAAACGTACATACCTGCATTACATAGGAAACGCTGGGATGGTTTCTCGGCAATGCCGGTTACCATTGCGCCATCTGTTTCTAAAACGCCGTAGGGAATTTCGATCTGATATTCCGTCGCTGCAACCGTCAAGATTGACTTGTGATTTCTGTGATAGAGTAAAAGGTTTTCAAAATTTGGCGTCGTAAGAACGTCCCCGTTCATCACCAAGATTGGTGCTCTTGGAATTTCTGGTAGGAGTGACAGGGCTCCTGCGGTACCCATTTTTTGACTTTCATGAAGATAGGTTATCTTTGTATCGAACCGCGACCCATCGCCGAAATGCTCTTCAATCATATGACCTAGGTAATTCACTGAAATGTAAATTTGTGGCACCCTGGCACGTACAAGATCGCGAACTTGTCGTTCGATCATTGGCATGCCGCCGACTTCTATTAAGGGCTTTGGTTTGGTCTCGGTCAGGGGTTGCATGCGCCGCCCCTCGCCACCAGCCATGATAACGGCCGCAGCGAATCCTTCGCCACCGCCATTTTCCTTATCCGGTCTTAAATCCCGGATATGCACAACTTTGATAAACTTGTTGTTTTGATCGACAAGCGGAATGGCTTCCAAAGATCGTTCCATAAGGATGTCTGCTAAGTACGCTTCCGTTGATCCTATGGGTGCTGTTATTGGCTGAGGGTTCATCGCGTTTTCAATAGGGTTTTCCATGCTGTGTCCGGTGAGAATAGCCCGACGGATATCACCGTCAGTAACCGTACCCCGTAGAATCCCAGCGTTATCTACAATGACGGCAATCCCTCTCCTGCCTTCTTCTATCGCGGCCACGGCATCCCGTATTGTTGTGCCGACACTATTGAGCGCTTGGGTCACTGGTACCAACCCTCATTGACGATACCTTTAAGGGTCATACGTTTTCGAATTAGGCGAGTGTCTATAGGTATGCCCGCCAATTCTTTTGCTATTTTTATGCCGGCGTCGCCTATCCCGTAGGGGTTGTTGCAAGTCCGGCTCGCGGCACGAAAGGCTTTACTGAGAGATTTCCTTACGGCCGTCATAACGGCGGCTTCGCTGTAATCGGCGTCAATTACGTTCTCTGCTCGCAGTCGCCCGGTCTGCCGCGACCCTATATTGACAGTGGGACAACCGAAGGCAGGGGTCTCTTTGATACCTGAAGAGGAATTACCAACACAGACAACTCTAGCATTGGGTAAGCGCGCTAGTGCGAGAACTCCATGATAGTTGTAGCGCCCGACCGACCGATGAATCTGAATACCGGGAACGTTTTGCTCCTTTAACAATAGGAGCTCTCCAATAATGGCGCGGCCACCGGCATCGTTATTGGGGTACGTTGCGATAATTTGGTGGCCGTCTTCAGCTAATTTCTTCAACGCTGAAAATACGGATCGCGTTTGTTCCTGGGCGCGCTCAAATTCAGTTGTAACTGAATGTTGTGTAAAAAGAATTATTGGTTTTTCTATATCGAGCCCATATCGCTCAACCAGTTCATCCTTTGTTGCGAAATTATTGTCGGCGATTAAATCGATTGCCGGAAATCCAACAGTGTGGACACGCCAATCTTCTTCGCCCATTGCCAATATCCGATTGCTTGCCTGTTGATTGGTGGTGAAATGCAAATGGGCTAGTTTTGTCATCGCGTGACGAACGGAATCGTCCAAGGCCCCGCCCTCGGTTAGATCTCCGCCCTCGATGTGGGCTGTCGGCACGTTCATTTGAGTGCCCGCAACGACAGCCGCTAAACCTTCAAATCGATCTGCATAGACGACGAGGATATCTGGGCGAAGTTCCTTTAACGCTTGACCCATCGACATGACGCCGCTGCCGATCGCTTGCGCTGTGGCATCAAGGTTGTCTTCGGCCATATCTATTTTTACTTCGGCATGGATTGAGAAACCATCCGCTTCGATTTCGGCGAGCGTCCGGCCGAAATTATCGTCGAGATGCGCGCCAGACACGATAAGCCGGTAGTCTAAATCTGGGTGGTCATCAATCGCTCTTAGTACTGGATACTGTAATCCATACTCAGCTCGGTTGCCTGTGAAGACAGCAATAATACGCGTCATTCGTTTTCCTTGTGACCATCTTGGTTCAATAGACAACGAAGGCCCGCTTCCAACGTCGTTTCCGGTCGCCATCCGAATGCCCGGGTCGTGTCGGAAATTTCCAATGTGTTTGAAGTCGGTGCGGTATCAGGTTGCGTTGAATGGATCGGGCGATTGGCTTCGCCAGCCGCCTTAAGAGCGAGCTGAGCGACATCTTCAGCGGAATGGGTTACCCCGGTTCCTAAATTAAAAATGCCCGTTGTTTTACCGAGGGCGATGTCTACTAGTCCTCGCGCTGTGTCCTTTACCCAAAGAAAGTCTCTGCGTGACTGCGCGTCGCGTAGGTATAATGGCCCCTGACCGGGTATTTGAGCTAACACGTCCATTATCAGGGTCCCATTCATCCCTTCGCCATAAACGTTCGAGATTCGAGCGACAACACCTCCCGATTGAATTACAAGATTCTCTACGGCCTTTTTTGCTTCGGCGTAAGGGGATGATTTCACCAAGACTTCATCCGGCGAATGGGGGGCCTCTGAATTGTCGCCGTAAACTCTAGCGGATGAGCCATATACAATGCGGCCCGCCCCACTATTACAAATGGATTGAGCGAGAGCCGTTTCCATTTCTACATGAGCGTCGCCAGACTGGTTTGCGACAGCGATACGAGCTTCTCCCGCCATATGAATTAGGGGTATGCCTGCGGGCACGGCAAGGTCTTGATAATGCGGCACGTTAAGAATCTGCATGCCTTCTTGTGGCATAATTTCTTCACGAGAGATCGCTAATACGGCTAATTCTCGCGCTTTCAACTCATCAATTATCGCGCTACCGAGAAAACCCGAAGCACCGGTTACAGCGACAATAGAAGTCACCGAGGTATCAGTGTTCATGCAAACCCATTTATATCGGACGGTGAAAGATGAACGTCAGACGACAGATCATGCGTTGCCGTCTTGCCCATGACATCGTCGAGGCGGGAGGCGAGAATAGCGCCGGTTCCTGGTCTTTTGACCCAGATGTTTTTCTTGCTGAAGGCTTCGCCGGATTTTATGGGGGCTATCGTGACCACGGTTGCGTAGGCGAAGTCGATGACCGGTTGTTCTTCCGGCAAAATTGTTTTTGATCCGCCACGGGCCCGCCAGATTGAATGGGAGCCAGTTATCAAATCACTCAATTCTGCGGGTTCTATTGAAATTGCTGTATCGGGCCCCGGCCAGCTACGTGAAATGGTGAAGTGCTTTTCCAGAATGCTTGCACCTAAGCTCACGGCACCCAGGCATGTCCAAATATTCATTGAATGATCAGAAAGGCCTATAGGCGAGTTGGGAAATTCCGTTGCGAGTTGGCTTACTGCCCCAAGCCGGACATCTTCGTATGGCGTTGGATACATAGAGGTGCAGTGCATCAGGGCAAGAGGAGTCTTATGTTTTTGAATGGCGGCGACCGACTTTCGAACCGACTCAAGGTCATTCATACCTGTCGATAGGATCATTGGCTTACCGAAGCGGGCGATATGATCCAAGAGCGGAATGTTGTTGCATTCGCCCGAGCCTATTTTAAAAGCCGGGACACCCATGTCATGTAGCCGATCCGCGGCTTCGCGCGAGAAGGGTGTAGACAGGTATAAAATTCCTTTACCCGTACAATACTGCTGGACGCGGCGTTCTTCGTCTGCGGTTAGTTCGCATCGTTTTATGATGTCCCAAAGTTTCTCCGATGAAATTTCTCCCGGAGTCATATCGGTTGGCACCATCTCTTGTTCGGTTATGTGGCATTGGAATTTTACAACTTCCGCACCGGCACCGATGGCTGCATCTACTAACTCAATAGCCTTGTCGTACTCACCCTCATGATTGATGCCAACTTCAGCGATAACATAGGGTGGATGGTCGGGCCCAATTGTTCGTCCGGCGATTTCTATTACCGACATTAGCTAGATACTCCCGGCGTGAAATTTACCATGTGCTCAATCCGCCATCGACGATGTAGTTCTGACCTGTGCAATAGCTCGATGCATCCGAAAGCAGGAATACGACCATACCAACCAGTTCGTCGCGATCCGCCATCCGCCCCATAGGGGTGCGGTCGCCATAGGCGGATGAGAATTCTTCATTATGGTCATTGAAGACACCCCCCGGTGTGACACTGTTCACGCGAATTCCGTCACGTCCCCACCATGTTGATAGCCATTTCGTCAGGCCGATGACGCCCGCTTTGCTCGCCGAATAACTTGCGAACGATTTGAAAGGCTGGTTCTCATACATTCGATGATCGGGAGCAACGATTCCGTATATGCTGGACACTGTGACAAGGCTGCCACCACCACCAGCTTTCATCGCTCGCCCTGCTTCCCTGGCGACTAAAAACGTTCCCGTTAAATTAATATCGAGAGCCCTTTGCCAGGCTGAAAGTGGGTACTCTTCAAAAGGCGCAAAAGCGTCGCCCTCTTTCATTAAAAATTCTCCAGTCGCAGCAGAATTTGTAATTGCGCCGTCCAAGCCACCGAGTCGATCAATTGCCGTTTGGACGCCGTCGACAACTGATTGCTCATCTGCGACGTCCATTTCAATGCCGACGGCACCGATCGTCTCTGCAAACTCAATCACATCACTTGTCGAAAGGTCGGCAATGGCAAGCTTGGCACCTGCTTCCACTATGGCGGAAGCATAGCCTCGACCTAAAATACCTGTGGCACCAACTAAAAGAACGCGTTTATCCGTCAGATTGAATCGGTCTCTTTCAGCCATTTATTTGTCCAGTTTTCTCATGCATTAGCATTTCGACAATCTTGAAATCCAACTCAGAATCGATATCAAAGCATTTCTCTTGGCCAATATCATACCCTTCCGCTTGTCCATCCAATAGATGCGTGGCATGTCGAATAAACGCGGGCTCAAGGACGTAAATAGAGGCGACGTGTTCAAAGACAGGGGGAGCCGACTGGCGGGCCAGGACGGTTTCTCCACGGGTCTTAGACATTCGCATGTAGCCATCATCATCCGGTTCAACGATATTGAAATAGGGATTTTTACGAGCTTCGCATACTGAAAATACTGCATCGACTCCGTTCGATTTCCCCACCTGGAATTGATCGATCGCATTGGAAATGTCGCTTACATCGCGCAATGGGTTGGTGCAGTCTAGGTCGACATATGCCTCATACTGTTCGTCGAAAGACTCCTCGCAAAAAGTTAACGCGTGTTGCCAAACCTGAAATTTTCCGATGGTTGGGCCCGCCAATTCCGTTGGGCGCATAAAGGGAATTTCCGCGCCTGCATCCTGTGCAACAGCGGCGATTTTTTCGGAGTCTGTTGAGACGATAACTCGATCAATCTCTGGTGTCGCTATAGCTTGCTCAATTGACCAAACGATTAGCGGTTTCCCCAAAACGGGTTTTATGTTCTTTTCTGGCAAGCCTTGACTGCCGCCGCGTGCGCCAATTACGCAAAGAATAGTCATTGGTCTATTCGCCTTTGTGGAATGCGCCGAAACTGATATGAGTTTGGAGCGGTTTGATGGTCGGCTGGCGCCTTCATCCTTCGATCCCAAAAGTACAACTTATAAAGTACAAATTATAATGACACTTAATTTGCAAAAGGTGCGACTCCAAGCAACCTACAATCGTAACAAGTTTTTTAAACAGCATCTGTCGGCCGATGATACGCAAATTGTTGTTGAGGCCTGTCCGATTTGCGGTGGCAAAATTACGCCGGTGACGACCATAGAGAATGGCAAGGGCGAGGAAATCCTTATCCGTTCTGCATGCTATGAATGCGCTTTTGTGACTTTTTCACGGATGCCAAATGGAGAAACAGTGGAGAGTTTTTATAAGACCGATTGGGATAGCAATCGTGGCGATGAAAGTATTCAGCAGAAAATAGAGGCGCCATACGAGCCTCTATTTAGCAAATTGTTGCCTGAGCTTGATAATAAAGAGATGCGTATTCTCGAAATTGGGTCCGGCTATGGTGGCGCCTTGTCACAGCTGCGGAACTTAGGTTTTAAAAACTTGCGTGGTATCGAAGCCTCGGAAAAGCGTCAGCAAGTTTGCTCCGATCAACTTGGACTCAATGTCTCCCTTACAACGTCGGAAAAAATGGAATCGGTTCCTGAAATTGCTACAGGAGCTCCTTATGACGCGATTTTTTCTTGGCATGTTATCGAGCATGTATTTGATCTTGAGGAAACTTTCTCGGCAATCTCGAGACTTTTGCGCCCTGGCGGTGTTTTGGTTGTCGGGGTTCCAAACTTTGAACACGAGCACCTTGTATATCTAGCCCATTTTTTACCCCACATTCATTGCTTTACGGAAAAAAGCTTCGTCACACTATTGATGAAATTTGGATTCGCACCGACCTATATAGATGGGCAAATACGATCTGTATCCAGACGTACGGACGATTTGGTTGATGTCCCTAACAGTCTATCCAGAGAAAAATTTGCCAACATCCTGAATGCTAAAATTGTGAGAGACTTGGATCTCTCAAATCTCGATTCTGCACAGCCATTTTATCTCGATTACGGCGTAAAAATGTTCTGCGAGAGTTCTGGCTCTGCCCAGTCGGTGATGTCGATGGGGGCAATAGATAAGGCTTCTCTTTTTCTGAAAAGAATGTCTCTCGGAAGTGGTCACAATCTGAAGCCAATTTTGCACCCGCGATTGCGGGTAGGACACGCTTGTGATCCCAAAAACATAGCTCACTGGCTGGCAATGCGTTTATTGGCATTTAAGGATATGGAGTTTGCTGGAATTGCAGAAGAAATCGTTGAAACCGACGACGAAACGTTCCCGCCATTGCTTCAAATAACGTATCGCGGTGACCATGGGTATGGTTGGCTCAAATAGATTATTTACGTTCGAAGAACGGCGCGTTGTTCCGCGTTTTCTATGCCATCGAGAATGATTTCATTGTCATAGCGGTAATACGGGGCCGCTGTTGTATAGGTTGCGATGAAGGCAACTCGGTGGCTATCGTCGAGGATTCGGCTGCCGCAATGAAAGCATCTATGGGTGTCAATTAGGAATGACGTGCCCTTTGCTCCCAGAATCATACGCTTTTTCGTGAGATCTCTATTTTGAGAGAGCAGTGAATCTGGCTTATGGATAGGAAACATAGAAACTTTAGGGTCGTGTTTATCGGCGGGAAGGAATGTGAATGGGCCTTGTTGTTCGTTCTCAACATCCGAAAGGTAAGTGAATAATTTGACCATACGGGCGTCATTAAAATCTTTATGCCAAAGCTGCGATACCTTCCAACGGTCCTTTTCGCTTGGTTGAGACACAACCAATTCTAATCTGCTGAGATACGGGATGCTGCCCAGATATGCTGTTACGAGTTCAAGAATATCGGGGGTCATTGCATATTGGACAACTGGACTGGACTCACGAAGATCCTCTGGCGTTAAAATCATTCTCCAGAAGTCTTTTCTTGTGCTGGTTGGCGTAGCCGCGGCTTGGTGAAAGCTTGCTAAGCGCTCATTCGCATTTTGTTGGAGTTTTTTTAGGATGTGTTGGTCCACCAGTTGGTCGGCTGGTGCAAACCCTGTCTTCTGAATTTCATCGTAAACTGGGCGCAAGGTTTCGTTTAACCCGCGCGCGGCGTTAGGTCGCCGTCTGTTCAACCATTTGTTGACGTTCCGGGCGATTACCAACGGCTTCCGGAAAATTATGGACCGTTTGCGCAGCTGATCGAGTTTCATCGCGCTATAGCGAACAAGCTTGTTGAAAAAGGCCATTTCCAAACCCGCCATTTTACCGTGCGAACTGCGAAGCCGTGTGGAAATCCATCTTGGTCATTGGTGTGGATCTACCTGATCTGTGCGCGGTAAGAACAGTTGGTCTAAACGACCGCGTCTAAGGTTTCCGATGAATGGGCGAAGGTGCCCAGCCCAAGCTGCTCGAGATCGTCGAATTGCTTGTCTCCAGTTTGGAATGCGTGATTGTGCTGGTGAATCGATTCCATGCTTCACAAGCGAATCTCGCAGTTCCTGGAAGACATGTACCCCCCTCTTTTTGCACGCGTCTTCGCCTTCAGCGAGATGGAGATGGTATTTTGCGACTGTTAGCGTGTCGTATTGATCTACAAGCATAGATCCAAGAGTGTGTGGGGCATAGGTGCCAAACCCGACCACCGATTTACTGTTGGCATAGTTATTGAGTTTTTTATACAGGTCTGCACCAGCCTCTTTGATTGCTGACGAATCATAGAAGAAGAGAGGGCGTTGATAGGGCCCCGGTTTTTTGCCCAGCTGGAATGTATAAGAATGAAAATCTATATAGCCACGTGGCATTAACCGCTGTGCGAAACGCCACAGCGCGGCAGCTTCCGGACATTGGTCGGGTAGCTCGCGCGCAAAATGCCAATAGAAGTTTATATCTGCGGCGTTACTACCCTGGGTCCCGATTGCATAGCCATCTGGGTTGGCAATAGGGACGACCGCAACGGCAAAATCACTTAGGAAGGATTTGTCCTCTACCAGTGTCTCCATAATTGCAGTGCTTGCTAAAGTATCTGGCTCAGGTGGATGAAACCCCGAGGTAATAAGCAAGGTTGGCTGGCCCGCAGGGTCACCATATGTATAAGCAATGATGTCTCTTCCATCTAAGGATCGGCCAATTGATTCACGGTTTGCTTGCCCCAATGCAGCAATCGCGTCGAAGTCGGTAGATAATGCCGGCAATTGGCGTACCAACGTATTTGCGAGATAAATTTCTTGGCCAGACTCCAGGGATAGTTTGATGCAGTACTGCTTTTTGAGATCGGTGCGTGCGGGAATTTCGGTGCGCGTAAATGTTCCGGTCGCATCAGCGGAAGCATATAGAAGCGGAGACTGGTCAGGCAGTTGATCCCACTGGCCGCCGTTTATGGACAAAGTTATGTCGGTTGAACTTTTGCCCACATTTCGTAAACCGATACAAAAGTGAACATTGTATTCATGCGTGGTCCAATCCGCGCGGGTCATCGGTTCAAGCTGCATTTCTGCGTGCACTTGAGAACCATTAACCTCAAAGCGTTCAGGGTCTACGCCAGGGGTTTTAGAAATAACTTCGATCACGACTTTGTATCAGTGTGCGCGGCCGTTAGTTCGATTAGCTGCTCCGCGACTAGTGCACCACTTTGGCCACGCAGTGCCGGGGGAAACATACGGTCCGCGAGGTTTTTTCTTTCTTCGGAGCCTTTTGCCGGTGACGAAAGTGCTTCATTCAGTGATCCAAAGACATCTTCGTTGTTATAACAATATGAGATTCCCGCAGGGTTGTTGATTTGACGAATATGTTCCCATTGGTCGTAATGCGAGATTGGAAGTTCGGTATCGCCGAATTCATGTATGCCAGCATTTACAACCGGTAGATCGAAAAACATCGCTTCGACCATTTGTGTAGAATAGACCGTTAACATCACATCGCTATGGACGAGAAGCTCTTGAACGGTCGTATCGTTTTTTTGATTAGGCACACGAAAATTGGAATGATTCTGTGTCTCCGGATAGGAAAACGAAAGCAGTTCACCGAACTCATCCACCAATAAGTCCATTTCGCTTTTTGTTTCTTCATCCAAAATTCCGTCGAACAAGATATAGGCAGGGTGCAACCGGATGAGTAGCTGAGCGGGCTCGCTAATTTTACCATCGCGCATGGCCGATAGGACCATGCGGGCGACCTTTAGATTGTGCCGATAGAACATCGGTGTGGTCGTTGCGAAATATATAATTTTGCGGGCGGGGTCGAGGCTATATCGCGCGCAAAACTTATCACGTGAGCTGAGCGAGGTGTGCTTGAAGTAATAGTCCCACTGTGGAATACCGCAAACCCTGACGCCGTCTGCTGGCGTGTCCTGGAAGCGTATGGCCTCGCTTGCCATCATCTCGTTCCATACGAGTGCGTAATCCGCGACCTCGCCGCAGTACCCCTTAGTTGTAGCGATGTCCCAGTTTTTGACTAAGACGACAGGTTTGGAGCCGTATGATCGGGCTTCTCTGAATATCAGTGCATCCTCACGATAGCCGAAAGACAGCGTGACAGTTATCGACGGTTTCAATTCTTGATAAAGCGGGCCATGTCCGTCGAATGGGGCCAGATAATTTTCGCCGATTTGCAAAGCGCGGCGAATAAAGGAAAAGCGGCTTGCTAAGCCGGCAACCAAGACGACTGTTTCGAGAAAAAGTTTTCCCAATTTAGAGGCTTTGCCAAAATCTCTTTCACGAATTGTGCGCAAATTTGCATGTCGGCAACCAGCTTCCGAAAACAAGGTGTTGCCATAGGTTATTCTGCGAACCAGTACGAAGAACTGATGCAATCGAGGGAGCCGGGGACGAAATTCTTCCGTATTAAGTTTCTCAAACCGAAAACATGGTGCGGCGAAAAACTTATGAATTAAAGGGTGATCGACATTGGGTGAAAATATAACGAACTGATATCCAGATTCTCGCAATTTTTCTATCATGTCCGCATTGGCGAAATTGCGGACTAAATTGCCGGCACGTAGAAAAAAGAACGCCGTGGGCCGAGGATCTCCCTGGTCAAACACTTGAACGCTACTGTCTTGCAATACGCTCAGCCGCAATAGGGGGTTGGCCTGGCAATCTTACTTTTGAGACAGAATTTTGAGCGAATGCTATAAGGTCATGACCGATCATGATGCCCGCATTCCCGCCATTTGGCCCGGTCTCTGATTGCCGTATTTTTTCGCGCCCTGAACGATCTTGTTTTTGATTTAATAGATAATTGTCCACTGCCGTAACCATGTCCTGTTGGTTGTAAACGATTTGAGTGCCGCCAGAACGGGCGATACGTTGGTTGTGGTCCTCCCGAAAATCAGAACTGATACCGAACCGACTTTTTTTCGTAAAATCATACATTGGTCGTTCTCCCTCAAAACAGATATTGACGAGGGGAATATCGAAAATTGCTCCTTCGATGTTTAGCGTGGAAAAAATATTTACGAGGACATCAGCACTTCTTAATAGGTCACTTAGAAAGCCGATTTCATTTTTTTCCATTACGTAATCGATCTTGTCAGACCCAATCTTTGGCATATTGAAGCAAAGACAATCATGTCTCTCATCTAGGGTGCGATAGAGATCGAGCAATTCGGCGTAAACGGGCTCTCCTTGCTTGAATTTGAAGTGTAGCGGATGTACGCGCACCAATATTTGCACATCTTCGGGCAGGCGACCGTCTTCACAGGCGTCCGCAAGAGCTTCGACGATATTGGGATTATAGGGATAGGCGTTCGGTGACTTAGTCGCGAAGACAATCAACCGTTTGTTCGGGTCCAAATTATTTTTCCGGAAAAAGTCTGTTCGGTCATAGGCTGAGGCTGATTGATAATACTTGTCGAAATGGGCGATGCCTCCAACAAACACTTTCTCTTCCGATATATCGTGCAGATCAATAAGTTCGCGCTTCATCGTTTCTGTCCAGGCAATCACATGATCAATTGCGGCACCTGGATAGCCACGAGTAGTAGTATTGTCCCAACTGAGAATCACGGCAGCGACAGGAATGCCAAGCTTGTGTGCGGCTCGCATCACATACTGGTCATAATCGAATGTCCCAAGACTAGTGGTTACGACTAGGTCTGGGTTAAGGCGTTTTAAAGCGTCGACATGGAACGTCGGCGTATACTGGCGCGCTTCTAACGCGAGCATTGATCGTCGCACCGTTCGTGACCGTCGCGCAATACGGATAAAACATCGCAATATGCCGTGGATGAGCGTGGTTCGAAATCCCGCACCGTTAATCCGGGCGTCGGCACGTGCTCGTTCCCACCATATCTCTGCAGTAGAAATAGCTTTCCCGAGCGTACAAAGTCGAATGAACGCGAGATACCGTTGAATACGGCTAGATTGAAAATAAGCCGCGCTTCGGTCCGTGGAAATCTCACAGAATTCAATGTCGGTTGTGTCGCACACCTGCTGTATGGAGGCCGGATCTTCCTGAGTCAGGATAGACACGTGTGCGTCCTCAAGCAGAGTCGGCAAAATATCCGTTTGCAATAAATAGCGCATCGAGAACCCTTGGTGAATGGCAAGGGCAATATGCAGTTTTTGTCCTGCTTGATCGGACATTAGATCAGGCGATAGCGCAATTGTTGTCTATGGGGTTTGCCATACGGGTCGTCAGTATTTTCTACTTTATTCCGCGCGCCATTTTAGTTTTTCTCGCTGGGGAACTTCTATCGGCAAAATTTCTTGAGGTTTTTCCGATAGGGCAGAAAATGTTTGCTCCAAATTGCGTTGCAGCCGCCGGAGACCATCGGGTTCCAGTGACGCTGAGTGATCAGTGCCTTTCCAAGTTCGATCCAAGGTGAAATGCCGCTCGATATATTCGGCACCCAGAGTACATGCCACTATATCCAGCGAAATGCCGTTGTGATGGCCCGAATATCCGATTGCCCCGACATCATTTCTGTAGGTTTCACGAAGTCTAACAATTTCGAGCAGACAGGATTCGTCGGCCTGAATTGGGTAGCCCGAGGTACACGCATAAAGAACAAGATCCTTTAGGCGGCCTTTCTTTTGGAACAGAGCAATGATCGCTTCCTCTTCAGCGCGTGTTGTCATTCCCAAAGAAACATGAATTTCGCCGGGATACTCGTCGCAAGCAATCGAGAGAAGCGCTTCGTGTGTATTGGTTGCCGACGGAATCTTAATGTAGTCAGGCTTGAGGGATATCATTTCACGTAGGCTGGAGATGTCCCATACTGAGCTTGAATAAGTTAGCCCCCGTGAATGGCAATGACTCTGCAATTCACGGTGCTGCTCGACCGAGAATTCAAGAAACTCCCGATGTTCGCCGTAAGTACTGCCGTATGAATTGTCTGGGTTTGGGTGTGGCGTGTCGAATTGAGAGGCCGAAAGGAGCTCCCGATTATTTCGCTTTTGAAATTTTACATGCTGAATCTTGCAGAAGTCAGAGGCTACATCGATAAACTCCTTAGCTATTTCAATATCCCCTTTGTGGTTACAGCCGATCTCGGCGATTAAAATTGGTGCTGAGTTTGGCTTTAGCCCGTCCATTAGGGTTTTTTCGCTCATAGTGCTGTCCAGCCTCCATCTACTATTAAGTTTGCTCCGGTCATGTAGGATGCAGCATCGGAACATAAGAAAACAATTGAACCCTTGTACTCGTCGGGAGCGGCCATTCGGCCCAAGATCGTCCGGGATGAATAGGCCTCCGTGAACGCGCTATCGTGCCCGTTATAAGCCCCTCCAGGTGTTAGGGCATTCACTCGGATGCCGGTTTCCCGGTAATATGCGGCGACCGCTCGGACGAAACCAAGTACGCCGGCTTTCGTGGTCGAGTAATCGACAGGTTTAAAAAACCGCTCAGGCGAATCGGTATTTTCGTAAATACGTTGATCCGGTCCCGTTAGGCCGTAGGTTGATGAAATGCAGACGATAGAACCTCGCCCTTTACCATCATCTTGATCTTCCATTATGCGGCTGGTTTCCCGTGTCATTAGAAACGTGCCAGTAAGATTGACCTCGAGCGAACGCCGCCAATTTTCAACGCCATAGGTTGAAAACCGACCGGTATCACGATATTCGCCATTCTCACCTGGTTCGAATTTTGGATCGACGGCCGCACTATTTATGAGGGCATCGATCGCGCCATTTTGAGCAATGACCGCGATGCATCTTTTGACTGTGTCCTCATCCGTAATGTCGCAAATATGTGTCTGAATGCGGTCGCCGAATGTCTGCGCGAGCTGGGCACTGTGCGTTGTCAGTGCTTGTTCGTCGATATCAATCAGATGAACAGTTGCCCCCGCTTCTAGAAGGGCTTCGGCAAATGTCACTCCTAAGAGTCCGCATCCCCCCGTCACAATTGCTTGCCGTCCCGTCATGTCGAATTGTGAATTGACTGTCACTATTAGAGTTCCACCACTAAGTTTTTTTGAAAAGAAGTCTTAATAGCATCAACGATCTGTAACGCAGTAAGCCCGTCCCTCAGGGTGCTGCGGGGTAAGCCTCCCGTAGTTATCGCTGTTAAAAAATCCTGCGTCAGGTCGAGAAACATTGCGTTCCGGTCAAAGATGGTTTCCTCGATCACGGGTGTGGCGTCGAGTGACGCCGGTGTAAACGTTAGTCTGTTGGCGAAGTAATCCCAATCAAGGCGCCCCTTATCCCCCGTTGCGCTCAACGTGACGCGTTTGGGGCGTTGCAAATAATCGAGATGCCCAAACACTGGGACACAACTGTGCGTGCGAAGTAGGTAGGAAACTGAAGCTTCGACGTCGATATTGAGAGCGCTGCACTTTCCACCAATCGCGTAGACAGAATCGAAAGGCCCGAATATCCAGTTCAAATAGTCGATCTGATGGATTTGCGTAAGCAAAACACCACCGCCAAGGTCAGCACGTGCCGCATAGCTTTGGCGGTAATCCTCTTCTGGGTGGTAGTCCGCAATATGCTCGCCTAAATTACCCTCGACGGAAAGCAGTGATCCGAGCAAGCCGTCGTCGACTTTGGATCGAAAAGCGTTCAACATTTTATTGAAGCGATATTGATGGCCGACGGCAATGATTGTGTTGTGATCGTTGGCGAGTTGCACCATCTCCTCGACACCATTTGCCGACGTCGCTGCTGGCTTTTCAAGAAAAATATGAACGCCTGCACGGAGGGCGGTCTTAACATAGGAAAGATGCATGCTCGTCGGATTGCATATAAATACAGCATCAACACCCTCTTCTAGAGTAGTATTGAAATCGTGGGAGATCGCGATATCTGATCCATCGATTTTTAGATCGGACCGCCGATTGTGTTCGCTTACCGCGACGATATCTTGGACGCCAAGTTTTAAAAGATTGCCGATATGCCGTCGACCGATCGAGCCCGTGCCAATGATGGCTATGCGCAAAACACTTTGTCCATACTAAACGCTCTGCAAGCTTCTTCTGCACGGCGTAGTGAAGCATCATCATCGATGTCTACTGCGAGTGCGGGATCGACGATTAACGGCATTACCCTTTCCCCGGTTAAGGACTCTTGTTCAATAATTGTTCGCGTACGGATCACATCAAGGATGCCAATTTGCCAATAGGCGGTTGGTAATTTCTGCCGGGGCATATTGTATTGTTCGGGGATTCCCGCATCAAATAACGGGAGCATTAGATCACCGTCCAGGCGCCACATTTTATAGGGATTGTTTACAGGCTCACAGACGACTCTGAGAGAGTCTGCTCCTGGGTTATCTAATATCCGTCCAACACCGTCGTCGATCAGCCCTTCTGGACGCAAGGGAGATGTAGGCCGCAATTGGACAACGACATCGGGACAATAGCTTTCAGTGTCTTCTAATGTATCGATGACGTGTCGGATAACCGGATAGTCGACAACGTCATCACTTGCCAATTTAGCCGGCCGGAGAAAAGGTATTTCGGCCCCGGCGTCATGCGCGACAGCAGCAATTTCTTCGTCGTCAGTAGAGACAATTGTTCGTGTAATCGACTTCGCGCTATGCGCGGCAGCAATCGACCACGAAATCAGGGGGCGACCCAAGAAAGGGATAATATTTTTTCTTGGGATTGATTTAGAACCGCCTCTTGCCGGGATAATAGCAAGTACTTCCATCTCCTCCTATTGCCCCTTCAAAATGAAGTCGGCAATTTCTCTCACAACGCCTTCACCGCCCCGCGCAACCGTTACATATCGTGCTATGGCGCGTATATCGGGATGTCCGTCGGCGGGCGCAACAGGCCATCCGACAATCTCCATCGCGGATAAGTCATTGATGTCATTTCCGATAAACATGACGCGATCGGCTGTTAACGCATACTCCTTGATGAGATTTGTTACTAAATCGGCTTTATCGGTAACGCCGTGGGCGACTTTAACCTGTAATTTTTTTGCTCTTTCCGCTACGACACGGTTTGTTTCTGTCGAAACAATTTCCAAGGGAATATTCGCGGCACGAAGCAGGTCGCACCCAAGTCCATCTGCACGATTGCAGCGAACGGCCTCTGTACCGTTTTCTAACACGAGTACCCGGTTATCAGTCATGACCCCATCGAAGTCGCACAAAATGAGATCTATAAGAGTCGCGTGTGAATCAGTCATATCAAAATAATTCGGTGAAAAGCCTTGCCACTTGGCGACATAACGTTGAATCAGGAATGTGCCAGCGACATCTACTAATTAAGAACTAAATCTAAGCTCTTTCCAGTCATGGGCCTGGAGAGCGGAATAAAGTTCCGTGGTTTTTTTTGCAGCTTTCCCAGTGGGGAATCCGGCTAATATTTGTATTCTCTTCAGCAAACTTGCGGCTACCAAATGGCCAATAGATTCTGGATCGAAATCAAGCGCTGTACAATGTTTCAAAAGTGCTTGCCTTGCGCCACGCCCGTCGCGCTGAAACAGCAATAGATCTATGCTTTCCAAATAATTCTGGCGCTGTCGATAAAACCCATACAGAAGATAATCGATAACATCGAAGCCTGGTAAGCCGAATTCTTCACCTATAGCCCAGTCTACGACAGCGACTTGGTCGCCATCGATAACGATGTTTTGGTAGCTAAGGTCACCATGCGTATACACGAATGGCGCACCGATAAGACAGCTCCAATCCAATTGAGAAATGGCTGCAGCTAGATCTTTTGGAGTCTCGGATTGTTGAACCGCCGCGTCCACTAAATTTTCCAGGTACGCATGGTCAATCGTTCCATCTCGCTGTGTTTTTTTCGCCATGAGCGTTAACCAGTCGACCATCGAATTTACAACATCTGGAGTGTTAAAGCGCTCGTCGTTGGTGTCCCCCGGCATATGCTGGCATAAAATATATGGTCGCCCAAAGACCTCCCCCGATCCCAATAGTTTGGGAACCGAAATTCCTGCTTTAGAAGCACCGGCAATGCCTAATGTTTGAAGGTTCGCTAAATTCTCCCCTTCTTTTCGTATAAGATCGCCGAACTGGGGTTCTCGCGGATACTTAAACAGAAATGTGCCGTCGCCCTCTACAAATCCCTCAACAATAATATTATGGGGAGATGATAGCAGGCGTAATTCTACCCCAGTTTCAGGTAGGGCGATTGCCGTACGTGCCAGATCAGTAACCTTATTTAGGTTTATAGCCAATGGTAAGAAAATCCTGTGCAAAATATTTGAAAGAAGAGTGAGTAGAAAAGAATTTAAATAAAAGCCGTTCGCTTTTGCGAAGTGTTGGCAATTTGAGGAGTCGTTTCAGCGTTTTTCTAAGGACGTTTTCGTCATCTAGCGGAAAAATACACGAGTACTTCACGTGATCAGGATAGTAGCTGTAAATTTTTGTTCCTTCATATCCACAATCCGCTAATAGCTCGTGCAGAATATTGTATGAGTGGAACCAAGCTCTATAGGGTCGCCCGAGCCAGAATTGTGAATAAAGATTTGCTAACGCCCGAGGTAGAAAAGGGGCCCAACGAAGACCGCCACAGTGGTAATCTTTGTTGCCCATAAGGTGTCTATATCCAAATCGATTCTCGATGGAGATCATGACGGAACCACCGGGCTTTAGAACGCGATTTATCTCACCGAGAACTCGTCGGTGTACATCCGTGGGCACTCCTTCCATTGATAGCGGCATCCATTCAAGAACGCCGTTAAAAACGACGATGTCGAAAGTCGCATCAGCAAAAGGCAAATCCCAAGATGTGCCGCCATAGATCGTTTGGACGTTGTTTGCGCCTCGGTATGCAAAGTGCCTATTCGCTAAGTGAAGTCGATCAAAGTCAGCGTCCAAAGCGATCACTTGTTTGCAATATTTTGAAAATGTATATGAAGTATTTCCCCAGCCTGCGCCGTAATCCAGGACTACGGAATTATCCTCAATAGGAAGTAAGAAAACGAAATCATTTCGTTTTTGGTCCGATAAAAAAAATGGGACCTTAGAAGACTTCGGAACATCTCTTCGGGCGATCATTGCCTCGATAGCGGCTTCCCATCCTATTTCTTGTTCTTCTGCGAAAAAACGTTCGTACTGAGGTCTCACGAGATGATCGCGGCTGTATGTATAGGTACTCATAAATTAGGTCTTTGCTGAAAAATTGTCTTAAGAACAGTCAATGTTCGACTCTACAGAGAGGATAACATCCGCGTACCGATTTAGTACGTTCCCACTCGACTCGTTTCCATGTAACTGATCCCGCACAAATGTGGACGTGGAGAAATTCGGTTCTGGACGGATCGTAGGATTTTGACAAACCTGGCGGAGCAACTCTAGCACATCTTCGGGATTACGTGCTATCCAACAAGGTGGGTTTTCATCGACAAATTTCGGGCGAAATTCTTCCAGGAAGTCGAGATAAATTAGCGCTTTTCCAAGGTTGATTGCTTCAACAATTGGGGACGTGTTTGGAGAAATAACTACGTCTGCCCAATTAGTAAGCTCATAAGTGTCTCTGTCGTGGCGAATAATTATTTGCGGGTCGTAATGCCGAAGAGGTACCGTGGATTTTGATTTTGTGAATGTGGGTTTCAGTTTAACGGCTAGAACCATCTCTTTCGAAGTGCCGATCATATTTAGCATATCTACGAGCACGCTGTTGTCTGGGCTCTTTACGCCAGAATCCAAATACAAGACTTTGAAGCGGCCACGATCTGGAATGGTCTCTGTGGTGGTTTGCCCAAATGTTTTGCGCATGTCCAACCACTGTCTGGAATATCTTGGACTTCCTAGAACTTTGATTTTGTCGGGACTATGATCAGTTTGAAGCAAGTAACTGCGACGTGTCTCATTTTCTACCAATAGATGATCAAAATGATTGAATAATGCCGACCGCGGGTCACCTGTATAAAACGCGGCTGCACGTGAATCATTTAAATTGGGGGTCGACAGATCGACTGCATGAGGTACGGCGAAGCTTCGAATGCCAAGTTTTCGCGCGGTATCATTGAGGCGTTGGAAAAGTGGTCTGTCGTTTTTTATTGTGACTGTAACGATACGCTTCGTATTGAATTTTTTTAGCAATCCTGCCAGCCAATTTTCGCTGTAGATGCTTGTCTCGTTACGTTGAATGTAATTAACAGCATAGGCAGTTAGCTTTTTCGTAATTGCATGCTGAGGGTTTGCCGACAAAAGTTTTCCGGCAATAGCGTTGAATGGCCCTGAAACATGGGCGTCAAAGATTAGCCCAAATTTCAGGCCGTGGTTTTTTTGCAGAGACTGTAGCCAACTCTGATCTTCTAAACGCATCTCGGTGGCGGAAGACAGCAAGACCAAATCTTCGCCGCGCCGGGCAAGAATCTCTATTAGTGGGCGGAGATGATCGAGGTGAATCAAGGTTCGTGCAATGAAAAGCGTACTCATTGAACCGTTGCAGGATCCGTAACTAATAGTTTTTCATGATATCCCAGAACATCTCCGTTAGGGGCTTCTGCGACGACGTTTTCTTGTAAATAGCTTTCCACGATATCCCAGGGATAAGAGGACGGTGGGTATTCACTGTGCAGCTTGTGAAGCAGATCTACTAAATGGGACGCACTGTTGCTACTCCAGCAGGCCCCTGCGCTTGCATAATTTGTCGGCAGAACTCTTAGGTGACCCAAATCGATTATTGGAATGTTCAACATCATTGGTTCTATTAAGGCAGTCGTCGTTATTCCAAGCGCGACATCCGCCCATAAAGAAAATTGGAAGGTGTCTCGGTCACTACGCAGGACGATGTTTTTGTCCAGCTCCGTTAGATACGATGCTGTAAAATCACTTTGAGGTTTGAGCTTCAGAACAATTTTTACAAAATCAAGCTCAGCGATCTTGTTGAGGGTGGCAATATAGTCATCGGTCAAACAAGGTTCTGGCGTCCGACCAAAAACCAATATTTTTAGCCTGCCTTCACTGTCCTCGACCTCGACAGGTTGGATTGCATTTGTCTGACGCCGAAACTTGGTCCATTCGACACAGCTCCGTGGGCTGCCGGCAACGACTATCCGGTTCAAGTCATGCCCGGTTCTTTCGAGATATGTGCGCCTATAATTGTTGACGACGATTTGACGGTCAAAATGATCTAGTTGACCGGGATCAACGTCTTTGTACCCTTCAGCGCCAAGCAGAACGATGTCAATGGAGTTTGATACTGAATAAACAGGAATGCCCTTTTGACGCGCTGCAGGCACCAAAACTCCGGTTAGTCCCCGAGTTAATTTGTTGGGCGCCATGACAACTCTGTCGATGTCGAGACAGCTAAGTAACGCATTAGCCCATTTGTTGTTACAGGGTGGTGTGAGACGGTTGATGACTGAGCGAAGTAACTTGAATCGGGGGGCGATTTTCAAAATAGCTTGAAGAAAATCGTTTGCCATCCAACCCATGTGGCGTTTTAAAATTGTGTGCGAATATATGGACTCACTGTAAACATTGTTCCGTTTACTAAGAAGTTTGAGCCAGGTGTCATGGCGAAAATCGGTATCAAGTGAACTATAAAGATGAAGCCTATTGTCAGGATTGGCAGATAGCTTATGAAGGAGAGGCAGCATAAAATCGAAATCAATTTCGCGACGAATGTAGAATAAAAAATTCATTCGAACTAGATCGACACTCCGGCTTCCCCAGTAAGGCTGTGAAGAAACGAAACATAATCTTCGAGCACTGTACCGTTGACGCCTGACGCCGGTAATTTTTTCTGCAAGAAAGCTCTGCTAGCATTCATCTGTTCTTCCGGTGGCTGGCGTACAATAGACCTCGCGGCATCAACGAGTTGATCAATGTCGTCTACCATCCAAAATGCATTTTTTAGATCGTCAAATAATGCGTCGATAGTATCCTTGTCTCCGGATTCTCTGACCTGGAACGCAGTATAAATTACGGGCTTATCCATAAGAAACGCGTCAAGCATAATGCTTGAATTGCCACAAATAATGATATCGCAAGCCGCTACAATTTCATTTGCCGGAACGTCGTTGATGTAATGAAGATTAGGCATATCGCATAGCGGGTTGCCACCAGCGTAATTTTTGCGCCCTTGCGCAACGAGCTTGTCTTGATAAATCACCTCAAATTCACCGGTCGCGGCGAGCGCCTTTACTGGGCTGAAGTCACGCGTTATGACGCTATGAAAAAATCCAATTCGAGGTTTCTTTTTTTTGGGAAGGAGCTTCTCCAAAGTTCTGGTCTGGTAATCTTTTGAATAAATTTTATGCCAAGCGTCTGAAAATCTGGGACAACCTAAGTTTTTCAGTTTTTCTCTCTGGTTACCGAAATGTAGGGCGCGATTAAATGCGGTTTGATCCGCTACTACAACATGATCAAAATCATTCATTGCTGCCATGCGCAGTGGCAATCGATTAAAGTCAATTAGATCTATTGATCGAGGGAGGACCACGGATTTAATTCCTGATCGTGTGCAGGCTTTAACAAGTTCGCCGAATATTGGGACGTCTGTGCGTTGCCATGTCATGGCAACGCAAGAAATTCCCTTTCGTTTGAGCAATGCTTCCCACCACTGACAGTTGTAGATTCTTCCGCTTGATTTATCGAGCCGCGCGCACATAGACACCCACGGTCGTTCGATAATTCTTGAGAGTTTCTGTCGTAGGGTGTCGGGTTGAAAATTTACATTTGAATCTTGAGCAGGATGAGAAAATGCACCCTTAGCCAAAATCCAGCTAAACAACTTTTTGAGCGGTGAACCTGAGTAAAACTCATGGAAGGCTACTATTTCTATATCAAATCGGTTGCCCAGGGTAATTAGTCGACGGTCTTTGGTTAAGTCGAGTAATGGGGCGACTGAAACTACACAGGCCTTACCGGTACCAGCGCGACAATACGCATCCACGATGGGAACCAAGTGGTCAATGTCGACCCATCGCCGGATAACGAACAAGATCAATGTTTGGCTTCCAAAACAATCAGGCCGATCACTCTGAAGGTCGTTGGTATATTTAACAAAGCAGCAGCCTTCATCGAGCGCCTGTAGTCTCTCCGAGTACGGTTTCAACAGTGTCTGCTATGAACCGAATCTCCGTTTCTGTCAGCCCAATACTTGATGGAAGGCTTATACCATGATCGTGAAGGGTCTCAGAATTGTCGAGGTTGGTTCGTTGGCAATCGGCATACATTGGTTGCCTATGACATAATTGCCACAATGGTCTCGCCATAACGCCGTGATCATTGAGGCGTTGAAGCAGGATGTCCCGCGTTTCATTAGGAACGAAAATTGTATTGAGCCAATAGTTGGAGTGGGCCCAGTCTTTCTCTTCAAATAGCTCAACGTCTGGCAATCTCTGGAAGGCATCACGGTATAGGCGAAAAATTCGACGTTTGTGTTCCAGGTGCTCGTCGAGTTGTTCCATCTGCGCTACACCGATAGCAGCTAACACGTTTGAAAGACGGTAATTGAAACCGACTTCGTCATGTTCATACCGAAACCCATCTGATTTAGCTTGGGTCGTAAGGTGACGTGCTCTGGCAGCCATTTCGTCATTAGACGTTATGACCATGCCGCCGCCGCCAGTAGTAATGATCTTGTTTCCATTAAAGCTCAGACAACCGATATGCCCGATGTTGCCGGTTTGCCGCCCTTTGTACGTCGCAGCCATACTTTCGGCAGCATCCTCAATGAGACACAAATTGTAGTCTTCACAAATTTGGAGAATTGGATCCATATCAACTGGATGCCCAAATATATGGACTACTATAACGGCAACTATTTGATTGCCTGTAGATTTGTTAAAAGTTCTGCCATCGGCGCCGCGTTCGGCATGCGCCGTTAGAAATTGACTTAAGCTTTCCGGTGACAATCCCATTGTTTCGTGCGTGGAGTCGCAGAAAATAGGTTGGGTCCCGGTATAAGATACCGCGTTTACGGGAGCAATAAATGTCAGCGTTGGCAACAGCACTTCTGTGCCCGGGCCAAGGCCAGCTATTATTGCTGCTGTATGCAGCGCATGTGTGCCGCTGGTACAGGCTATTCCGTGACTGGCACCAATATATTCGGCCACTTGTTTCTCGAAGCGATCAACATAGCCTCCAACGGAAGAGACATAGTTGGTGTCCAGACAATCTTTTACATATGCCCATTCGTTGCCACCAAGATTTGGGATAGATAAAGGGGTGCCTTGTGTTAGCTCCTGCATGAGCCGGAGGCCCGTTATTTGATGATTTTTGTCAATGATTGGAATCTGATAATGTCGACTTGTGTGCATCAAGTGCAATAATTCTTGATCGTCCATATCGCCATTGGCGACGGTAGGATCACCATTAATGAATGGTTGAACCGCATCATCAAGTGTTGCGCCTTCGAGCATCGCTCGTCGAGCATCGAGACCTGCTATAATGCCAACAAGACGCTCATCCGTGTCGACGACCAGTGCAATTCCGACTCCCCCTTGATCGATTGCTGCTAGTGCTTCTCGAAGGGTGGCCTGCGGATCGATTAATGCCTGTTGCCAAGTCATCAGGAATCAGCGCTTTGTGCATTAAGTGATTTCGCCGTTGCTGGCACCCCAATGAGTATTTGGTCGTCTCCAGCATCGTTTAATACTATAGCCCCTGCGCCAACGATCACGTTATTTCCCAAATTTGTATTCTGAATTAGTCGTGCTCCCAATCCAATAAAACAGTTTTCCCCAACAGACACCGTACCTGACAGGCATACACCGGGGGCAATGTGAGTATGCGCGCCAATATTACAATCATGCTCCACAATGGCCCCAGTGTTGACGAGGACATTCTCCCCGAGATGTGCACTGGCTTGAACAATGACGCCCGCCATAATTTGACAGCCTTCAGTAAACGTGGCGCTCGGTGAGACAAATGCAGTATGATGAACCAATGGTGGGAGCTCTAAGCCTGCGGTACGCGCTTTTAAAAAAGCGTCGCGCCGCGCAAATTTGTTTTTGTTGCCAACCGAACCGATACCAATGGCCGCGCAATCGATGCCTTTGGAGGCAAGGTTTGGGAGGAGGTCATCTGTTCCAAGAATTGGGATATCCTGAAAATCCAACCCGACGCGTGTAGAATCAGCATCGAGGATCCCAACAGCTTCATATTGGTCATTGGCTTTAATAAGGTCGAGGAGGACACGGGCGTGTCCGCCACCGCCCAGAACAACGATTGGTTTCATTTTACCGTTCTAATAACGGAAAAAGCTTCGGCATAGTCGACAAATATCGAGCTACCCCGAAAACGTGCCAAAGCTCTTACGGCCTCGGCAGACCGCGGGTGTGGCGGTTCTTTTATTTCAGTTTTGTAATGTTTGAGGATGTCGAGTTTGGCATCCATATAACTGGATATGTCACAGTAATGTTGAGGCTCAAATACAGGGCCCGGTAAAGGCATCGCGACGTTTGTCGAAGAAATTGTTTCAAAGCAATAAATGTCTATGGCGTGGCCATACACAAAAGGTTTCAGGCCGACGATTGCGGCACTATACACTATCCGATGATCTGCGTGGCTGTCTCCGGGATGTACTATGTAAACAATATCCGGTTTAGCGTGTGCTATGGCCTCTCCTATGGAATTGATTATGTCGCTTTCTGGCAATGTATCGAGTTTTGTTACGGGGAGACCGATGCGATAGACCTTCTCCATTCCAAAAGCTTGTGCAACAGAATCAATTTGTTTGTTCCATTGAGAAATAAAACTGGAGTCATATTTGGGCTCCGAGGGTGCTGTCGATATAATCCAGCTGACAGCGTCTCCATTGGCCCGATGTTTTAACAACGTGCCGCCACAGCCCAAGGTTTCATCGTCCGCATGTGCGGTGACTACAAGAATTTTCTTACTCAAAAATAATCTCCTTGGTGGGGTAATGGGTCTACATCGTGATCCATCAACACAATACTTCCGTCACCAGTTTTGACTTCGATTTCTTGTCCATCTACAGAAAGGATGAAACCTGGCTCAATTCTAGCCGATGGATTCGTGTCGCCGATAGATGTTCGCCAAATAGGGTATTCACGACCTTGTACGCTGATGGTTGCACCAGGGTAGGGCGGGGTCAAAGCGCGTACCAAATTGTGGATATTTTGAGAAGACATGCGCCAATCGATACGACCGTCAATTGGTGTTCGTTTGCGCCAGCTGCTTGCGCCTTCACTGGGTTGCGCAAGTCGCGGTGCTGACCCCATTTCAATCTGGGGCAAAAATTTAATAATTTGTTCCTGCGCGACCTCCGTCAATCGCGCGTAAAGCGACCCAGCATCTTCGATTTCGCCAATTGAAAGGCGTTTTTGAGAAAGAATAGGTCCCGAATCGGGGGATTGATCCATAAAGAAAAATGTTGAGCCGGTTTCTTTCAATCCCAGAACCAACGCCCAAATTATTGGATGCCGGCCCCTGTTTTCCGGTAGCAACGCTGGGTGATACCCGACGATGCCCAGAGGCGGGATCGCGAGGAGTTCTGATTTAATTATTTGAGACCACCCGAAACAGAAAATGACGTCTGGTTGGCATGTTTTTATCCATGCTAGGACATCTGGATTATTAATTTGATCCGATTTTAGAACTGGAATCGTATGTTCCTCGGCTAGCGGCTCTAGGTCGGCAAAATCGGCATGTGCGTCAATACTCTTTCTCGTGACAATCCCAACCAAATTGGCATGTTGCGCAATTAGGGTTTCGAGGCAACTTAAGCTGAACTGGACCGCGCCAATGAGGACGATTCTCATTTAGAGCTTGTTCCACCCTCATAAAACTTCTTCTTCAACACTTCCGGGTGAAAGTTAAATGACTTAAGAACTTCAGTTATTTGTGGTGCCGCTTTTCCGCTTCCGTAGGGATTCACCATGTCCCGTAAACTGGTACGAAATGACGGGTCCAGAGCTTTTGCGATAGCGGCCCGTATACCCTGCGCAGTAGGATCGGAATGGATGACAGACAGAGGTGCAATTCGCCCGAGCTGTCGATCGCCAATGTTCACGGTTGGGAGACCAAAATGCGGGGCTTCAATTATTCCGCTAGACGAGTTGCCAATTACGACGTCAGCGATTGCGAGAAGACTTAAGTAACGACGTTGACCCAAAGAAGTATACACGCCGACGTTTGGTTTACCCGCCGAATAGGCTTCAATCAAATCCTGGATTACTCTGCCGTCGGTATCAGCATTTGGTTTTGTTATAACCATGGATGCCTGTGGATACCCATCGAGTGCATCAAGCAACGCCTTAAATTGTTTGCTGCTTGTTTCGCGTTCTAGGGTTACAGGATGAAATGTTATGGCAAAAACAGGAGTCGCTAACTGTATGTCCAGCGTTTCTTCGAGTTCGTCACGTTCTATCGGTTGGAAGCGGGCCGCGACATCTAAACCAGGTGCACCGACAGTAAAAACCCGATCTGGTGCTTCACCCATTTGTATGACGCGCTGCCTATACGGCTCCGCTGCGGTGAAATGCAGCAAGGACATCTTAGTTATGGCATGACGGATAGACTCGTCAATCATGCCTTCTGTTGTTTCACCGCCATGTATATGTGCGATTGGAATACGAGCATTGGTGGCGGCAATTGCGGCGGCTAAAATTTCAAAACGATCTCCGAGCAGCAAGACAAGATCAGGCTCTAATCTGTCAAGCGTATCGGCCATGCCGATGAGGCCAAGACCGATCGATTTGCTGATACCAATCGGGGTATCGCTGGATAAAAGCATTTCTACTTTTGCATCGATTTTAAAGCCTTCGTTTTCGATGGTCTGAAAGGTCATGCCAAACTCGTGGGACAAATGCATCCCCGTTGCAATTGTTTGCAGCTCGAGTTCTGGCTGTGCGTTGATGGCATGCATTATAGGCGTTAGAAGCCCAAATTCAGCGCGGGTGCCCGTTACGACAGCGATGCGTCTTTTCGATCTCATTGAATGTTGTTCAAATTCGAATAAGGGTTTCAGCCGCGAAATCGTCTATAGCCGCTTGCCCAAGTACTTCGTACCACTGTGCAGGAGAAATTCCGCCAGCCGGTCTCTTTACCGTGAGATTCTCCGTCGTTAGGAGTTCCCCTTTTGCGATTTCCCGAGTGGCAACAATGCTGCGCCGGACAACTTCCAGATTATCGGCCTCGCAGGGCATGGGTCGTTTTATGCCGTCCCCTAACGCTGCTGTTATGTCTCTGATGGATTTGACCATAGATTCTAGTTCATCGGGCTCAAGCGACGCCTTGTGATCAGGGCCGGGCAATTCGCGATCTATCGTAAAATGTTTCTCGATGACCGTAGCGCCCATTGCAGCGGCGCCAATAGAGATTGTAATCCCAGCGGAATGATCGGAATAACCTGTTGCTATTTGGAGGTCGTTTCGCATTGTTTCGATACATCGAAGATTGATTTCGGTCGTAGGTGCTGGGTACTGCGTAATGCAATGCAGAACTGTTATCGCTGGTAGAATGTCTGAAGCTTCAGGTTTGGTACCGAGCCAACTCAGAGCGCGCTTTACTTCGTTGAGCGTTGACATGCCAGTCGATAGAATTACAGGTTTTCCTTTGCTGGCAATGGCTTTAATCAGCGGAAAATTAGTGATTTCCCCTGACGGGATTTTCAGAAACGGACAACCCAGTTCGCATACCAGCTCCAAGCTTGCACTGTCGAAGGCTGTTGAGGCGAATGGTATATTTCGATCAGTCGCGTGTTTGGCGAGGGCGAGGTGGCTTTCAAAATCGAGTTCTAGCGCTTTAAGAAGATCACGCTGATTACCACCGCCTGTTTGCTCTATTTGATAAGAAGCTTTCTTTGCGTCGGCGACAGCTATATCGTCGGCGCGGAAAGTCTGAAACTTAACCGCATCGGCTCCTGCATCAGCCGCTGCATCGATCAGCCTCCGGGCGATGTCGAGGTTACCATTATGATTAACCCCTGCCTCAGCAATGACAAAGCAATTCATGGCGGCCTAGCTTTCCGGCCTTTTAATCGGAAGTTCAATTACACGCTCTTCCCCATGGACCGTGTTGAGATGTCGCCATTTGTTTTCTCCCACGCGTTCCCACGATGGGATCTTTTCTGGTTCTCTTGCAAGATTCTCTGCATCCCCAATGTGGTTTCGGACAACATCCCAGAATTCAGATTCTTTCATGTCGAGGGCGTTAAGAACCAAGTCAAACACATGCCACGGAAACTCACCGTCATACAAGCGGATGAGTTCGACAGCGCGTTCCCGGGTCAGTTTTCCTTCCCTTATATCCTTGGCTGCATACTTAGTCGCACGGCCATAACCGAACTTGGGCCAAGTTAGCCAAAGATATATTTCGTCAAGCGCATCATCGATCCCAGAGCCATGCGTATAGGTACCGCACGTGCGTTCATCGGGAAGTTTAAATCCGCCGATTACGTTGAGAGCAACATGAAGATGATGGTTGTTGTTCCAAGGGACGTAATCCGCAAGAAATAGCCTTTCGACTTTTTCAATATCTTCGGCAGCGGGTTCTTGAAATGGTCTGGTTTGAGCGGCACTTAATCCGTATTCGGTCCATTGGTCCGGTGTTAAAAAATTAGGTCGATCACTGCGGATCCGCGCATGAACGCCTTTGGAGTCTAAATTTTCATACAACTCATCTTCTGAGCCACCATATTCGGTTTCACCGTTCTCACCATAAAAAAACAAGGGAATTTTTTTTTCGATCGCCACCTGGGCGCAACCAGAAAATACACCGTACAGAAAGGGCTTGAAGGGGTCGCCATGCTCTTCCAGCATAATACGGGTTATTTTTGCGTAGGTTTGCGGGTTCGCGTTAATTGAAATGTGGTCAACACCAACCCGCTCTACGAGATTTCGTAAATTACGACGCCCTACACCGGTTTGTAATAGAGGCGTAAATGTGACGCATAATGGGTTTAAGCCAAGAACGTTTTTGGCAAAATAGCTTTGGTAGTGACTATCCTTGCCGCCGCTGACTGGTATGAGACAGTCATATTCCCGACTAGGGGCCGCGGCGAGAATTTTATCAAGTTTCGTTCTTAGCTCTTTCTCCTTCAATTCCCAGTCAATATCTTGTTTATGAATGCCAAATCGACATGCGTTGCATAGGCCATCTTCATTGAAAGTGATTCTCGGGCGCGTGCTGGGCGTGACGCACGATGTACAATACTCAATGTGTTCAGTCATAGGTTGGAAGGAGTTCCCTTTCGTTCTGATCGCAATTTATCTGAGGTAAGTCTGGCGTTAGGCCAACGCAGGATACTAACAGTTTATTGCGTTCGCCGCGCTGGCAGCGAAGGTCTCGCGAGACATAACGAGGCGTGCTGCGGCTTCCTTTGTGCCTTCGATCATGTAGTAATTTTCAATTGACCTCTCAAACAAGAAACCAATCTTCTCAATTCCGCGAACGGATGCGACGTTAGTGGCTATTGTTATCGCGACGACTTCGGATAATTCCAATTCAAAAAAAGCAAAAGTCAGTATCTCATTTAAACATTCCTGAAACAGACCGGTGCCCCAATGTTCCCGGGCTAGCCCATACCCGATCTCAATATCCCCTGAGCAATCGGCCTCAAATATCAAACCCATGAGCCCGACAATTTTCTGGGTCGCTATGTCCTTTACGGCCCAGTAGATTCGCCGCCCGGCGGCATTGTCCTCGATAATACCTGTTAGAAAAGAAGCAGTATCCGAAAGTGATCGTTCGCTTGGTGATGCGATGAAACGACAAAACTCTGGATCACAGGAATATGCGTGAACGTCCTCGACGTGTTTGAGAGACGGTGCGACTAGGTGGGTACGAAGCGTCCTGAATGTTGGTATAGGACGAGGAGAAAAAGGTGGCATTTACAGTTTATGGTCCGATTGAAAATTCCAAAGCGGGTCGGGAAAGTTTAAACCATTCTCGCGAACATAAGTTTTTGCTTTGCGTAAACTGTGACCAATGAAATGAAACAGGTTGGCTGCCGAAACCGCGTTAGCGCCACCATCACGAATACCTTCTACCATGTGTTTGAACTCGCCGACACCTCCCGACGCGATGACCGGAACACCGACGGCTTTGACAACGTCGCTGACGAGAGCAATGTCATATCCCTGGCAAGTGCCGTCGCGATCGATAGAGGTAAGAAAAATTTCTCCGATGCCCAAATTTTCTGCACGGATAGCCATTTCCACGGGTGTCAATCCAGTATTCTCTGTTCCAAATCGAGTGTAGACCTGCTGTTCGTCCGAGCGGCGCGGTTTCTTAACATCCATTGAATAGACAAGGCATTGGCTTCCGAAGTGATGCGCAGCCTGTTCGACGAAAGCAGGGTCTTCAACGACAGCCGTATTGATAACGATTTTGTCCGCACCCGCTTTGAGCAATTTTTGACAATCATCGATTGTGCGAACAGCGCCCCCTGCTGCAATCGGCACAAAGCAATGGCGGCCTAAATTCCGAAGATGGTTGGCAAAGGCGTCGACGCTCGGGCTCTCGCGGGTCACGTTAAGAAAGACCAACTCGTCAATCGCATCGAAATGCAGGTACTGAAGAATTGTCTCCATATTTCCGACTGGGTTCAGTTCGAACTGACGACTATTTACAAACAGGTCGTTCCGCATCATCAGAGAGAGAACAAGTCGGTTACGCAGCATGTTAATTATAATTGGCAGAAATTTTTAAGGACGGACAAGCCCGTATCCTGACTTTTTTCCGGATGAAATTGCGCACCATATACATTGTCCTCAGCAACGGCGGCGACAATCATGCCACCGTATTGGCAGGTTGCGATTACGTTGTGCTCTGAACAATGTAGGGAATAATTATGGACATAATAAAAGTCACCAGTATCTGGAAGGTCTGCAAAAATTGGACTTTCCTGATTTAGGGCAGTTTGATTCCAGCCTATATGTGGCAGCTTGAGCGCTGAATCGTCTGGCTCAAGTTTTTTGACGTCGCCTTGAATAAAGCCAAGCCCAGTATGTTCCCCATGTTCATTGCTTTTTGTTCCGAGGAGTTGCATGCCGAGACAGATACCCAGGATATGTTTTCCACTCCGCTGCGCATCTTTTAATAAACCTATCAACCCGTAACTCTGCAGTCGTTCCATTGCGGTGCCGAAGGCACCGACACCCGGTAAAATAATTTTTTCCGAGTTGGCAATTCGATCGGGGTCGCGCGTAATTTCGTTTTCGAAACCGATATGATCCAGCGCGTTTGTCACCGATTGGGTGTTGCCCATGTCATAGTCAATGATAGCAATCACGAGGAGACCTAATTGAATGCCCGAAAAACGGGTTTGACCGGATCGCCAATGAGCAAGTTTTTCCAACCGTCCTCTAGACCCTGAGCGTAAATTACAAGGGCTTTTCGAACGGCCTCAATGGTGGCGTTCAGTTCAGCGTCGCCATGCGACCAGCTTGGTGTGATGTAATTCAAGAGGACGCCTTCGCGAACGAGTTCTTGCAAAAATAATGTGCGCAGGCCGGCCGAGGGTACGCCGTCTTTATCTAAACATTTGTATTCCGGTCGACATGGGAAACCACCTGCTGAGAAACTGTTAGCGACGCCAAGTTCCTTAGCTGCAATATTCATACCGTCAATGAGTTGCTGACCAATATTCCAAATATGGTCGACCACCGGGTTGGCTTTGAAGAATTGGATCGAGGCAAGTGCCGCCGCTAAACCGTGGTTTTCAGCACCATGCGTCGTAGAAATGAGGAATACCCGGAGTTTGTCATGATTGATTCCTCCGAGCTCCATAATCTCGCGCCGCCCAACCAGGGCGCTGACAGAAAAGCCATTTGCCATGCCTTTACCGAATGTTGCGAGGTCAGGAGTGACGTCATACATCTTTTGTGCGCCAGACAAATGCCAACGAAATCCTGTGATCATTTCATCTAGGATCATACAAGCGCCTTCACGATCACAAAGCGCGCGCACTTTTTTTAGGAAATCGTCCTTTGGGGCTTCTGACATACAGGGTTCGAGAATTACCGCTGCAATATCATTTGGGTGCGCTGCGAATTGTGCTTCGAGACTTTCAATGTCGTTGAAAGAGAAGGGTAGCGAGAGGTCGGAATGCTCTTGGGGCACGCCAGCATTGCAGGCGGTTGTACCGATAAACCAATCATCATAGGAGAAAAAAGGATTGTCGCTGCAATATGCAACATATCGTCTGCTGGTAAAGGCTCTGGCTAATTTAATGGCAGCAGTTGTCGTTGTGGAACCATCCTTGGAGAATTTTACCATCTCGGCACAAGGAATCAGCTCCACCAATTCTGCAGCCAGCTCAGTTTCGATATAGGAGGGCCGGCCAAAATTTGTCCCTCGACCAATTTGGGCAATGGCGGCTTCAGAGACGGGCGCAAAATTATGTCCCAATAAAACTGACCGCAAACCCATGGTCCAGTCGATGAAGCTTTGACCATGACGATCCCACACGGTCGCGCCATCTCCTTTTTCGAGATAGCGAGGGGCTACGTATGGGAATTGATCGTCACCCTTAGAATAAGTGTGAGCGCCACCTGGAATTAGTCGGTGAGTTTCTGAGGAGTCATCGATCTCGTTGGGAAAAGCGTTGTTTGATAGATTGAGGTTGGTCATGCGGGGGTCGCCATCGTGTTTTGTTCTGCCAGCTCAAAAGCCCTTAGTAGACGTTCATCTTCATAATAACTGTAGGGATAGGGTGCGATATCTCGAATTCCGTCGAGGAAACATCTCATTTCGGCGATATAAGGTTCCTCGGGATGGATGTAGCCGGTCTCTATGGTTTTTGCGTCGAGGCTTTCGCACTGCCAGCTTTCTTGTCCCGCTTCCTGCCACCGTATTTCGCCGGCGTCATGATTCCATTCAATGATGCCGCCTGTACAAATTAATCTGAAGTGCCTGACCGCGGGGCGGGACAGAGAGTCTACGAGAAGGTGACCGGTAACACCTCCGTCAAAGCCTATAACGACGTTATAATGATCGTCGATGTCCTCTTTCAAAGAGCCTGTTCGCCCAAACGATGCGTGAGCAGTTTTTATGTCACCAAATATGTCGATTAACCAAATAAGCTCAAAAGGGACAATTTCGCGGGCTGCTCCGGTTTCAGCATTTGAGACGTAGAATTCGGAGGGTGTCTCCCAAGGATGCCAGTCTTCGACATGTTGCCCCGAATGATATGTAAATATCAGAGGGCGACCGAACTTCTCGTTCTCTATCAATTGCCGAATTTTTTGGGGACCTGGAAAAAAGCGCATTGTGCAAGATGGCGCCCCAACGATGTTTGATTTTGATAATTTTTCGACGAGCATATTGCCACGTTCGTCAGGCAAATCCGCTTCGGTAAAAAAATGAATGCCTTGGTCAACTGCATCCAGGGCGTAGTCGAGATGAGTTAATGGCGGTGTGGAAATTACCCAAGCTGTGGAGCCCCCCGATTTCGCCGCAGCAAAGTTATCGTAGGTAGCAATGTTGTACCGTGTTTCTGCTTCCGCCCTTCGATCTGGCCGTGGGTCGTATCCGGCGATATCTTTTACGCCGAGAGTCTGGAGGTTTCGAACGCGGCGTTTGCCCATTGACCCTAATCCGATCACCAAGATGTTTGGTTCGGACTCTTTAGTGCTCATGTTTTCGACTCGAGTGCTTGTTGGCGCTTCTCGTGTGTGTCGCGGTTTATTTCGATGATTTCCGGGTGTTTGTTGAGATAATTCATTATCTCAACAAACCCAGCATCTTCTCCCTCAATTGCAAGCCCGCTCAAAACGGCCTGAAAAAATTCGTAGTCCTCTGGGTAGTCTAAAGTCATTCGAACGTCGGGTCGGGCAAGCTTGGAGTCGGGTTCAGTCAAGAGAACGGAATTATAGGAGTCATTTTGGGTAAAATAATGACCCCAGATTTCTGTATCTTCCTCATCTCTGTTCGCGCAAATTTTTTCTAAAGCGTTGGCTGAGACGCCGAAGCCTGTTGCTCCCAACGGAAGTCCGTCAACGATAATGTAATCGCCGCCGTTTTCGCTGCTGTGAGCAATGATGCGATCAATATGTGCAACAGAAATGAACGGATCGTCACCATCCACTATGACAACGAAATCGAGCCCGTGAGCTCTTGCCGCATCTCGATACCGAATTAACTTGTCATCAGGATGTCCACGAAAACAGGTAAAACCGTTGGCAAGAGCGAGGTCGGCGAGGACACTATCGCCGTCAGCTGTAGATGTTGCCATGATCACTGTGTTGGCGAGCGCTGATTCTGACAGACGATGCAGGAGATGCTCCGTCACATTGCGTTTGCCAAATGGTTTTAGAACTTTCCCAGGAAACCGTGTCGCTTTGTGGCGAACTGAAAGGAGAATACCGACTTTCAATTTTCTAACATCTGTTTAAGTGAACTTATTGGCTATTAAGGGGCTAGCTGGTCAAGTTCGATACCGCTATGAACGTCAATGTTTCGAGCGGCATGGCGCCCAACTATCAAAGAGAGCTGAGATGGCGACATTCCTTCATCGGCGCGCTTGCAAATTACGGCATCGGCTGTAATCAATTCACCCTCTGGGATATCTCGCGCCGCGACAACGCGTTTTCGAACGTTTGCACGATAGCTGGCAGACGCCTCGACCAAGCCCTGTAAATTTGTGGGGCCCAGCGCCTGTTCCGCTTTTCGGATTCGTTCGACTAATAAGGCTAGCTCATTTTCATTTAGGGCGGACTCGTGATCTTCTCCACGCAGTGATCGATCATGCGTAATATGTTTCTCGATACAGGTGATACCCAGCGGAATAGCCAATAATGGGGCTATTCCCGAAAACTCATCTTCGGCGTTGACATGGTCGGCTATGCCGACGGGGAGACCAAACGTTTGTTGCAGCAAAGGCAAATAATTAAGATTAGTATCGGAAATTTGCGTTGGATAATTTTGGTGCCCGTATAAAAGCGTGACGTTTTTATTGCCAGAATCCCGGAGCAAATTGATCACGTTTTCGATCTCACCAAGGGTCGCACCACCTACTCTTAGATAGATCGCTCTGCCAGTTGCACCGATCTCTGTTATAAAGTTGTATTCTTCGAAACATGCCGCCGATAGAACATAGGCGTTGGGCTCCAGGGTCTCCGCAAAACGGAAGCTTGCGTGATCATTGGGCATGACGACGACATCGAGCTTTTCTGCGCGTGCGTGGCTGACGATTTGAGCCCAGGCTTCGAATGTTGGCGATATCTCGACCAGATAGTCGTAGATAGGTTGAGTGTCTTTGCCTGCAGATACTCGACCAGGGCCGCTGCCATAATGCGGGACCATATAATTGGGCATGTCGGTAAAATGTATAGAGATCGCATCTGCCTTGGCGCGCTTTGCTTTGGAAATGATATCTTTGGCGAGCTCAGTTGATCCGTCGTGGGAGTATGCCATTTCGGCGATTACGTAGATTTTGCTCATACTAACTTTCCAGTGATGATCTTCAATTGCGGGCTGCCGTTAGGAATTCCGCAAACCGGAAATCACTTTTGACAATTCCCGAGTGGTTTATAGTCTGTGTGTGATTTTAGTCGGAGACTGGCAGGTAGCATTTCCGACACATTTCCATTTCGTAATAGCGACCGGAGGAATGAAGCTCTCGAATTTCTTTGTAGAGCGGGCCATTCCAGACATCTGTTAACTTATCATTACGCCAGTTGCCGACGATGGTTTCGTCTTTGTCGTCGACGCAGCAGATCGTCACGTTGCCATTGTATTTTAGAAACATCCGCTGATAGGGCTGGGCGCAATGAAAATCCCTGACTTCAGGATACTCACCCATTTTGTTTGGTTCCCGTTCAACAAAAAATCCGTAACCAACGGCGTCAACCAAATCCTTCCAAATCACCTTGATTGCCTCGAACTGCTCTAGCCAGTAGGGGTCTTTGTACATGACCATTGAAATACGTATCTGGCAGGATGGGTTTATCTCATCGCGTAATTTAACGAACTGATAAACGTTGTCGATTACGCGACCAAGAGTCGTTCCTGCCCTTTGAATTTCATAGTCCTTGGGGTTGGCGGCATCAAATGAAACGAATAAATTGTCGAGACCGGCATTTAGCAGACCTTCGCCGACTTTCTTTGTAAGCGCGGTGGCATTCGAATTCATCATCACGTCGACGACCCCGGCTTGTTTGGCGTATTCGACCTGCCAGCTGACATCTTTGTGGACGAGAGGTTCGCCAAGATAGTTTAGTTTGATCGATTTGAATTCCGGATATTGCACTGCTTCATCGATGATATTCCGATATTCGGCTTTGGTCATACGGCCGAGGTCGCTAAACTCATCTTGCTCGACCATGATGGTCCGTGGACACATCGGGCACAGCAGGTTGCAAATATTTGTTGTTTCGATGTCGAGATGAATGGGAAATTGTAACTCTACTTTTTCGCGAGGTACGCGGTCCCAGTCCTCCCTATATTTTTTATATTCCGGCGGGCGGCCTTCTTTCCACGCCTCGCTATAAACCACTTCCTTATAGGTGCCATTAGGATCAAATTCATAGGGCTTCTCATTGCCCATATCCTTTGCCCGTTTGCGAGCCTCGGCTTCCGATACAGTTTCGTTCATAGCTGTTCGTCTCCCTTCTTAATGAATGTCCGCGTATAAAAAGCGCGTGTTACCATAGAGGTTGCTGTTGTTAGACAGTTGCCTTCTGCCGGGTCACGACTTCCGGTTTGAGAACGCCGCTTTCCATTGTGAATTTTTTGGTAAAATTGAAACCCTCGGGTTCTTTATGAGCAATCATGATAACAATCGCGTTGGGGTCGATAAATTGTTCGAGATTACTGGTAATTTTCTCTTCAAGCGCACGATCCAAATTTGCCGTCGCTTCGTCGAGGAGCACCAGAGAAGGTTGCCGCAGGAAGATCCTCGCAAGAATTACTCTCTGACGTTGCCCGAGCGAAAGGGTGTCCCCGTTCTCGCCAAGATCGTCGTCCAGGCCGAGGGGTAATTCCGCAATAACATTTTCTAAACCCGCTAGCCGGATAGCCTTTTCAAGCATTTTTTCGTCAATCGGTGCTCCCATCGTCAAGTTTTCTCGCAGGGTGCCGCGAAACAAGTGCACGGTTGGTGAAACGAAGCCGAGGGTTTGGCGGATGCGGTAGAACAGATCTTCATTGAGGAGTTCTCCGTTAAAACGGATTTCTCCGCGATCAGGTTCTAAAATTCCGCAAAGTATCTCAAAAAGAGTTGTTTTTCCTTGCCCTGAAGGGCCTTTTATTAAAATACGATCACCTGAAACGGCATCGAAATTGATGTCGTTGAGAACGGGGGGGCCTTCCTCTTCGTATTGGAAATATATACTTTTTATGCTGGCGACCTGGATGGGCGGAAAGCTCTCGACATCCCATTCATTACGGCGCACCGAATTCTTTTCAAGTTGACCTAAAACATCTCCAAGAAGGCTGACGCTGGGGACAAGATTTACATAACTCATTGCTGCGCCCGCAATTGTATTAATAGAGGCTCTTAGTCGGTTAAACATAACGAAGAGCATGAGCAGCGTTGCCAACTCCATGTTTAAAATTGCCACCCCTAGGAAAAGAATGGTCAGGAGCCCAATTGTTGACACCCCATCGGTGATGAGGCTAGCGCGTGATTGTGCTCGCCGCTTGATAATTCGCCAATCGAAATTCCTGCGGATAACCCCTTTGGATTTTGCCATAAGGTTTTGTTCGAGCCCGTCCACTAGGCTACGCGCATGCCCCGCAAAAATGTCGGTCAGAAAATTGAGGGCACCCTGAGAGCCTTCAAGTTTTAGCTTACCAACGTTTGCCATCTGACTGTAAATCCAACGTGTCAGCCAAAGTGGAATCGCAAAAAGAAACAATCCGATAGCGACCATCTCCCAAGACAGATAAATCGCGCCGACGAGATAGACACCTGCAGACCATAGTGCAATCGTGATTTTTAAACCCTGGGTGAGCAAGGACCCCGGCGCACCCGCAGTTTGGGTGATGGCATTGGTTATTTTCCCCATGCCGATCCGTCGCGCGGTACGTGCTCTCGCGGCGAGAAATGCGGAGACGATCCGTTGTGAATCTGAAAGCTCCATTCTATACCGCAGTAACATCTGGTTTATCTCATACGAGTACCGCAACAAAAGATGTGAAACGGCGAAAAAAATGCTGCTTATTAAGGCTATCAACCCCAAGTTATTTTTTACAAAATCTTTTGTTTCAGCTGTTAGCCAAGACGTGGCCTGTAGCCAGACAAAAAACTCTGCCCTGCTTTCCTGTCCGATCATCAAATAGACCGATGCTAGAAAGGCCATTTCAAGGAGTGGGGTTGCTTGTCCTGCGAAAAACGTAAAAACCCATCGCCACCGTTGATCAATCACGCCTGCCTTCAAAAGGCTCGGGACGGCACCATCGGGTGATGGAATGAGCCGATGGACGAGTTTAGAAATCAATCCTCTTGTGAGAACAAACTTTGGCATGTGCTTTTGGTTCTTTGCTTACTTCACAAAATTTGCCGCAACGACGTGACCCGGTATTGCTTCGGGGGCGTCAGCTATCAGTCTTTGCAGCATTGCTTAGGGCTACTTCGAGCCGGTCCAAATTTTTCGCTATTGCTGGTTCTTGCTTTATTGTGCGGGACAATAGGCGCAGGTCGTCGCGACAAGCGGTACAATAATCCCCAGCATGTGCCGGGATTTCACCGTTAATTACCTGACGGGTTTTGACAGCATTACACCAGCAAACGGTCGTTTCCAGAAATTCGGTCTCTAATTCGGGTTCAATTTGGGGTCTCTTTGCTCTTGGCAGTTGAGGGTTCCGACGTGGCACCGACATCAAGTGTTCGATGAAACCCAAATCTCCGGTTTCGTGGGATCTCCCCAAAATATAGACCATTGGTTTGTTGTTTGAGACCACGCTAATGGCCTCTACTTCCCCTTCGAGACCATGTTGGGCAGCAGTTTCTTCAACATGCATGAACATATGACATTTTGGTCTAAGCGAAATTTTCGCGGTCACAATCTGCTCGCCGCCGTGGAAGCGAATCCGGATGCGCAATGGAGCCCAGCGACTAACATTGGCTAAGAACAGCTCCCGCCGTGAACCGGAGATTTGAGGGCCAATCGGGACCACTGCCCTGTTGAGCCAGACGGAGACTTCAGGATAACCGATTGCCGCGTTCACGGGGTAAAAGGTACCGCCCTGGTCGTCCTGGCCGACAGCGTATCCATATATAGAAGGTATTTGTTTCCGGAATGGGGTGTCGATCAAAACAAGACACCGAGATTCCAAATCAGTGCGGAGCGGATAAAGCACGGAATGGTCGGCAACCTCGTCTGTTGCAACCAAGGCCCCCTGAACATCGAAGTAACGGACAATCACTTCATTGTTGCTGATTGCATTGCCTGTTTGGTCATCCACGAAGGCGTTTAGCTCGAGAAAATGTTTCTTTCCCGGCTCGACAAATGTTGCAAAGAAAATCCTCGATGAGGGATTGTTGTTCATTTGCGTGGGGTCATCGATCTGTGTTGAGGTGGCCATGTCAAAAAGACTCGCGAATGTGCTGGATCGAAAGCGCAGAGCCATCTGCTCGGGAAATCACGACATAAAATGTGAAAGGGGCGCTCGCTCTAAATTGAATCCGTGAATGAACAGCCTGAAAATCGGCAGCTCTGATCAACTGTGCTCCAAAAGGAGATATTTCTGTTGTCTGAGTATTTCCGTCGCCTGCGTTGACTTCGATTCTAGAGGGACGGTTGCTAACATTTAGGAGCAAGAATCCCTGCGCGGCCTTGGGTTCGGGAAGTAACGATGCGTAAGCGACAAATGGATATGGGTCTACAGCCTTAATAAGGCCGTCACGCCAGTCACTTTTTGGGTAACGGTAAACCCCTTTGGGGCGTCCGTGAGTCATTGTTACTGATGAATCGCTGGACACCTGTACATGATGTTGCAGTGTCATAATGCCGTCGTTTGGGCTACCCTGCTCAATAATTGAAAATCCAAATTTCAGATCCTCGGTCTTTGTCGAACATGGGACACTCCAGCGGACAATCTTTTCATATCCGAGGTCGAAAGATTCCCTGTTTTCTATCGCGCCATCCGGACCGAACCGTACCAATCGAAGTTGTACGGTTCGGTTGCGCAGGGCCGCGTCGCGCATGCCGTTGAATAGATAGTCTGTTGATAGGCTTTTGCTGGTAAACCAAGGCAAAATATATTGTTTTTCGCGAGAGACGGTAAGAGGTCTAGCAAGTTTGTGTCTTAAGTGCCGCGCGATAAAACGCCGTGTTTCTGAGGTTTTCTTCATAATATTGTCAAAGATTGCGATTGACTTAAATCGGGCTGTTAGTGATCGAAATGCGAGTTCCTAAATTTAGCGCGCACAGTGCGGTGATAGAAAAATTTCCACGCTACCGCAGTCCGGGTGAAATGACTTCACCAGGGGACCTGTTATTCAGCCAATAGATTGCTACTGATATGCAGCGACAGCTTCTATTGGCACTTTTACTTTCACTTCGCGTCCAAGTAGATCGAGCAAAACAATAACTCGGTCTTCATCGGACTCGCACTCGAACAATCCCACCCGTTCGCAAAGTGGGCCGTCCATAACCTGTACGGCATCGCCCTTCTTAAATTGCGCTTCGCGGCGGATATCAATCAAACCGGTTTCGCTTTCACGCTCTCTAATGCTTTCAACTATTTCGTCCGGCACTGGTGTAGGTCGATTGCCTTGGCAAACGAGCTGGGAAACACCGATCGTTGAGCGAATGCTCAACCAACGGGATCGTTCAGTATCCATGTGCAAAAACATATAGCGAGGAAATAAGGGGGCAGGCACCCAATCAGTTTTTCGGGCGTGACGTCGACGTTTTAAATAGCGCGGCAAATATACTTCGAAGCCTTGGCGTTTTAGATGAAATTGCGCTTTGTTCTCTGCTAGCGCATGAGATTGGACGACGTACCACTGCATCTGGTTACTCCGCCAATTGAGGCTTGCTACGGGAAACTTTTAAAAGCGGTGGCGTCAGCACTCTTTCTCGCGGCAATAATTCAACTAGGGTATCGAATGCCAGCTGTGCTTCTTTAAGCTCTGTAACGATCACCGCGCTTACAGCGCCTAAATCTTTGAGTTTTCCGGCCAATGGGACGCCAGCGTAGTCAGATTGTTTGAGTTTTGGGTCTATAATGCCGATCAATTCAATCTCAAAGTCTTTGGCGCACAGCGTTGCTATTTCAGCGAGATCAGTCGCGCCGATGAGAGCAATACGGTTCCATCCTGAATTTTGACACTCTTCAAATAGTGCGGAGCACTGGTTTCTGGCACCGCGAAAAAAATTGAAGGAGTAGGATAGATAATCCGCCGTCAGCCGACTTTTCTCGGCGAACCCTGTCGGCGTAAGATAATAAGCGTACCGATTGGCGGGGGCCTCATTGGCCTTGATCCACCCCTTTTTTATGCAGCGTTTGAGGTAGGCATTAGCAAGACCAAGGGCAACACCCATTTCGCGGGCAATTAATCTTTGAGTGTGTGAACTATTTTGTTCAACGACGGACAAAAGCCCCAGCGTAATTTCGGCCTCGCTGTTGTTTTCTGAGCTTGATTTTTCGGAGCTCGCCACGCCATCACCCTCTGTTCACGCCACGAACATACACCGTTCACAGGATGAACATCAAGAGGTCACTTTATAACGAATCATGTAGTTAATTCAATATATTGTAAAGGAAATTCTATCCGTTAACAAATATAGATTATGTCCGAAAGAATAAAGGCGTTTTTCTCATGAACGCACGATACACTAATGAAGCAATTTAGGTGTTGGGTAAAAATTCGAGAACTCCATAGACAACTTCCTGCTTCCTTTAAATCGGCGGGGTTGTCGACTTCAAGCCACTGACCGACGACATATAAGACATGAATTGAAATATTTCTGTAGACCACCGACTTTTCCATAGATTGACATCAGACAGAGAGGAGGAGTAGACGAGTTGGCAGTTGCGGAGTAGTAAATGTCAGATGTGAAAAAGATAGCGGTTATCGGGTTGGGATATGTTGGGTTGCCGTTGGCCGTTCATTTAGCGCGCCATTATTCGGTAATCGGTCTCGATATCGATTCAACGCGGGTTGACGAATTAAAGACGGGACAGGATCGAACCAATGAAATCGACCCAGAAGTCTTAAACGCATCGACCCTCGATATTACGGATCAAATTTCCGCAATTGAAGATGCTGACGTATTTATCGTTACGGTCCCGACACCCGTCGATAGCAAAAATGAGCCTGACCTTGCAGCCGTTCGCGGCGCAAGTAAGCTTGTTGGTGGTATTCTCAAGAAAGGCGCTATCGTCGTTTATGAATCCACTGTTTATCCGGGTGTTACGGAAGACGTCGCCGGGCCAGAGCTTGAAGCAGCGTCGGGGCTTGTTTGCGGGACCGACTTTTTTCTTGGCTATTCCCCAGAACGCATAAATCCGGGGGACAAAGAGCACACCGTCGATAAGATTACGAAGGTGGTCGCGGGGCAAAACGACGAAGTCACGAAAACCCTCTCTGAAATTTATGGTTGTCTTACCTCTGGCGGTATCTTTGTTGCACGTGACATCCGGACAGCGGAAGCTGCCAAGGTTATCGAGAACGCCCAGCGCGATATCAATATTGCGTTCATCAATGAAGTGACGACGATCTTTCAAAAAATGGACCTTTCCGTCTACGATGTGCTTGAAGCGGCAGGTACCAAATGGAATTTCCTCAAATTTGCCCCGGGGTTGGTCGGCGGTCATTGTATTGGCGTTGATCCGTTTTATCTCGCCCACTCAGCGACAACTCTCGGTCTCCACCCCGAGATAATTTTGGCCGGGCGGCGTATCAATGACGGGATGGGAAAATATGTTGCAGACTGTATAGCTGACGAGTTGGCAAAAAAGGGAACGGGCTCTGGCGCAAAAATTCTAGTTCTCGGGCTCACCTTTAAGGAGAACGTTCCGGACCTCAGAAATTCTCGGGTGATTGATATCGTTCGCGAACTCGAAAGCCGGGGCTTTTTGGTCGATGTACATGATGCTTTTGCAGATGCTGCTGAAGCCGACTCTATTTTTGAAGTTGCGCTAATGCCGTCTCTTGACGGTGAAGGTAGCTACGATTGCGTCGTCGGTGCTGTTCCACACCAACCCTATGTCGAATTTGATGTCGCGCGATTTAAGTCATTGCTGAACAAGAACGGCCTCGTCGCTGACATCAAGGGAATGTGGCGCTCTCTTGAGCTTCCGGCTCATATAGGTCGCTGGCAACTTTAATTTTTGGCAAACATCCTAAAGAACGTTTTTATTTTTCGTCGGCTAGCCGAGAAATAGCCCACTTAATTTGCCCGGTACCATTCTGCGTCGCTGCGGAAATCACTACTTGTTCAGTCCGTTTTACCTCGCCTGGTATTCCTAGATAGACGCTTTCCTGCAAGGAAATAACGCCGCCGGATGCTTTAAAGCGCCACCCTGAACCGCTTGGCGTTCGCATCAGGACGGAATTGGCCTGTCTAACGAGCGAGGCCTGGACGGTAGGGTGAAGATGAAAACGGGCAACAAATTTCTGACTGTCGCCAGCATTAACCGTATCTTCGCCGCGAATATCTCCGCCATTGGCGGAGAGGTAAAGGCGGCGGGTATGGTTTGTGGCGCCTTGCCCGCTATAGCCAAGCATCGATGCATCGATCCAAATATTACCGTCCGCTTCCCGACGTAAAGCGGATACTGAACTGGGTCGGCCTCCGATGCCGCCCGCAGGTATCAATTCCGCGGAATTCATGTCTTCAATAGTAATGGTAGAGTGTGCGGCAGTCGTCCGTTGGGCATCTAGCCATGCTTCCGTTGCTCCAAAATGCGCGCCGCAATTCGTAATCACACGTTCCTTGCCGACGCTCATCTCAAAGCTTAGCGTGCCAGCATGTGCCTGTTGATCATATCCCGATGGCGACGTTTCACTGACATCCATGAGAACCAAAGTACGGTTAGCCGCTAACCGTTCAAAGCCGCTATGTGGCGCGGAATCGATCGGTTTTCCGCGCGCTTCTGATCTCGTTAGAACGACATCTATCAGCCATCCTTCATCTTCATCGCTGCCATTAAACAACGCTAACCCACCATCCCCATGGCGAAAAAACCGCACCATTGGAGCGGTCTTGTCTATAGCGGTTTGGAGAGTATGGGAGACTTCCTCTTTCGCATCCCGCAAAGCAGATCGGATATCGATGAGATGACGCAGCAACGATAATTCAATAGAAGGGCTATGTGTAACATGCCCACCATCAGCTAGAATCTGTACGTCAATTTCTCGATCAAGAAGTTTAGCCCAGCGGGTTAATTGCCGTGAATTCTTGGCCGATAGGGCCGTCAAAATGAGGCCCTTATATGCTAAGATCCGGTCAAATCCAGTCGGAATAAGTTTCGCTGTGTGTTGTAGGTGCCGGTTTTGCTGTTGAACGCTACCATCAAACTGGTTCAGGAATGTGGTGTCGGCACCTATGGCTAGAAACTCACGTTGTCCTAACCAGTTGGCCAAGCGAACCCCGGTTATCGAAGGTCGCCAGGAAGTTTTTTGCCAGTGGCTCCCGTGGGTTTCTATCCACCGTGCAATTAACTCGCGGGCTCGAATCCGAGCGGCATCGCTGCCCACTGCGCGTAAATCACGTAACCAGTCAAATTCTGAAACGCTGGTAAGCCACGCTTCACTCACGCTCGTCGCTAGCCAGGGTTTGTCGGCGTCCCGAATGACCGTACCAAGACATTCGAAGTCACCCTCTACCGTCACAGAACCTCGATTGGCATTGCCAGGCCAAATATCTGTTGGTAGGAATTTAGGCGCTTCGCTACCCGATTTTTCCAGAACACGTTTGTAAATATTGGACTTAAAGACAGGCGTGCTTATCGAATAGAGAAGTTGCCGGATACTCGCTCGGCGGACTCTGTGTCCAAGCAGTTTGAGGGCGCGATTAGCTATCATCTATTTTAAGGCTCTGAATCCCCGCTAGGGAAAATAGCTGAGGGGGTGCGTCGAAGCCACACCGCATTATTCATCCGCCGCGCAGTTGCTGAATTTTTTCTGCATATCCTCCGGCGCTATCGTTCCCGCCAAAGACCGCAGTGCCTGCAACAAGGACATCTGCCCCAGCCGAGATCGCCTGTTTTGCGGTTTGGGGGTTTATGCCGCCATCGACTTCCAGGTCAATCTCTCGGCCCGTTGCGTCAATCATTTGCCTGATTTCACTAATCTTGGCGAGCTGCCCATCTATAAAGCTTTGACCTCCAAAACCAGGATTGACCGTCATCACCAATACTAAATCAACAATATCGAGCACGTGACAAATTGAAGATGCCGGTGTTGAGGGGTTGAGCGATACCCCCGCTTTCTTTCCGAAGCTTTTAATATACTGAAGCGTGCGATGAATATGGGGTCCCGCTTCGATATGTGCCGTGATGATGTCTGACCCGGCGGCCGCGAAATCTTCAATATAAGGGTCCACCGGAGATATCATCAAATGGACATCGAAGGGCGCATCGGTGACCTTTCGAATGGCTTTAACGACAGCAGGTCCGATCGTGATATTGGGGACGAAATGACCATCCATAACATCAACATGGACCCAATCGGCCCCTGCATTTGTAATCGTCTCAATATCGGCGCCTAACGACGCGAAATCGGCGGAAAGGATTGAGGGGGCAATTCTGACGGGCTGCTGCACGTTGGCCTACTTATTGGGGTTAAAAGGACGCTGCATCGATGCGTTAATCTAGCTCGAACTTGTCCTTATAGTCTTCTGCCAATTCGGGGTCTTGATCTTCTTTCACCAAAAAACAATTTCCGCATACCAAAACCTCAATTCCGGTGCCCATAAAGCAGCGAAAGGCATCTTCCGGCGTGCACACAATAGGTTCACCGCGTACATTGAAACTGGTATTGACCAAAATCGGACATCCCGTCTTTTCTTTGAAATCCTTGATCAACGCATAATAGCGTGGATTGGTTTCTTCATGGACGGTCTGAACCCGTGCCGAGTAATCGACGTGTGTAATCGCGGGAATAGAAGACCGTGGCACATTCAATTTTTCGATCCCAAACAGGGCCTGCTCTTCTTCGGACATTTCGCGGCGATGTTTTTCGTCAACGTCGGCGACCAGTAGCATATAAGGGCTGTCACTATCGAGTTCAAACCAGTCCGCAACGTCCTCGCGTAAGATAGAGGGGGCAAAGGGTCGGAAGGATTCACGATATTTGACGCGTAGGTTCAACGTCTTTTGCATCGCGGGGTCGCGGGGATCTCCGAGAATTGACCGACCGCCAAGTGAACGGGGGCCGAATTCCATCCGTCCTTGAAACCAGCCAATGGCTTTGCCATTGGCCAAGGCATCCGCTGTGCTCGTGATCATCTCGTCTTCGGACAACACTTTGAAATTTGCGCCACTTTCAGTAAGGCTTGCCTCAATTTGTTCCTGGCTAAACTCGGGTCCGAGGTATGACCCCTTCATACCGTCCATGACGCCGTTCAACTTGCGGGGCTGACCCTGGAAATGATGATAGGCAACCTGAGCGGCGCCCAGCGCGCCGCCGGCATCACCTGCGGCGGGTTGGATCCAAATATTTTCAAAGGAGTTATCGCGGAGCAGCTTGCCATTTGCGACGCAGTTAAGCGCAACACCACCGGCTAAACACAAATTCTTTTCACCAGTGTCTTTGGCAACAGAACGTCCCAGGCGCAGGACGATCTCTTCAGTAACCGCCTGAATTGACGCGGCGAGATCCATCTCACGTTGGGTTAGCAACGTCTCGGGGTCACGCGCTGGTGCTTCAAATAATGCATCGAACTTGTCGTTCGTCATCCGCAGACCGGTGCAATAATCGAAGTAACTGAGGTCTAGACGGAACGACCCGTCTTCTTTCACGTCGACGACATTGTCCAAAATCTTCTGGGCGTATTTGGGTTCTCCGTATGGGGCGAGGCCTATAACCTTATATTCACCGGAATTGACCCGAAAGCCGGTGTAATAGGTGAAAGCTGAGTATAGGAGGCCCAATGAATGCGGGAAATGTATTTCCCGTGTCATCTCGACTGTATTACCGTTTCCCATTCCGAGCGACGTCGTGGCCCACTCGCCGACACCATCCATTGTCAGGATGGCCGCGCTTTCAAAAGGAGATGGATAAAACGCGCTGGCCGCATGACTTTGATGATGCTCCGCAAAGAGCAGCCGATTATCCCAATTATAGTCCGGAGCACTTTCGCGTAGTTTGTCGCGGAGCATGCTTTTCTGAAACAGCTTTTCCTTGAGCCATATCGGCATGGCTTTACTGAAAGATTGAAATCCCCGCGGCGCGAAGGCAACGTATGTTTCTAGCAGCCGCTCAAACTTAAGAAACGGCTTATCGTAGAACGCGATGTAATCGACATCTGATAAGATGGTTCCTGCTTCTTCGAGACAGTAATCCAGGGCGAGCTGGGGAAAGTCAGAATCCTGTTTTTTCCGTGAGAAGCGCTCCTCCTGAGCGGCGGCAATAATCTGGCCATCTTCAATCAGCGCGGCGGCGCTGTCATGATAAAAAGCTGATATACCGACGATACGCATGACTTCTCCAGCCTAGAAGATCGTATAGATGAACGGTGCGACTGCCGACCCTTGTGTCAGGACAACGAGCCCGCCAAATACAAGCATCATAATGATGATTGGTAATAACCAAAACTTTTTGCGGACCCGCATAAACATCCAGAGTTCTTTAATAAATGACATAGTGACCTTTAGAATTGGTGTGGCATTGAATCGGGATCGGGTCCTGGCGGTGCCCGGTCGATCCAATAGGTTTTGGCGTCTTTATCAAGTTGCCGTCTTAACGGATCTTTTCCCAACGCTCTCATAATGAGGGCGGTTGGTGTTACAGCAATAAAGAACACCAGTCCCATAATCACAGGATTAACGACCTTGTGCAGGAGCAAACCAAATCGCATCCAGGCTCGGTTGAGCGGCGCGAGTGTCCTGGGAACAATGAGGGCCGCTAATAAAAAGGCAGCAGCGATCGCCAGGGCATACCAATGAGCATTAGGATCCCGTGCCATTGGCGATAGCCATAGCCATAGTCCAATGAGGCTGAAAACTACAGTAAAGACAATGCCAAACGCGCGATCTGAAGAACCCTGGACGGGTTCGTCGCGAACGAATGATTCGTGTGTATTACCGCTATCTGACATTAATCGAGCCTACTATACACGCCCGTAAAATTTTCTGGCCTGTTTGTACGGCAAAAGTCCTGCAAATTCAATGAGTTTACGACACGTCGTTTCAAGAATTTAGCGCTCGCTCGGGCGGTGCAGTCGGGCAATGTAAAACCCGTCCATCCCGCCATCATCAGCTAAATGGCAGGGCAGGGTGCGTATGTCCCCTTCGTCGGTTAAAGCTGCCTTTGGTACTCCGAACTCTGTCGGGTTGATCGGTAGACGTTTTACATCGCCTTGCTTTGCCAAAACGGCTTCGACAATTTCGGGCCCCTCTTCGGGTTGCAGCGAACACACGCTATAAACCAAAATTGCTCCGGGCAACAAATTCTCAACGGCTTGATCTAGCATCTTCGTCTGCAATTCCGCCAACCGCACAACGTCGCCCGAACGTTTGGTTCGTCCGATGTCGGGGTGTCGTCGCATCGTTCCTGTTGCCGTGCAGGGCGCGTCTATCAATATGCCGTCGATTGTATTGGGCGGTGTATAGGTCGCGGCGTCTGCAGTGACGACTGTGGCGGTTAGATTGAGACGCTTGAGGTTTTCCCGTAATACGGCGAGCCTTTTTTTGGATCGATCGACAGCGGTCACTGTCGCGCCACTGGCGGCGAGCTGAGCGGTTTTGCCACCCGGTGCCGCGCAGAGATCAAGTATCCGCGGGGTCTGCTGTGTATCCATTGCTGCGAGCAAAATCTTTGCTGGCAAGGAAGCTGCCGAATCCTGGACCCACCAGGTGCCGTCGTCGTACCCCGGTAATGACCCGATCATTCCGCTGCTGTGCAATTTCAGGGAGCCTGTTGGAAGAATCTCACCGTCCAATGTCTTGGCCCATTCGTCTGGATTGGATTTGATCGTTAGAACGAGCGGTGGCTCGTGGAGGTGTGCTTCGGCAATCAACCGGCATGTTTCATCGCCATAGGTGTTTTGCCAGCTCTCCCATAACCATTTCGGCGTATTGAGGAGCGCTGCATCGAGCTCTGCGAATTTTTCAGGGCCCTCTTTTGCAATACGCCGGAGGACCGCGTTGACGAGTCCTTTTTGACCAGGATTGCGGGTTTGCTCGCAGAGTGTCACCGAGGTGTCTACAACGGCGTGAGCCGGGGTCTCTAGCAGGATAATCTGCGCCACGCCAATACGTAGAATATCCCGCACCGCGCGGGCTTTTTGCGGCAAGGGGCGTTTCAGATAGGTCCGCAACAGGGCATCTATCTGGCCGAGCCGTCGGAATGTTGAGGCGACGAGCAGGCGGACAAAGGCGCGGTCACGCTGTTCCATCGCATTATAGGGTTTGCTGGCGGCAATAACTTCTTCCAGCCCGTGCCGAGAACTTAGAACCTGATTTAAAATGGTGATTGCGTTGGAGCGGGCGACGAGGCCTGGGGCGTTTTTCGTATCTGACATGGCCGCACCCTAAAGCAAGAGAACGATACGTGAAATCTATTCGTTGCCGAAAAGATGCCCCTTCACCTCACAGGCGTAATCACAAAGGCTTCATCCCCAAGGACCCGTGACGTCAGGAACGTTAGCCATTTGGCGCAGTCGTTGGACCCGATTGGCAGTGTTGGGGTGGGTGGAAAACAGATTATCCATCGAGTGGCCGTTCAGCGGATTGATAATAAACATATGTGCGGTGGCTGGATTGGCTTCCGCATCATCATTTTCGATTGCCGTCGCACCTTGTTCCAGCTTGTCGAGCGCAGAGGCCAGCCAAAGCGGGTGTCCACAAATTTCGGCCCCGGCGGCATCAGCAGCATATTCGCGCGTGCGTGAGATCGCCATCTGGACCAAGGCAGCAGCTATTGGGGCAAGAATCATAATGAGAATAGTCCCGACGAGGCCCAAAGGGTTGTTTCGGCTGTTGTTGCAAAAAAACATCGCAAACGTCGCGAGCATCGAAATTGCCCCGGCGATAGTTGCGGTAATCGTCATGATCAGCGTATCGCGATTGCGGACATGCGCGAGTTCATGTGCCATGACACCGGCGGTTTCCTCATGGCTGAGAATTCTCAATAAGCCCGTCGTTGCCGCTACGGCAGCGTTCTCTGGGTTTCGCCCTGTGGCAAAGGCATTCGGCTGATCATTCTCCATGATATAGACCTTGGGCATTGGCATGTTCGCCCGATCCGCGAGCTGAGCTACAAGGCGGTAATAGGATGGGGCGGTGTGCTCATCGACCTCGCGCGCGCCATACATTCGCAAGACCATCTTGTCGGAATTCCAGTATGCGAAAGCGTTCATGCCAAGCGCGATTATGAAGGCGATAGCCATGCCAGCTTCACCGCCGAGCATGAATCCGATAGCGAGAAACAGGCCGGTCATGGCCGCAATCAAGATTGATGTGCGCAGATAGTTCATATTCGTTCGCCGAAACGGTTTGTTGTCATACTTTAGTATATGTGGGATTTGAACAGCATTTCGGCAAGTATAGCTCGTCTTAGATCGAAGAGTATAAACCGTCGCCTGGTCGATAACCAAAAAAGAATCGTGATAGCCTAAACCCATGCCATCCACCGAAAACAGTAGCGCTCGGATTTTCGATAATATAAGCGCCCTGGCGATTGCGCAGGCTGTCACAATGGTCACGGGATTTGTGTCGACGGCTTGGGTCGCCCGGGCGCTGGGTCCGGAAGGCTATGGCATCATCGGATTTGGCACGGCGTTTATTTCGTATTTCGCATTGCTCGTAATTCTTGGGACGGATTATTACGGCACCCGAGAAATTGCCCAAAACCCTGATGAAGCGGGCGAAATTTCTGCTCGGATTATTGGCCTTAGGGCTTTGCTCGGCGTTGTCTCGCTGGTGGCATATTTCATAACGATCTATCTTATAGACCGACCTGAACCTGTTAAGATCGTCATGGCGATTCAGGCAATCGGCCCAATTTTTACCGTGATCGCGGTTGATTTTATTTTCGAAGGCAAGCAGCGCATGCGTGCCGTTGCTCTCCGGACGGCAGGATCATCACTCCTTGCTGTCGTCGGTGTTCTGCTTTTTGTCAGGGGCCAAGAAGATCTTTATGTCGCTGCCGCGATTCCTATGGCGGCAACCGCTATTGGAACGTTGTGGTTAGCGGGTTTGGCGCATCGACAGATCGTTCCAATAAGGATCTCTTATGACCGTAGGGCGATGTCGAAAATGCTGCGAGCGTGTTTGCCAATGGCTCTAAGCGCCATGCTGGGCACGTTGTTTCTCAACATCGATATCGTCATGCTGGGATTTCTGCGCGGCGCGGCAGAGACCGGAATCTATGCCGGGATGTCGCGGCTTTACCTTATTGTCTTTGGGCTTGGCTGGTTGGTAACCGCAGCGTTTCGGCCTGCCCTTGCGGCAGCATTTTCAAAGAGTGAGGAAATGTCTGCACAATACGCCGCCAATATGACGGCTGTTGTTCTGGTCGGCTTTCCGATAATAGCCGGCGTCATATTTTTTCCCGCTGAAGCGATCACGCTCATTTTCGGGACGCGTTTTGTCGCCGGTGTTGAAACGTTGGTTATTCTCCATCTGGCCGCAATCCTGGGGTATGCCTGTATTGCGCCAACCGCGGCGATGCTGGCCTGGCATGATCAGGTAGCGCATATGTGGTGTCACGCGGTGGCAGCGGTGGTGAATATCGTGCTCAACGCATTCCTGATACCCCGCTACGGCATCGAAGGCGCGGCCTGGGCAACTTTTATTTCCCAAGTTGCGATGCTGGCTTGCTGTGCATCACGGCTACAGTTGAAATTTTCAGTTCGGGTCTGGCGACCGGTTCTTATCTTGATGCCTTGTGCTGCTATTGCATTTTGGGCCGCGCGGCAATTTGCTGATTGGGTGCAGGGTTGGCCCTATATGTTGCCGCTCTTTGTCGGGCTCACACTCGGGACATTACTTTATGTCGCGCTGGCCTTTGCCTGCCGGATTATTTCACCGAGTGATATTTCCAAGCTGATCTCGCAGCGGATCAAACTAAGAAGAGGTGGCACGTGACGGCTGACAAGAAAAACCCCGACGTCGGAAAGCCCGTCGAAGAGACGGCGGAATCTCCTATACCCTCAAAAGAACATGGCGGGCAGGAAGGCCCCGACCCGACGCGCTTTGGCGATTGGGAAAAAGGTGGCCGCTGCGTCGATTTTTAGAGGGCCCCTCAAGCCATAACCGACGCATGTTAAAACGTTTAATCTGGCTAGTATTGTCTCGGAATAATTGTATAAACTGTTGTATCAGCTCGCGAGGCGGCACAAGGGTATGATACGTCCCGTAGAAATTATTTGTCAGTTTTTGTCCCGGGAAACAGTGAAAGTTCTGAGCGATGAACAGAAAATCTGATTTGCCAGCATCCGAAGAAAATTCTCACTCCGATGAAGAGAGTGAATCAATAGCAAGCGTGGAGGTACGTGCGCATTTGGAGGACGTCGCTAGCGATCACAGAAGTTTTGGGGACGCGTTAACTGCACGCGGTTTTCTTGATGAGGCAGAGGAGTCATTCCGTGCAGCGCTCACCATCGATGAAGAACACGGTTTTGAAGAGGGCGCAGCCGGCGATTACGCAAATCTTGGCGATGTGCATCAATCACGCGAACAGGTTGATGAGGCGGATGAATTCTATCGCAAGGCACTCTCAATTTTCGAGAAACTCGGACACAAAGAAGGCGTAGCCAGCCAATACGGCAATCTCGGAACTATTTGCTCAATGCGCGGTGATCAGGAAGAAGCGGAGAAGATGTATCGCGCAGCGCTTACTATGAATGAAGAGTTGGGACGCAAAGAAGGCATCGCTAGCCAATATGGAAATTTGGGGATCGTCTATCGAATTCGTGGAGACCTTAACCAGGCGGAAGCCATGCAACTCAAATCGCTCGCGATACTCAAAGAACTTGGCGACGATTTTGGTGTAGCCGCTATTTCTCTGAACATTGCACGAGTACAACTTGAAAAAGGTGATAAAATTGCTGGCTGTGCGACGCTGATGAAGGCGAAACAGCTTTCCCAGGAAATTGGGGCTCAAGAATGCCTGGACGTTGTGTCTCAACTGATCGAAGCATATGGCTGCGACGATTGTTAAGGGGTGCACTGATTTTGGGCGGGACCCTGGAATCTGGTCCGGGGCGACCGCGTTAAATTAACCGCTAACCCTCACCCGACGCGATTATCTTTCAGGTCTTCCACTACGGCGGGATCGGCCAATGTCGACGTATCGCCAAGCTGATCAATCTCATTCGCGGCGATCTTGCGCAGAATGCGGCGCATGATCTTGCCAGAGCGGGTTTTCGGCAGGCCGGGGGCCCATTGGATGGCGTCAGGGCTGGCAATCGGGCCAATTTCCTTACGCACCCATTGCACCAATTCCCCTTTGAGGTCGTCATTTGATTCTTCGCCTGCCATCAGCGTGACATAGGCGTAGATGCCCTGTCCCTTGATGTCGTGCGGGAAGCCGACAACCGCGGATTCGGCAACCTTGGGGTGGGCGACCAACGCGCTTTCAACTTCCGCGGTGCCAATGCGATGGCCGGAGACGTTGAGTACGTCATCCACCCGACCGGTGATCCAGTAATAGCCATCTTCATCGCGGCGACAGCCATCACCGGTGAAGTAGTTGCCTTTATAGGTCGAGAAATAAGTCTCGATGAAACGGTCATGATCTTTGAACACTGTCCGCATCTGGCCGGGCCAGCTATCGGTCAGGATGAGATTACCCGAGGCAGCCCCTTCGAGGGTTTTGCCATCGGCATCGACCAAGGCGGGCTTGATACCAAAGAATGGTCGGGTTGCCGAGCCGGGCTTGAGAGCGGTTGCACCGGGCAGTGGCGTGATAAGAATGCCGCCGGTTTCGGTCTGCCACCAGGTATCGACAATCGGGCAGCGTTTCTCGCCGACTACGTTGTAATACCACAGCCAGGCTTCCGGATTAATCGGTTCGCCAACTGAGCCCAAGATGCGGATCGATTTGCGGCTGGTCTTTTCGACCGGACCATTGCCCTCACGCATCAAGGCGCGCAGCGCTGTCGGTGCGGTGTAAAAAATATTGACGTCATGCTTGTCGCAGACTTCCCAACAACGCGACGAATCTGGATAGGTCGGCACGCCTTCAAACATCACTGTGGTCGCGCCATTGGCCAGCGGGCCATAGAGGATATAGGAGTGACCGGTGATCCAGCCGACATCGGCGGTACACCAGTAGATATCACCATCATGATAATCAAACACATATTGATGGGTCATCGAGGCATAGACCATATAGCCGCCGGTGGTGTGCAGAACGCCCTTCGGTTTACCGGTTGAGCCCGAGGTATAGAGGATAAAGAGCGGGTCCTCGGCGGACATTTCTTCTGGCGGGCAGTCGGGCGACGCGTCGGCCATGATGTCGTGATACCAGTGATCGCGACCCTCAACCCAGTTGATATCAGCGCCGGTGCGATTGACAACAATGCAGGTTGTTACATCGGGGCATTTTTCCAACGCTGCATCAGTGTTGCCTTTGAGCGGGATAGGTTTTCCCCCACGCACACCTTCATCCGAGGTGATGACGACGGTGGAATCACAATCCTGAATACGACCGGCAATGGAGTCTGGCGAGAACCCGCCAAAGATTACCGAATGAACGGCGCCGATACGGGCGCAAGCGAGAACCGCGACGGCGATCTCCGGGATCATCGGTAGATAGATCGTAACGCGGTCGCCTTTTTTGACGCCGAGGTTTTTCATCGCGTTGGCGAACTTAGATACTTCTTCGTGCAGCTCGTTATAGGTGATCTTTTTGTCGTCTTTGGGGTCGTCGCCTTCCCAAATGATCGCGACCTGATCACCACGCGTGGAGAGGTGCCGATCGATGCAGTTGGCGCAGGCGTTTAGCGTGCCGTCGTAATACCATTTGATGTGGACGTCCTCATGCGCGTAGGAGACGTCCTTTATCTTGGTGTAGGGCTTGATCCAATTGATCCGTTTGCCTTGCTCTTCCCAGAAACCTTCGGGGTCATCGATCGAACGCTGATACATCTCGAGATATTGGTCGTTATCGATGAAGGCATTCTTGGCAACCTCTTCAGGCACTGGAAAAAGTGATTGGTCGGACATTTATCTGATCTCCCCTGGATTCTTTGAACGGCAATTGTGCCGCGCTGCTTTGTGACCGGATTATTATCGGAGTCGCACCCGCAAGCAAGACACCAAGCAAGGCCGGTGAGGGAATAGAATCGATCTCTCGGCTGTTTACGTAACTGCCCACCCCACTTGTACCCTCCCGCCTTCCCGCGGGAGGGATTTTTTATGGGACATTACGAGTCGAGCAGGATATTGCCGTCTTCGATTCGGACTTTGATGGGGGCAAGTGAACGACCCAGGCAGGGCCCGGCAACACACATGCCATCTTCGATTTCGAAGAACGCGCCATGGGTCGCACATAGAATGTAATCTTGTTCGACGGTCAGGAAGGCATCGGGTTTCCAGTCAAGCGTTGTTCCCTGATGCGGACATAAATTCATATAGGCAAAGATGTCATCGCCTTTGCGCACGATAAAAAGGCGTTCGCGTCTGCCGACCCGAAAGCCTTTGCTGCCGGGGTCTTCGATGTCTGATAAAGCGCACAGAACGGTTTTGGTTCCGAGATCCTCTATGATATCGGGTTTTTCCATCTCGTTCTGGGTCATGGTTTAACGCCCGCCATCTTGCAGATTATTGTCCACTCGTCTTTGCCGACTGGCACGACCGACAGTCGCGATTGTTTCACCAGGGCAAGATTTTCGAGCGAAGGTTCTGCCTTAATGTCCGCGAGGGTCACAAGATTTTTCACTGGATGCAGGGCTTTGATGTCGACCATGCCAAACCGGTCTGAATCGTCGGTGTGATCTGGATAATGCTCCTTCACTACCTCGACGATGCCGACAATCGTTTTCTCTTTCACCGAGTGATAGAAAAACCCTTTATCGCCATTTTTCATGGCCTTCATATTGTTGTTGGCTTGATAGTTGCGAACGCCGTCCCAATGTTCGACGCCTTTTTTAACCTGATCATCCCAGGACCAGGCGCCGGGTTCCGATTTAAAAAGCCAATACTGCATCCTGGTCTCCGTTCGAAAAACTACTTATCGCCGCTTCCGGCTTTCAGACTGGAAGGGTCTCGCCAATAACCCTTCGATGGCGGCATCCACCGTTACGGTGCCGTTAACAATCGCCGCGACGGCTTCGGTAATAGGCATTTCAATTCCCAACCGTTTGGCCAGTGTTGATACGGCGGCCGCGGAGGTCACGCCTTCGGCAACCGAGTTCCGAGAGGCTAAAACCTTCTCCAGGGTTTTTCCTTTACCGAGCTCTTCGCCAAGGGAATAGTTGCGCGATTGGCTGCTGCTACAGGTAAGTGTTAGATCGCCAAGGCCAGAGAGCCCCATCATCGTTTCTGCTTTGCCGCCCTTCGCGACACAGAGTCGTGTCATTTCCGCAAGGCCACGGGTGATCAATGCCGCGCGAGCATTGTCACCAAAGCCTCGGCCCTCGGTGACGCCACAGGCGATAGCCAATACGTTCTTAACCGCGCCGCCGATTTCGGCGCCAATGACATCGTCGCTTACATAGGGCCGCATTTTTTGGGTGCCGAGCGCTTCGGTTAACGCGTCGCCGACGGCTTTATCGCGGGTCGCTAAAGTTATCGCCGTGGGGAGACCATTGGCGACCTCCGCAGCGAAAGTAGGTCCGGACAAGACGACCACTGGTCTGCCCGGTAATGTATCGGCGACGACCTCTGACATTAGCGCGGCTGAATTTTGTTCGATTCCTTTGGCGCAAACGACAACCGGGATATCTCGCGCCAACGTGTTTGAAAGCTGGCTGGTGACACCACGCATAAACTGTGCCGGCACAACGAGCAAAACGGCATCGGTGTCTGCGGCTTCTTCAAGAACGGCGGTGGCTCGGATTCCCGCATCGAGAGTAACGCCGGGCAGATAGGTCTCGTTCTCATGGTTCTTGTTGATTGATTTGGCGACGTCGGGCTCAAAGGACCATAAGACGGTTTCGCAGCCCGCCTGTCTAATCGATTGTGCTAACGCCGTGCCCCAGGCGCCTGCGCCAATTATGCCGATATAGGAAATCGTCATTTCGTGTCCTGCATGCCCATCTGGCGCTCAATGGTTATTACATCAGCTGGCCGGTCGAACGGTTCCGGTGCCGGGTCGCCTGCTGCTCGCTCCTTGCCGATTGTCGCAAAGAACTCCTCCAACCCACCGGGGGCGATAACCCACATCATGACCAGCTCATCATCACCATCATTGAAAATTTCATGTTTGACGTTATAGCCCAAAAAACAAGAGGTGCCAGGAACCAGCTCGTGACGAGCACCATCAACGAGCACGTGACCTTTTCCACGGTGGCAAATCTGAAGCTCGATTTGTTCGTCGTGGGAATGTTCCCGGATGTGACATCCTGGTGCGATAGTCTGATACCCCATTGAAAGACCTTCGAAGCCAGTATCGACTGGCAACAGTTTAGGGTCCGCATGACCATTTGCCGGTTTAGGCTGCCAATAGGATTTGCCGTCATCAGGTTGCATGACAACGGCCCGGCCGTTTGTCTCATCGTTTACATCTGCCATCATTCAGATCTTTCTAAATTTATGATTAGTCTAGTCAGCTATCTGCGTCGCCAAAAGACTTCGTTCACATATGGTTGAGGCCGTTATCAACATGTGGACGATGATTGTCTTAAAGGCTTAGCATTTATCCATGCGGATTTTCATCTTGCCACTGTTTATTTCGGGCCTGATTGCCAACAATGTTTCGCTCGCGCAAACACTCATTGATATTCCCGGTGGCACTTTCGTTATGGGTGATGCTGACGGTGATGCCAACGAAGCGCCCAAGACCGTTAGCGTCACGCCTTTTCGCCTTATGCGGCTGGAGGTCACCAACGATCAGTTTGGCGAATTTGTTAAAGCGACCGGTTATGTCACGGATCGTGAGAAAGAGCGTTGGGGCTGGGTGTGGCCGGGTGGTCGATGGACCCGCGTAGATGGAGCCAATTGGAAACACCCGCAGGGGCCAAGGAGTTCGATCCAGAAACTTGGAGATCATCCAGTGGTGCAGGTTTCCGCGAACGATGCTGAACAGTTTTGCCGATGGCGCAATATGCGTTTGCCGAGCGAGAAAGAATGGGAGTTCGCTGCCCGCGGCACCGATGGCAGGCTCTACCCTTGGGGCAATGCGCTCCCGACACAATCAAAACCTCATCGAACCAATCTCGGACGGATAAAATGCTGCGCTCCCGATGATGCCGATGGCTATCTGCGAACCTCGCCGGTGGGTAAATTCCCAGCGAATGCGTCACCCTTTGGTATACTCGACATGGCAGGTAATGTCTGGGAATGGACGTCTGATAAGTTTCCCGATGTGCCCTATGAACGGGCTATCCGTGGCGGTGGTTGGGGGAATAACCCATATTGCCTGCGGGTGAGCTATCGACATGGAAATCGCCCGCATTATGGGCTCGATATGGTCGGTTTCCGCTGTGCCGCTAATTTAGAGCCGGGATGATTTGATGGCGGCGCGATTTCTACGGCGGACATATTGAAATCCGATCAAACTGCTCAAAAAGACGATACCTGTCGTGGGTTCTGGGACACTGGAGGCCGCTTGGAGTGGAGAATAGGTGACCGTATCAATTCCCAGCACATCGTTCCCACTTACTAGCAGCTCAATTCGATTAATATCGGCAGTCGCCCGGCTAAACCCGACAAAGGTTGAAAAATTGCCACCAGGGGAGCCGGTTGGAAATTCTGGATCAACGTCACTCGTGACCCGTTCCAACTCGTTGCCCAATATGTCGTATGCGACCAAAACGTTGCCGGTGAAATTTGGGTCAAAAACACCCATTCCGAATTCCTGTACAGTGCCATTGAACTGAATAAAATAGTTGGCAGCAGCGAAGCCGTAATACTGACCTTCAAATATATTAGGAAACTGTGTGAACCCCTGTGAACGGACCACTACACCGCTAGCCTGTGATCCAGCAGGGGCACCGGGGAATTCCGCACTGATAGATAAGTCGGTGTTTGATGGTTGGGCTGTCCCTTGGGCGAAGCTCTCAAAATCGATAATCGTTGTTGGCAGCGAAAAGCCGCCTGTTCCATTAAATGGTACGGCGTAGGCCGACGTTAATTTCGAAAACAAAAGCGCTATAAAAATGCCAATTAGGGCCAAGCACGCCAACGACTTTTTCACGATATTTATCACAGTGACCACATCTGCATGATTTTTTCGTTTTTAGTTTTATAAGAAAGCAAATCAAGAAAAAAGATCAAATTTAACAGGGCTTTACGAAGGCGTCACGCCTTGACGCCGGCGAAGGGTGCGGATGGTGCATCCGGGTCGAGCGGCCAGCGAGGACGAGGCGCGAAACCCAGTTGATCGATCAGGCCAAGTTTAAATCGTTCGATACCAGCCCAGGCAATCATCGCAGCATTATCGGTACATAAATTATGCGGTGGCGCGATAAACCGCATGTTTTCGGTATCAGCGATCTCAGAAAGGGCGGATCGAATTGCTGTGTTTGCTGCGACGCCACCAGCAACGACCATTGTATTGCCCTGTGGAAAACGGCTTTTGAACTGCATAATTGCGTTGGTGACGCGGTCGCGAATGACGTCCGCGACGGCGGCCTGGAATTCTGCACAAATGTCTGCGATGTCGGCATTTTTTAAGGGCCCAGCCGGCAGCTTTTCAACGGTTGTCCGGACCGCTGTTTTCAGGCCTGAAAAGGAAAAATCACAGCCTTCTCGACCTTTGAGCGGACGAGGTAATGAGAATTTTCCGGGGTTGCCGTTGTTGGCCACTTTTTCGACGGCAGGGCCACCGGGATAACCTAATCCCAGCATCTTCGCCGTTTTATCGAACGCCTCACCGATTGCGTCATCAATAGTCGTTCCGAGGCGGCAATATTTTCCGACACCTTCAACCCCGAGGAGCTGGGTATGGCCGCCGGAGACGAGCAGCAGGAGATAGGGAAATTCGATGTCGTCCGTTAAACGTGGGGTAAGGGCGTGTCCCTCCAAATGATTAATAGCAAGAAACGGTAAATTCTGTGCGGCGGCGATGGCCTTTGCCGTCATGACACCGACAATCACCCCGCCGATCAGGCCTGGCCCACCGGTGACCGCAACGGCGTCCAACTCTTCATAGGCGGTGGCCGCCTTGGTCATCGCGTCCGCAACAATATGGTCCAGGGTACTGACATGAGCGCGTGCTGCTATCTCCGGCACAATTCCGCCATAGGGGGCATGCTCCTCAAGCTGCGAACGCACGACATTCGACAGAATTTCGCCGTCACCGGTGACAACGGCCGCTGCTGTTTCATCACAACTGGTTTCAATGCCAAGAATTTTCATTATGCGGCAGTCTATCGCACAGATAACGAAGGACTTCCACAAAACGGTGCCACGCGGTACAGCTTTATGATGACCGACACAATTCGAATTGCAACGCGGGGGAGTCCGTTGGCATTGGCGCAGGCCAATATGGTGCGCGATATATTAGCGGCAGCGCATCCGGTATTGGCGGGTGACGGTGCGATTGAAATTCTGCCAATGCGGACAACTGGCGATAAAATTCAAATCGGCTCTCTGGCGGCTGTGGGTGGTAAGGGACTGTTCACGAAAGAAATTGAAGACGCTCTATTAGAGAACCGCGCCGATATTGCCGTCCATTCTATGAAAGATGTGCCGACCGTCTTGCCGGAAGGGCTTACGATAAGAGCCTTGTTGCCGCGCGAAGATCCTCGTGACGCCTTGATCGCCCACGATAATACGATAAAGAGCCTGGTGGATTTGCCGGTTGGCGCCAGTGTTGGGACCGCCTCATTGCGGCGCAAAGCGCTGCTTCTCAGTGCACGCCCCGACATCCAGATCGATATTTTGCGAGGCAATGTGCAAACCCGCTTAGATAAGGTTCAAGCGGGTGAGTTTGATGCAACCTTTCTGGCCATCGCGGGTCTCAAGAGACTTGGCTTGTTCGATAAAGCTACAGCTATTCTCGATCCTGACGAGATGTTGCCGGCCGTTTGCCAGGGCGCCATCGGCATTGAATGCCGTGAAGATGACGCATCGACTGGTGATCTGCTGGCTGTGATCAATCACGCCGAAACGGAAATTAGGACGAATGCCGAGCGGGCATTTTTGGCACGGCTCGATGGTTCTTGTCGGACCCCGATCGGCGGATTGGCGACCATTGCGGGGACGATGCTTTCTTTTCGGGGACTCGTTGTGCGGCCAGACGGTAGCGAAGTTCATGCCGCGCAGCGCGAAGGTACTGTCGATGAAGCTGTCGAGATTGGTATTGCGGTTGGTGACGATCTCCGGGCTCGTGCGGGTTCGGGGTTTTTCGACGATAATAGTTGAGGCGAAGAATGCGGGTCTTGATCACCAGGCATGCATCGGCCGCCGCAAAGTTGGCCGCCATTCTTGAATCCGAAGGATTCGAGATTCAACTCGAACCCCTTCTTGAAATTAAATTTGATGTGAAGCCGGTCTCGCTAAAGGGCGTTCAGGCGCTGATCGTGACTAGCGCCAATGCCGCTGCCGGGCTGGCGCAAAGTGTGGGAGAACGTGATCTGACAACCTTTGCTGTAGGTGATGCAACGGCGAGGGCCCTCGAGATCGAAGGTTTCAGAAAAGTTTTATCGTCGGCAGGTGACGTAACATCATTGATCTCGCTGATCACTGAGACCCTTAAACCCGACGCCGGGCATTTGGTTCATGTATCTGGTGAACACATCGCGGGTGATTTGGCAGGTGACCTCACGGCGAAGGGGTTTGCAGTACGCCGCGAAGTTTTGTATCGGGCCGAAACACCGTCGGTGCTATCTGATGCCGCAATTCAGTCGTTCCGGGGCCGCAATATTGACGTCGTTTTATTTTTCTCTCACCGTACGGCGATGACCTTTGCTAGTCTGGTGGTGCAAACTGGGTTGGCGGATGACTTTGCCTCCGTTTCGGCAATTTGTTTGTCAGAGGCCTGTGCTCGTCCAATTCGAGATTTAGGTTGGCAAAAGATAAAGATTGCGGAGACGCCGGATCAACAGGCATTACGCCAAACGCTTTTATCACTGAGGAATTAGTAGGCTCCGTGTGACTGATAACGACAAGTTAGACCATCCAGAAACGGACGTTAAAAAAACGGCCCCAGCGGCGGGTGTTCCGTCTGAGTCCAAAGCGACGGACAAGGACAAGGCAACGCCGGCTGGAACGACCGTGATTGTTAAGAATGGTGCTCCCTGGAAGTTTGTCTCTATTCTGTTTTTGCTGCTCGGGTTGGCCGTGTCTTATATCGCTTGGCCGCTTTGGGCGCCGAGCCTCCCGACGTTCGTCCGTTCCCTTCTGTCACCCGTGATGGAGGCAGGTCGCACCGCGGCAGTGACTGGTCGGGTCGACGCGCTTACTAAGCGCATAACGATTATCGAGAAAGAACTGGCGACGGTTAAAGCAACACTGACCAAGAAAAAGGATGCTGTGTCGGTAGCGGCATTCGGTGCCTCCACTGATGAAATAAAGAAGATCGATGCTGGCCAAAAAGTGCTGGCCTCGGATTTCAAGTCTTTGGCTGGCAAAGTTGCCAACCTCGACAAAACGGTCGCGACTCTTTCGTCAGTGTCGGTCGACCCAGAGGCGGCAAAAGCCATCGAAGCGTTGCGAACTAACTCTAGCAGTAAAATGACAGAGCTGGAGAAAGAGAACACTGTCCTTCAGGCGTTGATCAAGGATCTCGGTGCCCGAATGGCTGCGCTGGAAGGCCAACCTCGCAATATCAGCGGTCCGGGAAAAACTAATGCGCTCCTGCTCGCCGTCGGTCAGCTGCGAGATACCGCCCGTACGGCGAACGAATTTGCGGCGGCTTTCTCCGCCGTGGAAGCCCTCGCCGTCGGTGCGCCTGAGCATAAAATCGCGCTGGCAATTTTGAAAAAACATGCGGCCAAGGGCATCCCCGATTTGCCGATACTGCAACGCCAGTTTGACGGGTTGTCGGGTGATATTGTTCGGGCCAGCTATACGCCTGTTGGTGATGGCTGGATTGATCAGACGCTGTTTAAAATTTCCAAGCTTGTAACGTTCCGCCGCACGGGTGCTGTTGGTGCCCGCAAAGATGACATCGCTGGATTAGTCGCTCGGGTGGAACTTCGTCTTGCCGCCGGCGATTTAAAGTCAGCAATTGGCATCGTTAAAAAGTTTTCTGGCGGCCCGCAGAAAGTGGCGCAAAACTGGTTACAAGTTGCCGAAGGGCGCCTGGCTGTTGATGACGCGATAACCCAGCTGTTTCAAAGCGCTCTAAAAGGCGTGCGGGTCTCGGGAGACTCTGGCGGATGATCCGCACAATCATCTTTGTCGTTCTTGCGGCACTGGTCGTCGTCGGTGCGGTGTGGCTGGCGGAGCACCCTGGTTCTGTATCTTTTGCGTGGGGTGACGTCCGGGGCGAGATAGAAATGCCCGCTGTTTTTGGCGGTTTGGTATTATTTGCCATCGTGATCGCGTTGCTCTATCGCGTTTGGTGGAGTGCCCGGCGCGTCCCGAAGGCGATTTCCAATTCGCGTCAACGCGGCAGGCATGAGCGAGGCTATAAAGCTCTGACTCAGGGAATGGTGGCGGTTGCGGCGGGCGATCCGAATGAAGCACGCCGTCAGGCGCAAAAGGCAGATTTGTTGCTTGGTGATCCCCCTTTGACAATGCTGTTGTCAGCACAGGCCGCCCAACTCAATGGTGATGAGGCCGCCGCATCACGTTACTTCAACGCCATGCTCAAGCGGCCCGAAACAGCATTTCTCGGCTTGCGGGGTTTGTTGATGCAGGCGGAACGGGATGGCGATAATCAAGCGGCCCTTGAGTATGCCGACCGCGCTAAGACATTGCAGCCAAAAACCCCCTGGGTGCTGACCAAATTGTTTGATTTGCAGGTGCGCCAGGGCCAATGGCAAGCGGCACTGAAAACGCTCGATCAGGCAATCAAATCCGATGCTGTGGAAGCAGCAGATGGCCAAGGGCTGCGGGCAGCTATTTTGCTTGGCTGTAGTTTTGAAGCAGAGACAGCTGGCAACAAAACAGCGGCCTTGTCGTTTGCGGAGAAAGCCCATAAACAGCATCCTCGTCATTTGCCAGCCATTGTGCGCCGCGCCTCCTTAATGCATGAAACCGGCAAGGAACGGGGTTTGCCAAAGCTTATTAAAGAAGCCTGGGTTCATTCGCCACATCCGATGCTGGCTTCTCTTTATGTTGGTGGAGATGACACGCCCGACGCTCTAACGCGGGTCAAAAAGTTTGAAGAATTGCGCGAGGTCAATCCAGATGACCCTGAAAGCCGGATCGCCCTGGTGCAGGCCCTGATCGACGCGAAGATTTGGGGGGCGGCGCACACGCATCTTAAAGCATTGGACGTTGGAGAGCATGATAATCCACCCTCGCGTGTTTGCCGCCTCATGGCGGAGTTGGAAGAAGGCGAGAATCAGAACTCCGACGCCGTGCGTTATTGGTTGGTCCGGGCTGCCAGTGCGGCGCCTGACCCTGCCTGGATCTGCAGTGATTGTGGTGCCGCGACCGCTAGCTGGACACCCCGCTGCAGTCGCTGCGCTGGGTACGCTTGCATGGCGGGTCCCGGAACACGCTCAGGCATTGGGGAATGCGCCTACTTCAGCACTTGTTTCGACGACACTTGACCCGACGAGGACACCGGACGTTGCGGATGATGCACCAACACAGGAGCTGCTACCGCCCGAAAGTACTGAGGCAAAGGGTTCAACCACACCGATGCCTCCTTCAGAGGATAATGCCGCACGTGCTGATCAGCCCCGTTGACGGGTATGGCGCAAGCAGCGTAAGTAGCCCCCAAGAATTCATTGAATTCCTTCCTTAAGGAATTATCCGGTATAGTATCGATACCGGCGCCGCCTTAGCTCAGCTGGTAGAGCATCGCATTCGTAATGCGGGGGTCGCGTGTTCGAGTCACGCAGGCGGCACCATTTTTGTAGTCTGTTCATAGAACGGGCCTTTCAGCGCCCCAAACCGATTTATTTAAATCGGCGATATCTAGCAGGGATCTCGAGGGTCCGCATTGGTTTCCCATCAACCTAAGTTCGCTCATTTTGATTGTGCAGGAATAGTCTTCGCGGCCCGCTTTTCACATAGGTGAACCGCTGCCCAGGCAACCGTCATGATGACCCAGGGCATTGCAGGGAAATGAAATCGACTGTGGCCGAAGAAAACGATCGCGATGACGGTTAGGTAACTACAGAACAAGTATCCGAAGAGTGGCAAAGGCCATGCCGTCTTATGGCGATGGCGCCAGAGAGGAATGATTGCTATGACGAAACCGATTATCAAAAGAACATAATAGGCTTGATTCAGGATACGAACGCTGCGGAACAGGGATAAAAATTTGTCGTAATTTTTGAAGCCGGCTTGATATGCCCACTCCCCTTCGCCATCAGGTGCCCAGCCATGAAAAATTTTCAGTGGGATGAGAGAGAGAAACTTTTTGGGGTTGGATTTAATCCAGTCCATTGCGAGTTGCCGGGCCCGTTTGTCTGCGCCCACCTGACCTTCAATCGAAAAGTTGTGCTGTCTGAATAGAGGGCTGTCGGCTGTAAAGCTGCCATCCGCACTTGGATTGTTCCCGCTGAGCAAGTTGGCGCCGCCGTTTGTAGAAACCAGGACTAGCGCGCCGAGAACCGTCGTATTGCGGATTGCCCACGGAACCAGGACGCTCGCCATCATTGCATATATAATGCAGATACGGGCGGCAACGCCCCAGCGATGCTGCCAACCGTCTGGCGTAAACAGCCACAGAAGCGCTAGAAACGCCGGAACAAACACCGCTTGTGGTTTCGTTAACACCAACAGCCCGAAGACGATTCCCGCTAAGAGGAGGTAGAGCAAAGTACGGCGGACGACGACCAGATAGATTCCAAGCAGCATCAAAAAGGTAAAATAAGTCTCCGTCAGAAGCAGCGGAATGTATGCGATATTGTTTGGGTAGATCGCAAGTAGCGCGACAGCCAGGTGGGCGGCTCGATTGCTTTGAAAGAAGTGGCGCGTGAGTGCCAGGACCAAGAAGAAACTCGCGGCGGCACAGATAAAATTAGCGAACGCTCCTACTAATTGGGAGCTGCCGAATAAACCAAACAGGACGCTTAGAAACCCCGGATAACCGACGGGCCAATATGCCGTCGGATGCCCACCCTCTGAATACCCCTCACCGGCAGCGATTCCAATCGCGCGCGAGAAATACCAATCGGCATCCGATACCATTTCGAGAGGGATAAGTAGGATCAAGGCGCGCAGCAAGATGAACAGACCGAAACACCAAATGACGAAATTTGGGTGATCGAGAACGCGAAGGATCATCGCAGACGGCTTGTCGGTTGACGTAAAAATCTTTTTTTGCGTGGCGTCAGACATTTCAGAAAATCCGGAAATGCATATGGAACCCGGGCTGGTCGCTGGCTACAACAAATAGCAAAATGCATGCCGATTGTCATTCGTCGGGCTTTCACAAGTTTTGGCTAGGTCGTTGGTGATCTTTTCTTCCTATATTTATCTCCCCCCAATTCCCTTACTCCCAAAAGAATGAGACTATCGCGCCAACGAGAATTCACTTGGGAGTACGACTATGAGGAATACGCTGGATGGTGGCGAGGCCATCGTTGAAGCCTGCCGCAAGCTTGAATGTAAATATATTTTGTCATCCCCCGGCACCGAATGGGCGCCGGTGTGGGAGGCGATGGCCAATCAGCAACAGGCGGGTAATAGCGGCCCGGTGCTGATGGATGTCTGGCATGAGACGTTGGCTGTCGACATTGCCATGGGCTACACGATGGTTACTGGCGAGATGCAGATGGTGTTACTGCATGCCGGCGCCGGGTTATTGCAGGGCAATATGGGTATCCACGGTGCATTCTGTGCCGGTGTGCCGATGGTGGTCATCTCCGGTGAGTCGATGACTTATGGCGAACAGCCGGGTTTTGATCCCGGTGCCCAGTGGATCAACAATCTCAGCATCGTTGGCGGCACGACTCGGCTCGCTGAGCCGATTGTGAAATATTCCAACGTCGCCGGCAGTCCTTACACAGTTTATGAGACGATTATTCGTGCCGGTGAAATTGCCCAGCGTGCACCGACCGGCCCAACGTATTTATCAGTTTCCACTGAAACGCTGATGGATGAATGGAATTTGCCGGACAATGCCCGCACGGTGCCTGCGGCACCCCGGGTGCTGACGGCACCGGAAGACATTGAAAAGCTCACCAATCAGCTGGCAAATGCCAAGATGCCTGTCGTGTTGACGGAAGCTGCCGGGCAGGACGTTGAAGCCTATCAGGCGCTGCTTGATTTTTGCGAGGAGCTGGCATTGCCGGTCGTCGAAAATCCCGGAGCGCTGTTTTCGAACTTCCCCAAGGATCATCCGTTGCATCAGGGGCATAACTTCAAACAGTTTTGGGACGATGTTGATCTGGTGATGGTGATCCGGATGCGGGCTCCATGGTACCCACCGAGTAACCGGCCACCGAATGCTGCGATCGCAATCATCGATGAAGACCCCCATCGCATTTCGATGGTCTATCAAAGCCATCAGGCGGATATGTATCTCGAAGGCGACGTCGCGCAGACTTTGCGTGATGTGGCAACCGCCATGCGCGAGCGGGGTATTGATGCAGAGGCGGTTGAGGCACGTCGGGCAGCGTGCACTGAACGGCATGACGCCCTCATGGCAAAACGGGCGGCTGAGCATGCTGAAGCCCGTAAAAGCACACCGATTGATCCGGTGTGGCTATGTGCCTGTATCGGTGAGGTGATGCCCAAAGGCACGACCTATGTTGATGAGGTCACGACTCATACTGGTCTTTTGCGTCAGCACATTATGTGGAATGAACCGCAGGCGATCTTCAGCCGTCAGGGTGGTCTTGGTCAGGGGCTCGGTCTGTCACTTGGCGTTAAGCTCGCCAAGCCGGAATCACCGGTCGTGACGATCATCGGCGATGGCGCGTTTCTCTATAATCCGGTGCTGCAAAGCCTCGGGGCGTCGCGTGATTTCAATCTGCCGATCATGGCGGTGATCTTCAACAATACGAAGTATTCCGCGATGCAGGGCATGCACCTCAAGATGTATCCAGACGGTATTGCGGTTGATACCGACGTGTTCCATGGCACGCATATCAACGCGCCGGACTTCACCAAAGTCGCTGAGGCCTTTGGGGCCTATGGCGAACGGGTCGAAGATCCGGAGCAAGTACAGCAGGCCTTGAAGAATGGTCTTCAGGCGATGGAAGAAGGCCGCAGTGCGATTATCGATGTCGCGATTAAAGACTATCGACGTTGAGATTAATCGAGATTGTTTGCTAAAAAGTCAGAAGCCCTGCAGCGGAAACGGTGCGGGGTTTTCTGTGCCTAAATCGTTTCTAAAACCCAAATGCTTTATAGATCAACCGCAGGGCTAGCAGGGTGCAGATGGTTTTGAAAATAACGCGGAAATTTCGTTCCTTGATGTGGTTGAGGGCTTTGCTGCCAAGATAGCTTGCGCCAACGGCGGCGGCGATCATGCACAGCATGAGCGGCAAATAATCCGCTAGAGCGAAACCGATAAAGCCGAAGGCAACGAGTTTCATAATATGGACCAGCGCCATCAGTGTTGAGAAGGTGGCGACATGGTTGCGGCGGTCGGGCGCCTCGTTGGCAACAAATGGTGCCACGAGCGAACCTGTGGCACTGATAAAGACACCGAGGAAGGTGGCGAAGAAGCCCACAGCCGCGAACCGATTACGCTGCCCGCCCATTTTACCGAGGGATGGCATCCACAAAAAGACCAGGACCGAAAGGCCGAGGAAACCCTGGAGCACAGCAACAGGGACCTGGATAAAGACATTGGCGCCAGCGATAGCACCAATGATACCACCAATGATGAACGGCAGCAGCACGGGGCGCATGATGAATTTCCACATAAACACGGTGCGGCTTATGTTGCCGCCCATCTGCACCACGGTATGGAGTGGGATCGAGAGCACCGGTGGAAAGATGGTTGCGAGCGCGACCATCATCAATAGTCCACCAGCCGCCCCGGTTGCGATGCCAACGAACGAGGTGAAGGCAGCAAAAAGTGTCAGACCCCAAAACAGCCAGATGCTGACGTCGGGCACGCCGAGATATCCTACCTCCATTTAAGCGCTTACCAATTTAAGCATGGTTTATCCGTGGCTTCTGAATGATCGCCGCTCGAAAGTTCGGGTTTTGCTGAAAAGTGCCGGTGGCCCGGCACAGAGAATAGTTCAATCTACGTTATCGCTTTGGTGACGACAAAATATCGGTTATTTCGCGGAAGTCCAAAAAATTGTTTTCGTCCTGAAAGACGAAGGACCTGTGGGGTAATTTCTTTAAATTGGTTCCTAAAACCTTATTGAAAATAATACGCCAATTATTGATTGGCGTCTGCAGGTTGGCATTGGTGTCTGCCGGACCGAGCATGGCGTTTATAATACCAAACCTCATTCGTAATTCGTCAGGAGGCGCGGCGAAGTAATTATATGGCGGTGGCGGTGTTAATGATAGCCGTTTTGCCTTTGCGATAGCCGGTTTTAGGGTTAGGTGTTTTGCTTTCGGATACGGTCCTTCGTCTGATTGAATAACGAATATCAAATTCCGGCCGTTGTTTTTCCGTCGACTGTTTTGTTCGTCTATAACTTCAAGAATTTGTTGATTGAAATATTTAAGATACTGCAGAAATGCGTCTTTGTATTTTTCCCAACTCGTGTTGTAAAAAATAAGCGGCAATTTTAGACAGTTGCCGTTTGCATCGGTTTGGATCGGGGGGTGCGGGATTACCGCATGAAAAAATAGAAATACCGGTTTCGATTTATTTCCGACAGATCGTAATTGAGTAAGTTGATTTTTTATGCGTTCACATTCGTACGATTTTGATGACGGTATCAATTTATCAGTGACCTTCGATAACATTGATTTTTGGAACAGTATTTGTTCGATGCGTGGCAATCTTGCATGAAGGGGCGCCGTTGGCAGAAATCCCATAAAGTTTTCGTCAGCGTTGATATTCTTTTGCGAAGGGGCCCACCAATTGCCGTACTGGATGAAGCGGTATCCAATCTGCCGCAAGCGTTTTTGAACAATATTGTTCTCAATCAGCTTAAAGATCGGCAAACGATCGGTTGATGCAGCTCCATAGAGCTCGGTCATTTTGTCCAGATACCCGCTATTCAGCATGGATGCGAGGGATACGAAGGATCGCCCATAATTTGCTTGCGCATTTTCTGTCAGCACAAACCCGCGTCCTCGTAACTTTTGATAGAACTGCGAATTGTCATATCCAAACTTTGTGCGCAGTGTCTCACTGTTGGGGTACCTGTCAGGGATGACATAGATTATGTCTGGCAGATTTTCTTTCTCCGCTTGTGACAGGGGCGAAGCAGGCACAGTGTTTCGTGCGAACTCTTCATTGATGAGGGTACCACTGCTTAGCGTTAAACTTGCCGTCGACGTTACTTTCCGCATCGCTGATGGCGCAGCGGTGCTAAGAGCCGCAGCAATCGCCACAAAACAAATCAACTGGGTGCCTGCCAAAATGGTTGTTCGGCGTAACGTAAAATACAAAATAGTGATGAAAGTCGTCGTTAGACTGAATGCAATGAAAGAGCTGAATTTTATCTGCGGTAACATTGCATCGAGTGATCGCAGCTGAAATAGCCCGTACAACATGATCGGAAATATTGGGAGCATGCGTGGCCATATGGCGTGGCAAATGAACGAGCCAACCACGGCAGTAGAGCCCAATACGACTAGCGCCCGAAGCGTATCCGATACCGGGATCATTCCAGGATTTTCGACCATTAACCCACTGAGCACCGCGATCACAGCGGCTAATCCAGCAATGATGCTGAACGTAAGGGATTTTTTGTTACTAGGTTGGCTGGAAAGCTCTGACATTAATCGCATCTATATCAGAATGTGGTACGACTTGCGACATGTCCGACCGTTTTACGAAATGGACTCTTCAATCAATGAGCTTGTTCTGAAGAATCGTACAACGAAGTTAGGATCGCGTCTCAAAATTTGATTATTTCAATAGGGTGAATCAGTCTTCTTGGTCGGTTGATGCGTCCTTTTTGGGTTTACTGCGAACCATCGCCCAGAATTTATATAAGTAGGTCCGGAAAAAGAATCCTGCCGCCGCGATTGTACCAATGATTCCCTGAATAATCAGGCTGGCGCTTCCAGGATCGAGATACGCATAGGCTGGGCGCGCTAACATTACAGTGAATATTGCGATTAACACGCACGTATCGAATAGGTTTTTCATAACAGGCCCCGATAGGAATTTAGACTGGTCGGCAATTATAAATCGCCTCCTTAAACAACCTAAACCTGAATACGACGGTATTATTAAACCCCTCTTAAATCAAACTTTCTGTCGGTTTTAATACTGAAGGTAGACGGTGGCCTTGCCTGATTTGCCGAGGACCCTTAAAACCGTGCCACCGCGCGGCGAGATGTATCTGCGCATTATGGCTCGCCTAGTTTCAAGACTTTAATGACCCAGATAGACCGCCCTCAGAATATTCGCCTTGGTATAGTCCTGATGATGATCGGGCTCGCGTTATTTACCGGTGGTGAGGCTGTCGTCAAAACACTGGCCGATAAATACGACATCACGCAGGTCGTCTGGTCACGCTACGTGTTCCATGCGCTGGTGACGTTTGCGTTGTTTTATCGGTCAGGGATTTTCCAACTGGCGAAGACTTCACGTCCGTGGCTGCATGTGTCGCGTTCGGCACTGATGCTGATTGCTACCAGCCTGTTCTTTTTTGCTCTGCGCTATTTACCCTTGGCTGATGCGGTGGCCATCCATTTCATTGCGCCAATCTTGATCACCGCTTTTTCCATTCCGATCCTTAAAGAGCAGGTCGGTTGGCGGCGCTGGGCGGCAATCTTGGTTGGGTTTATTGGCGCGATGATCATTATTCGGCCTGGCGGTGGTGGCACGCACTGGGCTGCCTTGCTGCCGCTTGGCTCGGCGATTTGTTATGCGATTTATCAAATCCTGACCCGGATTGCGTCAAAAACGGATAGCACCCAAACCAGCCTTTTCTGGACGTCAGTGTTTGGCGTTGGTGTGACGTCGCTCTTTGTCCCGTTCGTCTGGATCACACCGACGCTTACCGAATGGGTGCTGATGATGGGGCTCGGCGGCATGTATGGCATTGGCCATTATTTGCTGATCCGGGGGCTGGAAATGGCACCGGCTTCGCGCCTGTCGCCGTTCCTCTATACGCAGATTATCTGGGCAACGTTATTCGGGGTCATTTTCTTCGGGCAATTCCCCGATATGATCACGATCGGTGGTGCCGCCGTGGTTATCGCCAGCGGGCTATATATCTGGTGGCGTGAGACTAAAGCGGCTGGCGAGCCCACCAAAGACTGAATCATAACTTGGAGCGAAAGCCACCGCCGCGTCCGTATTCGTTCGGCCACGGATAGTCGTAGCCAATTTCACGCGCAATGTGACGTGTCAGATAGGGGTCATACATATGGCCGCGCCCGACAACGCAGAAATCCGCCCGGCCATTGCTGATGATGTCATTCATCTGCTCACCGGTTTCAATATTGCCGACGGCCATGGTTGCCATGCCGGTATCGGCGCGGATGCGCTCAGCAAAGGGCACCTGAAACATGGAGGTGTCTGGCGGCCGTTTATTGGTCACCATACCGCTCGACACATCCATCGCGTCGGCCCCAGCGGCTTTGAACATCTTGGCGATTTCGACAGCGTCTTCAATTTCGTGACCGCCTTCTTCCCAGTCGACGGCGGAAATCCGCACGACGATGGGTTTGTCTTCCGGCCAGGCTTTGCGCACCTCGGCAAATATTTTTAGTGGCAGTTTCATGCGGTTCTCAAGCGGCCCGCCTAACTCATCATTGCGATGGTTGCTCAGCGGCGAGATGAAGCTCGACATTAAATAGCCATGCGCACAATGGAAGTTGAGCGCATCAAAGCCCGCTTCTTCGGCCCGTTCAGTGGCGCGTTTATAGAGGTCAGGCAGCGCTAGAATTTCTTCATCGGTGATAACGCGTGGTGTACGGGCACGCTCTGAAACCGGAATGGCGGTCGGCGCAACAATATCAAACCCATATTCCATTTGGGCGTCTGTGCCGCGCTGCCAGCTTAGCCCGGTGTCGCCCTTACGACCGGCATGGCCGAGCTGTATCCCGATCTTGCTATCGGTGTTTTCATGGACAAAATCGACAACCCGTTTCCAGGGCTCGGTGTGCTTGTCGTCCCAAATACCTGCATCGCGGATTGAAATGCGACCATCAGGGTGGACAGCGGACATTTCAGCAAAGACCAGGCCAGCGCCGCCGATGGCGCGGCTGCCTAAATGCACGACATGCCAATCACCGACGACGCCATCTTCTGCCGAGTACATGCAGAGTGGCGACATGACTACGCGATTAATCGTCTCCATGCCCCGTAACTTAAAGGGCGTGAACATCGGCGGAACTTCAGTCTCGGCTGCGGGATTAGTCGCCATAGAATTATCTCATGATTTCTGGGTTGGGATTAAACGCTCCGGCTGCTGGGTACTGATTAGGCCATTTCAGCTCATATCCAAGCTCTCGCGCTGCATGACGTACGAAGTAGGGATCATATAGATGCCCCTTACCGACACAGCAGAGATCGGCGCGGCCTTCGGCGATGACGCCATTGATCTGTTCGGGTACCGCCAGATTACCAACCGTCATGGTCGGCATATCAGCATCACGGCGGATTTGTTCGCTGAACGGTGTCTGGAACAGACCAGGCGTGACGGGGCGGCGTTCGCTGGTGACGTTACCGCTTGAGACATCGATGATATCGAGCCCAGCAGCCTTGAACATCTTGGCGACCTCAACAGCATCTTCGATCTGGTTACCGTCATCGTTCCAATCGATGGCTGAGATTCTGGCCGACATCGGTTTCTCGTCTGGCCAGACAGCGCGTACCGCGTGGAACACTTCGAGCGGAAGTTTCATGCGGTTTTCCAGTGATCCGCCATAGGCGTCTGTCCGTTGGTTCGATAGCGGCGACATAAAGGATGACAGCAAATAACCATGCCCGGCATGCAGCTCGATAATATCGAAACCTGCGTCATCGGCGCGCTTGGCGGCAGAGACAAAATCATCAATGACTTTGGCGATATCACTCTGGTTCATTTCGCGCGGCATTTCACTATCGGGTCCAAACTTGATGGCGCTTGGCGCGACGATCTCCCATTTCTCGTCTTCGGTCAGTGGCGTGTTGCGCTTCCAGGCGATGGGCTCACAGGCTTTTCGTCCCGCATGGCCGATCTGCATGCCGATTTTGGCCTCAGAGCGGGTATGGACAAAATCGACGACCTTCTTCCAGGCTTCCATATGGCGATCTTCATACATGCCGGCATCGCCGGGGGAGATACGGGCTTCTCTGGAGACCTGGGTCATTTCGGTCATAACCAGCCCCGTGCCGCCCATCGCGCGACTGCCTAAATGTACGACGTGAAAGTCTGTCGGCGTGCCGTCGAGATCATCAGCGGAATACATACACATAGGCGACATCACGACGCGATTGCTGACGGTCATTTCTCGTAGGGTGAATGGCGTAAACATGGGTGGGGTTTGGGCGTCCGACATGGTTGTTCTTACTTTCTTAAAGGAAGCTGGTTGCTGGCGAGCTTACACGTGAAATCGCACGCGGCAAGGGCGTGGTGGCGCTGTTTTATCCGGCAGAGTACACTGCATAATATCGTTACTTAGCCCGCGCGGCTCGACGAGCCAACGCAATAGAAAATTCTGGAAAAAGACTTATGACCGCATCTGCCGGAGGTTCCTCTGCTGCCGCCTCCCCGGCGGTTCTTGCGACGGCCTTTATGATCCTCGCAGGGGCATTATTTGCCTCAATGCATGGCACGGTGCGGCTGCTTTCTGCCGATCTGCATCCCTTCGTCATTGCGTTTTTTCGCAATCTGTTTGGTTTTCTAGTGTTAGTGCCACTGTTGATGCGGGGTGGTGTTGGAATGTTCATGACCAAGCGTTTGGGCTTCCATTCAATCCGTGCCTGTATCAACTCAATGTCGATGCTGTGTTGGTTCATGGCGCTGTCACTTATTCCGCTGGCAGATGCGACAGCTCTTAATCTCACCGGACCTCTTTTTGTGACGCTGGGGGCGATGGTGGCTTTTGGTGAAAGGGTTCGTATCTGGCGCTGGACCGCGCTAATCCTTGGGGCGCTCGGCGCGTTGATGGTTATTCGTCCCGGGTTTGAGGCGGTGAATATCGGTGCGCTACTGGCAATCGCTGCTACGGCCTTGGCGGCGATCTCAAAACTCTTTGCCAAGAGCCTGACCAAGACGGAAGACCCGGCGACGATCGCTGCTTATGTGCAATTTCTGATGACACCAATTACGCTCGTCGTTGCCTTGTTCTATTGGCAGTGGCCGACAATAGAGCAGTTGCTAGGCCTCGTGATCATTGGTGCGTTGGGGAGTATCGGTCATCTGTTTACCGCCAAGGCTTATGCGATAGCCGATTTAAGCTTTGCCGAGCCGATTGTGTTTACGCGGATGATCTGGGCGACACTTTTTGGCTATATCGCTTTCTCGGAAATCCCTGATATCTGGACATGGGCAGGGGCGTTTACGATTGTGATGGCGACAACCATCATCTCCTACCGTGAGCGGATTGTGAAACGGGCAGCGGCCAGTAAGTCGTAATTTAAAAATAACAGCGTCCCCGGTGGTTGATCCCTTGTTTTCCTTCGTGGTTTATTGCGCTGCAGACAGGATGAGGAAGACATGGCTGACGACAAACAATATGGCGGGCGGGGATATCCAGATCTCCACGACCATATTGCTACTCTGCGCGAATCCGGGCTGCTTCATGAAATCGATGCGCCGGTAAATAAAGACACAGAGCTGAAGCCCCTCGTGCGTTGGCAGTTTCGCGGCGGTATTCCTGAATCAGAACGCAAAGCCTTCTTGTTTAATAACGTCACAGACAGTCGCGGTAATAAATATGATATCCCGCTGGTGGTTGGTGCGCTGGCGACAACGCCGGAGATTTACGGCGTCGGCATGGGCGTGCCGGTTTCCGATATTGGCGATCACTGGAAGAACGCCTTGGCCGCGCCTGTGCCACCGGTTGAGGTACAGGATGCGCCGTGTCATGAGGTTGTTCTCACCGGTGCTGATCTGGATGGCGAAGGTAAGGGCCTCGATGCCTTGCCAGTACCAATTTCGACGCCGGGGTTTGATGTTGCGCCTTACCTGACGGCGACCAGCTGTATCTCCTGTGACCCGGATACCGGTGTGCAGAATATGGGCACCTATCGCGGTGGTATCAAAGCGCCTGACCGCATTGGCCTCAAGATGTTCGTCAATCTGCGCCAGGGCGGACATGCACATTGGGACAAGTACAAAGCCCGCGGTGAAAAGATGCCGATGGCGATTATGGTTGGTTGCCCACCGGCCTTGGCCTATGTCAGCCCGCAGAAGATCCGCGAAGGTGTCGATGAAATCGCGGTCGCCGGGGCGCTGGTCGGTGCACCAATCCGCGTCGCTAAAGCCAAGACCGTCGATCTGATGGTGCCAGCGGATGCCGAGATTGTCATCGAAGGGCTGGTTGATACTGAGATGCTGGAGCCCGAAGCCCCATTTGGCGAAAGCCACGGGCACATCAATCTTGAGGAATATAATTTTATCTTTGAAGTCACCGCGATTACGCGTCGTAAGGATGCCATCATGGCGTCGATCATCTCGCAGGTCACACCGTCGGAATCGAGCGTCATCAAGCGCGTCGCGATGGAGCCCAAATTCCTTAACCATTTGACGGATCATCTTGGTATCAAGGGTCTCAAACATGTTTCGCTACATGAACCGCTTACGAACATTCGGCGCTTGGCCTTTTTGGTGTTTGAGCGCGGCGTTCCGACGACAGAGATTTGGCGGGCGCTTTATGGCACAGCGAATTTTGACTCTGCCTGTGGCAAGTATGTCATCGCGGTAAATGAAGATATTGACCCCGAACAGGGTGACGCGGTGTTTTGGGCTTTGGCCTATCGCGCCAACCCGGCTTTGGATGTTGAAATCCTTAAATATCGTGATCGAGGGCATGGTCCGGCGCTGGAACGGGGCGATGGGTTCGATGGCACGATGTTAATTGATGCGACCCTTAAATCGGATATGCCGCCAATTGCCCTGCCGACCAAGGAGTTTATGGAAGGCGCCAAGGAGTTATGGGAAATTCTCGACTTGCCGCCGCTCAAACCGGAAAGCCCCTGGCATGGCTATTCGCTGGGTGATTGGTCGGAAGAATGGGAAGAAATGGCACAGCGCGCGGTGGATGGACGCTATATGGAAAATGGCAGGCGCAGTGCCCAGTTGCGGCGAAATGATGTTGCACCAAACACCTCAATCCGCGATGTTCCGCGTAACCCGGAGAATGAGTAGAGATTAGGTATGAGTGAAGAATTACAGGAAGCGTTGAACCTCGCTGGTGACGCTGTCACCACGGACAGCGATGGTGCGGTTCGGCTGGTGGGATCAGAATGCGGTGATTGCCAAAAGAACGTGTTTCCGCCGAGCGACGTTTGCCCGGAATGCATGTCTGAAAACCTATCGCCGATTAAGTTGAGCGCCGAGGGAAAGCTGTATTCCTGGTCGGTGGTGCATGCCGCGCCAAAGGGCTGGAACCTGCCTTTCATCGCGGCCTATGTCGATTTGCCTGAAGACGTGCGGGTGTTCGCTCATATCGTTGATGCCGACCCCGACACTCTGGAAATGGAAATGTCGGTGAAAGCCCAGATTGCTACTCTCGGATCAGATGAATCAGGTGCGCCTTTTGAGAGTTTTGCCTTTACCCCTGTTCAGAAGGGAGACAGTTAATGCGTGATGTTGCAATCGTTGGTGCTGGCATGGTGCCGTTTGGCAAATATCAGGACAAGACTCTCGCTGATATCGCATGGCCTGCAGTGAAACAGGCGGTGGAAGATGCCGGTATCAAAAAAACCGAAATCGAAGCGACCTATTGCGGGACGGCACTCGGTGGCATGATGGCCGGACAGCGCATTTTAAAGAAACTTGGCATCACTGGTTTGCCAATCATCAATATTGAGAATGCCTGTTCATCGAGCTCGACTGCGTTTCGCGAAGCCTGGATTACGGTTGCCGCCGGTATCTATGACGCCGTGCTGGTGATTGGTGTTGAGAAGCTGACCAAGTTCGGTGGCGGAACACTTCCGTTAGAGAAAGAAGACTGGGAAGTCTCGCACGGCCTCGTTATGCCGGCACTTTATGCCATGCGGGCGCGGCGCTACATGCATGAATATGGTCTGACCGAGAACGACATTGCTGATGTCTCCGTCAAAGCACGCAAGCACGGTGTGTGGAATGAAGATGCGCAGTTCCGCAAAGAAGTGACGCGTGAAGAAGTCCTGGCGTCACGGCCGGTCGCTGATCCGTTGAAACTATTTCATTGCTGCCCGTCAGGGGATGGCGCGGCGGCGGTCGTGATCTGCTCTGCTGAGAAAGCCAAACAATATTCTGCGAAGCCGATTCGAGTGATTGGATCGGAGATTAACTCCGGCAAGTATATGACCGGCTATCGCGACATGACGTCGCCGAAGATTACGTTGCGGGGTGCTAAGCAGCTTTATGAAGAAGCTGGTATCGGGCCGGAAGACGTTGACCTTGCTGAAGTTCATGACGCCTTCGCTATTGCAGAATTACTGTATTACGAAGCGCTGGGTTTTTGCGCCAAGGGAGATGCGGCGAAGTTGCTCGCCGATGGTGAAACTTCGGTGGGTGGGAAAATTCCGGTCAATCCCAGCGGCGGGTTGTTGTCGAAAGGCCACCCGATTGGCTCAACCGGCGTTGCGCAAATTGTCGAAATTGTGCGCCAGCTGCGCGGCCAGTGCGGTCAGCGCCAAGTTGAAGATGCCAAGGTCGGCCTGACTCATTGTACCGGTGGCGGTGTGTCGGGTTTTGATCATGGTGTTTGTTCGATTCATCTGTTCGCACGCTGAAGGCTAGAGAAAGAAAGTATCATGGGAGCAAAGCTGTTCGGTGCTGCGGTTAAGCGATTAGAAGATCCCGAACTGCTGACCGGCAAGGGTCAGTACACCGATGACATCCGGGTAGAGGGCGCGCTGCAGGCGGTGTTTATCCGTAGCCCGCATCCACATGCCCGTTTTACCAAGATCGATTCAGCAGCAGCCGAAGCGATGGATGGTGTGCACGGCGTTTTTACGCTGGCGGATTTCCCCAAGGATATTCAGGAAAACAAACTTCTGTTGCTTTTGCCCAACCCGGCGATTACTCAGCCAATGATGCCCTATCTGCTCGCGCGGGATGAGGTGCATTTTGCTGGCGAAGCCGTGGCTTGTGTGGTCGCAGACACGCGCTATATCGCTGAAGATGCTGCAGCCATGGTCGAGATCGATTGGCAGATTCTGCCTGCCGCATCCGATGCCTATGACGCCGTGCAGACCGGTGCACCACTCTGCCATGTTGGTGCGAAGGATAACGTCTCGGCGCGCTTTGTGAATGAATATGGCGATGCGGATACGGCGTTTGCCTCTGCTGCCCATACTGTTTCGGTTTCGATCCGACATCATCGCGGCGGCGGACATTCGCTCGAGGGGCGTGGCGCGGTTGCTCTGTACGATAAAGACGAAGGCCGGACCATGTTGTGGTCAGCTACTCAGGCGCCGCATCAGGTAAAGCGCAATATTATCGGCGTACTCGACTGGAATGAGAACGAGATTGATGTGATCGCGCCGGATGTCGGTGGTGGTTTTGGGCCAAAGGCGATGTTCTATGCTGAGGAAGCGGTTATTCCATTCCTCGCTCGCAAGCTCGACCGGCCTATCAAATGGATTGAGGATCGGCGCGAACATTTCCTATCGGCCAGCCAGGAACGTGATCAATATTGGGATATGGATGCGGCATTTGACGATGATGGCAAACTGCTTGGTGTTCGCGGTACTATGGTCCATGACACCGGTGCCTATGTGCCGTGGGGTATCGTGACGCCACTGATTGCATCAACGACAGTGCCGGGTCCGTATGTGCTGCCGAGCTTTAAATTAGAAACAATTGTCGCGCTGACGAATAAAGTTCAGGTGACGCCGGTGCGCGGCGCGGGCCGACCCCAGGCAGTGTTCGCGATGGAACGGCTGATGGATAAAGCGGCTGAAAAGATTGGTGTTGATCCTGCGGACCTTCGCGCACGAAATCTGATCCCGGCTGAGGAAATGCCCTATAAGGTCGGGTTGGTCTTTCGGGATGGTAAACCGGTGATTTATGACAGCGGTGATTATCCGCGCTGCCAGTCAGAAGCGCTGGAGAAAATTGACTATCCCGGTTTTGCAGAGCGCCAGAAGGCGGCGCTCGCCGACGGTCGTTATATCGGTATCGGCATTGGCAATTACGTCGAAGGCACGGGGCTTGGTCCGTTTGAAGGCGCAACTGTACGTGTAGCACCATCGGGCAAGATTTTCTTGATGACTGGTGCGGCGCCGCAAGGGCAAGGCCATCGCACAACGATGGCGCAGCTTTGCGCTGAAAAATTTGGCGTCGATATTGCCGATGTTGAAGTGCATCTCGCCGACACGACAAAGATCGCGCATGGCGTAGGCACCTTTGCCAGCCGCATTGCCGCCAATGCCGGACCCTCCGTACACATGGCATCGCTCGATGTTCGCGAGAAGGCTATCAAGATTGCGGCTTATATGCTGGAAGCGGCTGAAGAAGATATCGAGCTTGAGGACGGTAAAGCGTTTGTTCGAGGCGTCCCCGAGATGAGTAAGACTTTGGGTGAGATTGCGCATGCCGTTGCCGGGTCGCCCGGTTTCGCGATGCCACCGGGTTTTGAGCCGGGTCTTGAGGCGACACATTATTTCTCACCATCGCAATCGGCGTATTGCAACGGCACCCACATTGCCGAGGTCGAGGTTGATATTGAAACCGGTCATGTTGAAATATTGCGCTATGTCATTGCCCACGATTCTGGAAATCTGATTAATCCGATGATCGTTGACGGTCAGGTGCAGGGTGGCTTGGCGCACGGCATTGGCAATGCACTTTTTGAAGAACAATTTTTTGACGAGAACGCCAATCCTCTTACCACGACCTTTGCCGAATATCTGATCCCTGGTGCTGGGGACGTCCTGGATGCTGAAACAATCCACGTTGAATCACCTTCGCCGTTGAATCCACTCGGCGTTAAGGGCGCAGGCGAGGGCGGAACTATACCAGCGGCGGCATCTATCATTGCAGCAGTAGAGAATGCGCTTAAACCGTTCGGCGCCGATTTGATGAATGTGCCGGTCACACCATCGCGGATCGTTGATGTGGTGCGGGCGGGACGATCACCGCAAGCTGCAGAATAATCAAGAGAATGACAGAGAATACACAAGAAGAGGTTCGGCCCGGACCGCTAAACGAGATCAAAGTACTGGATCTGACGCAGTTTCTGGCGGGTCCGTTCAGCACACAAATCTTTGCTGATCTCGGCGCAGAAGTGATCAAGCTGGAAGCGCCGTCGGGTGACTGGTCACGCACGCTGCCGCCGCATTTTGTTGGTGACGATAGCTGCTATTACCTGTCAATCAATCGTAACAAGGAAGCGGTTGCTATCGATATGAAGGCGCCGGAAGGGTTGGCGCTGGTCAAACAGTTGGCTGAGAAATGCGACGTCGTGATGGAAAACTTTCGTCCTGGTGTCTTGGATCGGCTGGGGCTGACCTATGACGATTTGTCGTCGCGTAATCCGGGATTGATCTGGGCTTCCATAAGTGGCTTTGGCCAAACTGGCCCTTATCGTGAGCGCCCTGCTTATGACATGATTGTTCAGGCAATGTCGGGCGGTATGAGTCTTACCGGGGAGGTTGGTCGTTCCGCAGTTCGCGCGGGGATGCCAATCGGTGATCTCACGGCTGGCATGTATGCAACGGTCGGTTCCTTGGCTGCGTTGGAAGAACGTCGTCGTACAGGCAAAGGCAAGTTCGTCGATATCTCCATGCTCGATTGCCAGGTGGCACTGCTGACCTATCAGGCAGCGTATTATTTGCATTCTGATGAGGTTCCCGGACGTCAGGGGCGTGGCCATGAATCCATTCCAACCTATCGGTCATTCGCCGGTGCCAATGACACCGAGCTGGTGGTCTGCGCCAATACAGAACGCATGTGGCAGGGGCTGTGCGATGTGCTTGGGCTGGAAGCGTTGAAAGAAGACGACCGGTTTCTGACCAACGAGCACCGTCATCAAAACCGCGAAGAACTCTGGCCACTTCTTGAAGAAGCTTTCGCCGCGAAAGAGGCTAAGGATTGGGTGCCGTCTTTGCTCAAAGCCGGTGTTCCGGTTGGCGAGGTAAATACGCTGGCCGATGCGCTGTCTGATCCTCAAGTTGAACATCGTCAGATGGTGCTTGATCTGGATGGTGGTGGTGAAAAACGTGCCCGAGTGGCAGGCAACCCGATCAAATTCATGGGCGAAGATGAAGTGCCGCACCGCTATCCACCAGCGCTTGGACAACACAGCCGTAAAGTGTTCACCAGCGTGTTGGGCTTAAGTGACGCTGAGTTCGATCAATACCGGGAGGATGGCATCATCCTCGAAGCCGGTGACAAAAAATCCAAATAGAAATCTTTAAGAGGCGGGACAGAGAATGAGTGACGGATATTCAGTAACCCAGGATGGTGCGATTGCACGGCTGACATTTGAACGGCCTGATATGGGCAATCTTCTGACGCTCGCGATGTTGAGGGATATCGCTAAAGATGTTCGCGAAGCGGGTGCTGACCCATCGATCAACGCGATGGTGGTTCGCGGTGCGGGAGATGATTTCTGTAAGGGTCGTGATCCTGCCGGCGCGCCGGAAGGTAAGCCGACGACTGCACTGGAAATGCGTGAAGCGCTGATTGAACCAATCCTTGGTGTTTACTCCGCCATTCGCGATGCAGAAATCCCTGTGATCACCGGGGTTCAAGGGCTCGCAAATGGCTTGGGTTGCGGCATAACGGCGATTTCAGATGTCACCATTGCTGCCGACAATGCTCGCTTTGCCATGCCGGAGATGCGCGCGAACTTGCCTCCGACATTGGCGATGTTGGCCCATTTGGACCGCATTCCGCCAAAGTCGCTGCTGGGCATGGTGTACTCGACGGACACGATTGATGTGGATCGCGCCGTTTCCATCGGGTTGGTCAGTGAAGTGGTCCCGCTTGCGGAATTAGATGCTTCGGTGGAAGGACTGCTGGAGAAGCTCGCAGGATACGAGCGGGCTTCGGTCGCGACCTGCAAGACCTATCTTAAGAGTGCTAAAAAAGCGGACTACCCAACGGCAAATGATCTCGCAGGCAATATGCTGTCAGTCGTTCTGTCGTCCCGAAAATAGGTCGTCGACATCGGTTGGCTGGATTAATTGGCCTTCTGGGTAGTGTTCATCCCGGGCACCCAAAGAACGTCCGTCCTGCCACCGTCGTTCTCTGCACGCGCGGCGACAAACAATAAATCGGATAATCGGTTTAGATATTGCAGCGCATAACGGTTTGCCGGCTCTGTCTTGGTTAGCGCTGTCGCGGTGCGTTCGGCGCGTCGTGCGATTGCCCGTGCCAAATGAATTCGGGATGCCGCTTCTGATCCGCCCGGTAAAATAAAGGACGTCAATGGGGAGAGCGGTTCGTTCAACGCATCGATCTCATTTTCCAGGCGGGTGACCTGTTCTTCCTGGATACGCAATTTGCCATCGGCTGCGTCATTGCCGGGTGTCGCCAGATCAGCGCCGAGATCGAAGAGGTCATTCTGAATACGAGCGAGAGTTTCAGACAAAGGGTGGTCATTCGGTAGCGCTGCACGGGCCAATCCGATGGTACTATTGGCTTCGTCAACGTCGCCTATGGCGGCGATCCGCGTTGATGTTTTGGAAAGACGTGTACCATCGCCGAGCGATGTCTCGCCCTTATCGCCGCCGCGGGTATATATTTTGTCGAGCTTGACCATGAGATGCCTTGTTACCTTTTAAATTATCGAATGAGTGTGAGTGTTTCACCGGCGACTGCGTAGCGCTTTAGCTGACTTAGAAAACTAACTCCCAAGAGAGATTCATTCATTGGGGCCCGATTTACCAGCGCTGGAATATTACGCACTGAAATTGGCCCAATGCGAATTTCCCGCAGACGGATCGGTGCAGCATGACCAATACCATTTGCCGTTCTGGTTTTTAGAGAAAATGACAGCTTCGCTAAATCGATACCCATGCGTTGCGCGGCATCGGGACTCAGCACAACAGATGTCGCGCCGGTATCGACTAGAAAGGGTATCTTGGTTCCGTCAACGACGGCTCGGAGATGAAAATGCCCATCTGACCCGGCGCGGATAACGACGGTGCCGGGGGCAGTCTCGATAGCGCGGCCCGGCATTAACTCGGCGGCCATCCGTGAACCAAGATTGCCGAAATCTTCCCGCAGGCTATAGCCGCCAACGAGCAGAACACCAAGTCCGATCCAAATCACACCATATTTCAGCCACACCAGACCTGAATGTTTGCGCAACTGATACCAAAACCCCGATCCAACAAAGAGCAGGACCATCAGGAGCGCCACTAGGTGAATTTGGTCATCGCGGTGATCGAGCGACCCTGGTCTCTCACCGGAAAGCCAAATGATCAGCGCTATCAGGCCTGTCGCGCAGAGGCCGAGGATCAGCCAACCAGTTTTACCCATTCCCTGAAATCTCCAAACGTTGTGCAACCTTATAGCATGTCATGCAGGCACTAGTGTTAGCGCTGCGGCAACTCTGCTAAGGTATCGCGGCGCCGACGGCTTGTCGGCGTTTTGTGTATTAGCTGCCTTATATTTAAGTCGTGGATCTCGTTTTTCAAATCGCTGGCATTATTGCCCCGCTCTTCGTCATTGCGGGGATCGGCTATCTATGGGGCCGGTCCGGCAAACCTTTTGATACCACCATTGTTGGCATGCTCACCCTGAATTTCGGGGTCCCGGCGCTGATCTTTTCAACGCTCACCAAGCTCGAGGTTTCGCTAGGCCAGTTTGGTGAAATGATCGGCGTTTTCGGTATTTTCCTGATCGCTAATCTGGCAATTGGAGCCTTGTTGCTCAAGGCTTACAAGCTGGAAGTCGGCGCGTTCCTGCCGGCAATTTCATTTCCCAATAACGGTAATATGGGTCTACCACTTTGCCTGTTTGCCTTTGGTGATACCGGTCTGGCATTGGGGATTAGCATTTTTGTTCTGATGTCGACCGCCAATGTGACGATTGGATTTGCCTTTGCATCGGGTAAGTGGTCGCTTGCCGCAGCCTTCAAAACGCCGCATCTATGGGTGATTGCCGGTGCACTAATTTTTATGGCCGTCGAGGTGCCACCGCCTCGTTGGATCGCCAATACGGCAGAAATTATTGGCGGTATGTCGATACCACTGATGCTGATCGCCCTCGGTGTCTCGCTTTCGCGTTTGGAAGTTCGGGACTTCAAACAAAGCGTTTGGCTTGGCTTCGTGCGGCTGGCCATCGGGTTTGGTCTTGGCGTGGGGTTAGCATGGGTGTTTGGCCTCGAAGGTGCTGCTCGTGGTGTACTCATCCTGCAATGCACCATGCCGCCGGCTGTTATGAACTATATTCTCGCGGCGCGATTTGATCGGCAAGCAAGTGGCGTTGCAGGTGTCGTCGTTGTCTCGACCTTTATGTCGCTTTTAACATTGCCGTTTCTCATGCTCTTTGTGTTGGCGGGGTAACAGCATGTCAATTGTTGCTGAACTCGCCGCCATCGTATTGCCGGTTTTCTTTTGCGCTGGGCTGGGTCTCCTCTGGACCCGCTCCGGTCGTGAGTTTGACTCTGAACTTGTATCGACCCTGGTCTATAAAATTGCGGTCCCGTGTCTAATCATTGCAACATTCAGCAAGGTTAGGTTGGAAATCTCGGCAATTACCGAAATCGCTATCGCGGCAACTGTGATCTATCTCTTAACGGCGGCCATTGCTGCCATTGTTTTGCGCATTTTCCATCTGTCTTTTCCTGCCTATTTGCCATCGATGATCTTCCCGTTGGTGGGGAGTATGGGTTTGCCCGTGTGTCTCTTTGCGTTTGGCGAAAAGGGTCTGGCGCTAGCATTGGTGTATTTCACCCTGGGCGCCGTCGGGACCTTTACCATTGGGGCAGCAATCGCTTCTGGGAAAGCGTCACTCGGGAAGTTGATCCGTGAACCAGCGCTCTTGGCGGCGGTCATCGCCGTTGGCATGATCTACTGGGATATTTCGCTTCCAAAATGGGTGTATGACTCGACCAAACTGCTCGGCGGTATGGCATTCCCGTTGCAGCTTATAGCGCTCGGCTGTTCTTTGGGCCGGTTTCAGGTGTCTTCTTTGCCGCGCGGTATTGGCCTCGGTGTATTCCGATTGGCGATAGGCTTCGCCATTGGTTTTGGCGTAGCGGAGTATTTTGCTCTCGAGGGTATGGTACGCGCTATCGTCATCCTGCAAAGCGCAATGCCAGTTGCAATTTCCAACTATTTGTTCGCGGTCATATATAAACGCGAGCCCGAAGAGGTCGCTAGTATGGTGCTGATCTCCACGGCGATGTCAGTCGTCACTTTGCCGCTTTTACTGCTCTATCTGCTTTAAGGTCTTAGTGAGTTACAGACCCGCCATCGACACAAAGAACCTGACCGGTAATAAAATCAGAATCCTCTGACAGCAAAAAGACCGCTGTCCCGATCAAGTCTTCGGGTTCTTCTGGCCGTTTAATGCAGCGGCCGCCAATGTTGGCGTCAAAATGTTCTTGCGAGAACTGACCCTCATTCATCACCGCTTCACTTTGGGTCAAGCCGGGAGCAATCGCGTTAATACAAATATTGTCGTCGCCAACTTCGCGGGCCATCGCCCGGCTTAAGGCGATGATGGCGCCTTTCGAGGTGACATAGTGCAGCTGCATAGGTGTTCCCTTAAACACGGTGCCGGAGGTGATGTTGACGATTTTTCCGTATTCCTGTTTGCGCATGACTGCGACGACAGCGCGGGAAACTTGCCACACGCCACGAATATTGACCCGCATCACGGCATCAAACTCGTCGATATCTATCTCTTCAAACCGCCGACGCGCCAGCTTACCGAAAAGGGCAGCGTTGTTAATGAGCCCATCGATGCGTCCGTACTTCTCGACCGTCTGAGATACCATGTCGGCGATTTGGGCTTCGTTGGTGACGTCGGCAACAATGCCGGTCGCGCTCCCACCTTTTTCGACGATCTCATTAACCAGGGACGATGGATCCATAACGTCATTGATCACCACGTTGGCGCCTTGTTCGGCAAGACCGCGGGCATAGGCAGCGCCTATTCCTTGTGCTGCGCCAGTAACGATGACTGTTTTGCCGTCGAGCTGTCCCATCTATGTTCTCCCTGTGTCGATCAATTTTCATCATTGTTGGAACAGGGCGCCATTCCGTCAAGGGGACGCCCTATCTTCTGAGTGTCTTCCTTGCGATGTCTGGGTTATTTTCTCCGCGTGATTTGTAACGAGTTTGATAATGAAAAATAAATTTACCCGCTACGCGGTCATCTGGTTTTTGCTGGTGGCAACGGTCTTTGTTGCCGATGAATTTATCCGCGATGTTCTTTTGACCGGCGATGAGCCGCGTGCCGTCACCCCAAGGGGATCCCTCACTAATTTAGAAAAAAGTACGGTGACGTTGTTCGAGGCCACGGCACCGTCTGTGGTTTATATCTTTACGCAGGGTGGTTCGTCTGCCGGCCAACAGAGTGACGGTGGCGGGGCAGGGTCGGGCTTTATTTGGGACCGTGCCGGTCATGTTGTGACCAACCATCATGTTATCGCTGGGGCGAATGAAATTGCCGTTCGGCTGGAGAACGGAGAAGTGGTAGAGGCGAAGTTCGTTGGTTCTACGCCGGATTACGATCTCGCTGTTGTCCGCTTGACCGGTACACGGTCTGGGCGGGATCCCATCCCCCTCGGTGACTCGGCATCACTTAAAGTTGGGCAGTCAGTCTTTGCGATCGGTAATCCATTTGGTCTTAGTCGAACATTGACCTCCGGAATCATTAGCGCGCTCAATCGTCGACTGCCGACGTCCGATAATCGAGAGGTCGATGGCGTCATTCAGACAGATGCAGCGATTAATCCTGGTAATTCCGGTGGGCCGCTGGTTGATTCTGCGGGTCGGTTGATCGGCGTAAACACGGCTATTATTTCGGGTTCGGGTTCCTCTGCCGGAATTGGGTTCGCGGTACCAGTTGATGTCGTCAATCGGGTTGTGCCCCAGCTCATCAAGAATGGTCGCGTCCCTCGACCGGGAATTGGGATCACCGTTCTACCGGAAGAGGTCGCCGCGCGGCTCGGGGTTACCGGGTTGATTATTGCCGATGTTCTCCCTGGGACCTCTGCAGCGAAAGCCGGTTTGATGGGGGTTATCAATGGCCGTCGGATTGGTGATGTGGTTACGCAAGTCAATAGTGTGCCGGTCAAAACCCTGGCAGAGTTTGCAACTGAGCTGCGCAAGGTTGGCATCGGAAAATCTGTTGATTTAACAGTAGAACGAAACTCTATTATGCGCCGAGTCCTGGTTCAAGTGATGGATATTTCTTGATGCCTTAGCAGTTACTTGGCGCAGAGTCGGTTGATTTTACGAGGAGCAGGCCTAAAATCCCCGGCAACGTGTTAGTGTGTGAATGCACAATGAATGAGGAGAGCAGCATGTTTCCGCGCAACTTCTGGTATGTCGCCGCTTGGGATACGGAAATTCGCCGGCAGGAATTGCTTCGCCGGACAATCTGCAATGAGCCGATAGTGTTTTACCGCCGTGAAGACGGGTCGCCTGTGGCGCTCGAGGATCGCTGTTGCCACCGTCATATGCCGCTCTCAGATGGCGTGTTGAAAGGCGACAATCTGGAGTGCCTGTATCATGGTTTGATGTACGATCCTTCTGGTACCTGTATTCATATTCCGAGCCAAACGACCATCCCACCGGAAGCCAAGGTGCGCAGCTATCCGGTTTTTGAAAAGAACCACTGGATTTGGATTTGGATGGGCGACCCAGCACTTGCAGATCCTGAGGAGATCGAAGATTTCCACTGGCTCGATGATCCCGATTGGCGGGCAAAAGGCGAGAGACTAGACCTTCCTGGCAATTATCAACTATTGACCGATAATTTGCTTGATCTGACCCATTTGCAGTTCGTGCATCCAACGACGTTGGGTACCGACGCGATCGCTTCTAATCCGATCAAGACCGAGCGTGAAGGTGATCTGATCCGGGTTACGCGCGAAATCCCGGATAGCCCTGCGCCACCATTCTTGCAGAAGGCAGGCGGCTTTACACCGGAAGAACATATCGATCGCTGGCAGATCATTGAGTTTACCCCTCCCGGTTTTGTCCGATTGGATGTTGGTGGTGCGCGTGCCGGAACAGGCGCCTTCGACGGTGATCGCTCACATGGTGTGTCGATGCGAAACTTGAATGCGATAACACCGGAAACCGATACGACGACACATTACTTCTGGGCGCAGGCGCATAACTTTAAGCTCGATGATCCAACGGTTACAGAGCTGGTGTTCCGTCAGGTCCATACCGCATTTCTCGAAGACCTCGCGGTCATTGGATCGCAGCAGGGTAACCTTGAAGCTTTTGGTGAAGGTCTGCCGGATCAGGTCGATTTCAACCAAGATGCCGGTGGCATTCAGGCGCGTCGCGTAATTGACCGTATTCTAGAAGAAGAAGCTAACGGGTCCGCCATTCGCGCTACTGGTTAGGACAGTGCCGTGGCACGCGGTACGTTCTTTCTGATCGTTGGGCCCAGTGGGGCCGGGAAGGATAGTCTAATCCGCGGTGCCGAAGCGGCACTTTCCAGTAGTAAGAAATACGTTTTTGCTGAACGGGCGATTACCCGCACGGTCGATCCTGATCGCGAGTCTCACGAGCCAGTAACGGCAGCAGAGTTTGCTAAACGCCAGAAGGCGAAGGCGTTCATGCTCACCTGGCGGGTTTATGACACTGACTACGGTATTCCAGCGTCCTATGAAGATGATCTCAAGGTCGGCCGTCATGTTGTGGCTAATGTTTCACGAGGGATCGTGGGGGGAGCGGTTGCACATTTCAGACCAGCTTGCGTCATTCAGATAACGGCGCCGCCACCCGTCCTCGAATATCGTCTGAAGAGCCGCGATGACATCAAAAATCTTGCAGAACGGCTAGAGCGGACTGTGATGTTGCCAGATGGGATCTCGGTGAATCATCTATTGAACACCAAGGATCTGGAGACCGGTGTTGGACGTCTTGTAGGTATGCTGAAATCTCTCGCGAAAGCATAAAAAAACCGGATGCCCTGGGGCACCCGGTTTGATTTCTTGCTTTGTCACTGTAGCTAACGACGATCGCCGAACAGGTGCAGCAACATAATGAACAGGTTGATGAAATCGAGATACAATCGCAAAGCGCCGGAAATGGCGAGTTTGCCGCTGGTTTCCTCATCATGATACTCGTCATATTCGTTCTTGATGTTCTGTGTGTCATAGGCAGTGAGCCCGACGAACACCAGCACACCAATCACTGAAATGGCAAAATGCAAGGCTGAGCTTTGCAGGAAGATATTTACCAGAGATGCAATGATGATTCCGATAAGCCCCATGATCAGGAACGATCCAAACTTGGAGAGGTCCTTTTTCGTGGTGTAACCATAGAGGCTCATTGCAGCGAAGGTGCCCGCTGAGATGAAGAATACCCGGGCGATGCTTTCACCGGTAAAGGCGATAAAGATGGTTGCCATCGAGATACCCATCAGCCCGGCATAAATCCAAAACGTGGTTTGTGCGGCTGAGAACGACATCGAGTGCAGTTTTGCACTGAGGAAGAACACCAAACCAAGCGGTGCCAACATAACCACCCATTTCAGCGGTGTGTTGAACAGCGTGTTGCCGAGCTGTGTAACACTGGTGATCTGCCCGGCGTCATTCACATTTACCGACATCTGCGCAATGACAAGGGCAATAATGCCTGTCAGTGCCAAACCCGACGCCATATAGTTATAAACCCGCAGCATATAGGCCCGCAGGCCCTCATCATATGCCGCCTGATCAACAGCGGTCCCAGTGAAAACCGCTTTGCGTTCTGTTCCGAATGCCATACCAATCCTCGTTTAAATGGCCGAATAATAATTGCTATAAGTATGGTGATTCCTGGGGAGAAATCAAGACTTACCGTATCTCGTCATCCAATATTAACGTGCTGTTAACCTTACTCATTTCGGAGCAACTGAGCCGGTTTTTGGCCCAAAGATCGCCAGGTGCCTAAAAGCGCAATACAGATCATGAAAATTGTGGCACCGATGATTGTTGTTGCCACTGTACCAGCGACGGGCAGCCATTCAGCCCGCATAACATGTTTTAGAACGGCCCATCCTGCAAAGGTCCCCAACGCTGCGGCCAGCAACGCTGTCGATAGCGCGAGCAATCCGTATTCCAGGAGGAGCGTTGCCAAAATGTCGCGGCGCCGGGCGCCGAGAACCTTAAGCACAACGGAGTCATATATCCGACGTTGGTGACCGGCGGCGACGGCTCCAGCGAGTACCAATGTTCCGGCGAGAATAGTAATACCCGCGGTAAGTTGTACGGCAGCTGCTATGCGATCCATCAGCTCGCTGACCGCTTTCAGAACATCTCGTACTCGGACGGCGCTGATATTGGCGAAGTTTGCCGCGACCGCATTTTCCACATCATTCTCGTGCTCGGGATCGAGGCGTATAGCGGCAATATGGGTTTGCGGTGCATGCTGAATAACGCCGGGTGAAAACACCATCACAAAGTTGACCCGCAACGTTCGCCAATCAATGGCCCGCAGATTGGCAATCTTTGCCGTGATCGGACGACCCAATACGTTCACTGTTATTTTATCACCAATCGTAAGACCCATGCCCGCAGCAGCACCAGCATCAAAGGAAACCAACGGCGGGCCGTTATAGTTGGCAGGCCACCAGACGCCTTCCTTAATCTTGGCTCCGTCCGGTGCTTTAGTTGACCAGGTTAGCCCACGGTCGTTGCGTAGGACCCAGGCAGCGCTTGGTGCTGCCTTGACCTGCGAAGCTGGAACGCCTTTCACATGGGTGATCCGACCACGCAACATGGGCACCCGGTTGATGCTTTTGATCGGGCTGGTTCGCCGGACTGTCTGTTCAAACTTATCGATTTGATGCGGCTGGATATCGACGAAGTAAAATCCCGGCGCTTTGCTTGGCATGGTCTCGGTAATTTGTCGCGCCAGATTACTTTGTACAACGACGACCGCGACCAGAACGGTGAGGCCAAGCCCCATCGATAGAACGACGTTAGCTGTTTGGCTGCCCGGCCGATGCAAATTGGCAAGCGCTAAACGGATTCTGGTTGATTTGATACCACTGCATAGGGCCGCAAGCTTCATCATGAGCTTTCCAGCACCATAAAATAGCAGGAAGGCGACAGCAGATCCGCCGACAAACCCTGTCGCAATCCGCTGGTCATGGGCAGTCGCGATGGCAAGGAAGGCGAGGGCGGCGATGCATAGCGCGGTGAGCAGCATGATTTGCCAGCTGATTCGGCTTGTCGCAGGAACGATGAGATCTCTAAAAAGGCTTCCGGGGGCGATAGTACAGGCGCGCGCCAGCGGCCACAGCGAAAATGCGGCAGAAACCAACACGCCGTAACAAGCGGCAAGCAGGAGCGGTTCAGGATAGAGGCCGATCCGTAACGGTACGGGGAGTAACTCAGCTAACGCGGCAGACAGGGCAGCTGGCAGAACCGCGCCAATTCCCAATCCCAACAGAACGGCTGCCCCCGTCATGACAGCGATTTCGGAAAGCCATGTCATGAAGATCAAACGGCGCTCGGCGCCAATACATTTGAGCGTCGCGATTATGGCCGTTTTACCGCCAAGATAACCGCGTACCGCGTTGCCGGCCCCGACACCGCCGATCAACAAGGCCGTAAGCCCGACCAGTGTCAGGAATTGCGCTGTACGATTGATAAAGCGTTCTGCACTGGGAGCTGCCGTGGTCCGGTCACGAATGCGCCACCCGGCTTCGGGGAACTTCTTAGTAAGAGATTCTTTGAACGATACCAACGGTGTGGTTGCGGGCAGGCGAAGACGATACTCATAGGAGATTTGTGTCCCGGGTTGGACGAGCCCGGTCGCTGCCAGACTTTTAGCAGTAACGGTAAAGCGCGGACCGCGGGTTATTGCTCTAATGCCACCGACCCGGTCAGGTTCTGATCTGATGATCGCATTGAGACGAAACTGTGCCGATCCGAGGGAGACCACATCGCCAATCTTTAGCCCGAGCCTTTCGAGAACGCGGGGTTCTACAATAGCTCCCCAGGCATTATTTCGATATGCCAGGGCATTCTTGAGCTCGATGGAGCGATCAAGTTTGAGAGTTCCGAACAACGGATAAAGTCCATCGACGGATTTGAGATTGACCAGCATTCGGGATTTTTTGTCTTGTCGGTTCGCCATCGACCGCATTGATGTGACGCGGGTGACGTCCGCTCGCGCCTTGAGCCAGTCGAGCTGACCCTGTGATGCGGGGCGATGTGCGAGTCGCAGCGCAACATCACCGCCCAGCAAAATTCGGCCATCTGCTGCCAGTCCGGCAACAATGGAGGATGAAAGTGATCCGATCCCGGCAATAGCGGCGACGCCAAGTACCAGACAGGCGAGGAAGATTTTAAAACTACTAATCCCGCCACGCAGATCGCGGAGCGCGAGGCGGAGCGGTAAGGGAAGCGTCAAGCGGTGCCCCCGTTCAGCACTTGTCCGTCGGCGATCCGTACTTCGCGACCACATCGTTTTCCGATTCCGGCATCATGGGTAATCAGCAGTAGCGTCGTTTTATATTTCTCAGTGAGAGAGAACAGTAAATCGATAACCGCATCGCTGGTTTCCTGATCGAGGTTTCCAGTAGGCTCGTCTGCCAACAGGAGACGCGGCTTGGCGGCAAAAGCACGGGCTAACGCAACGCGTTGCTGCTCACCACCGGAAAGTTGTCCTGGATAGTGATCTATACGATGACCCAATCCGACGGCTTCAAGCCCTTCACGGGCTTGTTCAAACGCGTCGTTCCGGCCAGCAAACTCAAAGGGAATGGCCACATTCTCAAGCGCTGACATGGTTGGCACCAGATGAAAATTCTGAAAGACGATTCCCATCGTGTCGCGGCGAAAGACGGCAAGTCCGTCTTCGTCGAGTTTGTTCAGATCGACATTATTGATCTGCACGGTACCAGAGCTGGCTTTCTCCAACCCGGCGATGACCATTAGCATGGTCGTTTTGCCAGACCCCGATGGGCCAATAATGCTAACGGTTTCTCCTTCGGCGACGGATAAATCTATACCACGCAGGATATTGACCGCGCCTGCCGGACCCTCCAGCTTAAGATGTATGTTTTCAAGCTGGATCATGGGACCCCATATCGTTACTGAATGTCATGTAATTGTGCCGGAATGAGACGATGAATAATCACTTTGTATCAAAGAGATATGCCGTGTTACCGAAATTTTTCAAGTCCTTAGCGCTTGTCCCAGCAATTTGTTTGTTGATTTTTGGCGGTGCGAAGAACGTAGTAGCGGCATCGGCGCAGAAAATTCTGGTCCTCGGAGATAGCCTTTCTGCTGGTTACGGGCTGCCTGCTGGCGAGGCTTTTCCTGTACAGCTTGGCATAAAACTCCGGGCGATGGGCTATAACGTGAAGATGCTCAATGGCGGGGTGTCGGGTGATACCAGTGCCGGCGGCAGGGCGCGGCTGAACTGGGCTCTGGCTGATAAGCCACATTTCGCCATTATTGAATTGGGCGCCAATGATGGTCTCCGCGGACTCGATTCCGGAGCTATGCGGAATAATCTCGACGATATCATTGTCAGGCTAAAGGCGGCGGGCATCGGCGTATTGCTGACGGGCATGCGGGCACCGCCGAATATTGGACCGGAATACGGCAAGGCCTTTAATCGGGTTTTTCCTGATCTCGCGCAAAAGCACAATGTGCTGCTTTATCCGTTTTTTCTTGAAGGCGTGGCGGCGATACCAAAACTCAATCAACATGATGGGATTCATCCCAACCCTGCTGGTGTGGCGGTGATAGTTGACCGCATCATGCCGTTCGTGGTCCGCTTGTTAAAAGGAAACGAGAAATCGGGGACCCCCCAAAAGTGACTGCGCCGGATATTCAGTCGGATAGTTTTTCCGTTGCCCACGCCAGCGGCGGAGACTGGCAGGAGCTGACGGAAGCCTGCTTACTCAGTCTGGGAAAAGCAGCAAAAGGCCGCAATCTGGGTTTTGTCTATGTCTCGGATTCTCTTGATGAAGATTTGCATCTCATTCTCAAACGCCTGAAAGAAGCGACCCGTATCCATGATTGGGTCGGGACAATCGGCTTCGGAATTTGTATATCCGGCACTGAGTTTTTTGATATGCCCGCGATGGCGATCATGGTGGGAGATGTGCCGCAAGACAGTTTTTGTATCTTGCCGACAATCGGACCCGAAGATCGCGACTTGCCCAAAGACGTTCTGGATTGGGCGCGAACGCATAACCCGGTGTTGGGTATCGTTCATGCCGATCCACGGGTTCCGAGGCTGGAGAAAATCTTCTCGCGGATTGAAGGGCAGACGCACTGTTTTTTGGTTGGTGGAATGACGGCTTCGCGTGGTGCGCAGGATCAAATCGCTGGAGAGGTTACCGATGGTGGCGTTTCCGGCATTTTGTTTGGCGGCGTGCTTGGTGCAGTCACCGGACTGACGCAGGGTTGTTCGCCCATCGGTCCGGTTCACAACGTTACCAGAGGGCGCGACAACATCGTTCTTGCGCTGGATGGTAAGCCAGCGTTCGAGGTTTTTAAGGAAGATATTGGTGAATTGCTGGCGCGTGACCTGAGCAAGATCAATGGCTATGTCCACGCAGCAATCCCGATCACGGGGTCTGATACAGCAGATTATCTCGTGCGCAATCTATTGGGTATTTATCCCGAAAAAGGCTGGGTATCGATTGCTGAGAAGGTTGGTGTCGGGGATCAGGTTATGTTCGTCCGTCGTGACGGCGCGACGGCGACAGCCGACCTCAAGCGCATGGTCGCCGATGTGAAACGTCGAATGGATAAGCCACCGAGGGCGGCGTTTTATTTCTCGTGCATTGCCCGCGGCCCCAATCTGTTTGGCACAGGCTCGGTTGAGCTGAAGACAATTGCCAAAATTCTCGGCGACGATGTGCCGTTGATAGGGTTCTTTGCCAATGGTGAAATTTCGAACAACCGGCTCTATGGCTATACCGGCGTCTTATCGTTGATTCTGTGATCCGTCTCTTTGTTGCCCTTTCGATTCCTGATGATCTGCGCCAGCGGCTCAAGACACTATGCAATGGTGTCCGCGACGCCCGTTGGGTCGAGGAGGAGAATCTGCATCTAACATTGCGGTTTATCGGCGAGGTCGAGGAACCGGAGGTTGCCTATATCATGGCGGCACTATCGTCGGTGCAATCTGAGAGTTTTGATCTCACTCTATCTGGCGTTGGCCATTTTGAATCGCGTAACAAAATACGGGCGCTTTGGGCCGGGATACAGCCGTGTCCGGCACTCGACACCTTGCAACAGCGCATAGAGTCTGTTCTGAAACGCCATGGCATTGCGCCAGATGGTCGCAAGTTTTCGCCCCACCTTACATTGGCGCGCTTGAAACAAATGCCGCCGACCTATGTACGTGATTGGCTCGAAGGGAACAGCTTCTTTCAAGCGTCCCCGTTTTCTGTCCAGGGCTTCACGTTGTTTGAAAGTTACCGTGCCCCTATCGGGGCGATCTATACGCCGTTGCAGGGATTTCCGTTAAGCCATGGGGCAACCACATGAAGGTCATTTATCGAGATATGGATCAGGAAGCGGTGGATCGTGGGTATAACGCGCGTGCGACAGTCGATGATGTTGGTGTGTATTTGGCGGAATATGCAACACGTAGCGCAGCGGCTCGTGAGACCCTCGAGTGCCGCGAAGATGTTTCTTATGGCGAACACGCCGATGAGGTGATTGATATATTTCCGGCGAAGCCAAACGCGCCGATCTTTATATATATTCATGGCGGCTATTGGCGCGCGCTGAGCCAGAAGGAATCGGCATCAATGGCGCCAGGGTTTGTGGCGAACGGTGTTTCTTTGGTGACAGTGAATTATTCTCTGGCGCCGGGAGCGTCATTGGATTTGATCGTCGAGCAGTGCCGGCGCGCACTGGCCTGGGTGTGGAACAATGCTGCTAGTTTTGGCGGAGACAAGAACCGAATTTTTGTCGGCGGATCATCGGCTGGCGGGCATTTGACTGGCATGTTGGTCTCGGATAGTTGGCATCGCGAGTTTGGTGTGCCCGAAAATGTTGTCAAAGGCGCGGTACCACTCAGTGGTCTGTATGAGCTTGAGCCAATCCGTCTCTCACATATCAACGAGTGGATGAAACTCGATCTAGAGTCGGTCGAGCGCAACAGTCCACAACGGCATCTGCCGGAGGCCGGATGTCCGCTGGTCGTGTCGTATGGCGAGACCGAGACGTCGGAATTCAAACGTCAGAGCGCAGACTATGCCGATGCCTGGCGCGCTCGGGGAAGCAGTTGCGAGTTATTTGAGACAGCTGGCCACAATCACTTCGACATAATTTTTGATTTGGATAACCCTGCAACCCCGCTTGGTCGTGCGGTCTTTGACCTAATTGGCGTATAGGCTAATCGGTCGTAGCGCTTAAATGCCAATGCGGCGACAAGGAACCCATTTTCCAAAATAATTTCTATATTTGCGTTTACGACAGATATTTTTAATATGAATTTTCTGATTTTTTGATTATAGAAAGAAGAAATTCTCTATTGCGGATTTTCATTTTATGGACGCTATCGATATTAAAATACTCGATTGCCTGCAGGTTGACGCTACTTTGTCGGTTAGCGAGGTTGCTAAACAGGTGGGGCTATCGACTTCGCCTTGCTGGAACCGAATTCAACGTCTTGAACAGGCGGGCGTGATCCGCGGACGAGTCGCACTCCTAGATGCAGAGTCGTTAAACGTGCGCGTCACGGCGTTTGTGTCAATCCGAACCAATCAGCACAGTGCCGCCTGGTTTGAGAAATTTTCAACCGCGGTGTCTTCTTTTCCGGAAGTTGTTGAGTTTTACCGGATGAGCGGTGACGTTGATTACCTGCTTCGTGTCGTTGTGCCGGATATAGCTTCCTATGACGAGTTTTATAAGCGGTTGATTGAGCACGTTGACCTCACCGATGTCAGTTCAAGCTTTGCAATGGAAGAGATTAAATATACGACGTCTTTGCCCCTGGATTACGCGGCGACCTAAACGCCGAACCGATTCAAGATAGCGTCGATTGATCGACCATAATCGCCACCAAACAATCGGAGGTGGACCAGCAGCGGATTTAGGTTATAGAGGTCGCGCCGCGCCTCCCAAAAACCTGGTCGCAGCGGGGCGTAATCCTCATAGGTCTCGAAGAACGGTTCACGGAACGTGCCGAAAAGTGTTGCGAAGGCGAGGTCCATCTCAGCATTACCAAAATAGATCGCAGGATCGATAAAGCTGGTAATGCGACTGTCTTTGACCAACACATTGCCGCCCCACATATCGCCATGCAGCAACTGTGGAGCCGCCGGTTCTTCAATCCACTCATCTAGACGACTCGCCAATGCCTCAAACCGCCCCATTGTGTCTGATGATACTCTATCCTCGGTGAGCGCTTGCCGAGCCATGAAGAGCAACCGATGGTCTCGAAAGAACTCGAGCCAGGATGATGTCTTTGGATTAGGCTGACGAAGGGGTCCAATCAGCGTATCGCATTCGAAACCGAAGTCAGTTGCGGTAATTTTATGGAGAGCTGAAAGATGCCGCGCGGCATCACGTTCGGCATCGTCATCAATGGGGTCACCGCTCTCGATCCAATCCATGATGAGCAAAGTTTTATCCGCGTGATGCACCACCGGAACCGGGAGCGATGTATTCTCTGCGAGATACCGCAGCATCAATGCCTCGACAGCAAAATCACCACCACCGGTTTTGATCACCAATGGCGAACCCGTTTCCATTTCTGCCAGATGAACGCGGGCGACGTTGCCACCATGAAGCTCTTGCAGGGATACCGGTTGTCGACCGACTGCATCGGCAATTTGTGTCTTGAGCTCCTCGGTCATGAGATACCGTTTAGTTTCTTGCGCGTTTCCTGCAGTAAGCCGTTGGAAGCGTCCTCGATTAGATTAAGAACATCTTCAAACCCACCGGGTCCACCGTAATACGGGTCAGGGACGTCCTCGATAACTGCATTCGGTGCAAAATCCATCAGCAGTCGGATCTGCGCAGTACAATTTGCTGGAGCACGATCTTGCATAGCTTCTAGATGTGACCGGTCGAGAGCGATGAGAAAATCGAAATTGTCAAAATCCTCAGTATTAATCTGGCGAGCCTGAAGGTCGCTTAGATCAATGTCCCTATTCTTGGCGGCTTGTTGCGAGCGCGGGTCGGGGCTTTCGCCTGTGTGGAAAGCGATCGTGCCGGCAGAATCAATCAAGATGCGTTTCTCTAAGCCAGCTTTTTCGACCTTTTGCCGGAACACACCTTCCGCCGTTGGTGACCGGCAGATATTCCCTGTACACACAAATAAAACACTGGTCTGGTTGTTCTTCTCAGTCATACTCGACGCTTCCTCTTTTGGTCATCATACTGGCGTCCGAGGGTTCGAACGAAACCCTAATTTTTTGGATTCTTTCCTAAATGAATAAACGCGCCTTTTCAAAACTCCTGACCGAGATTCGAGCCTGTACCCATTGTGCGGCGTATTTGCCCGCGGGGCCGCGGCCAGTGGTTAAAGCGAAACAAACGGCGCGTATTATGATCATCGGTCAGGCGCCGGGGACAAAAGTTCACGCGTCGGGGGTGCCCTGGGATGATGCCAGTGGAAACAGGCTGCGGGACTGGCTCGATCTCGATAAAGACATTTTTTATGACGAGGGCCAGATCGCCATCGTGCCGATGGGGTTCTGTTTTCCCGGGACAAATCCTAAAGGCGGTGATTTCCCACCACGTCCGGAATGTGCACCGATGTGGCATGACAAGTTACGAGACGGATTGGACTCGGTGGAATTGACCTTACTGGTCGGCCAGTATGCGCAGAAATATTATCTCGGCAAACAGGGCAAGAAGACCATGACCGAAACGGTCCGGTGCTTTGAAGAATACTTGCCTGAGTTTTTGCCGACGCCTCACCCGAGTTGGCGGACTGGTATCTGGCAGAAAAAGAACCCGTGGTATGAAGAAGACGTCATTCCCGAGTTACGCCGCCGCGTCCACGATTTGCTGGCGAAAGGCTGATTCTATGAGCCGGCTATCACGAGCCGTGACAGTGTTTGAGGCGCTGCCGGGATCAACGCGAGGCATCCTGTGGATGATCTTCGCGACCGCAAACTATGCGGCGACCTATGCTGTCGTTCGCTATTTGTCGACGGACTTTAGCGTCTTTCAGCTCGTCTTCTTCCGCTCGATCCTCGGTGTGATTCTCATGGCACCCTGGTTGTTCCAGGTTGGTGTCGGCATCTTGAAGACCGATCATTTTGGGGCCTATGTGTATCGCTCCATTTTAAATTATGGCGGCATGGTCCTCCTGATTTTTGCGCTGGCCACACTGCCGCTGCAAGACGTTACAGGGCTGATGTTTACGTCGCCGCTTTTCACGGTGTTGTTTGTTGTTCTGCTGCTCGGTGAACGACCCGGCATCCGCCGCTGGGCTGCTCTGCTCATTGGATTTGGCGGCGTGATGATTATTATCCGCCCAGGATTTCAGGAGCTCACCTGGGCCGCAATCGGTGTCGTTGCAACGAGTTGCGCTTACGCGTTGATAAATGTGTCGACCAAAAGATTAGCGAAAATAGATAGTTCTAACAAAATCATCTACTACGATTTTATTTTAATGTCGGTGATAGGATTAGTGCCGGCAATTTACTACTGGAACGAGGTGCGCGCTGAACATCTTGTCTGGATTGTGGTCGTCGGGATCTTTAGTGCACTGGCAAGACAGGGAATTATCCGGGCGCTGGCTGTCGGTGAAGCTTCTGTAGTTATGCCGTTCAACTTTCTGAAGCTGCCGTTTACGGTTTGCCTTGGCGTGGTGTTTTTTCAGGAAAACCCCGACATCTGGACCGCTGCCGGTGCCTTGGTAATTTTTGGCAGTGGTTATTATATAGCCCGCCGGGAAGCCGCTCTTAAAGCAATGGATGCTGCCAAACCAACACCACCGCCGGGATAGGAATCTCCTAGCTGTCAGCTGAACGTGACGGCCCTTTGGCTTCGTCGCGGGCGATATACACCGTCGCAATAATGATGATCAGGGCACCGGCAAAGGTCCAGTAATCAGGGACCTCACCAAAGATCGAGTATCCCAGCGCACCAGCATAGATCAGGCGGACATACTCCATCGGTCCGACGGCGTTTGCTTCGCCGACAGAGAATGCCCGAATGAATCCGGTCATGCCGATGGTGGTCATCACGCCGATCCCGGCGAGCAGCGCCCATTCAATTCCAACGGGGTTTTGCCATAAGATAATCGTTGGAATGAGAAAGATGACCGCGCCGCCAGCATGATAGTAAAACAGGATGCGGTTCGGTGGTTCGGTGGAGGACATTAACCGAATTAAAACATTGGCGATTGCGAAAGTGCAGGCACTGATCAGAGCGATAACCGTGACAGGGTCAAATCCCGCATGGCCAGGCCGGACCATAATCAGCACGCCGACAAAACCGAAAGCTGTTGCGGCCCAGCGACGTGATGAGACCAGCTCTGAGAGCAACAAGACGGCAATAATGGTCGTAAAAAGAGGGCGCGAAAAGGCAATGGCGGTCGCGTCAGCGAGATAGAGATGGATGACCGAATAGAAAACCCCGACCTGGGCAATACAGGCGATGACCAGTCGCAGCATATGGATACCAAGGCGCTGGGTTTTAAGGCCTGAAATACCCATCCGGAAGAAAATAGGGGACAGAATTAAAATGCCGATGAAGTAACGGCAGAAAGCGAGCTCCATTGGCCCAAACTTTTTGCCGAGCAATTTGACGAGAACGTCATTAAGAGCGAAGGCAATAGTTCCCATCGTTAGCCACAAGATGCCGCGGAAGTTGCCGGATAACCCGCCCCACCATGCTTGGAATTTATTTGTGCTAGACTGATTCTCGGTCATGACGCCGCTGCTGCTTTCCGGGCTTCATCACGCGCGATATAGATCGCGCTGGCGACGATCAAGCTAGCGCCAACACCAGTCCAAATCGATGGAATTTCGCTAAACAGAAAATAACCAAACAAGGCGGCATAAATCAGCCGGACATATTCGATAGGCCCAACGGCACTGGCTTCACCCGCCGAGAACGCCCGAACAAAGCACGTCATACCGATTGTTGTCAGGACGGCGATTGAAATCAGCATGATCCATTCTATGCCGACCGGCATGGTCCAGAACCAAATGGCTGGCCCGGTGAACACAAGAATGCCACCGACGTGGTAGTAGAATAAAATGCGATTTGGGGGCTCAGTTTTGGAGAGCACCCGTATCAAGACATTTGCTGTCGCAAAAGCCAGGGCGGAACCCACACCAATGAGGGCGATTGGGTTGATGGTATCAGCGCCAGGCTGGATCATGATGATAACGCCGACAAACCCGACAATTGTCGCGATCCAGCGACGGCCACTGACCACTTCAGAAATCACGATGACCGCGACCACTGTTGTAAATAGCGGTTTGGAAAAAAAGATCGCAGTGGCGTCGGCGAGCGGCATGTTGATCACGGTAATGAAAATTCCGAGCTGCGCAACCATGGCGAGCGACATTCTGAGAATGTGCATCCCAATCCGGGTCGTTTTAAGTTCCGCAATTCCCATTCTTATAAATACCGGTGTCAGCATAATCATACCGATGCCATAGCGGAATAAAGCAAGCTCGGTTGGGTCGAACTTGCGGCCGAGTTGTTTAACAACGACATCAGTAATCGAAAATAAGAATGCGCCAATGCTCAGCCATAGAATTCCCCGAATATTTCCGGGCATTTTGAGCCACGCGCTGGTCAATCGGGTCGTTCTTGAAGGTGAGGTCACAACGATTGTAGCGCTCCTGGCGGCGTCTATCGCTGACGCGAGCCTTCTAATGCCCGATAATGTTTGCGGATACAACTGAATCAGGGGTTAAAACGGTGACGTTATTGCTGTGTCAGGTTTGACTCGCTTTAGTGGTTGGGGTTTTGATGTCATGTTGGATCTGTAAGAGAGAACGAATCCTGTGAAACCACCGCCGTTGGATATCCTGTCTCCGTCATCGCTCATCGAGGCGTTGGCGTTGCTTTCGGAGCATGGTGATGCTGCTCGGCCTCTTGCGGGTGGCCAGAGTCTGGTGCCGCTGCTGAACTTTCGTCTTAGCCGCCCTGAGATTTTAATTGATCTCAACCGCATCTCTGATCTCGCTTTTATAAAGGATGGCGGTGATCACATAGCAATCGGTGCCATGACGCGCGAACGCACTATTGAAGAAAATGAGTTGGTGCGGGATCAGGCACCGTTGTTGCAGGAGGCGACAACACAGATTGCCCACCTTCCTATTCGCAGCCGCGGCACAATTGGCGGCAGTCTGGCCAATGCCGACCCAGCAGCGGAATATCCCGCCGTCGCGTTAGCCCTTGAGATTGAGTTGGTGACGCAATCTGTTCGCGGTGAACGTCGAATCAAGGCGGCGGCCTTTTTTGAGGATGTCCTGACAACAGCGCTTGAGCCCGATGAACTTCTGACTGAAATCATCGTACCGAAAGCGCCGCCAGGTAGTAGTTCAGCGTTTGTTGAAATTGCGCGGCGCCATGGTGACTTTGCGTTGGCGGGTGTTGCCGCGCAAATTACCTTTGCCAATAATGCACCGGCTGACGTTTGCCTCGCCGTCTGTGGCGCTGGATCAACGGCATCACGATTGACGACGGCCGAGGAGATTATCCTGCAAGATGGCGTTGGGGTAGAGGCAGTTAAAGCAGCGTCTGCTGCTGCAGCGGCGTCAGTCGATCCAATGTCGGATTTACATGCCAGTGCAGACTATCGGCGGCGTCTTGTTGGCGTCATGACGACCCGGGCGCTCGAAAAAGTAGTGCAGCGGGCGGCGGTGACGTCATGACCGCGTCGCGAACGATTTCAGTCTCTATCAATGGAGAGGTTTTGACCGGCGATGCTGCCCCCCGGATGTTGCTTGCCGATTTCTTGCGGGATGTTCTTGGCAAGACCGGCACCCACGTTGGTTGCGAACACGGAGTTTGCGGTGCCTGTACAATCATCGTCGATGGCGTGGCAGCGCGGTCGTGTTTGATGTTCGCTGTTCAGGCAGAGGGTGCTGACATAAAGACGGTTGAAGGGCTGGCGGATGGTGACGATCTCCATCCGTTGCAAAAATTATTTTCAGAGCACCGTGCCTTGCAATGTGGCTATTGCACACCAGGGATGTTGATGACCGCTATCGATCTGGTTGAAAGCAACAGCTCTCTTACCACAGAGGATATCAAAGTCGGGATGTCAGCAGCCTTGTGTCGCTGCACGGGATACGAAGGAATTATAAAAGCCGTTACAGCCTATGCCGAACAGGTGCATGGCAAACCGGTAAGGCAGGAGAGCGACAATGGCTGATACGATGCCGTCTTATATTGGTCGCTCGGTTGTTCGTCGTGAAGATAACCGGCTTCTCAAAGGGGCAGGAACTTTTGTTGGCGACATGAAACTCGATGGCATGCTCCATGTCGCTATTGTTCGTAGCCAGTTGGCCCATGCTCGCATTAACGCGATTGATCTGGATGCCGCGCGCGGCGTTGATGGGGTCGCGTTGGCGTTGGCGGGCGCAGATTTGAAGGACGTGTTGCCGCCCATTAGCGGCATGCAGGTGACCGCACCGAAAACCTGGCGTGACGGCATGGATCCTCGTATCGAAATCCCCGATCAGACGTTGGTGCCACACGATAAGTTGCGCTATGTCGGTGAACCCTATGCGCTGGTCGTGGCAAGCGATCGCTATATTGCTGAAGATGCGGCAGAACTGATCGAAGGCGATTTCGAAACCCTCCCGCCGGTGGCCAATGCTGAAGCGGCAGTGAATGCAGATGCGCTGGTGCATGACCATCTACCGGGCAATATCGCGGCGACGCTCCATGCCAAGAAGGGCGATGGCGAGACGGCTCTGGAGACGGCACCGCGCCGATTGAAACGACGCTATTTTCATCACCGTTATGCGGCGATGCCGATGGAATGCCGTGGCGTGGTCGCGGAATATGACTCCCGAACCGATAGCATTACGGTTTGGTCTTCGACTCAGGTGGTCCATTGGGTCCGCCGCGAAGTGGCGAATGCCCTTGATATGCCCGAAGAACGCGTGCGGGTTGTTGCGCCTGATGTCGGTGGTGGCTTTGGTGGTAAGGGTCATGTTTATCCGGAAGATATCTTGGTCGCCTATTTGGCCAAGCGTCTTGGTCGACCGGTTAAGTGGTTGGAAGATCGCCACGAGCATCTCCTGAACGCTGCCCATTCGCGGGACAATCTGTTTGATATTGAGGTCGGGTTTGATGACGACGGCAAAATCAGCGTTGTGAAGAATTATTTTCTGGTCGATTCCGGGGCGTACTCGCCAGTTGGCGCAGCGATTGCCGGAAACTCGATCGCGCATTTCATGGGGCCGTATGACATCCCGCACTATGAGTCAGACTGTAAGGTCATGATGACCAATCGGACGCCTAACGCGCCCTACCGTGGGGCGGGGCGGCCCGAAGTTGCCTTTGCGATGGAACGCTCGATTGATCTCATTGCCAATGAACTTGAGCTTGATCCCGCCGAAGTACGGTTTCGTAATATGATCCAGCCGGAACAGATGCCCTATGCCGTCGGGCTACCGTATCGTGATGGTGTCATGATCGAATATGATAGCGGCGATTATCCCGAGGCACTGCGTAAGGCGCTGGACGGTGTCGGCGGACTAGATGCATTTCGTAAACGGCAGAAAAAGGCGCTTGCCGAAGGCCGATATCTCGGTCTTGGTCTTGGTTGCTATGTCGAAGGAACCGGCATCGGCCCGTTTGAAGGCGCAACCGTCAAGATCGATTCTTCCGGCAAGGTGATGGTGGCTACAGGTGCCTGCCCGCAGGGGCAGGGTCATGAGACAGCGTTCGCCCAGGTTGCTGCCGATATCTGGGGTGTCGATATCGACGACGTTGTCGTGACGCTCGCGGACACATCGCATGTAACGATGGGCTATGGCACCATCGCTAGCCGTAGTGCGGTGACGGCATCCGGCGCCATTCAGGAGTCGAGCGATAAAGTGAAAGAGAAAGTCTTTGCCATCGCCGCCAACGTTCTTGAGGCGTCAGAGTCCGATCTCGAACTGCGCGATGGCTCTGTTGGTGTCAAAGGCGTACCCGAAATGTCGATGACGTTGAAAGAAGTTGCGCGCGCGGCACTGCCGGGCTGGATACATCAACGTCCCGAAGGTATCGAAGCGGGTCTCGAAGGAACGGCCTATTACGAACCGCCAACCGTGACCTGGGCCTATGCTGCCAATGCGGCGATTGTCGAGATTGATACTCAGACTGGCGTCGTTAAAATAGAAAACTATGTCGAAGTTCATGATGCCGGCACGTTGATCAATCCAGCCATTGCTGACGGTCAAGTTAAGGGTGGGTTGGTACAGGGTATCGGTGGCGGGCTGTTTGAAGAGCTATCCTACGATGAACATGGACAGCTGATGACGGGCAGCTTTATGGATTATTTGCTACCGACGGCCTCTGACGTGCCGCCGATCAATGTCATCCATAGTGAAACACCGTCACCGAGAAATTCATTTGGGTTTAAAGGGCTTGGTGAAGGCGGAGCGATTGCGCCGCCGGTGGTAATTGCCAATGCGGTGTGTGATGCGCTCAAACCTTTTGGCGCTGAGCTGAACAGCACGCCGGTGCGTGCTGAAGACATTCTCAATATTCTTGATGCAGGTGCCGCCGCTGCGGAATAGAGGGCATCAGTTAAAGCTCAGCCCACCATCAGGCTCAAATATTTGCCCGGTCATATAGGCGGCTTCTTCTGAACAGAGGAACAGCATTGGTTTGGCCAAATCTTCAATCGTGGTCATGCGCGGCAGGCATTGTCGTTGAGCAAACATCTCAAATACCTCATCGGTTGCGGATGGCCGATCAATTTCAGTCTTGGTAATGCCGGGCCAAAACGTATTAACGGTTATATTGGAAGGACCGAGCTCGCGGGCCATTGAACGGGTTATGCCGATCATGGCTGATTTCGACGTGATGTAGTGCAGGTAGTTGGCAGACCCCAGCTGCACCGTGCCCGAGGTGACGTTGACAATGCGTCCCCATTTAGCCTCTTGCATTGCCGGCACTACGGCCCGGGCACAGTAATAGCTGCCAGTAACATTAACGTTCATCGCGCTGTCCCATTCATCGAGCGGTAGCTCCCAGAACGGCGCCATGGTAATCCGGGAAAACACCGCGGCATTATTGATCAGCACATCGATGCGGCCGAACTCCTGGAGCACCTGATCGACCATCGCGGTGACAGAGTCTATTGAGGCGACATCGGTTTGGACGGCCAACGCCCGCGAGCCTTTTTCCTCGATCTCGCGCTGAACCGAGACACCGTTGTCACCGTTCAGTTCTGCAATTACGGGAATTGCACCTTGGGCGGCGAAATGATGCGCATAGCCACGGCCGATGCCCTGGCCACCACCGGTAATAATGACGACGCGATCTTTCAGACTTTCATACCGCGCGGTAACGCTCACATCGATGGTCATGCTCTATCTCCATATTAATATTGTTTCGCGGACTACCTTCTCTGATTTTCCTGGAATCCGCAAAAATTTTGCTGTTTGAAGGACTGCATGTTATGAAAACCCTCAGTTTAAAGGCCTTTCAGGACTAGTCTTATGGATACCATTTCCACTACCGGAACTCTCACGATCACGCCGCTGACGACCCACGTTGGAGCGGAAATTTCCGGGATTGACATCAGCCAACCGCAAGACGCGACGACGGTGGAAGTTCTCAATGAGGCCTTTAATCAATATGTCGCGTTGGTATTTCGGGACCAGAATTTGACCAAGCAGCAGCAACTAGACTTTGCCGGCCACTTTGGCCCGCTAGGCGTGCGGCGCAACGCACCGAAAGATATCCGGGCTGGCAAAGAGGCGACCAAGGGCCACGTCATGCTGGTGACGAATATCCCTGAGGAGGCCGGTGGCAAGGAAGGCTCTTATGGCGATGGGGAGATGTGGTTCCACGCTGATAGCTGCTATTACGAGGTCCCCAATCGCGCGACCTTTCTGTATTCTGTCGAGCTGCCGACCGAAGGCGGCAACACGCGGATGAACAGCATGTATGCGGCCTATGCTAACCTGCCGCAGGAGTTGAAGGACAAACTTGAAGGCCGCAAGGTACTCCAAATTCATGACCACAAACGCCGCGAACGGCTTGATCTCGACAATGTCGTCGTTGAGGATCTCCGCCATTGCTGGCAGCCGATCATCATCACTCACTCAAAAACCGGCAAGAAGGCGCTTTATATTAACCGATTGATGTCCGCCCAAATCGAAGGGCTGGAACGTGCCGAAAGCGATGACATTCTCGATCAACTTTTTGAAATTTCTGAAGACGAAGAGATTTTTTACGAGCATGAATGGCAGGTGGGAGATCTGGTGATGTGGGATAACCATGCCTCAATTCATGCCCGCACGGACTTCCCTCGAGAACAACGTCGTCTGTTGCGGCGGTGTACGATTGGTGGCGATGGTCCGCTATCTTCTTAAGAAAATTCTGCTATTAGAAAATTACTCTGCGCCATTGCGCCGGTACTTCGAATTAATTCTTAAAACACGCAGAATTGATCTAGACAGGTTCTCTCCGTCATTGATAAAACCTACTCCTCAATTGAATCAGAACAGTCTTTAGTACCAGCCATAGTCAGTAGTTCAGGGGCATTTATCTGTGCGTAAGTTACAATCCTTCATCATTGCCGCCTTTATGTGTGTCGTTGCCAGTTCGGCCCAGGCGGTGCCCACACTTCTTATCGATGGCGGTGGCCAGCTAATCGGTGCGGACAGAGTTGATGTTGGTGGCAGTCTCTATGACGTTAGGTTTGGTAATGGCTCCTGCACAGGCCTTTTTTCAGGATGCAACAATGCGGTCGATGATTTTGCGTTTCAGACCCAGGCCGAAGGAATAGTCGCTGCCCAAGCGTTGTTGGATCAGGTTTTCATCGATAATGGAAGCAACCTGTTTGACACAGAGCCTGAGACGATCTTGGGCTGCTCAAGCGTTAGTACATGCCAGGCTCTAATTCCTGTTACCCTTTTGACCGGAGGGCTTTTGAGTAATGTCATTACTAATAATAATAACAGCATCGCTGGTGACACCGCCTCATCAACACTGACTCTCCAGAGAGCGTTAAGCACGGCAAGCAATGGCAGTCGTACCTATGCGGTCTTCACTGCTAGTGCCTCCGTCCCCGAACCTTCGGTTATCGCACTATTTAGTGTCGGGCTGCTCGGGACGTTTATTGCGGGACGACGATTCCGCACTTAAGAGGATTACGGTCGTAGGCCCTAGAAAGGTACATCGCCGAGCGTTGAGGTGCGGTGAATGCGTCTGATGTCGCCTATTTCGTAGCCACCACAGGCCCTGTGGTTAACGCTGCGATTGTCCCACATCACGAGATCATCAACCTGCCACCTATGCAGATAGACGTGCGCTGGTTTGATTTGATGCTCGAAGAGTTCATCGAGCAAAGGCTGTGCTTCTACGTCATCCATTTCTTCAATGCCGATAGTAAAGCGTGGTGACAGATACAATCCCTTGCGGCCAGATACTGGGTGCGTGCGGACAAGTGGGTGACACTCATCGGGAATACTGTTCTGTTTCTTGTAATAGGCGGCGCCGCCAGGCCGGGTGACCTCGACCCGATGATTGCGCAGCTTGCTGATACAGTGGACTCCTCGCAAATCCGCGATCCGGTCCTTCATCTCATCGGACAGAGTGTCATAGGCGGTGAACATATCGGCGAATTCCGTATCACCGCCCTGGCTTGGTAAAACACGCCCGTACAAAATAGTTGCGAGTCCGGGCGTTTTGCTCGGCGATAGATCCGAATGCCAGTAATCACCTGCAGCCACCACACCGATATGCTTGCCATCGACCTGTTCGTTGGAGAGTACCACCACTTCCGGGCAGTCAGGAATGCGGTGTTCTTCTAGATAGAGCTTCTGAACCGGGCCGAAATGCTTGCTAAAGGTAAGCTGGTGCTGTGGTTCGATCTGCTGGTCATGAAAGATGAGAATCTGAAATTCGACAAACGCTTGTTTCAGCTTCTCAAGATCACTGTCGCTCAGCGATTCCTTAAGATCGATCTCCGAGATCGCTGCACCGAAGCTGCCCGGAAGCTTTTCTATTTCCATGCTGGTATTTCCAGACTTTTCTAGTTGCTCTGGATAGTTTCACATCTCGTCGCAACCGTGATAATTTGCACTCAACAAAATACTCCTAAAGAGGCTGTACGTCATGTCTGTAACTGTTGAACCGCTTTCAAATGCTTGTGGTGCCGAGATCAAGGGCGTCGATCTGCGTGAACCCATCAGTGAAGTAGATGTCCGAGAAATCGAAGATGCTTTTCATGAACATGTCGTGGTGGTGTTTCGGGATCAGGACATCACTGAAGAAGAACAGATGGCATTTGCCAATACGTTTGGCGGGCTTGGTGAACGCCGTCGTTCCCCCAACGGCTCAACACCAGGTGGGAGTTACGACACGCCTTTTATGTTCGTGACCAATATCAAAGACGAGAAAACCGGTGAGCCAATCGGTGCGTTTGGCGATGGTGAAATGTGGTTCCATCACGACACCAGCTATTATGAGAAACCACACAAAGCGACGTTGCTCTATTCGATCACCCTGCCGAGTTCGGGGGGTAATACCTGTTTCTCCAACATGTACAAAGCCTATGACAACGTGCCTGACGATCTGAAGGCGAAGCTAGAAGGCCGTAAGATTCTACAAATTCATGATTACAAACGCCGCGAACGGATCGATATCTATAACTCTGATATCTCTGGGATGTTGCAATATGAGCAGCCGATTTTTGTAACCCACCCGGCAACGGGCCGCAAAGCGCTTTATATCAGCCGGTTGATGTCAGCCCGGATCGAAGGTTTGGCCCCTGAGGAAAACGAGGAAATCCTCAATCAGCTATTTGATATTTCCGAAGACCCATCCGTGGTGTTTGAACATGAATGGAAACTCGGCGATATGGTGATGTGGGATAATTACGCGTCGATCCATATGAGGAGAGATTTTCCCCGTGACGAGCCGCGGCTCATGCGGCGCCTGACGTTGAATGGCTATGGACCGCTGAACTAAGATTACAGCTTACGAAGAATTACAATGTGGGCGGCTTGAATGGCCGCCCTTCTTTTAGATTTAAGAAATAGGGACCTTAGAATGTCTGGAGCAGACAAAATAAAATCGACTTTTCTTGTCAATAAAGCTAAAGAAAACCCGTTCGTCAGCGGTGGCCTTCGGACTTATCGCGAATATCGTGATTTCGGCATCGCTGACATCACAGAGGGCAAAGTTCATATCCACATGATCAAGACGACGGCGCCATGCCCCGAAGGCGGCAGCGGGCTGCATTATCATGATCTTGAATTCCAGATGGTCTATTGCTTAAAGGGCAGCTCAACCGTGTATTTTGAAGGTCATGGCGAGCAGCATTTCGAAGAAGGCGACTGCTGGGTTCAGCCGCCTTGCATCAAACACAACGTCCTGAATTATTCTGAGGACTATCTGTTGATGGAAATGACCATCCCGGCGGAATACGAAACGTTTCAGTGCACTGATGAGGACTGATTAAAGTTCTCGGTCCATTCTTTGAACCTTGCGGAGTTCGGGGAAGGCGGCCCAACAAATCCCTGCGACAGCAAAGCAGCCTATACCACCGAACAAGACTGCAGGGACAGCACCGAAGGCAGCCGCCATCATACCCGCCCGAAACTCGCCAATCTCATTTGATGCCCCAGTAAACACTGAATTGACGGCGCTGACCCGGCCACGCATGTCATCGGGTGTTGCGATCTGAATGAGGGTGACGCGTATATAGACGCTGACCATATCGCCGATGCCGACGATCACCATGGCGACCAGCGACAACCACAAACTTGTCGATAGACCGAACAATATCGTCGCGCCGCCAAAGACGAGGATACTGATATAGAGCGTCACACCAACGGAACGCGTCATGCTAATACGGGTGAGGGCGATCCCGGTTGCCAGCGATCCGGCGGCGATGGCACCGCGCAGCATTCCTGCCCCGGCCGGCCCAACATCGAGAATATCTTTGGCAAAGACTGGTAACAGCGCGGTGACGCCTCCGAGCAAGACAACAAACAAATCGAGCGTTATCGCACCGAAGATAATCTTCTTGTCATAAACATAGCGCAGTCCGGCAAACAGAACGCGCCAGCTTGTCGGTTCCTTTCCGGCGCGGGTCGTTTTGGTTTTGATAAAAAAGCTTGTGATCGCACCGACCGCGAGGCCGCAGGCAGAGATGGCATAGACGTATTCCGGCCCGGCGAGATAGATAAAACCACCAAGCATCGGCCCGATAGTTTGGGCGATCTTGTTAGTGCTGGTGTGCCAGGCAACAGCGTTGGGAAATATTTCCGGTGGGACGAGATTGGGCACTAACGAGTTTGCGGCTGGGTGATAAAAGGCTCGTCCTGTCCCAAGCAATAGCAAGATCGCGAATACCGGCCAGATTTCGGTTTGGTCGCCTAGCGACCAAAGTAGAAATAGAACGGCCGAAACCCCGACTCTAGCATAGCAACACCCAACGACTTTCTTGCGGTCGAACAGATCGGCAACATAGCCGGTTATCAATGACAGCCCGAGAGCAGGTGCAAAGGTCGCTAATCCAATATAGGCAAGGTTTTCAACTTTTCCGGTGACGTCATAAACCTGATAGCCGATCGCGGTTATAACCATAAAGAGCGGAATCCAGCCAAAGACTTTGCCAATCATGAGCAATTGCACATCGCGATAGCGCAACGCTGCCATGCCGGTTATTGGTGCACTTTCGGGGTTGTCTTTTGGTGCGCTGGGTTGCCCTGAGGGGGACTGCTCGGTCAAATCTGTTCCGGTACTGAAGTGGGTCGAGCCGGAGCGTTTGCCCGGCGGAAACGGTTATAACCCTAGCGTACCACTTTACGATTGATCCGCCAAAATCATATCCGCGGCCTTCTCTGCAATCATGATCGTTGGCGCATTCGTATTCCCGCCCACCAGCGTTGGCATGATGGAGGCATCGACGACGCGCAAGCCGGTTGCGCCCCGCACTTTCAAGGCACCATCGAGGACGGCTTCCTGATCGACTCCCATGCGACAGGTGCCAACCGGGTGATAGACCGTGCCAGCAGCATTGGCGACGAAGTCGTCGATCTCATCATCAGTTTGCACGTCTGGTCCAGGCCAGATCTCGCCCAAGCTATATTCGGTAAGGGCTGGTTGGGACAGCAGATTGCGGGCAATTTTGAATCCAGCCCGCATGACCTGCCGGTCATAGTCGGCGGAAAGATAGTTGGGTTCCATGGCAGGTGGCGTTTCGGGGTCGCCGCTTCTCAGCCTTATCTCACCGCGGCTTTCCGGGCGCAGCTGGCAAGCATGGCACATAAAGGCGTCCGGCCGCGTATGATCGGTTGCTGGTTTTGCAAATGGTTTGCGATGGATGGACATCAAGTTGCCGGGGCTGAAATGAATTTGAACGTCCGGCATCTCAAGATCGGGGGAGGTTTTCAGGAAGGCCCCTCCTGCCAGGGGAAATCCTGCTGCCGGGCCGCTGCGGAGCAAAACGGCGCGAATGACCGCAGCGATACCGCGCTCAAACTTGCTCAGCTCGTCGGTAATCGTGCGAATCTTCGACTGATGCATCACCCGGATCGATAGGTGGTCCTGCAGGTTCTTTCCAACTTCGGGTCGGTTGATCACCGTTTCAATGCCTAGCGCGTTCAACGCCGTCGCATCGCCGATACCGGACAGCATCAGCAGTTGCGGAGAATTGATCGCGCCACCGGCGAGAATAACCTCGCGGTGGGCTATGGCGATTTTGTCATTGCCCTTATGTTTGTAGGCGATACCTGTTGCGCGCGTGCCGTCAAAAGTCACAGTTTGAGTTTTAGCATCAGTCTCAACAACTAAATTGCGGCGTGACTTTGCTGGACGAAGATATGCAACAGCGGTGCTTGAGCGCCGGGCGTTCTTGATGGTGAATTGAAATCGACCGACGCCTTCTTGATCGGCGCCATTAAAATCATCATTGAGTTGATGACCCGCCTGTTCCCCAGCGGACACAAAGGCGTCGTACAAAGAGTGGTTTTGACCTCCTTCGGTAACGTTTAACGGACCCTCGCTACCGTGGAATTCACCGCCGCCCCGTTCGTTATGCTCCGCCTTCTTAAAATACGGCAGGACATCATCATATGACCAGCCGGTTAGGCCGCGCTGGGCCCACAAATCGTAATCGCGGGCGTGTCCGCGAATATAAACCATGCCGTTGAGGGACGAAGAGCCGCCTAATGTTTTGCCGCGTGTCCAGGCGATCTTGCGTCCGGCCAGATTGGCTTGCGGTTCAGTTTCGTAGCACCAGTCATATTTTGGATCGTTGATCACCCGGGCGGGGCCAACGGGTAGATGGATAAGGGGATTGCGATCAGCGGGTCCTGCTTCGAGAAGCAAGACACGGTTCTTCGGGTCGGTGCTTAATCGGTTTGCCAGGACGCATCCCGCAGAGCCTGCGCCGACGATGATGTAGTCATATTCTTGTGGCTCACCAGCCATCAAAGGCCCCCCTTGTAAGGACCGACCAGTATTGTCCTATCACGGCGGATAGTCACCTGTCCGCAAGGCTATTTTAAACTGCCACGGGACAAAATTCTTTGAATACCCCGCAGATTTTTTGTGATGTGTTTAAACGTAAATACTTGGACGCCGGATAGTTCGATATGCTCTGGATTAATGAACAAGACATCGCCGTGAAAATTGCGGGTAAAGACAAATGTATGGAAACCAAGAACATCCATCCTTTGGAGGATGCGTTGCACGGGCTCGATCAAGTTTGGATCCATAAAGTCATGAAACTCGATGGAGATCTGTTTGATGGATCGCAGCGTTTCATCATCTGTTGAATCGAACATCGCGATCTCGGCGCTTTCGATATCAATCTTTGCGAGATCGATCAGGTCTGCACCGATATGTCCAAGGAAGCTCTTTAACGTGATGCCCGGGACTTCCACGGTTTCCCCCTGATCTGCAACCCCCCCTGATCGGATTAGGCCCCAACGATCTTCATCGTCAACCACGGAAAAGTTTTGTGATTTGTCTTCACCACAAATCGCAAAATGATGCTTTTTTAGGAGGTCGGTCTCTTTGATCCTTTCGAAGTTTTCCGGCAATGCCTCGACGGCGTGAAACTGGCATCCGATCTCGTCCGCAACCTCGTGGCCGAACAGGGCGGTTGAAGCGCCTAAATCCAGCGCGATGGAATCTTTGTTGAGGGCGGGTGCGTAAAACGTATGGCCGTATGCCGACCAAAGGTCTGTGTTTTTATACTCTAACATCGTCTGTAATTTATTGGCTTCGTGTTTGATTGCCTAACTACCATGGATCTCTTTTCTCCACCTAATCCTGTTTCCCTTCTCTCGCTTCTTGCCGCTCTTTTTTTGCCATATAAACCGTCGCAATGAAAATTATGGTACCGCCAATCCAAACCCAAATGTCAGGAAACTCGGCAAACAGCACGAGCCCCATAAAAGCGGCAAAAGGCAGCCGCATATATTCAAATGGCAAGACGATGGTGGCGTCCGCCGCTCTGTATGCCCGGGTCATTGCCCGTTGGGTGATCGTTCCCGCAAACCCCATTAAAATTAATAAGCCAATTTGCTCAAGGGTTGGCATTACCCATACATATATCGCGGGGCCAATGGAAACGGTTGTGAAAACAATCATTTGCCAGACGACGATCGTGTCGGCGGCATCCGTTCGCGTCAGCGACTTGATGGCCATTGAGTTTATGACCATTGCAACCACACAAATGATAGCGAGGATTTGTCCCCAGGAAACGGGGCTAACACCCGGTCGTACGATGATATAGGCGCCGATGAGTCCGAAGATGACCGCAGTCCATCTGTGGCCGCGGGAGGCTTCGCCGAGAAACATTATGGCGCAGACCGATGCCAAGAGTGGCCGCGTGAAAGTAATAGCGGCGACATCGCCCATCGGGATAAAGATAAGCGCGCCAAACATCAAATATAGTGACGCAACCCCTGAGAGGCCTCGTACCATATGCATGCCGAAGCGTCGTGTTTTTAACCCTGTAAAGTTCTTGTTCCAAAATAGGGGGACCAAAAATAAAAGGCCGAAGAGGCTCCGGAAAAAGACGACTTCAAAGAGATGTACGTCGTCTTTTAAGCCACGTGCAATGGCGACCATGACAGACCATGTAGCGGCGCTAACCATCATCCAGGCGGCACCCTCAACGGCGCTGGGATATTTATTTCGCAATTGGCTGATATACGCGCGAATCATGGTATTCCGTTATGCGTAATATGGTTGAGAGAGTGGAACGTGTTATTCGTTTGCCGCCGTTTTGTTTGCATTTCGTTTGGCTTCTGCATGGACGACGTACATGCTCGCGGCGAAGATGACAGTGCCACCCGCCCAAGTCCAGCCATCAAGCGCTTCGCCGAAAATGAAGAAGCCGAACGCTACTGCAATTAGCAGCCGAATAAATTCAAATGGTAAAACAACAGTAGCATCTGCAGCAGCGTAGGCACGGGCCACGCAACGCTGAAACCCCGTCGCTAATCCACCGAGCAGCACTAGCCACAAAAGCTGTTCCAAAGTGGGTGTTTGCCAGGAAAGGATCGCCGGGACCGCGGACCCGATGGTCATGACCACCAGCGTATAAGCGACGATTCGATCCGGTGGTTCTGTGCGGGTCATGAGCTTGACGGAGATGGTCGTGAAGGCGCCGGCGGCCATCGCGCCGAGTGCAAATAGGACGCCGATATTCCATTCGGCAAAACCCGGTCGAATAATAATCAGCATGCCAACAAAGCCAATTATAAGGGCACGCCAGCGAGCGCCATACATGATCTCCCGCAGGATGAGCACAGCGGCGAGAGAGGCAAAGATCGGTTTGCTGTATTGAATGGCGACGACGTCAGCGAGCGGGATAAGAGCGACAGCAAAAAATACACAGTAAAGGCCGATGAGCGTATTGATGCCGCGGGCTATTAAGAGTACCGGGCGTCTTGTGGCGAGCCCCGCTAGCCCAACACGAGTCACCCACGGGACAATGAACAGCACACCAAACACGCATCTAAAAAAGGTGATCATAGGGACCGACATTTCCGCCGTCAGATACTTGCCAATAGCGGTAAAGGCGACAACGCAAAACGACGCGATGACAGTCCATAACGCACCTTGAATCGCGGGTGATAGCCGCGCTGAACTAGCGCTCGGTTGGGATGGGGAACTCATGGCGAGCACCCTATGCTCATGATGGGGCGCGGGATAGGGTGCTGCGCCGCTTGACGCGCGAGAAATGAATTGGCGTAGTAAGCGATAAAGGAGAGCGCCGTCTTGAATACCAAGCTTTGGCAACCTGATCCGGCAAGGATCGCCGCTAGCAACCTAACCAAATTCATCAATATTGTTGAGGGACGATGGGGTGTGTCTTGTCCTGATTATGCGTCTCTGCACAAATGGTCGGTCGAAAAACCAGAAGACTTCTGGTTAACCCTTTGGGACTTTGCTGGCGTCCTCGGTGACAATCACAACAATGTCGTCTTGCAACACCCTGACAAAATGCCTGGTGCCGTATTCTTCCCGGAAGCCCGCTTGAATTTTGCCGAGAATTTGCTGCGCCAACGGGGGAATACACCCGCGCTTATGTTTCGCGGCGAAACGGGTGTTGAGCGAACGCTCACCGGGGCGGATCTCTATGATTTGGTGTCGCGTTTAAGACAGGCGATGCAAAATGCCGGTATCAAAACAGGTGATCGGGTGGCGGGTTACTTGCCCAACCTGCCGGAATCAATTGCGGCAATGTTGGCGACAGCGAGCCTCGGCGCTGTCTGGTCCTCCTGTTCTCCCGATTTTGGCACGCAGGGGGTTCTGGATCGGTTCGGGCAGATCAAGCCCAAACTCTTATTTGCTGCGGATCAGTATTTCTACAACGGTCGGGCTATAGATTGTTCAGAACGGATTGACGAGGTGTGCGCGAAACTGCCGTCCGTCGAGACAGTGGTGATCATACCGTACGACGCGGATGAAGCTGTGCCGATTGGGGACTCTGGAAAGACATCACTTCCTGATTTTATCGCGCCATTTTCCAGTGGGGATATTATCTTTGAGCGGTTCGAATTCAATCATCCGCTCTATATTTTGTTCTCGTCGGGAACGACGGGCGTTCCAAAATGCATTGTGCATGGTGCTGGTGGGACACTGATCCAGCATTTGAAAGATCACCTCTTGCAGACCGATGTGAAACCGGGTGACCGCGTTTTCTATTTCACAACACTTGGCTGGATGATGTGGAACTGGTTGGTGTCCGGCCTCGCAGCTGGGGCTATGATCCTCCTCTATGATGGCTCGCCTTTTTATCCCGATGGCAACAGCTTGTTTGATTTTGCAGAACGATCGAGGATGACCCATTTCGGCACCTCGGCGAAGTTTGTCGATGCCGCAAAGAACGCCAAACTGAACCCTCAAGAAACTCATGATCTGACGAATGTTCGGACATTGATGTCGACAGGTTCACCTTTGGTGCCCGAAAGCTTTGATTTTATTTACGACAATATTAAAGCGGATATCTGCGTTTCCTCGATCTCCGGTGGGACTGATATCGTGGGTTGTTTTGTTGGCGGCAATCCCATTGGGCCGGTTTGGCGCGGTGAGATTCAGGCGGTTTGCCTCGCTATGGATGTCGCGGTTTATGATGATAACGGCCAGTCGATGGTTGGCGAATTAGGGGAGCTTGTGTGTTTGAAACCTTTCCCGTCGATGCCGGTTGGGTTCTGGAACGATGAGAAAGACGAGCGATACCATGCAGCTTATTTTGAACGTTTTCCCGACGTCTGGTGTCACGGTGACTGGGTCGCGCTGACAGAGAATGGTGGCATGATGATTCAGGGTCGCTCGGATGCGACACTCAATCCCGGTGGCGTTCGGATCGGCACGGCGGAAATTTACAGCCAGGTCGAGCAGCTTGATGCCATTGAGGAAGCCATTGCCGTTGGGCAGGATTGGGAAGGGGATGCCAGGATCGTTCTGTTTGTCCGATTACGCGACGGTTATTCTTTGGATGAAACGCTGCGCAATCAAATAAAGCTGCAGATACGCGCAAATTTGTCGCCGCGTCATGTTCCGGCAAAAATAATCGCCGTCCCTGACATTCCGCGAACCAAATCTGGAAAAATAACCGAGTTGGCCGTTCGGGATGTGATTCACGATCGAGCGGTACGCAATACCGAAGCGTTGGCAAATCCTGGTGCACTGGATCATTTCAGAGGTCTTGCAGAGCTCCGCAGCTAGTTGCGTGCTCACGGTGGTCTCCTTAGACTTCCTGCTCCTGATAGAGAAATATTTGCCGGGAGAGAGCCGTAATGTCGGATGATCAATGGCGGTTGGAGGAATTTCGCCGACTGCTTGATGTCAGCAAACGGGCGGTGGTGTTTACTGGTGCTGGGATCAGCACGGAATCTGGTATTCCTGACTTTCGGAGCCCGGGCGGGGTTTGGACCAAATACAGCCCAATTCTTTATAACGATTACATTTCTTCTGAGGAATCGCGTCGTGAATCTTGGCGTCGGAAATTCGATGACTCTTACGGTTTTGAAGGGGCGGAGCCTAATCGCGGTCATCGGGCGGTTGAGAAGTTGGTCCGCGACGGTAAGGTTTCGGCAGTTATCACTCAAAACACCGATGGGCTGCATTTCGAATCCGGGATTTCCGAAGACAAAATTGTCGAATTGCATGGCAATAGCACCTACGCATCATGTCTTGCTTGCGGATTACGACACGATTTTGACCCTATACGGCAGGCCTTCCTGAATGATGGAACGATCCTCGATTGTGATGCCTGTGGCGGGTTGCTGAAGGCAGCGACAATTTCATTTGGGCAACCAATGCCTGAAGGTCCTATGCGCCGCGCCCAGGAAGAAACGCTGGCCTGCGATCTGTTTTTGGCGATCGGTTCCTCTTTGCAGGTCTATCCCGCTGCCGGATTTCCGCAGACGGCAGCGCAAAAAGGGGCTGCTTTGGTCATCTTAAATCGCGAGCCCACTGATCTCGATAGTTTTGCCGATTTGGTTCTCAATATGGAAATAGGTCCCATTTTGGGCGATGCCATCGGGGTAAATTGACCAATAGTTAACGGGTTGTTAACGAACCATAGACCGTAATGCAGTGTTGTTGCTGAAACCTATGGAATACTGGGCTCGCCTGACTGATGGGTGGACAAGAAAACGATTCTGAAAAGGAGAAACTCAAGGCGAGAATAGCCGACCTTGAGGCTGAGCAGGTTCACGCGCAGAACAAAATTAAGCATCTTGAGGCGCAGCATAACCAGTCCGCACAACGGTTGCGGGAAGCCATAGAGGTTATGTCAGAGGGGTTTGCTCTTTTTGATGCCGAGGACCGGCTGCAAATTTTTAATCGACAATATGCCGAAGATATTTGGTCTTCTTGCCCTGACGCAGTTGAGGTCGGCAAGACTTTTGATGATCTTATTGAAGCCGCGATGTTGTCAGGACAATTTGATGGAGCTGATGAACCCAACGAAGAATTGATCAAAAAAGTAAGGTCGCGGCATACTGATTTGCCCTCGGTGTCAGAAATTCTGTACCCCTCCGGCCAATGGAAGAAGCAGATTAAAAACCGAACCCGCGAGGGTGGCGTAGTCGGTGTATATTCAGATCTGACAGAAATTAAAGTGCGTGAAGAACGACTGCTGTACAGCGAGAACCTGCATCGGGAATTGCTGGAAACGCTGCCCGATGCCGTGATCATTCATATCGACGAGAAAATTGTTTTCGTTAACGCTGCGGCGATACGCCTTTTTGGAGCGGAAACAGCTGATCAATTGATTGGTAAGGATTCGCTAAGCTTCGTACCTGAAGAAGATCGCGTATTGCAGCTCAAACGGCGAACGCTCGTTCTCAAGGAACATGATCAACTTGATCCGGCGGAACAAAGGCGTATCCGACTCGACGGCTCGATTGTCGATGTTGAAACAGTAGCGACCTTTATTGAATGGGAGGGTGTGCCAGCATTCTTGGGGGTCGTTAGAGATATATCTGCCCGAAAGGAAGCCGATGCGGCCTACGCGGAGACCGAAAGACGGTTTGGCGCGGTAACCGATAATATGCCAGGGGCTGTGTTTCAGCGTGTCATGGAGCCATCCGGTAAACTCCGTTTTAGCTATGCCAGCGCTGGCATCGAGGAAATTACTGGGTTGTCGCCGGAAGAATTGCGCGACGACCTTTCTCCCTTTACCGATCTTATCAGACCTGAATTTCGTGACGAGTATTTTCGAAATCTGCAGGAGTCAGCAGAGAATATGACGCCGTTGTCGATGGAAATACCGCTGATCAAAAAGGATGGATCAGCGGTTTGGCTTCAGTCTATGGGGCGCCCTCATCAGCGTGGCGATGGTGCCATTGTGTGGGATGGCATCGTTATGGATGTCACAGAACAGCGTCAAATTGAGGAGAGTGCGCGTCAGGCTCATCTGTGGTTGCTGCAAGCTATTGATACGATGCCTAACGGATTTATGTTGTGGGATAAGGAGGACCGGTTGGTTCTTTGGAATCATCGGGTGATGACCTATCACTCCAATCCGGCGGTAATTTAGGAAGGCGCATCGTTTGAGGATGTCGTCGGTGGCATGGCTGATGGCATTCGGCAGTATTTTGGTGACGAAACGATGCAAGACTGGCTCACTGAACGTCGGAAACGGCATCAAGCCGCCAATGGTTCTTACGAGTGTCAGGGTGGCGCCAATCGTTGGTATATGGTGACTGAACACCGGACGCCGGAAGGATTTACCGTCACTTTGACGGAAGACGTTACGGACCGTCGTGAGAACGAGAAACGGCTGCGGGAAAGTGATGAGCGATATCGCGCGTTGGTCAATCTGCTTCCTGATGCGGTTTATGTTCATAAGGGTGGCCATATCGTGTTGTCCAACGAAGCAGCCCTAAATCTATTTGGTGCAGAAACGCCGGAAGACCTGTCGGGGAAAGAAGCGCTTGATCTTACCCATCCAGAATTTCATGAAACCGTTGTTAAACGTCGTAGTCTCGTGGTTGGGGAAGGAACCCGCACTGTCTTTATGCGGCAAAAGCGTATCCGGCTTGATGGGTCTTGGTTTTGGGCGGAGGTGGCGGCGGCTGCCATCGAATGGGAAGGTGAACGCGGCGGTATCGTGGTGATGCGCGATGTGACAAAGCAAATAAATGCGGAAGAGGTTCTTATCAAAAGCAAGGAAGAAGCCGATATTGCCAATCGGACCAAGACCGAATTTCTTGCAAATATGAGTCATGAACTCCGAACGCCGTTGAACGCGATTATAGGCTTCTCGGATTTGATGCAGCGTGAAATGCTGGGACCGCTTGGGAATGATCAGTACAGCGATTATGTGCGTGATATTTATCAAAGCGGTAGCCATCTTCACGATGTCGTTAATAACATCCTTGATCTTTCAAAAATTGAGGCTGGAAAACTCGATCTGTCGGAAGAAGAGGTTAATATTGGTTTTTGCGTGGAACGGTGTTTACGGGTCGTTGCGCCGCGCATCGATGAAGGTGGCCTGGTCATTGAATCAAATATTGATGAGTCCTTACCCCTCCTGTGTGCCGATGAAAGAAAAATCAAACAGTTCGTGATCAATCTTCTCAGCAACGCGGTTAAATTTACGGAGCGTGGAGGGTCGATTTCCGTTTCAGCGCAGTATGACCAGGCTGAAACCATGGCATTGACGGTTGTCGATTTCCGTTTCAGCGCAGTATGACCAGGCTGAAACCATGGCATTGACGGTTAGTGATACGGGGATCGGTATCGCAGAGGAAGATCTTGTCCAGGCGCTAATGCCATTTGGGCAGGTGGATAGTACACTCAGCCGTCGCCACGAAGGAACGGGGCTTGGATTGCCTCTGACAAAGTCTCTGGTTGAACTCCATGGGGGCACCTTGACGGTTGATAGCACCGTCGGGGTGGGGACATCGGTAATTGTTCGCTTTCCGGCCTGGCGGGCAGTGGAACGACCTTCCGCCGCTGAGTAATGCGTTACGTCGACTGCAGAAATGCCAAGTTGAGTCCGTTCAAAACTCTGAATAATCGATCATAAGCAGCGTCAAAGGATTCCGGCGTCATATCCGCGCGAAGGGCAGTAACGGCGTTTAAAATATCTTGCCGCGTGTGTTTGCCGTTCATTAGTTCGAGAACTGTGCATTCATCTTCTAATATGGCGAAGGAGAGTTTAAGTCCCTCCAGCTCTGCGTTTAGCTGACCCGACTTGCGAAGCGCGGCAGCGGCTTGTTTTGCATCGAGACCGACGAGCACCGGCGCTAAATCCAAGTCACCTACCTGCGCAATACTCTGTCCGCCACGTGTCTTTTTAGTTGTATAAAATATGTGTGTTTTCTGGCTGCAGGTCAGCTTCTCCGCAAAGGCACAGCGCTCGATCCAAGTTAATGCGTTCAGCCGGTTAAGTATGTCGGAATTCTTGATATGCAGCGAAGGGTCATACCCGAAGGGCGCAATGAAGGCGGCAAAGCTCATACGCGCGTCGGCAACAAATTCCGCCAACTCTGAGACGGTGTACGCCCGGTCCTGACTATGTAGCAAGAGGTCATATAATCCTGCATCACCTTCATTCAGATGATCGCCTACCAACGGATTGCGCCGGAGTTCGTTCGTTTGTGGCAGGTCTTCGAGAAGGGCTCGAGCGGTTTTGACTCGCTGCGTCGGCTCCTCATTCGGGATTTCCAAAGAACGCAGCATCGCCTGTGTTTGATAAACACCCGCGCGTCCGTATGGCGCATAGACCATCAGACCCATCCCGCCATCGTCGGCAAGCACATCATAGAGTGCTTTCAATCCTGCGGACGGATCGGGCAAATGATGGAGGACCCCACAACAATCGATATAATCATAGGGGCCAGGTGCAATCGCTGCGATGTCAAGCAGTGAGCCGGAATGAAAAGTGATATTTTTGAGGCCACGTGCTTTTGCCCTGCCTTCCGCGATGTTCCGCGAAGCCGCTGAGTGGTCAAGGTAGATTACTTCTCCGGGGCCACCGGTATCGGCTAATTGTTGTGCGAGCATGATCGCAGCATCGCCGGTACCCCCACCGGCAACAAGTGCTCTGAAAGGTTTGAAAAAATCCCGTCTGCCGCCAAAAATATAATGATTTAGCTCTGCCAGCTGACTCGGAGAGCCCGTTATTAAACGTTGCGCTTCGTCCTTCGGGTCACGGGGCGGGTAAGGAAAGGTCTCATATTGTTCGCTCAGCGCTGCAACGCCGTCAGAAGTCGTCATCTATGTTTTCCTGAGAGGGGTTGCGTTGGTTCGTCTGGATTCTGATAGTTATAGATAGAAAGGTTGGTTCAGAATGCGCGGATATTTTGGCATCGGTGTCGAAGGGGTTTCGAAACCGATGAATGCGGGAAATTTGTTTCGGACAGCACATGGGTTTGGCGCAGGTTTTGTCTTTACCATCGATGCAAAATTCGATCCTGACCGCATGAAATCCGATACGTCGGAAATGGCCGGACAGGTCCCTTTTTATAGCTTTGATAATGTAGAGTCGATGCGGCTGCCAGATCGTTGTTCTTTGGTTGGTATTGAGTTGACGGATGACGCTGTTGAACTGCCGAGTTTTAGACACCCACGAAATGCCGCGTACGTCTTGGGAATGGAGCGCGGTAGCCTATCCTCGTCACTACAGGAATGTTGTGACCACATCGTCAAAATTCCGACGCAATTTTCACTGAATCTTGCAACGGCGGGCGCTATTGTCATGTATGACCGTGTAGCCACTCTTGGTCGGTTTGGCGGGCGTCCGGTTATGCCGGGAGGACCAATTGAGCCTGTACCTGAACACGCGTTTGGCGACCCTGTATGGAAAAAAAAGGAACGCCGACGACAAAAAAAGACAGCGATGTCTGAAAAGACCTGAGATAAGCTATTGAGAAGAATGCAAGGATTTAAGGTAGTGAGAACGAAAACAGTCTCGACATTGGTGATGCTACTTTCCGGTTTTTTGGTTATTGCCGCGGCACCTATACAAAGCGCTGGCGTGAAGTCTGCCGAGGTCTTTAAAGACTGGTCAGTTCATCTTGCGGGTAAAAAGAAAGGCAAGGTCTGCTACATTCATGGTGAGCCCAAGAAGTCAGTGGGCAAATATAAACGTCGAGGCCCGACCTATTTGCAGGTCACCCATCGCATCGCTGACCGTGCCCACAACGAAGTTTCTATCACGGCAGGTTACCGTTACAAGAAAGACAGTGCCGTTGGTGTGAAAATCGATAAAAAATCTTTTTCCATGTTTACGGATGGCACAACCGCGTGGTCACGTGATGCCCGTGGGGACGCTGCCCTGGTTGCGGCGATGCGGGCTGGAACAACCATGATTGTCACGGGAACATCGAAGCGAGGGACTGTGACGAAAGATCGCTATTCGCTTTCCGGTTTTACGGCAGCCCATAAGGCGATCAACAAAGCTTGCCACAAAAAATAGAATAATAACCCGTTGCTACATTGCCTGATCGCGCTGATCGCGCTACGTCGGGGCCCTATAAATTTGTAATCCGAGGAGAGCGACATGAGCACAGCGTTTGACGTCAACACGGCCTATAGCGTGAAAGATAAAGTTGTCATCGTCACCGGCGGCGGAACTGGTATTGGCAAGGTCTATAGCCAACGCTTGGCAGAAGGCGGCGCAAAAGTTGTTCTGGCTGATATTGCGACCAACGAAGCAAATGATGTCGCGGCAGAAATTCGCGATGCTGGCGGTCAGGCTCTCTCCGTCCCAACCGATGTTACGGATGAAGCCGCTGTTCAGGCGATGGCAGATGCCGCTGTTGGTGAATTTGGCGGGATTGATGGGCTGATCAACAACGCTTCTTTGATGAGTGTTTTGCCGCGGGGAGACTGGTTCGAAATCTCAGTGGAGCGCTGGGATTCAGTCATGGCCGTTAATCTGAAAGGTATCTTTTTATGCAGCCGCGCAGTGTACCCTCATATGCAAAAACGCGGTGGTGGCAGTATCGTCAATATTTCGTCTGGGCGCATTTGGGAGGGCAATCCCAATCGGCTCGACTATACAACCTCCAAGGCCGGTGTTGTTGGGCTGACCCGCGCTCTGGCCCGTGAAGTGGGTGACGATAAAATTAGTGTCAATGCCATCACGCCGGGCTTTACGTTGAGCGAGACACAAATGTCATCTTCGTCGTCAAACTATCTTGGCGGCAAAGATGACGGGAAATGTTTCAAACGACCGCAAACACCTGATGATCTGGTTGGTGCGGTTATCTTTTTACTGAGTGGGGCGGCTGGTTTTATCACCGGTCAAACCGTTAACGTAGATGGCGGCATGTATATGCATTAGAATAGTTGGGTAGATACCCTTCGTTCCCCGTATCAGAATCATTGGAACCTTAATGGCCGACTCCTCAGAACCGACCGGCAAACCCGGTATGAAAAAAAACGTCGCTTTGCTGGCCCTGTGTCAGGCGCTGTTTAACAGTTCAACCGGCGTTGTCCTATCTGTATCGGCGCTGGTCGGTCTTGCTCTGGCCTCAGATAAATCGCTGGCGACGTTACCACAGGCTTTGCAGTGGGAAGCCACCGCAGCGTTCTCGATCCCTCTGGCGATGATGATGCGACGGTTTGGCCGACGCACAGGGTTTATCTTCGGCGCTTTGATGGGTTCACTCGGCGCCATTATCGCTGCTGCGGCAATTTTTCAGGGGTCGTTTGAACTTTATCTGGTCGCGATTATTTTCTTTGGCGCCTATACGATTTCCGGCCAAACTTATCGATTTGCCGCCGCAGATGTCGCCGATGAAAAATGGCAGAGTATTGCGATTTCTTTGGTCGTTGGTGGCGGTGTTTTGGCAGCATTCATCGGACCAGAAATTTCTAAATGGACCCATGATGTCTCCAGCCTGTGGCTTGGCAATGAGACATTTGCCAAAGCTATTGAGTTCATCTGTGGTCCCGGGATTGCAGCCTCTGCAACGGTCACGCCGGGACAGAACCCGCCGTATCAGTTTGCCAGTACGTTTATTGTGCTCGCCTTCTTGCCGATCTTATTGATCTTTATGGTCTCGCTGGTCGGTTTTCCGAAACAGGAACAGCAAAAATTTGAAAATTCCGGCCGGTCGATGGGCGAGGTTATTCGGCAGCCTGGCTATGTCGTGGCGGTTCTATGTGCGGTTATCGGCTGGGGTGTGATGGTGTTGATGATGGCGGCAACGCCACTCGCGATGGTTAAAGAGTACGGCCACACCTTTGTGGATTCTGCCTTTATCGCGCAATGGCACATGTTCGGCATGTTTGCGCCGTCTTTTTTTACCGGCTCATTGATCAAGAAATTCGGGGTGTTGAACGTCCTGCTGGCAGGACTGGTGCTGTCGAGTATGGCGGCGCTGATTGGGATGTCAGGCGGAACTATGCAGCATTTCTGGTTTGCCAATGTATGCGTCGGGTGCGGTTGGAACTTCTTGTTTGTTGGTGCCACGCATTTGCTGACCAAAATGTATCGCCCCGAAGAGAAAGCGAAAGCTCAAGGCATGAATGACTTTATGGTCTTTCAGTCTGTTGCGGCGTTTTCACTTTCCGCTGGTTTACTGCAAAATAGCGTCGGTTGGACAACGATTTGCATGATCTTGCTACCCTGTATCGCGATTGTTTTTGTGGCCGTGTTTTATCTTAAGTTTACCCCCGGGGCAGCGCCGCCGGGGATTGGCCGTCCCGCAGCCCCGGCTGCTGCTGAATAAAGAATATTTCCCGTGAGCGCTTCGGCGCTCTATATAGTGCCGTTATGTCGGAACCTCAGGCCAATATAATTCAGGAAACACCGCTGGCATCTGCTGTGCCAGCTGCAGTGGGTTTGGTGAACCTCATCGGTCTAAGTCGTCAGGAGCTTGAGGATACAGTTCTAGGATTTGGCTTGCCGAAATTCCGCGCTAAGCAAATTTGGCACTGGCTTTATCACCGTGGCGCAAAGTCATTCGATGAAATGACGACTCTTTCGCTGAAAGTGCGAGAGCAGCTCGCAGTACATTGCGAGATTGGCCGGCCTGGTGTCGTCAATGAGCAACTCTCAAATGACAGCACCCGGAAATGGCTTCTCGGTGTGCCGGGCGGTGGTGAAGTTGAAACTGTCTATATCCCGGAAAAGGATCGCGGCGCGCTGTGTATTTCTTCGCAGGTCGGTTGTGCCTTGAGCTGCAAATTTTGCCATACCGGTACCCAGCCGTTGATGCGCAACCTGACGGCGGCTGACATCGTTGGGCAGATGCTGGTGGCGCGCGATACTTATGGAGAGTGGCCGAGCCCACGCGGCGGGCGGCTCCTATCCAACATCGTGATGATGGGGATGGGGGAACCGCTACTGAATTTTGACAATGTCGCGAAGGCCCTGACGATCATCATGGATCAGGAAGGTATCTCAATTTCCAAACGTCGGATTACTCTCTCGACGGCGGGCTATGTTCCGAATATGCAGCGCTGTGGTGAAGAGCTGAACGTAAACCTTGCTGTCTCACTGCATGCCGTGCGCGATGATCTGCGCGATGAGATTGTCCCGATAAACAAAAAGTTCCCGATCAAGGAACTACTGGATGCCTGTCGAGCCTATCCAGGTTCCAACAATGCGCGGCGCATTACCTTTGAGTATGTGATGCTCAAAGACGTGAATGATTCAGAAGCTGACGCGCGGGAGCTTGTGCGCCTTATGAAGGGTATTCCGGCTAAAATAAATTTAATTCCATTCAATGCCTGGCCGGGTGCTCCCTTTGAATGCTCTGACGGTAAGACGATCAACCGATTTGCCGAGATCGTGAATAATGCCGGTTATTCAGCACCGGTGCGGGTACCGCGGGGCCGCGATATTTTGGCGGCCTGTGGGCAGCTTAAATCCGCCAGCGAGCGCGCCAAACGGAAGTCACAGGAAGCAACGACAACCGCGACATGACGGAGCTGGAATTTCGCCTTGGCGTTTCGATGGTTGTCGGCCTTATCATGCTGTGGCCGTTATGTCGCATTTTCACCCGGATTGGGAAATCGCCGATTTGGGCGTTTATGGTCTTTATTCCAATCCTCGGTTGGCTGGGAATCTATCTAGTCCTGGTATTATCTCGGTGGCCCTCGCTTCCTGCTGATGTGACGGAGGCGCGCTAGTGCAAGGGGTGCCTATCAACCTCTGGACAATGGCCGTGCTGGCGATTGCGGTCGTCATTCCGGTCTGGGCCGCGATGATCATTTTGAAGAAAGCGGGTTTCTCGCCGTGGTGGGGTCTGCTCAATGCGATCCCGGTGGTGAGTTTGATTTTGGTGTGGGTGTTCGCCTTTATCGATTGGCCAAATATCGACCAGAAAGAGGCAGACGAGTCGATTTAGGCCAATCAAGACTATTTTTTCTGGGTTTTTTTCGGATCACACATCTTTTGGAGTGCAGACCAGTCTTCGGCGGACATAGCCGCATTTCCTTGCGCACTGGATTGCGCTGACAGGCGTGCGGCCCGTTCTTCGCTTAGCGGATGCGATGAAAACAATCGCAGAGACTTGGGCATGCCTGGCAGTTCTTTGCTAAAACGTTTGAACACAGAGACCAGACCCGAAGTCTTAACACCTGCACGCTGTAAAATTTTCAAAGCGGCATCATCGGCTTCGCGTTCCGCATCACGTGAATAGGAGGAGCGCAGCATTAGTCCGGTTGCGGTGCCGAGAATGCCTTGTCCGCCGCCTGCTAGTAACAGGTCGAGCGTGCCGGTCAGGCCGATGTGACGAACCATGCCTTTGGTCGGGTGGAGGTGGATCACATGGCCCAGCTCATGCGCTACGACACTGGCGAGCTCTTCGGGATTATTAGCAAAATCGATCAGCCCCTTGAACACGACGATCTGCCCGCCGGGGGCCGCAAAGGCGTTGATCATCTTGGCGTCTACGACGGTAATTTCGAGAGGGCCAGAATAGTCTGACGCCGCTGCAATCCGGTCACGGAAGCGGGTCATTGCAGCGTATCCTGCTTCAACCGTACAGCGTTTGATCGTATTGTTTTCTAACGCCCCGACTAGATCAATAACCTGCTCAACGGCTGCTTTGCCCATGGCCTGTTCAACAGAGGCCGGGATTAACGGCGCGAGGACGCGCGGTAAAATGGTGGCAGCGGCAAAGACCGCGAGGCCGACTGAGGCGATAGAAACGCCGAGAATGAGAGCCAGTCTGCGGCGACTGCCTTTGTCCTTGCTGGACCTGTCGATCTCGGGGCAGGCCTGACGGATCGCAGCGATGAAGTTAAGCTCATCGAGCTCCAACCGGGCTGCACTATCGCCTTGTAGTGCGAGCCGTGCTTTGCCATTCGCATTCGGAGGTTGCGCCCACCATAATTGATCAAGTGGCCAGACTTCAGGGGCGGATTGACCCGCGATACCGTTAATTTCCAACCGGTCCGGATACAGGGACAACGTGACGTCATGGCGGATAGAAGATTGCCCATCGTAAAACCATCCTTGTGCTGACAAAGTTACAACCCTACCTCAATACCTGCTGCGCCGCCGACATCCAGCGCATCGGCCAAGCCTTCACCCGTGCCGGAGGCCTGCTGGGCGTTTTGCACAAATGCATCGAGATCAATCTCGCCTTCTGCCTCAAGCTTGTTTGCAAAAAGACCGAGAAGTCGATGGGTGATCATCATTGCAGTTATCGTTGGCAGAAAGAAAAAGAGAATCAATACCAGCGTTATAGGAACAAATGCTGCGGCATTAATGTCTCCGATACTTCCCAGATTTAGAGCAGCAAAAATTACAGGCCCGGCAATAACTGCAAATATGAGGACTATAACCAAAATATAAGGAATATAAATTTTGGCTAAGTCACCGAAAGTTATTGGCAAAGCTAGTTTGAGGGGTCCAAAGTGGGTCTTGGAAACTATGTACCGGGTATAGAACGCAGCAAACCAGAGCATGGACAGGTATAATGTAAAGGGAGCAAGGATTCCACATAGGATGGCCTTCCAGAATATGTCTTTTACCTGTGCATCTAGACTAAATTTTTCTTGCCCCAGAAAAGTATTATTTATCAGGTAAGTTTGCAGCCGTACCAAGGCGAGCGGTGCGGCTAGGCCTAAAGTTAGGACCGCAAGCAACCAGTATCCAAAGAACTTTAAGGCGTACTTCTTGGCCTCTCCTGCCTGTGCAAAACGGATGCTGCGCCAAACAGTTCTGGAAAGCTGATACCGTCGCGCCCGAAAAACCGCGTAGCCAAACAAGAATAAAAAGAGCAGTGAATAGGTCGCTTGGAAGGCAAACAACACATGGTTGTTGCCCAATGTTTGGAGATAGAAGTTTCCGACGTTGACGACTATGCCGAGCGGTACCAACACCGCCATAACGATCAGAAACCCTAAAAACAGTTCCTTACCGGTGCCAGTGTATTCGAGTTTTTCACCGAATAGCGACAGGCTGCTCCAGATATGTTTGCGGATACGGGTTTTACCCCAGAAGCGGTAAAATCCGATCGTGATGATGGTTAGAATTGTATTCTTAAAAACCAGCCAGCCTAACGCTTTGGCCTCGCCAAAATATTCAAGTGGGTGATGGATAGGAGCAGGGGCTGTTGGCGGGGTGCTGGGACCTCCGGGGTCCGGCATTGTCTGCTCGTTCATACTTTCTCCCCCTGTGTTCTCGATCTTCAATAATTCTTATGCAAAATCACAGGTTTTGCAATCTGCGGTCGTGGGTGCTGCTGCCTCTTGTGGTGTTCCCGCTAATCCCTATACTGCGCGCGCTTTTCCAATAGTTTCCTGAGCAAAGGGCCCGACGATGGCTGCGATCAATAAAAGAGACATCAACAAGGTGGTACTGGCCTATTCGGGCGGGTTGGACACGTCTGTCATCTTGCGCTGGTTGCAGGAAGAATATGACTGCGAGGTCGTTACTTTTACGGCGGATCTCGGTCAGGGCGAAGAGGTTGAACCGGCGCGGGCCAAGGCCGAAGCCGCCGGTGTCAAAGAGATTTATATCGAAGATGTCCGCGAAGAATTTGTCCGCGATTTCGTGTTTCCGATGTTTCGGGCCAATGCGGTTTATGAAGGCGTCTATCTTTTGGGCACGTCTATCGCACGACCCCTGATCGCCAAACGTCAGATCGAGATCGCTGCCGAGACCGGCGCCGATGCGGTCAGCCATGGGGCAACCGGCAAGGGCAATGACCAGGTGCGGTTTGAACTTGGCTATTATGCACTGAACCCGGAAATTCAGGTTATCGCGCCGTGGCGTGAATGGGATCTCGATGGTCGGCAGCGGCTACTTGAATATGCGCGGGCGCATCAGATCGATATTCCGCGCGACAAGGAAGATGAGCCGCCTTATTCCACGGACGCAAATCTGCTGCACATTTCATACGAAGGCCGCGCGCTGGAAGACCCCTGGGTCGAACCAAGTGACGCAATGTTTACCCGTAGTGTCTCACCGGAAATGGCCCCTGATACGCCGACCTATATTGAGGTCGAGTTTGAGCAGGGTGACCCGGTTGCGATTGATGGCGAAAAACTGTCACCGGCGGCGATGCTTACCAAGCTTAACGAGCTTGGCGGGGCGAACGGCATTGGTCGGCTTGATCTGGTCGAGAACCGCTATGTCGGGATGAAATCACGGGGTGTCTATGAAACGCCCGGTGGGACAGTGCTACTGACCGCGCATCGTGGGATTGAGAGCATCACGCTTGATCGCGGTGCCGCGCATCTGAAAGACGATCTGATGCCGCGCTATGCCGAGCTGGTCTATAACGGGTTCTGGTTCTCGCCGGAGCGCGAGATGATCCAGACGGCGGTCGATGAAAGTCAAAAACACGTCACCGGCACGGTTCGGTTGAAGCTGTACAAGGGGTCGGTGTCTGTCGTTGGGCGGAAGTCACCCTACAGCCTCTATTCGGAATCGCACGTCACGTTTGAGGCTGATACCGTCTATGACCAGCGCGACGCACAGGGCTTTATCAAGCTTAACGCCTTGCGGTTACAGCTTTTGCAAGCGGCGCAAAAACGTTTCACCAGTTGACGGGTCCGGTTCTGCTGCAAGACAATCAGTCTTTAGTGAGCGGAAACGGAATGAACGATGATCGGATTTGAACAAGACGGCAGAGTAGGGCGGCTGTTTTTACAGCGTGCCTCGCACGCCAATGCGTTTACCTCAGAAATGCTCGGCCGCACGGCTGAAATTCTGGAAACCGCTCCTGGTGAAAGCGATGTCATTGTCATTCACGCGGTGGGTGATGATTTCTCTCTGGGACGGGATCGTGAGGAACCGAAGCATCCCGGTGGCCCCTATGCGGGCTTTAGCGAGATCAGCCGTGTGAACGCCGCCTTTGCGGCATTTCCTGGAATCGTGGTGACCGCCATTAAAGGCCGCGCGTTTGGCTTTGGTCTTGGGGTGGCTATGCGTTCTGATATTTCGATCGCCGCCGATGATGCTCGTTTTATGCTTGATGAGGTGAGCCTTGGCTTTCCGCCGATGTTTCTTATGGAGGTTATCCACGAACATCTGCCACCTAAGCGGGCCCTCGATTTGATCCTTTCCAGCCGTGAATTTGATGCGGCAGAAGCACTCGATATCGGATTGCTGTCGCGGGTGGTACCGGCAGATCGCCTTGAAGCGGAGGTCGATGAATTCGTCGCGACGCTCGGAAATCGGGATGCGGAAGTTCTCAAAAGCTGCAAGGCTTATCTACACGCTATCAAGCAAATGCCAGCGGCTGCCCGGCCTAACAATGCGCTGGTTGAACAGGCGCGGTTTGCGCTGGACCATCACTAATGTCTGAGACGCCGCTCACCTGGCCAGAGGGAAACGATCGGGTTCCTTACTGGATCTATACTGATCAAGAAAATTACGAGCGCGAGCTTGAGAAAATCTTTTATGGCCCGGTGTGGAACTATGTCGGGCTCGAATGTGAAATCCCTAACGCTGGTGATTTTAAACGCACCCAAATCGGTGACCAGTCAATCATCGTAGTGCGGGACGCCGAAGGTGGCATAAACGCGTTGGTCAATCGCTGTGCCCATCGCGGCGTAAAACTCTGCGAACAGGATAAGGGCTCGTTCAATGAGATTATGTGCCCCTATCATCAATGGACGTACGACCTCAAAGGCAATTTGCTTGGCGTGCCGTTTTACCGTGGCGTCAAAGGCAATGGCGGGATGCCGGAAGACTTTTCGATGGCCGATAACGGGCTGGATAAGCTCAAGGTCCATGTCCGGAATGGTGGCATTTTCGCAACCATGTCAGACGAGACACCACCGTTTGAAACCTATATGGGCGAGCGTATTCTCGGCTATTACGACCGCGAGCTCGATGGTCGGTCGCTTAAGCTTCTCGGTCATTCGCGGCAGCGTATCGGCGCTAATTGGAAGTTAATGCTGGAGAATATCAAGGACACACATCACGCGAGTCTTTTGCATGTGTTCTTCGTGACGTTTGGCTTATTCCGGGTTGATAACGATTCCCGGGTTGAAATGGATGACACTGGATTGCATACGGCGCTGAGCTCAATCCGGGGCAAGCAGGAGCTCAATGATGGCACGGCCCAGATGCGATCTTTCGATTCTGACCTGGCGCTCAGCGATCCCAACCTGCTCGACGTCGTGCGCGAATTCGAGGGCGATCAGACAGTCGTCATGCAAACGCTCTGGCCAAACGTGATTTTGCAGCAGCAGTCGAATACGCTGGCAACCCGTCAGATTGTGCCCAAAGGACCGAATGCGTTTGAGTTGCACTGGACGTTTTTTGGCTATGAAGATGACGACGAGGAGATGACGACGCGGCGATTACGCCAGGCCAATCTCATGGGCCCGGCTGGCCTGGTGTCGCTAGACGACGGACAAATACTCGAGCGCACCCAGGAAGGTATCCTCGCCCATCCCGATGAGCAGGGCGTGGTCGAGCTCGGTGGACGCGATACTGATGATGCCGATCATATGGTGACCGAAGTCGCTCTACGCGCTTTCTATAAAGGCTATCGCAACGTGATGGGGCTATGACGATATCGCCTGAACAGCGCAGCGCGGTCGAAGACTTGATCAACGCCTATGCGCTTGCCATCGATGACAATGACCTTGAAAGCTGGCCGGGCTTCTTTGCCAGCGACTGCCTTTATAAGATTATCGCGAAAGAAAATTTTGACAGCGGTCTGCCGCTTGGTCTGCTGCTATGCGATTCACAGGGCATGCTTCAGGATCGGATGGAAGCATTTTCCAAGCTCAACGTGTTTGGTCCCCGCAGCTGGCGTCATATGTTGGGTGCGGTGCATGTGACAGGCTCCGAAGACGAGACCATCACACGGACCAACTTCATCATTTTTGAAACACTGGCTGGCAAAGACACACATATTCTGTGTGCAGGTGAATATCGCGATATCATCATCCGTGAAGACGATGCGCTTAAATTTCGCGAGCGTCTCTGCGTCTATGATACGACAATAATTCCCAACTCCATTGTGCGACCGATCTGACACTGTCAGATAAATCCGATGTCCCATTTTGATGTCATTATTATTGGCGCCGGTGCCGCGGGCCTGATGTGTGCGGCGGAAGCCAATCGACGGGGCCGCAGAGTGTTGTTGCTCGATCAGTCAGAAGAGGTTGGGCGCAAGATTTTTATCTCGGGTGGTGGACGGTGCAACTTCACCAACCTTTATGCGTCACCGGATAACTTCCTGTCAGAGAATCATCGCTTTTGTGTCTCGGCGCTGGCGCGTTACACCCAGCACGACTTCATCTCTTTGGTCGATCAGTATGAGATCGAGTGGCATCAGCGTGACCATGGCCAACTGTTTTGTCTCGGCCCCGCCAAGCAAATTATCGATATGTTACTGGCCGAGGCAAAGGGCGTCGATATTCAAACCGCCGTCACAGTAAAAACCGTCGCTAAATCGGAGGCCGGCCCGTTTGAAGTGAAAACAGATCGGGGCGATTTCAGCTCGGAAGCGCTGGTTATCGCGACTGGTGGACCATCGATTCCCAAGATGGGCTCCAGCACATTTGGCTATCAGCTCGCTAAGCAGTTTGGCCTCAAGCTGATTGAGCCCCGCGCCGGGTTGGTACCCCTGACATTTGATGCTGAGACGCTAGCGCGGCTCGATGGTTTGTCAGGCGTTTCGGTCGACGCAACGGTAACCCATGGCAAAATCCAGTTTACCGAAGGACTGCTCTTTACGCATCGCGGGCTCAGCGGTCCGGTGATCCTGCAAATTTCATCCTATTGGCGACCCGGCGACACCATCACCGTTAATCTGCTGCCGGAGATAGATTTGTTTGAATATTTGAAAGACGCTAAGCAAGGTCAGCCGAAAAAGGATGTCGTCTCTATCCTGGGCACCTTGTTACCCGCCCGGCTCGCCCAGCGCATGACAAACTGGTCCGACAGTAATGGGCGGTTGGCGGACATGCCTGACAAAACGCTGCAACGGCTGGCCGATCACATTAATCGCTGGCAGGTCACCCCCGATGGTTCTCAGGGCCTGCGTACGGCGGAAGTGACCGTCGGTGGGGTGGATACCAATGAGCTGTCATCCCAGACAATGGAAGCGCGATCCGTTCCCGGTCTTTATTTCATCGGCGAGTGTGTTGATGTTACCGGCCATCTCGGCGGGTTTAACTTCCAATGGGCCTGGGCATCGGGTCACGTTTGCGGGCAGGTGGTGTAGAGGTGCTTTAATATATCAACCGAGCGTCCGTGCTTATGCCAAGAACAGACCTAGACGACCTATTTTAGAATGTCTTCTACTGACCCTCTTCGGACTTCGAAGAAATAAATTTAGAAAAGAGCGTATCCACTGTGCTGTATAAAATAATTGCTTATAGATTACGTTTAGCAAAGTTTTTCTGATTTGAAGGGGCAACGAAATGATCGGGTTTAAACGCACCAATCAGACGGTATTGTTGAGTTTACCTCTGCTGGCTTTATTCATAGTTAGCGCCCATGCTAATTCCAAAGCAAAAATTACAAACAACACACCGTTTACCGCCAAAGGCACTGTTAAATACGCTGCTTGTAAAAATGATAACTATACAGTTAAGGCAGGGAAAAAGTGGCAGGCTAAAAGAAAAGGTGCGTGCCTCGTTAAAGGGATTACGGCAACTTTGTCAGGCCAACCAAACCATCCCGGCCCACAGATAAAAAAGGTATCGTCATACAAATCTGGGGGCACGACCCGCAATGATTTCTTCATTCAACCTGCGGGAGATAACTACAAGGTGTATTCTGCCCAAGAATACAAACGAAAAGTAACGAACAAAGACATGAGCCCTGGATTTATGATTGAGAATAAAACCAAGTGGCCACTAGCAATCGCCTTAAGTCAAATCGGGTGTCTCTATCATGGTGTTGTTCAACCAGGGAAAACCTTTAGACGAAAAACAGGGGCCGTTTGGTTTACCATCCAAGCAAGTGTTCAACCAGATGGTAAAGACCCTCGAAAGACCTGGGATTGTATTGCTCCAGTCGCTAAAATTATCGGTGTTGGCGTACTTGCCGCTGCAACAGGTGGCGCTGGTGCCTTTATGGCAGCTCCCACAGTCGCAGCTGGTTCCGCCGCGGCGGCTTTAAGCGGTATAGCAACCAGTACCGCTGTAACCGTCGGTGCAACTGCAGCAGGTGCCGGAGTTGCAGCCACTGTGGGCAGTCTTGCAAAAGCCGTCGGAAAAGTTATCGCCAAGAATGGAACGGGAACTAAAAAAGGTCAGTACGCTGGCTTCGCTCGTCCATTTCGGTGCAAGAAAATGCCAACCTATGAAATTACAGGCGGACCTGCTGAACCCCAATTATTACCAAATGGCGGCTATCTGCTCGAAGCGGGAACACCTCTCAAAATTACCAAAACAAATACGTGCGGTAACGGCATGATGAGGAAGAAACAGTAACCAAAGATCGGAATGGTGAATTTTCTAAGGAACTGGGGGCGACTTTTAGATGTCCAAAGTTGAGCATTTTTGACGTCCGCTCTTGGCTAGTAGTGGAAAGTTCGGCTGTCTAACGGCTAATAATTAGGTGCTTTGGGGCCCTGAACGAAGCGCCATTCATGCGCCAGGCCCATATAAACACCAACGCACATGACCAGAAGGACCAAAGTAAACGGCAAGCCCACCGTAATGGCTGCGGCCTGTAGCGCGCCTAGCGCATCGCCACCACCACCGAATAGCAAAGCTCCTGCTATCACGCCTTCCATGGTCGCCCAGAAAATCCGTTGCGGCACTGGCGCGTCGAGTAAACCACCAGACGTGATGCTGTCGACCACCAGCGATCCAGAATCCGACGAAGTGATGAAAAATACCAACACCAGCACGATAGCGGCGAACGAGGAAATTTTGGCCAAAGGTAGATTCTGCAACATTTGGAACATAGCGAGGGACACGTCGGTGATGCCTTTGGCCAGCGCGCCGATCTCATTTTGAGCTTGTTCCAGGGCGCCGCCGCCAAAGGTTGCCATCCAGACCAAGGTGACCAAGGTCGGCACAAGCAGCACGGCAATGAGGAATTCCCGAACTGTGCTGCCCTTTGAGATACGGGCGATAAACATGCCAACAAAAGGCGACCAGGAAATCCACCAGGCCCAGTAAAACACTGTCCAGCCATGAAAGAACTTTTCGTCTTCGCGGCCAATCCAGTTGCTCAACGGGATAATGGTTTCGACATAGGCCAGCGCGGTGGAGCCCATCGTCGTAAATATGGCAATCGTCGGTCCGACCACAATGACGAACAGAAGCAGTAGAGCGGCAAGTCCCATATTGATGTTGCTTAGAATTTTTACGCCGCCGTCGAGGCCGCGTACCACCGAAATGATTGCCACAAAAGTAACACCGATAATGATGGCGATTTGTGTCGCGATCCCATTATCAATGCCAAAAAGGAATTTGAGGCCGCTGGCCGCTTGCTGTGCGCCAAACCCCAGTGATGTCGCGAGTCCGATGATGGTGGCGAGCACAGCAACGATATCGATCAGATGACCGGCCCAACCCCACGACCGTTCCTTCAAGAGCGGAAAAAAGCCTGACCGGATGGTGAGAGGCAGTCCCTTGTTGTAGGTGAAAAAGGCCAGGGACAGGCCTACGACCGCGTAGATCGCCCAGGGATGAAGTCCCCAATGAAACATGGTCGCCCCCATGGCCGCATCGGCGCCCTCGGGCGTTCTTGGTAGCGCGTTGAGCGGCGTGCCAAACCAATTGGTGTAATAGCCTGTCGGCTCTGCAACGCTCCAGAACATCAGCCCGATCCCCATCCCGGCTGCGAACAGCATAGAGAACCAGGAGAGGGTCGAAAATTCCGGTCTGGCATCAACGCCCCCAAGACGAATTTTCCCCAAGGGCAGGAATATCAAGGCGAGGCAGAAGAGGACGAAGACATTGCCACCGACCATGAACAGCCAATCGAAATGGGCGATCGACCATCCCTTGGCGCTGGAGAACATCGCTTTAGCAGGCCCTGGTGCCATCAGAGTGCCAAGGACGAAAACCAGGATCAGAAAGGCGGTAACCCAAAACACAGGGTGGTGAAGGTCCATCCCCCAGCGCCGCAAATTATCCTGGCCAATACGATAGTCTGTTTGATAACGATCTGGCACGGTTTCCACTCCCTGACTTTACCGACGCGCCGCGTTAGGCGGTCAGTCGATAATCCATGATGCCCCAGGCGAGGTAGCCACGGTCGGCACCATCTACCCAGTGCTGCAATCCCTTGATCATATTGTCGACATAAGTCTGACCCGATAGAGCGACCGCTTCATCATAGCGGTCCTGTAACGCCTGTCTGACACGCGCGTAATGCGTCCTGAGTTGATCTGTCAGGGGCCCAGTTTGGGCTTCGTCAAATCCCCTGGCACTGAGCTCTGATCTATAAAAACCAAAGGAGGCTAAGCTTGAAAGCTGGATGCGATCAAGGATCGGTTGCAACACGCCATCGGGACATGTGTCTGACTGCATGGGATCGGTAAAGATAAACTGTCCCCCCGAAACCAAAACACGACGGACTTCGTCGAGCACCCGTGCTCGGTTGCCGCTATGCAGAATGGCGTCCTGGGACCAGACGATCTGATAGCTATCATCAGGATCAGGGATATTCTCAAAATCACCATAAACTACGCGAACGTCGTCGGTCAGACCCGCCTTGTCTGTTAGCTTTCGATTGAGGTCATTCTGCGTCACTGAGATTGAGACAGGTTACTTTGCAGCCAAACCGTTCTGCGAGATGGCGGGCGGAGCCGCCATAGCCCGCCCCGAGATCAAGAACGTGGGTCGTTTCATTCACATCGACCAACCGCGTCGCCATGCTATCCACGGTGCGCCGACTGGCACCAGCGATGGGCTCAACGTCATCAACGTACAAACCAATATGGATGTCCTGACCGCCCCAAATGGTTTGGTAAAAGGCATCTGCCTCACTACTATCGTAATAGGCCTCTGCCCGTTCGACTGCGTTGCTCTTAGTCGTCATGATAGTTTTTCTCCGCGACGTGAACGAAGAAGTCCGGGTCATTCTCCTGATAGGTTTCCTGGAAATCGCCATAGGTCTTGATTTGCTGGAAGCCACTATCTTGCAAAAGACCGCGCATGTAGGCCTTGCGGAGCGGGAACATATTGAGGTGAAACTCTGAACCGTCGCCAAACGAATAGCGGAAGCGAGCCAGGGAGTCGTCCATATGCTCTGGTTCAGCGGTCACCTGATCGCCGCAGTAATAATAGGTGTGTTTTGAACTGAAACCTTCATCGAGGATGGCATCATAGTTCCGCTGATCGATGATCAGAATTCCGTCATATTTGAGCGCCGCATAGAATTCGGCGAGTGCCCGACGCCGATCACCTTCTTCGAACAGATGGGTAAAGGAATTGCCCAGACAAACGATGGCGTCATATTTGCCGTGTACATCTTTGTTTAGCCATCGCCAATCGGCGTGGACGGTCTGCAACATCAGGCCCTTTTCGCGAGCGTTTTCAAACGCCTTGGTCAGCATTTCAGCGTTGCCATCGGCGCTGGTAACCTCGAACCCAGCCTTGAGAAGCTGGACTGAGTGGAACCCTGTGCCGGTCGCGACATCGAGAACCTTGACCTTCTCTCGTCCCTTTAAAATTTCGACAAAGAATTGGCCTTCGCTTTTGGCCCGCGCATCCCAATCGATCAATTCATCCCATTTCTCGACGAAACGTTGAACATATTCTTTTTGGTAATGTTCGGTATCCCGCGTTTTGAGCGGTTCTTTTCCGAAGTCCTGTTCCAGCGTTGTCGACACGTAGGCTCTCCCGTTGCTGCAAGTCAGGCACCTCTTTGACTCAGGTTTTCCATCACGAGCACAAAACCCGATCTGGCCTGCTTTTTGATCGAATTAGACGGTGCACCGTCCAGCATTTGCCGGAGGTCAAACGACGCGTTTGAATTATTCTTATCGTTCGCTATGCAGCGAAAATTCAGCTCCCAGCGCGTCGCACGTCAGGATAAAAACCTTGTCGTTCCGACAAGCTCACCCTTGGTGTTCAAGAAAATGTAACAAACTCACCTTCATTGAGCAAATCGACTAGCGGAATCCTTGGAAAGGTTTGGTGAAGAAAAGCGGTTCAATATTTGGCCTCGTCCACCGAGCCAATGTCTGAAACCAGCAAGAAATGGACCTCCCTGATGAGATTGATGGCGTCGACAATTTGACAATCCCTAACGGATCGGTTTGTTAGCGTAATAAGCACCTGTCTGAACTCAGCGAACGCTTTTCACGATCACAGGAAGTTGGTTCTTTTGGCGTCTAAGTCCATTTTTGGTGCGGCTGGCCGTGCTCTGCAACATGCGGTTTACCGGCGCTATATGATCGGCCATACGCTGTCGGCCACCGGGCGCTGGATGAAACGCACGGCGGTAGGTTGGGTTGCGTGGGAGCTCACCCATTCCGCGACCTGGCTGGGGATTGTCGCCTTTGCCGATCTGTTTCCAATGATGATTTTTGTCATTCTGTCGGGGGCCATTGCAGACCGTGTCGGGTTGATGCGCATCGTCAAACTCAGCCAGATCCTATCCAGCTTGATCGCGTTTGTGTTTGCCGCCCTAATCTTTACTGATCTGATCACCATTGAGGCCGTCGTCGTGCTGTCGGTCTGTTTTGGGGCGGCGGAAGCCTTGAGCCAGCCCGCGCGGATGGCGGCAGTGCATGGCATGGTGCCGCGTGAGGATTTGTCGGCGGCGATTGCCATTGGTGGCGCGACGTTTAATGCCAGCCGTATCGTCGGACCCGCGATCGCCGGTGGGCTGATTATCTGGGTGAATTCCGGCACGGTAATCGCCCTGTGCGGCGTGATCTTTTTTATCTTCTATCTTTTGTTGCGAACTATTGAAATTGCCGAGAGCGGCCCCCGTCAGCAACTCTCGTTCGAGTTATTCGTCGATATCTGGCGCGGCATGCAGTATGTCCATGGCAATACCGGTATTCGTTTTCTCATCACCCTGATGGTCTCTGTCAGCCTGTTAATGCGCCCGGTAATGGAGCTGATGCCCGGCGTGTCCGACCAGATATTTAACGCCGGCCCGGCGGGGTTATCACTGCTGTTGGGATCAATCGGTGGCGGGGCGCTTCTGGCGAGCTTGTGGCTGGCACGACGTGGCGAAATGGCGGGGCTGACCAATCTGGTCACTCTCTCGATATTGGGGTGCGGATTGGCGCTGGCGCTGGCCATGGCGTTTGGTCATCTATGGGTTGCTGTCGGATTCCTGATGGTGACTGGTGCTTGCATGCTCACCGGCAATGTTGGCGCGCAAAGCCTGATCCAGAATACAGTGGACGCGCATATTCGCGCGCGCGTCCTCAGCCTGTTTATTGTTTTTGCCCACGGCCTTCCGGCAATTGGCGCGTTGCTGATTGGCTGGATCGCCTCACACGCCGGTCTGCAATGGACCCTTACCTGTAGTGGGCTCATATTGGCCGTGGTTTGGCTGTGGGGCCGCATGCAAACGCGAGGGATGGCGAAGATTTTGGAGAAGGCGGATTAGGTAAATTCAAGTAACGAACTACTTGTGGATAACTTCAAAAACCAAGTTGAACTACATAGTGATTTCTCTACTATTTGTACTCGTGGCGGTGAATCTGGATCCCCATTCGATGAAAAACATAGCGATTATTTTGGTACTAATTTCCCTACCTGGTTGTTCTATCGAACCGACCTATCGGATTCCTCATCACCTTTCATCGCAGCTGATCATTGGGTCGAAAAATTTATTTCCTGACGTCGACATTTCCGACTGTGGTGAGTTGCCGCATGGGATAGGGCCTATGGATCATAAAAAATTTCACGGATTTGATCGTATCGGACCGGAGGTCGTGAAATGCATCGTCAAAAAGCGAACGGAGAAAGTTCAATGTAAACCGGAGTTTTCGGAATTTCTTCGATCGTACGGCGTAATTTGTGTCGGGTATCGCTGTGGGGGGAATGCAATTGCATACGATCCGAAGGAAAAACAGATTGCTTGGATAGTTTCGTTCTATCTGAAGTTAGACCCGGAACTTTGTATTTCACGGTTGGACGCGAATTTTACTTACATGCCCAAAGGTTCTTATTAACTGGGTGCAAACTGGGGAAACGACGTCATGGCACAGGTTAGAATAAGAGTTTTTCGGCACAAGATTATAGATTTGCCGATAATTGGCCCAAAGTATCACTATTATTATGATGTGAGCCGTGCGACAGGTCTCTCGCCAAATGGGAACCTAATATTTGGATCGCCCGATCTAACGGTGCATGGTGTTGCCTTTAATCATGATACGCAAACGGCAGTGAGCGTTGGTTCTGATACCGATCAGCTCGTGGTTTCCGTACATCCAGGGACCTTCAGCTTTGCTAGTTCGGACCAAATAGTTGGTTCGCAAATTATCGATACCGGCGGTAGCGGAGTAACTGCACAACAATTCAAAGAGTACCGCTTTAATCAAGGAGCAAAGGACTCATTGATAATAACCGATGCGGCTATAGCGCAAGAGCTTACCAACTTCCAAAGCGCTATAAATGGTGGAGACTTGCAGTATCTGAATACATTTATTGGGGAAAGCCAAAATAGTAATTCGGTGGCTAGGTCGGGGATAACGCTCCACGGCGTAGAAGATGATGACATCAACGGTTTAGACTTTGGTTCATCCAATATGCCGGGGGGAGATAGAGACCTACTCCAAGCGAAAGAGAGACTAGATCGGCCAGAGGACGTCAACTTCTGCTTCGCCGCCGGTACGCCGGTTGATATGGCGGATGGCTCTAAAAAATCGATTGAACAAATCAAGATCGGTGATGAGGTCATGGCGTACGACCCGTTTGCCGAGAATGGCAGGGGCGGGCTGAGCCCGAAACGGGTCACCCAAACGCATGTTACACCGAACCGTATTGTGATTGATTTCTGGGGCACTAAAGTCACGCCGGGCCATGTGTTTCTGCGCGGTGATGGCGATGCGGAAGGTCAGCATCAGATGCTGATGGATATCATTCGCGATGATGGGGTGGTGGTGCGTGATGACGGCACGTTGATCCGCGCTTCGACCAATTGTGAGGTTGGCAGCGATGGAGACCGGCTGATTAACGTTCTGTGGCGCACTGATAATGATTCCACTGTGCGGCAGGGTCAGGTGCGCGCTGGCGCGATACCGGCGGAAAGCAAACGCGGCGATATGACCTACATGGATATCCTTGCCGAAGGCGGGTACACTTTGCTGCCGGATGGCAATATCGTTCGCGACGGCGAAGCCCCGCAACCGCTGACGTATAGGGGGGTGTTGCCAAAGCCGGAAGATTACCTGCTCAAACGCAGCGGCTATACGCTTGAACAGCTTTTGACCGAGGACGTTACGTTGGATGGGTTGGAAGGCGTTCCCGCACCGCATGTCATTGCTCAGTCGGAGGAGGCCGTGGCCGAACCGGCAACCGTACGCGTACAGGCGGGTAACCGGCAGGAACGCCGCCGTCAAAAAGCGCTCAGCAAAAATTCGGGCAAAAAGAAATACGGCAACACGCTGCATTAGGTTTGCCGTAAGACGTGGGCCCCGGATCGCGGTCCGGGGTGACAACTGGTGTCGGCCTTTAACTTTCGGTTGCCGTGACGTTGGTTCGCAGCGTGCCGATTTGTGGTGAGACGATATCGACCACATCACCGATCTTGAGGAACCGATCCTGCAAGGGCTTGCCATCATCGCCGGTTTGCGAGGAGTCAGCTGCGGTGCCGGCGCCAGTGCCGCCGCTGATCATGTCGCCGGGATAAAGCGTGAAATCACGCGATAGATATTCAAGATACTCACCATAGGAAAACGCCATTTCGCCAGAGCGGAATTTCTGCCGGACATCGCCATTGACCTGGGTCTCAAGATCGACATCCATGATGCCAACCTCGCCGACCACAATTCAGGGACCGATGGAGCAGCTATTGTCGAAGTTTTTTTGCATGGCAAATTTCATCGGTCCGCCTTCGGGGGACATGCGGATACTCCAGTCGCCGAGCAGCGTTACACCCCAAACGAAGCTGTCGATATCACCTTCCTTGAGATTCTTGCCAGTCTTACAGAGGACCACCGCGACTTCGCCCTCATAGTCGAGATAGGAGGTACGAGCCGGGTAGGGCAGGTTGGCATTGTGGCCAGCCGACTCACGATCAACCTTCCAGAAGCCCCAGAAACCGCGACGTTTTACATAATCTGTCGGATCACCCTCGATAGGGTTGTCCTCGCCGCGTTCAATCCGGCGCTGCGCCATGGCAAGGGCGTGCTCCGCGAAGTTGCCTCCGGCACAGGCGACGCGAGCACCTTTCGCCCGAGGGGCATGTAATGTCGCATCAGCTGCGGAACTGATGATGTCGTCACCGGCTTGACCGAGATTATCGACCGCCTTCTGGACACTATCGAGAGTCGCCTGACCGCCTTCGATCAGGGTGCCGAGATCGGCTAACGCGGCGGCATTGGCATCGCCCTGTTTGCCAACTGCACCGGCGATATCGATGATCTGGTCATTATTGAGAACGCCCGTGCGCTTGTCCGCACCATAAACGACAATTTTCATGATCTTCCTCACGTGTCTGGATTTGATTTGCGTCCAACCTAGTGGGCGGTGGGCAACGCTGGCAAGGTCATGCGGGTAAAATAATAGCCCTGACAGTGCGATAAATTTCTGGCTATCGGGGGCGGGGTCTGTTTTTGTTATTGTGTGGATACCGATGAATTTCACAATGAGTTCGGAAAGGCGATTATTCGATGAGCAAAGCCAGACAACGCGAACGAGCGAAAGCCCGTGCTGGGAAGCCCGCCAAGAAGCGCGAAGCGAATACAGTAGTCCAGAATCAGAATAGCTGGCCGGGACAGGCGAAAGCCGCAGGCAAGGGCGGCAAAGCTATGGGCTCTCAGGGCGTTGATGGTGCGTTTTCGCGGACTCAGCGCGGGTCGGCGCGCTCCGGATAACTCTGTCTAAAACCCGTAAAGCTTGGTTGGGTTGGGGTCGAGAATCTTCTCGATAGAGCTGGCGGCGATCTTGGGGTCTTCGCTGAGCATGCGAAGGGCTTCGATTTGCGCTGAGGTATCGGTATGGCCGTAATCGGTGCCGATCAGGAAATTATCGTCGCCGACTTGATCGATCAGATAGGGAATATCGTCTGCCATCTCGAGCGTGACCCATATGTTATTGTCTTTTAGCGGGCTATCACCGAGCTTCTTGCCTTTGCGTGACAGGCGACTTTCAACATCTTGCAGCGCATAGGGCAGCCAGGACGCAGCGGCCTCAATAAAGGCCCAACGCAAATTGGGATATTTCGCGGGTAGTTCTTTTTCCAGCAGATAATGAAACTGCGAAATCATCGCCATTTTAAAGCGACCGAAATTGTGGCCTTCATGGAACACATTGTTCTGATAGCTGGCATTGGCAGAGTGAAACGCGATGGCAAGATCGACCTCTTCAGCGGCCTTGAACAGTGGATCGAAATAGCTGTCGCCCACATAGCGATCACATTCGTAAGGCCGGATAAACACCGCGCAGGCGCCATGCTCTTTGGCAAATTTCAACTCGTCGCGCACCAGGTGCATGGACCAAGTCGGCACACAGGCGGCCCAGCGCAACCGTCCGCCACCCATTTCCCAGATATCGGCGAGCCAACGATTATAGGCACGATACTGTGCAGCTTGTTGCTGCGGATCGCGAGCAACAGGGACCAGAAAGATTGTTGGATAGAGCACCTGAAGATCGATATTGAGCTCATCCATATGATGAAGACGGGCATCGACACTGCCCATCTCGCGCGACGTTTCATCCATGCTCAAAGTATCTGCGTTATCCTTGGGTTGAACATTGTCGCCGCTCAGCCAATAGGTGTTGTCGATGGACGGCTCTTCTCCGGTTTTGTGCAACACGACCGGCGCGAAATGCTTCTCATCATCAGCGAGATAGCTCCAGGTCTTGTTGGATTCGATGACATGCGCGTCTGAATCAATTACTGGCATATTGTCCTCCCAGCAGGTTCGATTAATCTTTGAGGGTATTTAACATGCGGTCGATCCATGCGCCATCGTCGGTGAGGGATTCCAGCTCAGCCCGCGCGACCGCTAGGGTCTGGGTATTACAGGTCATGACGTCGGGGTTCTCGCCATCGGCGGGCTGGCATGCCATCTCCATGCGAATGCCATTGGGGTCGAAAAAATAGAGTCCGATCAATCCCGGCAGCTGTGGGGTTGGGCCATTATACTCGATCCCATTATCTTTGAGCCGCTGCTCGATCTCGTAAAATCGTTTTTCGGTGACCACGAAGGCAACATGCTGCATGCCTCCAATGGCATTGCGGTTTGCTGTGGGCTCAGCGCCTTTGGGAATTTCAAAGAACGCCAGCAGGCTGTCATTCCCCATATCGAAGAAATAATGCCGGATCTCTTCATAAGGCGGATTGCCCCGGTTGTTCGGACCGGTGCCAAGCCCAGCAGGAACCTTCATGGCGTGGACTAATGGCATGCCAATAATATCGACAAAGAACTCGGTGGTTGCCTTCATATCCTCGGTGGTGAGCGCAAGGTGATGAACGCCACGGGTTATCGGGGTGTTATCGATTGTACTCATGGTCTGGCTCGTTTTGATTAGGTAGTGAAACGCGGGAAAAGTGTCTCAGCGGTCCTACGATTTATCGCCCCAACTGTCGCGTCGTCAAATCCCGTATAGGCATCAAATCCGGCGGTTTCGGCCTCGGCGACGTCTTCCGAAATATATGGATAATCAGATCCAAACATAATACGCGATGGGTCAGCGACGCTCGCCAGGCAATCGAGAACCGATGCATCACCGGACAAAGCCGTGTCGAAATAAAACTGCTTCATATAGTGCAGCGCACCCTTCGGATATTTGTCCTGAAACGGTGTTTGCGTATCGAAGATGGCAATGCGATGCGCCAGGAACGGCAAGGTGCCACCGGAATGCGACAGAATAAATGGGATATCCGGCAGGCGCTCCATTATGCCATTGAAGATGAGATTGGTTGCAACTCGGGTGGTTTCAAACGGGTAATCGATAATCATCCGGGGGATGCTCCAGCCCTCTGCTTCTGTGCCCGGCGGATAGCAAGGATGAATAAAGGTCACCGCCTTGCGCCGATTAAGCTCTTCATAGATCGGTTCAAAATCTGGATGGCCGATATATTTCTCGTCGACACTCGTCAGCAGGGTGATGCCATCGAGTTTAAGATCATCCAGCACCCGTTCCATTTCCCGCAGTGATGCGTCGATATCGGGTAGTGGTAAAAACGCGAACCCACCAAATCGACCGGGATGGTCCGCGGCAAGTTGCGCCAGATAGTCATTGCATTGCCGCGCCAGGTCACGGGTAACGGCAAGGTCACCAAAGTAAATTCCCGGCGAGGTAAACGACATGATGCTGGTAGCGGTGTTTGTCGTATCCATCAATGCAAGCGACTTTTCTGGTGTCCAATCCGGAAAGCCACGATAGGCCGTGCCGGAGATTCCGACCGCACGCTGCGCGTCCTTATAGAATTCCGGCAGCACATGGTGATGAACATCGATGCGGGATACGGGCATTTGTACGGACTCTCACTGACAATTTGCGCGGCAGCATTCCATGACTCTTCAGATTGGTAAAGCGGTGGGGTCGATAGCGACCCGGTAAAGGGTTAGACTGGGACGGACGTCATTTGATCTCCTCATTCATAAGGTTCCGCAAACTTGCCTCCCATCTATCTCGGCGCTTTTTGGATGCTGCTGACAACGCTGTCGTTTGTCGCGCTAAGCATCAGCGTGCGCGCCTTGTCGGCGGATATGGAATCCGTGCAGATCGTCTTTATTCGTTGCCTGTTTGGCGTGTTGCTGTTCGTGCCGTGGATTGTCCGTGAGGGTATTGGCGCGCTCAAGACTAGCAAGTTTGGGCAGCACTCGATGCGGGCAGGGATGATGGGCGTTGGGATGTTTCTGTGGTTTGCCGCCATTGGTGCGCTGCCACTGGGAGACGCTATCGCGCTGCATTTTACCTTGCCGCTTTTTATGATCATCTTTGCTGCGATCTTTCTCCGTGAGCATGTTGATGCCATCCGTTGGACGGCTACCGCGATTGGGTTTGTCGGAGTGCTCATTGTTCTGCGCCCGGGTTTTCAGGAAATTGGCTGGGCGCATTATTTTGTCCTGCTGTCTGGCGCGCTCTATGGCGGCAATCACGTCATCACCAAGTTTATGTCCGGCACAGAGTCACCCAACGCGACGGCGTTTTATATGAACCTTCTTGTTCTGCCCGGCGCCGCAATTGCTTTGCCGTTCTATTGGTCGATGCCCGGTTGGGAACATGCGGGATGGATTGTGGTGCTGGGTATTACCGGCACGACCGCGCATACCTGTTTGCTCAAAGCGATGCGCTATGCCGATGCCAGCGCGTTGGCCCCAATCGATTTCCTACGTTTGGTGTTCTCGTCGATCGGGGCGTACTTCCTGTTCAACGATATCTCCGATGTCTGGACCTATGTTGGTGCCAGCGTGATCTTCCTCGCGGCCTGGTACAACACCTGGCATGCAAGACGGGTTGAAAAGCGGGAAAGCGCTTAATGACCCTGTCACCACCGGTTCGCGGCATGCTGTGGATGCTGGCCCAGACAACCTCTATGTGCGCTATGATGACGGCCGTCCGTTATCTTAGCTTCGACGGTTTCTCCGGCCCGCAGCTGGTTTTTTTTCGGGGTATCATGGGGTTGCTGGTGTTACTCCCGTGGTTGCTCCATACCGTCCGGTACGAGCCTAAAATTCTGGCGCCCGAGCAGTGGAAGCTGGTGATGTGGCGCAGTCTAATCTCAGTTGCTGGCATTTTGTGTTGGTTTCTGGCCCTCACTGGTATGTCGGTGTCAGACGTGACAGCCGTACAATTCACCCACCCGCTTTTTGTCGTTGTCGGGGCGGCACTGATCTTGCGTGAGAATGTCGGGGTCTGGCGATGGAGTGCGGTCGTCATTGGCTTTATCGGCGCCCTGGTGATCATCCGGCCCGGCTACGTGCCGTTCAATCCGTTGATCATCGGTATTTTGGTGTCAGCGATGTCGAATGCCTCGGTACAGCTCATCACCAAACATGTCGCGTTGAATATTAGTGGTGCCGTGTTGATCTTTTATTTGAACCTGGCGCTGGTGCCGGTGGCGCTGATCCTGGCAATCCCGGATTGGATATGGCCAAGCTGGAATCAGGCAGGCTGGATTCTCGCCGTCGGGGCATTTGGAACGCTGGGTCATATCTTCCTTGCCCGCGGCATGAAAGTTGCGGATGCCAGTCTGTTGGGTCCGGTTGATTTCATGCGCCTACCGATTGCTTCGGCATTTGGCTGGATTTTGTTTGGTGAATATTCCGACGCTGAAACCTGGGTTGGCGCCGCGATTATCTTTATGGCCGTGCTGGTTATCACGCGGCGTGAGGCGATGCGAAAAGCATCCTAGCCAATGTGCGTCAACTTGACGTTTTAGGATCGGTGCGCGATGGTGCTGGCCATAAAACACCCTCATTTCTGGAGACGTTTTCGATGACCGAGTATCTTTACATTTCCGCGGACAATCATCTCGACACCCATTGGTGTCCAAAGGATTTGTGGCAGGACCGTTTGCCCGCCAAATTCAAGGAGATTGGTCCGAAAGTCATTGAAGGCGAGAATGGCTCGCAATGGACCTGGGAAGGCAAGCTGTGGGACAAATCGGCCGATGGGTCTAACAGCGCGCAGTTCCTGAAACCGTTCCGTGATCATGGTGTTGATTTGCCGGATGGGGCGCTGCCGCCGGCGGACCCGACAATCCTGCTTGACCACATGGATCAATCGAAAGTCTGGTCGAGTGTCATTTTCGCCAGTGTCCGCAAATGGAATGTCAGCGACCCGGAATTACTGTTCGCGGTTTATCGCGCGTTCAACGACTACGCGATGGAGGTCAACAAGATTAACCCTGACCGGATTTTTCTGCTGCCGGCACTGCCGACGAAGTATCCGGAGGAGTGCCTCAAGGAACTTGATCGCATGATCAAGGCAGGTGCCAAGGCGGTTGAATTCCCGCCCTTCGATGTGGCCAAGCCGGTCTATGATGAGGTTTGGGAACCGCTGTGGGCGATGGCTGCAGAAGCCAGCGTGCCGCTATGCATTCATATTGGTGGTGCCGCGGATGCGCCATTGCCGCCGTACCATCGCGGTGCACAGATCGCGTTTCTCGCGACGGCACCGTTCAACCTGTGCAACACGTTCGCGCAGCTGGTGTTCTGCGGCGCGTTTGAACGTCATCCCAATTTGAAAGTTCTGTTCTCGGAATGTCGGGTTGGCTGGGTGCCATTCGCCATTGAATGGTGTGATCGTCAGGTTGAAGAGCGGGCACCCGATCCGTCGGCGCCGTTGTCCTTGCTGCCAAGCGAATACGCCAAGCGCAATTGTGGTTTCACCTTTGAAGAAGATTATGTCGGCACCGAGATGATGAAGCTCGATTGGTGCAATCTTGGCGATGTCGCGATCTGGGGCTCAGACTACCCGCATCCGCAGGGTACCTGGCCGGATGTGTCGATTCCGATTGATAAAATGTTTGAGGGGGTTCCTGCCGATATCAAGCAGCGCGTGCTGTGGGATCATGCGGCGGAGATGTTTAACATCAAAGGACCTTCTTAATACTTTAAGCTCGTTCCAGCCCTCTCCCCCTCCCGACCACCGACAGGATACTCGCATTGGGTGGTCGGGAGGGGGAGAGGATCGGTACCGCAGAGCGGAGAACAAAATGACCAAAGCAACAGGTAAGCTACGGCATATCGCGCTGTCGGTTCCTGATCCGGAAAAGACAGCTGAGTTTTATATGTCGACATTTGGCATGGAGAAGGTCACCTCGGTGAAGGCGCCTATGGCAGATGGCGTCTATCTAACCGATGGCACGATCAATGTTGCCTTGCTGCGCTATAAGGACGACCGCCCGATGGGCGAGGGTAAAACCAAGGACTGGTTCGGTGTCCATCATTTTGGCTTTTGGGTGGATGACGTGGAAGCCAGCCAGGAAAAGATTAAAGAAAACGGCGGCGAATGGTTTATGGGCGAGATGGAGGGCGACAACGTCTTCTATGAAATGAAATATACCGACCCCAACGGAACCATCTTTGATATTACCCATACCGGCTGGGGCGGTGCCCGCAAAGATGGCCCGCCGCCGAAAGAAGACTAAATTAATTAGGCGCCAGCGAATTTGCGATTTCTCGCGCCGCTATTCCAGCTCCTCTATTCGTCATCCCGCACTTGATGCGGGATCCATGGATATTCCTTGGCGCAGTCGTCGATATGGACCCCGGATCGTGGTCCGGGGTGACAAAAAAAGTAAAATTCAGACGTCAGGTAGTTCGACGCTGTTTTGGCGGCAGCAGGCGATCAACGTATTTTCCAGCAGACAGGCGATGGTCATCGGACCAACGCCGCCCGGTACCGGAGTGATGGAACCCGCGACCTGAACCGCGTCGTCGAAATCAACATCCCCGACCAACCGCGTTTTGCCACCTTCGGCTTCAATACGATTGATCCCGACATCGATCACTGCTGCCCCTGGCTTGACCCAGTCACCTTTGATCATCTGCGGGCGGCCAACTGCTGCAATTAGAATATCAGCGGTACGGCACAATCCGGGCAAATCTTTAGTCCGCGAATGGGCGATAGTGACCGTACAGTTGGCGGCCAGTAACAATTGGGCAATCGGTTTGCCGACAATATTGGAGCGGCCGACGACAACGGCATTCATCCCGGTTAAATCACCGAGTGTATCTTCAAGCAACATCATGCAGCCGCGTGGTGTGCAAGGCACCAGCCCTTCTTCACCGCTGGAGAGTGCGCCGACATTGAGCGGATGAAACCCGTCGACATCCTTTGCAATATCAATCATTTCAATGACGGGCTTTTCGGCAATGTGAGCCGGCAACGGAAGCTGCACGAGAATGCCATGGACCGCGGGATCATCATTTAGTTCGGCAACGACCGCCATCAGATCAGCCTCAGAGACATCTGCGGGCAAACGGCGTCCGACAGAGGCCATGCCGGCTTCGACGGTCTGTTTTTCCTTGTTGCGGACATAGACCTGGCTCGCCGGGTCTTCGCCAACCAGCACGGCCGCCAGACCCGGAACCAACCCATGCTGTGCTTTTAGCACGGCAGCGCGACGACCGAGGGTCTCTCGCAGCTGGGCAGCAAATGCTTTGCCGTCGATCAAGCGTGCGTCCGTCATTAAAGTGGTCCAGAGCTTGTGTTAGCTGGTCAGCAAAGCGCGGTGAACATTACCGAGCACCATCTGCAGGAAGATCAGCGCCAGGATGAGCACGATGGGTGAAATATCGATTCCACCTAAATTAGGCATAATTTTTCGGATGGGCCGCAAAGCGGGTTCGGTGATCCGGTACAAAAAATCGATGATCGTATAAACAAACTGGTTGGTCGTATTGATAATGTTAAAGGCGACGAGCCAGCTCAGGATTGCCCCGATAATGATCACCCAGATATAGAGATCAACAGCAATGATCGCGACGCGAATAAGGGGGTCGATAATGATCATAATTTTGGAACTCCGCGGGACATTTTATGGATGCGCAGACTAGGCCCGCGACAGTTGCGCAAATCCTAACGACCCGGCTGACTCAGTTCAAGAATAGGCTGATATCCGGTTCCCAACAGCGCATTCGAATTTCTTGACATTAAGAGCATCAAAAAGCACATTCCAGCCGTTCCGGTGGGGGTATAGCTCAGTTGGGAGAGCGTCTGGTTCGCAATCAGAAGGTCAGCGGTTCGATTCCGCTTACCTCCACCAAACAAACCTCAGAAAACCCTTGTCCATTTTGAGAAACTGTCGCCAAAGGTGGCGTATGTTCGAGAAGTCCTCTGGAACGATAGTGTCCCGGATTTGTGCGGTCTTATTTAGCGAATCGACGAAATATTCTATGATCTGTAGGTGCTGCCCAACCATTGGTGGTCGCTCTATTCGGAGAGACGCATGTCGTGGCCTGGCCGGTGCAGCTTCCCGGGAGTTGATTAGGCTGAACTGCGGCTTAAAGCCGGCGGCTGGCGGAATATTAAAGGGATATCAAAATGACCACCGATCTTACTCTGTCAACCGACAAGGTCATCGCCAAAGCGGATGGTTTCCTAGGGCACGTGATTTTTAACAATCCGGAGTGCCACAATGCCGTTTCCCTGGAAATGTGGGATGCAGTCGAGGTCGCCCTTTCGACCTTTGCCGAGGACGATCAAATCCGGGTCGTAATTTTGTCGGGTGCAGGTGGCAAATCCTTTGTATCAGGAGCCGATATCTCCAAATTCGAGAAGGAGCGGGGTTCGAAGGAAGCAACGGAGCATTATAATGCCAGACTCAGTGTGGTCTACGAAACCATCGAAAATTATCTCAAGCCCACGATCGCCAAGATCGACGGCCATTGTATCGGAGGCGGATTGAACCTTGCCGCTTGCGCCGATATCCGCATCGCCTCGGCCAAATCACGTTTTGCCATGCCGGCCGCGAAACTTGCTCTGGGATATCCGTTCGATGCCATTCGACGTCTTGTAAACGCAGTCGGCGCTGCGACGGCAAAACAGATGATGTTTACGGCAAAACCCATTGATGCTGAGACAGCCCTTCGCCTCGGCTTGCTGCAAGAAGTTGTTGACGAAGAGGCGCTTTCTGAACGGGTCGATGAACTTGCGGCAACAATTGCGGGAAACGCGCCGCTGACAATCGGCTCTATGAAATTTATCACGACGCAAGTGATGCACCGTGATCAATCCGCTCGGGATTTCGCACGCTGTGATGAGATGGTGGGTGCCTGCTTTGCCTCCGAAGATTATGTCGAAGGCCGCAAAGCCTTTATGGAGAAACGCAAACCCGACTTCAAAGGCAAGTAAACGAGCGCACCACATGTTGAAAGATCAACAAAGTCTACTGGGAGTTTCGACTCGATGAGCGCTGTTTCGTTATTTGATTGGACTATTTATCGCCAGCTGTTCAGTGCCGAGGCGATGGAAAATATTTTTGGCGAGGTGGCGACGCTTCAGCGCATGGTCGAGTTCGAGCGCGCGGTCGCCAAGGTGCAAGGCGATTTGGAAATCATCCCCGATAAAGCAGCACGCCAGATCGTTGATCGAATTTCGGCGGACAAACTCGATCTCCAACGTCTGCGCGAAGACACGTTAGAGGTTGGAAGGCCGGTGGTTGGCCTTGTGAAGCAGCTCGCAGAACAGGTAGATGACGATTGCGCCCAATGGCTCCATTACGGCTTAACAACTTACGATGTAATGGACACAGCCAAGGTGCTGCAGCTTCGCGACGGCCTGGATGAAATCCTCACCGGTACGCGGCGATACCGCGAAGGCTTGAAAGATTTGGCTGCCGAACATCGCGACACAACGATGATTGCCAGAACCAATAACCTACACGCTCAACCAACCACCTTCGGCGCCAAGCTCGCTACCTGGTTAGAGGAAATGCTGCGTCATGAAGCGCGATTCGAAGCTGCCCGTGAGCGCGTGCTTGTGGTCCAGTTGGGCGGTGCTGTGGGGACCCTGGCTTCCCTACACCCCGAAGGCCTCGACTTCCGTGCTGCCCTGGCGCAGGAACTGGGCCTTGGGACAATACAGAGCAACTGGCATAACGCGCGCGATTCGATGGCGGAGGTGATGCTTTGTCTCAGCAATCTATGCGCGTCGCTGGCTCGAAATGCGCAAAACCTGAACCACTTGGCGGGCAGCGATATTGCAGAAGTTTCGAAAGCCGGGGCGGAGGGACGGGGCCGCAGTTCAAGCATGGCCCATAAGCGCAATCCAAGGGCTGCCGAGTTTGCCGAAGCGACAGCCCGTCTTGGGCGCCAACGCGCTGCGGGTATATTGGAAGTCATGGGGCAGGATCACGACCGATGCGGCGGCACCTGGATTGCGGAATGGATGTTGGTGCCTGAAACCTTCTTGTTGACCTCCGGTGCTCTCGCTTGGGCAGTAGAACTTCTGCAGCGCCTAGAGGTTCATTCCAACAAGATGATGGACAACATCAACGCCAGCAAGGGGTTGGTCTTGACCGAGCGCTATACCCTGGCTTTGGCGACCAAGATCAGCAAGGGCGAAGCGCGCCGCCTTATTGATGAGGCCTGTGTCCGTGTTATCGAAACGAATACGCCGCTACCCGAGGTGTTGAAAGGGATGGCTGATGTACGCGCAGTGTTGGGTGAGGACGAGATTATGGTCCTGGCCGACCCGCGAACCTATGTCGGCGCGGCGGGCGACATCGTCGATGACGTTTTGGCGACCACCAACAAGATGGAATGAACTTTATCGGACGCGTGTAAGCGCAAGGTGTTCTGTTGTTCAGGAAACGCGTTGAGACAGGACTTTCCTATTTAGCTATTTCACGTTCCGCGTTTTGAGGTTATATGTCTGGGGTTTGCGCTAAAATTTATCAAAAACAATTTTTGAGGATGAATTTAATGAGGAAAGTAACCACACTCGCGGCAGGTATTGCCGCGGCGGCAGTCGCGATGACCAGCACTGCTGCAAATGCTGAATACCCATCAAAGCCCGTTAAAATCATGGTCGGCTTTTCTGCCGGTGGTGGTACAGACACGACGGCTCGGGGCTTTGCATCTTATATGCATGAAGCGCCCAGCATGGGCGGCAAACCGGCATATATCGTCAACCAGCCCGGTGCATCCGGCCAGAAGGCCGCGAAAATGGTATTAGGTGAAAAAGCCGATGGTCATACGCTTTATATGATCAACATCGGAACATTCATTGCCGGTGAGTTGGCCAAGGGTAAAAAGCGCCCCTACCATATTCCGGACGCCTTCGTGAACCTGGGCTGTGCGTCTCAGCTCGTCACCTCGCTTCAGGTGCACGCCTCCAATCCCGCGAAAACGATGAAAGATTTCATCGCGAATGCCAAAAAATCCGGCAAAACAATTACATGGGGAACGTCTGGTGCGGCGACCATGCATGCGACCATCGGCCATATCTTCTTTGATGGGCACGGTATTGCGCATAAAAAGGTACCGTTCAAAGGTGGTTCCAAGGCACGTGCTGCGCTGGTGTCGAAATCTGTTGAAGTTGTCTTGGGCGGCGTGAATACGTTGGTCGGTTTTGAAGACGACATCCGGGCGTTGGCATCCGCTGGCGCCAAACGCGACGCCATGGCCCGTAAACTGCCAACCTTCGGAGAGCAAGGTACATCCGGCATTGAATTCACCGGTCTTATGTGCCTGTTCGGGAAGAAAGGCGTTTCCGCTGAAGTGAAAACTAAGGTGGGCGCTGCGATCAAGCATATCGCGGGTCTCAAAGGCTATAAAAAGTACATGAAAAAGAACAGCCTGGCTTCGTTCTATACAGATTCTGCTGCGGCAACAGCTGCACAGGGTGCGATGTATAAAGCGATGGGCCCGGTCATCAAGAAAATCCTGGCAGCCCGATAAGGATTGCTTAAGGAAGGGGGCAAGCCGAAATCGTGCTTGCCCCTTTTTTTGTTTCGAATTCATTTAAATAAATAGATGTTTCCGATTGTGGACCAACATCAATACAAAATAAAAGTCGAGTATTGGGTCAGTCTGGTCGTTTTCCTGATTGGCGTTTTCTTCTTCTTCCTGGCGATGACGATTGAAACGTCGAAAGAGGCCATTGGTCCGAGAACCATGCCGTTGATGTTGGCCGTTTCCCTCATCATTTCTGGTGTTTGGCTCGCCCTGAGAGCCTTTCTTGATCGTGCTGGTGATTTGCGGGATGGCTACGGCTTCCTCGATAGCAACATTAAGCGAATAGTGGAAGTTATCGGGTGCGGTGTCCTTTTAATATTTATGTTCTGGGGGTTTGGCTATTTCGTCGCATTGATCACTGCCTTCGTCGTGACTCTTTACGCCTTTGGCAATCGGAACTGGGTCGGAATGATTGCTTGCGCGATCATTATGGCCATTATTTTCCAATGGGTGTTTATGGGCGTGATGCTGCTAAGTGACCCAAAGGGTTTTTTCGTTGATCTACGCCCTTATACGGATTGGATGAAGGGTTAGTGGACGACGATGTTTGAAGATATTTTTGGCGGCTTTGTAACCCTTTTCAATGATCCATACGCAATCTGGTTTGTTGTTCTGGCAGCATTTGTGGGTATCATATTTGGCGCCCTGCCGGGATTAACGGCCGCCGCCGCCATCGCGATGATGCTGCCAATTCTGATTGCCTATAACGAACAGATCGGGGGGCTCGCCGGTTTAGCCTTTCTCTACGTGCTCGGAAAATCCGGCCGATATGGCGGGTCAATTGCCGCGATCCTGTTTAATACGCCCGGCACCGCTGCTTCAGCGGCAACCATGCAGGACGGCTATCCGATGACTCAGTCGGGACGTGCCGGCAAGGCGCTCAAGACCGCAACCATTGCGTCCGCTTACGGTGATTATTTCGGCGAAATAGTTTTGATTTTCGGGGCGGTTGCTATCGCGACCTTTACGCGGAAATTTGGTCCGCCCGAGAACTTTACGATCTACCTCATGGCGTTTGTCGTCATCGGATCTGTCGTTGCCGACAGCATTATTAAGGGAATTGTGTCGACCCTATTTGGCGCGGCAATAGCCCTGATTGGCGAGGATGTCATTACCGGCCAGTTTAAAATGACGATGGGAATCGATGAGCTTGAATCGGGCATGGCGCTGGTCCCGCTTTTGATCGGCGTGTTTGTGATTTCTGAAGTCATTGTTCAGGCTGAGAAAATTGCAAAGGTAAAAATGATCGAGGCCGGAAGTGATGGTGTCGACGATCCGACGGCGCATTATTTTACCTGGGAAGAGTTTAAACGCTGCATACCGCTTATGTTCCGGTCCTCTATATATGGATCATTGATCGGAATGATGCCTGGGCTCGGCTCTTCTGTCGCCTGTTTCGTTGCCTATGGTGAAGAAAAACGGAGAGCCAAAAATAAAGAGAAATGGGGCACGGGTATTGTCGAAGGCATCGCGGCGCCGGAATCTGCTAACAACGCTGTATCCGGGCCATCAATGATTCCGCTTTTGACCCTGGGTATTCCTGGCTCGACAATTGCTGCGGTGTTGATCGGTATGTTCCTGGTGAACGGTTTGCAGCCGGGCCCCTCGATTTTTGCAACGGAGCCGCCGCTGTTTATGGGTGGCAAGCTGATCAGTCCGCGCGAGTTTATTTTTGGTGTTTTTGCTGCCGGGCTCATTGGTATAGCGTGCTACGCCTTGATTGGTTATTTCGCGGCCTCCTACATTGGACGCGTCATCGCCATCCTGCCGACACGCTATCTATACCCCACCATTTTGTTAATTGCTTTGGCTGCTAGCTATTCCTCACGAGCCTCCATCTGGGATGTCGGGTTTGCGCTGCTCTTTGGTGTTATCGGCTATGTAATGCGGCGCACGAATTTTTCTGCCGCGGCATTCATCATCGCCTTTGTCCTGACTTCCAGTATGGAAGAGGCGTTTCGTCAGTCGATGATCATTTCGGATAACGGATTCCTTGTGTTCATGAGTTTCTCATATCAAGGCAAGTTCTCCTTTGCGCCTATCTTTTTGATTATTGGTGCGGCCGTCGTGATCTTTCGGGCCTGGACGTCCTATCGGGCGCGCCAGACAGCTGCGGCGGACTAGATTGTGACGGAACCGGCCAGCTCCCGGCGCGATTCCACGTAAGTGGGGAATATTCAACGGAGCGAAAGCGGACAGCAAGTTTTGTTGAAATTTCGATCAGTCAAATGAAATTTAGCTTTATCGATCGACGCTATGGAACACACCGTGGTTTGATACGCGCGGGACTCGCAAATCTGATTTGGTTTTTTGGCCCCTATCGCAAATACGGCGTCGTCGATTGGACACAAGTTCGACGTCTCGTATTTATATGTCATGGCAATATCTGTCGGAGTCCGTTCGCGCATCGATTGTACGAAAAGATGGAAGACCGAATTCCTGTTGTGTCTTTCGGGTTATCGACGAGCACTGGGGCTCCAGCGGATGAGATGGCTACCTTGGTGGCACGGAAATTCGACGTAGAGCTTCGTGAACATAAAGCAACGGATGTTGACGAGTTTTCGATCCTTGATGGTGACCTCTTGCTGGTTATGGAAGACCGTCATATACGGGCCCTCCACACTCTTGTCGCAAACAAGGACGTACAAATGGCTCTACTCGGACTCTGGAGTCGTCCGCGTTTTGCGCTCCTTTATGACCCCTACAAGTTGACCGCTGATTATTACGCTACCTGTTTCGGGCGGATCGCCAATGCTATCATCCGCCTTCGAGAGGAAGCCCTGGAAAATTTGTCCGTTAACGACGCAACAAACCGTTAATCACTTTTTTGCCAACCGACATCATGTCGCGAAAGAAGGGTCGAGGGTCGTCCCGGGTAAAGACGTAGAATTGAGTACTAGGTCTTAGGAGATAAGAAAGATAGCTGGCGAGTTCAGCAAAAGGTCGTACCCTAAAATGTGGATCTGAAATCAGTTTCGGCCGAAATAAAATACGCATCAGGCGTTTTGTTTCGGGTATCCAGAACATACAAAACCGATTTGGATAATTTTGTTGAAAATTTGGAATTTTCTGGTTCTCGCCGATAGCGGAGACCAAGCTTGATGCAAAGGGAACATTTACTGCAACAGCCAGCGGTAAACTACCCCAGAAACGACCGTTAATTTCGAGGAATTTCCATGTCTTTCTGTCGGGATCAAATCTGTATTCAACCATCGCCACGCCAGTCCATCGAAGGTGGTTGATTAATTTCCGGGATTGCCTTCTGGCTTCTACCTCTTCTTCCAACGGCATCGAACGACATAACGCTGAGACGCCGCCCTCGGGTGGCCATTCGTGAATACGTTCGTGTTGAAATTCGAATAGAATCTCACCATCGCGCGCCAGGAACATGTGCCCAATCCCATGGCCGTGGCAATATTCCTGGATCATTGGAAGTTGTCCAATTGGCTCAAACCGCGCGATATATTCATCCAACTCGGCCCGATTCAAAACGATCCGGGCTTTCTCCAATTCTAGCCCCGCCGCGGCGAGTGCTGGAGCGACCTCGTTTGGGTCGGCCCACTTCAATACTGCGGGGAAGGGCAGATTGGTCATGCCCGCAAGGTCGGTGACAGATCGTGGAGAATATGTCACCGGATAGCTAAGCCCGACTTCCCCTGCGATCGATTGACAGGTTGGTTTATCTAAAACTTTTGCCAAAGCATCCGCCGTTGGCGTAAGGGGTGTCAGAAATTGCTGCAACGAATCCCGATGCCGATTGATGAGCGTAAGATCGGATTCGCTGATCGCAAGTAGATATGAAGCATGAAATTGATCTGCGAGTTGACCGATTTGGGTAATTAAAGCGTCTTCACCGACATCGCGTACGAAATGGGCGGTGCAATAACGAGAGGTCCCGGCCAGAGCGTTAGAATCTCTGCCAATCCCAATGACGGCATGGCCGTGCCGGCCGAGATCACGCATCACAGCCAAGCCAATAGGCGTATCCGTTCCGAGCAATATTACGGTCTGCCCGACCGCGTCCGCACTCAGTTGTGATGGCGACTCAAAAGAATTATGCAAGTCGGTCATAGACGACGTTTTGTGCAGCCCGCAGAATTGCCAGAGCAGGGTTGCCTACAAGCTGTGGTACTTGTTGGCCTGGATTGAGTGACTGACCAGCCTCTTCCAAAGTGACGGTTTCGAAGCGGTCCGTATTGTTTGCCAAGAACTTGCAGAGCATGTTGAAACGTCGCTGTACAAGTCGATTGGGTCGCATATTAGAAAATCTATAATCATCGAATCTAAGAAATTCGAAAGGATGCGTTACGATGATAGCGACCTCCCCGGCACTAGAGTTGAGTTGCTCTAAAATAGAGCGGGTTTCAGAAAACCCGCATGCGGTGACTTGCAAGGGTCTGAGACGCCCTCGGCCAACTGGACCTCGGTCAATAAAGCAGGTGACAGGAAACTCTGACACGCCTCCTAATTCGTGAACACCTCCCGGCAATCGCAATGCGGGATCGTCGGTCGCGGGCAAGGCGGCGCAAATATTGGAGGTATATTTCAGGCCGGCATCCCGGATCGTGGAAAAAAGGCTGGCGTCGTTTGAAAAATTTCCGGTCCGCATGCATGTGGGTTGTCGTCCGGTCCAGGCCTCAATTTGATCGGTTCCTCTGCTCACCAGTTCGGATAGCTGATCACGATCAATAAGGTGGCACTGGTCGTCCATCGACGGATCTACGGTAAAATTTTCGCTCTCAAATTTTAGCCAAACGGGATGTAAATGAAGTTGGACATCTTGTTCAGCCTCTGCAAGCTGATTCACATACGTACCCATCGGGGTCGATGAAAAGTAGCTCGTATGCGCGGTTTCGACAAAGAAGGTCGCGGTGAGTCCATGATCAGATAGAGTTCGGATCATGAAACCGAGTGCTTCACTTCGGCCATTGACGTCACCCCAGACCGGCTCGTGAATAAGCGGTGGGATTGATTTTGGATTGGCAAATGCTCCGGCGACTGAGGGTTCTGTATCAACAGTTAGAACGACTTTCGTCTTCATAAACTACTACCCTTCCGACTATACAACTCGCGGCTGCCCTCGAGATCAATTTCAATACAACACTTTGTACCATGGATAACATTAGCAAAGCAGCGTGCACTTCCGATCCTCTTAAGAGGACGTCAAATTGACAGAGACTGAAGCGAGAATAATTGCTCCGAAAACTCTTTGAAATTTGATCATGTTCGGAAGAAAAATTGGTGACTTTGATACCTCTATTTCCGCGATTGAAGAAAGGGCCGCATTGGTAGAATAGTTCAACGAACAGCCCCATTGTGATGAACCCCGCACTTCCGGGACATTTGTTCGGCTTCGGTGCTGCTATTCCGTACCCCGTTGGATATAGAGAGGCGTGCTCTATCGACGCCGGATTGCAAAAATAACGACGCCAAAAGCAAAGCAGCCCAGTAAAAGGGCGAGTTTGGTCGTCCAAATCCGCCAATCGATCTTCGAATCTCCATAAATGATCGGTATGGCGAGAACGGGCAAGTGTTTGGTGCCTGTCCATGATCCAAGGTGAAGGTTCAACATAACCCCAGCCGGTAGGCGCTGTAGTGCAGATTTAGTGGAGGCCGCTTTGGGGAGCCCAACCTCGTCCGCTATCGCTAAGCGTCGTGTCTCTATTGGCTGATTTGTGGATGCTAGCTTGAGTGCATATGCCATGGAGATTGGTTTGCTGGCGGAGGTTAGAATAGTGGCGTGTTGACCGTCCATGGCAATCCAATGGCCATTGCTTAGTCTTATTTCCACTATTGAATGCGCTGACCCAAGGCTCCACTGATTGTCATGCCAAAGTATCCATTCTCTAGCAGGTAATCCTGCTTTGGCGGCAAGCGAGATAAGTAGGATTGAGAAATCAGTACAGTAACCGTTCTTCACCTGAATTCGTGAAAACCAGGACTCTATTGAGAGATTTTCATAGGTCATGCGCGGCCCAAAATTTGGAACTAATTTTCGAACGTATTCGAGCGCTTCTTCGCGACCCAATTTTGTATCAAAATCGAATAGCGGTAGCTTGTTCGTAAAAGATTTCGTGGGTGGCGGCGTGAAAATTTTTTCTTCGAGCACCTCAGAAATTGCTTCATATGCCCACAAGGGCAACGGCACCATCCGAAAGTGATATCGCGCATCCCAAATATGTGCTGCACATATGACGCCCAATATAATCGAAGTGACTATGATAATCGGACGTCTTCGTTTGCTAATCATGTGATTAGATTTAATCCATATTGTGACGTAGCAATAGAGGCCCTACTTATACCGTTCTAAAGCCTTATACCGTTCCAAAGCTTGCTATTTAAGTTTTAGTCTGACGTCTGCAACAAGAATGTATCCTCGTTGTCTTTGACAGGCGGGGGTAGGAATATACTGTAGCGGCATGTTGCTTGCTCAATTGAGGAGAGGGATGCGTTGGTAGAAGAGCTCGACACTCCGGCTTATGTGATCAATGAAAAGGTCTTGCAAACAGATATGCGTTTGCTGCGCCAGATCGCCGACCAGGCGTCGTGCAAATTGCTCTATTCGCCCAAAGCGTCGTCACTCGCGCCGGTACTTTCTACGATAAATGAGTTTGTAGAGGGTTTCGCCTGCAGCTCTTTATTTGAATTGCGTTTGGTTGATGAGAGTTGTGGTGAGGCGTGCTCGCGGCATCTTGTGTCGCCGCTGATTGACCAAAACACCCTCAGTGAATTTGGTGATCGGTTGAACTATGTGACCTTTAATTCGGTTTCGCAGTGGCGGCGTTTGCGCAAGCGAGTGTCAGGCTCGACCAGCATTGGTCTGCGGATCAACCCCGAACTGTCCTTTATCCGCGACCCGCGATACGACCCCTGCCGGGAAAATTCTAAGTTGGGTATTCCGATAAGCCGACTCTCGGAATTGATGGCAGAGGATCGCGCATTTTTGCGTGGCGTTGACGGGCTGCATTTCCACAGCAATTGCGAAAGCACAGATTTTGCCAGCCTGTTGGCGACCGCCCGCCATATTCGAGATGTCATCCCTGAGGCGTTGAAATCGATCTCCTGGATCAATCTTGGTGGCGGCTATCTCTTCCAGTCGATTGAAGAAAGCGCGGAATTTTTTGAAACGGTCGCGCTCTTCCGCGACGCGTTTGGTCTGCAGGTTTTTATTGAACCTGGTGCAGCAGCGGTTCGGCGATGCGGCACCATCGTGACAACGGTTCACGATATTTTTGAAGGCGAGGATTGTCAGATCGCGGTATTGGATACGTCGGTAAATCACATGCCAGAAGTGTTGGAGTTTCAGTTTGAACCAGACGTGCTAGGGCACGTCGATGACGCGGTTCATTGCTATGTTCTGGCGGGCTGTACCTGTTTGGCCGGGGATACGTTTGGCCAGTACTCGTTCGACACCGCGCTGACAATTGGGTCGCAGGTGACCTTCACCAACATGGGCGCGTATTCTGCCTCGAAAGCCCACAGGTTTAATGGTGTGGCGTTGCCAACGCTCTACAGGCGGGGTGACACGGGCGCTCTTACAAAGATTTGGGCTGATAGGTTTGATGAGTTTGCCAGGAATGTTGGGAGTTCAGAAGTTGCACCTGCTTGAGAAACAGTTTTCAGTTCCGTTGGTCCCCGGGAATCACGGGCTTATCGAGCACCTCGAAAAGGCCCTGTCCTTTCAGCTGAGTGACAATGAAATTCCCGTTCGGTTGGTGATCGCGGGTGTCGATGACGGGAAATATCTCTGCGAAGTCGGTTGTCTCGTGGGCAATGACCTTCGCAGCCGCTCAATCGATCAATCGATTTTCTCGTACCGACAACGTCGAGGCACTGCGAGCGGGTCTTTTAATACTGTGTTTATTGTTCCTACCGGCGTTGGTGCCGAGGTTGGTGGACATGCCGGGGATGCAACACCGGCGGCACAGCTTTTGGCGTCCTGTTGTGACCAGTTGATCACCCATCCAAATGTCGTGAATGCCAGTGACATCAATGAATTGCCGTCTAATGTTCAGTATGTTGAAGGCAGCGTGCTCTGCAGATTATTGATGGGGACAGTTGGTCTGGAGTCGGTCAAGGCAAACCGCCTCGCGGTTGTCTTTGATATCCAGCCTGATGAGATGATCGAGAATCTGGTTCTCAATACCGTCGAAGCGGCGCGCACGACCTATGGACTCGATTGCTCTGGCTTGTTTCGTCTCAATCCCCCATTGGAACTAACGGCAACGACGTCGAAGTCGGGCCGGGCGATTGGTGAGGGCCGTCACCTTGACTCGCTATTCGCCTTGCTGGAAGAAAAGGCGGACGAAATTGATGCGCTGGCAATTTCTTCGCTGATCAACGTGCCACAGGGGATGCATGATCAGTATTTCCGCAGCGACGGTGCGATGATTAATCCCTGGGGCGGCATTGAAGCAATGCTTACCCATGCAGTCTCGCATTGTTTTGACATCCCGTCGGCGCATGCCCCGATGATGGAGTCGCGGGCTATTTTGAATGAAGACCCTGGCACAGTGGATCCGCGGATGGCGGCGGAAGCGATCTCCTCTTCCTTTTTGACCTGTGTCCTGAAGGGGCTCAAACAGTCGCCACGCATTGTCAGTGACGAACAGAATATGACGGCTAGCGGGGTTCTGACGGCCCAGGATGTCTCCTGCATGGTGATACCGGAAGGCTGTATTGGCTTGCCAACGCTCGCGGCGCTGGAACAGGGAATAACGGTTATCGCAGTACGCGAAGGAAGCGGTCTCATTGCGCAAGAGTTAGCGGCCTTGCCGTGGCGTGAAAAGCAATTCTACGTGGCGGAGAACTACTGGGAAGCGGCGGGTATCCTCAGTGCATTGCGAGCAGGGATTGCCCCGGCCTCGGTGCGCCGGCCAATGAGCAGGCTTGCCGTTGAAACCTGGCCAGCACGAACGTCTACGAGAGCCGAGAACGCCGTTTAATTGTAGGACGTGCAGCTCGTTAATCCCGAAATTCTTCGCGCAGATAATCCAGTCGCGAGAGCACTTCGCGATCCGTGAGTTGGAACAGTTTTGCATCATCGCTCTGCGCACGATGACTGATCCAGTGATGACGCGGCAGCACGAAGATATCATTCTTGCGCCACTGTAGTGTCTCATCGCCGATCTGCGACGAGCCTTCTCCCTCAACCGCAAGGCACACCATATTGGCGTTGGTTCGATAGCTGCGCGTGTCATTGCTGGTCGTGGGGGCGAGCATATAACAATCAACCCCAGGCATCGCCGGACCGCCGGTCACTGGGTTGGTGTAGCGGATGCGGCGTGATCCATCGGGGTCCGGGGTCATACTCTCAAAGGCGTCGATTACCTTGGCGAGCGGATAGCGAAAGATCGGCGAATAGGGTTTGTCGTGATCTGGTGTGATCGGCGTAATACCGGCGCTGGCATAGGCATCTTCACCACGCGGTGGCGGCATATCGTTTGACGGCCCCGGCTCAAATTCATTGGTGCAGAGATGCCGTTGCAGCTGTGCGTCCAGCGCATCGAGCCAGACGGCGCGCTTATTGCCCTCATGGGAATGTTCATGCCAGCACCAGCCGGGCGTCAGCACAAAGTCACCAGCAACCATCGGGCACGGAATACCATCGACGGTTGTCACTGCGGTGCCGTCACCTTCGATAATGAAGCGCAGCGCGTTCAGCCGATGACGATGCGGCCGGGCGGATTCACCCGGCATCAGCACTTGCAAATTGACCACCATATTGAGGGTGGCACCGCTGCGCGGTGAGTCTTTGTAGGCAGGATTCTCCAATACCAAAACGCGGCGTTCGGCATTATCCATATCGGTTTCAGCCACGGCTGTATCGAGCAAGGGGCCAAGCTCAGCCCAGGGCCACAGATAAGGTTTTTCATCGGGCTGGGTGGCATCGGCGTTGGGACGTTCCCAAAGCGCGCTGACGCTCGCCCCGTCCATCGCCGTGTGAAATTCATCAGGAGTTTTGTTGGCCATCAATCCGGCTCCTCACCGTTCCCAAGCTACCAGCTTGTTGGTTTGCCCTTGATCCTGTCAAGCGCAAGACCTGCACACCTTCCCTGGCTTGACCGGTTGCTCGTCGCGGCTCTAAGCTTAAAAAAATTAGGGAAAACCCCAAAGAAGGGTTTGTCCAGATACAGGAAGGCCGTCTATGGCAACAAAAAGCGCGTTTCGCAAAGCATTGGAAGCGGCGGTTGATGATAAGCATTGCGCCGATCATCCAATGACAGAGGCATGGGCCGAGGGCAAACTCGGCAAGGATTGCCTGAAAGGCTGGGCGGTTGAGCAATATCATTGGGTCAGCAATATGCGGGTCAAGGACTTCTATATTTGCGCCCATGCCCCCAACGATGTGATCGACGCCCAGATGGGGACTCGTGACGAAGAAATCGATCCCGAACATTCACATCTCGACATTATGCTGCGTTTCGCGACAGCCAATGGCGGTGACGTTGCGACGACCAAAGCGGGGCGCGGTCTGCCTTCGACGCGGTCCTGGGTGGCGTGGATCGATAATGTTGCGGTGAACGAGCCTTGGTATGCCGCCATTGCGGCGACCAAGGTGGCGAGCGAATCCCAGTCACCTCGGCTCTATTCCAAAATTCTACCGGCCTTGCGCGAAATCTATAAGTTCAACGAAGCCGACATTGAGCATTTCTGGCTGCATTCCGAGGTCGATATCGAACATGGCGATGAAGGCTACCGGCTGTTGGAGCAGCACTGCACAACGACGGAACAGCAGGATATGTGCATCCACTACGCTCGCGAGGGTGCGCAAATGCGCTGGTTCCATTTCGACGGTATCTATTTGCATTATGAAAAGGGCTACGCACTCATGTGAGATACCAGCCGATACACTGGGCCGGTACGCTTTTAATCAACTGAGATCGGGAGACATTGATGGTAGCGAATACGCCAAATTTGAAAAATGAAGCAGCACTCACGGCACTCAGCTCGCGCTACGTCGATGTTGAAGCCTTGCCATGGGAAGAAAGCCGCTTCGAGGGCATTCGCTCGAAAACTCTGGTCGAAGATACTGAAAGGGGTCTCAAAACGGCGTTGATCGAGTGGTCCCCGGGGGCCGAATTACCGTTTCACGAACATATCGATATCGAACAGACCTACGTGCTGAGCGGCAGCTTGTGCGACGAGGAAGGTGAGTGCAAGGCGGGCGAATTTGTCTGGCGGCCGATTGGCAATCAACACCGGGCCTGGTCGCCTAACGGCTGTTTGCTGCTCGCCATCTTTCTCAAACCCAACAAGAATTTGGAAGGCCCGTACGCTGAGACAAACCCGGAATAAGTGTTACACTGAAATTATTAAAATTATAAACAGGGAGAAATATTGATGATAAAAACGAAACAATTGTTGTCGGCTGTCGCCGTAGTGGCAACGGCATTCGGCGCCGGTCCGGCGCAGGCTGACGCTGTTGCCGATTTCTACAAGGGTAAACAGATCACCCTTGGGGTCGGGTTCGGCGCTGGCGGCGGGTATGATACCACCGCGCGGATATTTGCCCGCCATTTTCGCAAATACGTTCCCGGCAATCCAAATGTCGTGGTTCAGAATGTGCCCGGTGCCGGTAGCCTGAAGCTTGCCAGCCGGGTCTACAACATTTCGCCCAAGGACGGGTCCTACATTGCAACGATTTCACCAGCGGTAGTCATGGTGCCGCTCTATGGAAAGCGGAAAGTGAAATTCGTCCCGCAGAAGTTCAGCTGGATCGGCAGTATTCACAGCGATGTCATGGCGTGCGGTGTCTGGAAGGGTGCTGGGGAAAATATCAAAACCCTGCCCGACTTTATCAAGGCCAAAGGCCCGCTGATTTTTGGGTCAAGTGGCGTAACATCGTCGCTCGCGACCTATCCGCTGTTCCTGAAAAACGCATTCGGCGCCAATGTCAAAATCGTGCATGGCTATCGCGGCACCAAGGGCGTCAATCTCGGCATGCAGAACGGTGAGCTTAACGGAACGTGCGGTATGTATGAATCGTCGGTGCGCGGCGCCTTTGCATCCAGCTTTAACTCCGGTGATTTGAACCTGTTCGTTCAAGTCGGCCAAGGTCGCAATGTGAAGTTGTTTGGCAATGCCACCAACTTATTCTCAATGATCAAGGACCCCGAGCTTAAAAAAATAGCGAAGTTGACTTTCGGCCCGTCTGAAATTACCCGTCCGCTCGTCGCACCACCAGGTGTTCCTAAGGCGCGCCTGGCAGCACTGCGCAAGGCGATGATTGAGACCATGAAAGATCCCGACATGATCGCGGATGGCAAGAGGATTAAAACCACTTTTCAGCCGATGAATGGCGAGGAGGTGCAGGCGCGGTTTGCCGAGTACTACGCGACCCCGAAAGAGCTGGTGGAGAAGGCCTATATCATGACCTACCAGAAGAAAAACCCGCGTAAGAAGAAAAAGAAGAAGTAGTGTCTTCTATGATTTGAGTTGATAAGCGGTCCGGGACAATTGTCTCGGGCCGTTTGTTTTTTGCATCACAGGTGACTCAATATGGATGACGTCGTGTCGCCAGGATTATGGTGCTGCCCGGTGTCGCAGAATTTCCGCATGCCCGAATTGTCGCCGCTGCAAAGCTTTCCGGCCGGCGCAAGCATTGCGATACCGCTAACCAAAAACCGACAATTCGGAATAATCTAGCAGTAGGAAGAAATTTTGATGGTCCAGGAAATGCGATCGCCTATTCACTTGGTCGGGAGCCTGCCACTCGAGTCCGTCGACAGTGTATTCAGTTTGATCGCGTCAAAACTGGTAAACTGTTGCCATCGAATTCCTGACGGGGAAACCGGTGATCGTAAAAACTGGATTGCCTGGCAGTTTGGAGTTTTTAAGAATCAAGAGGCGTTAGTCCAAGCTCAAAATAAGGATAGAGACTATCAGCTGCATCCGCCGTTCACATTTGCATCTGGTTGCGGAGTGGAAGATCTCGATTTTTCGAATTTGGGATTTGCGCGGGAAGCTATCTCATCATTTAGCAAATTTTCAGAATTGCAGCGAACAGGGGTCTTCCCAAAAACAGCGAAATTCATGGTCGCCATTCCAACGCCCTTTGCGCCAGTTTACTCATTTACGGCCTACTCCGACCAGCAACAGGTGCTACCAGTCTATGAGGCAGCGATACTCAACGAGCTAGATGAAATTTCACGCAATATTCCACCTGATCGATTGGTTGTTCAGTGGGATGTCGCGACGGAAATGAGCATTTTTGAGAACGTGTATAGCGTTAACATTGATGAAGAGTGGGAATTCTTAACCGATTGTTTAGCTCGACTTGGTGACCATCTGGAAGTCGATATCGAGCTCGGCTTCCATTTGTGTTATGGCAGCATGAACAACAAACATTGGAAGGAACCAGATTCTCTCGATATGTGCGTCAACGTTTCAAATGAGTTGAGGGAGAAGATATCTAGGCCTATTAATTTTATCCATATGCCGGTTCCGGTAAACCGCTCGGATGATTCCTACTTTGCTCCGCTCCAATCCCTGGACACAGAAAGTGATACTGAGATCATTCTGGGTTTAGTTCACGGGAATCAAACAATTGAGCAAAATCTCGAACGCGTGGCATCAGCGAAGGCATATTTAAAAGAGTTTGGCATTGCAACTGAATGTGGTCTCGGTCGCGGTGATCCAAGTGAAATACCAAAACTTATGGAACTCCACGCCCGACTGGCGACCCGTATCTAACTGGTTTACATGAAAACAAATTTGGCGGTGTTTGATCTGTTACGCCAACGATAGGCCGCTCGACTAACCCCATTAGTCCGACGAGCATCGACCTCGTTGTTTGCGAGAGTCCGGCTTTGGCTATCAGCTGATATGGAACCGAAACTTGCTGATGCCTTGGCTTGATCGAGCTACTATGGTCTAAAATAAGGTACAGCGTGGCAGAACACGCCGAACGACTAACTATTTTCCGAGGGGGGAACACATGGACGTCATCACTGGTAGTGTAAATTGGCTCAACGGTATTGTGTGGGGCGTGCCAATGTTGGTTTTGATCCTGGGTGTCGGGCTATTCCTGACGGTTGGGCTAAAATTCCTGACGATCTTGAAAATACCACTTGGCTTCAAACTCTTGTGGCAGGGGCGTATCCCGGGCGGCGATGGCGACATCAGCCCTTTTAATGCGCTGATGACATCACTGGCTGCGACAATCGGCACCGGTAATATTGCTGGCGTTGCGACAGCCATCTTCCTGGGCGGTCCAGGTGCTATCTTCTGGATGTGGATGACCGCCCTGGTCGGCATGGCAACGAAGTTCGCTGAAGCCGTCCTCGCCGTCCATTATCGTGAAGAGGATGAGAATGGTAAGCGGGTCGGCGGGCCTATGTATTACATCAAAAATGGCCTCGGCGCGAAGTGGAACTGGATGGCTATCGCCTTTGCTCTGTTCGCTAGTATCGCCGGTTTCGGCATCGGCAATATGGTCCAGGCGAACTCCATCGCCAATGCCTTGAATGCTAACTTCGCCATTCCCGAATGGCTGACCGGGGTCGTTCTGGTTGTCCTGGTGGGCGCCGTTCTGATCGGTGGCATCGGACGTATCGCTTCTGTGGCGGGCAAGCTCGTACCGATTATGGCGATCGCTTACATGGCCGCTGGAATATTGGTCTTAGCGCTGAACGTTGAGGCAATCCCCGGTGCTTTCTCCTTAATCTTCACCCATGCCTTCACGCCGACTGCCGCAACCGGCGGCTTTGCCGGTGCGGCCGTTTGGGCAGCCATTCGCTTTGGCGTGGCACGCGGTGTTTTCTCCAACGAAGCTGGTCTAGGGTCGGCGCCAATCGCACATGCTGCAGCACAGTGTAAAGGTCCCGTCAGCCAAGGCCTCGTTGCCATGCTGGGTACCTTCATCGATACCATTATCGTGTGCTCGTTCACAGCGCTCGCGATCCTTGTGACCGGCGCTTGGACAAGCGGAGAGACGGGCGCTGCGCTAACATCCAAGGCGTTTGAAATGGCCTTGCCGGGTGCCGGTGGTTACATTATCGCGGCCTCCCTATCGGTGTTCGCCTTCACCACGATCCTTGGCTGGAGTTACTATTGCGAGCGGTCTCTTGCCTATCTGTTCGGCATTAAAGTTATTATGCCTTTCCGGGTGGTCTGGTCTCTGGCGGCGTATGTGGGGGCGACGCTAAAGCTCGGTTTTGTCTGGCTGCTGGCGGATACGTTGAACGCCTTGATGGCAGTTCCAAACCTAATTGCGCTCGCTCTCCTCAGTCCGATTGTGTTCAAGATCACCAAGGAGTTCTTCGATACGCGAGGAAAGTCAGAAAACAATCCCTTCTGACCGGATAGGCCTTTGCGGGCGCTTTAAATCGGTTATCGCGTTGTGAATTTTTCGCCGTTGGCAATCTGTTCACGCCAGTAATCGAGCAAATTCTGCATGGTCTGCTCGAACGGGATTTCCGGTTGCCATCCGGTATGGGTCTGGAATTTGGTGGTATCCGGCACCTGTAGGTCAGCATCGATCGGGCGGATCCGTCCCTGCTCGGTCTGAACCTCGATATCCTTGCGGGTTGAGAGCGACAACAGATGCTGCAGCATATCGCCGACCGTGCACGAATAGGTGCCGCCGATATTGTAGTATTCGCCGGGGATTGGATTGACAGTGAGCAACATGTAATAGGCGCGCACTGCGTCGCGGACATCTGACCAGGTACGCATCGAATTAAGATTGCCGGTTTTAACGACCGGTGGAATTTGTTCTGCCTCAATCATCGCAATCTGTTTAGCGAAGGTGGATTCGGCAAACACATCGCCACGCCGCGGCCCGGTATGGGTGAACATTCGTGTCACCATGACCTTCATGTCATAGGCCTCGGCGTAATATCTTCCGACCAGATCGGTACCGACTTTTGAAATCGCATAGGGCGACGCGGGATGAAAATTATTTTCCTCATCAATCGGAAGATTTTCGGCGCTGACCCGCCCAAAGACTTCTGAAGACGAACAGACATGCACGAGGGGATCGATGTTATCGCACTTCAGTAGCGCATCGAGCAGACGCGTCGTGCCCTGAATATTGGTATCGAATGTATCGAGCGGTGAAGAGAAGCTGGTCGTCGGATAGCTCTGCGCTGCGAGGTGAAACACATAATCCGGGCGCGATTCTTTGACGACATCATTGAGCGAGATCAGGTCTCTAAGTTCGCCATATACCAGATGCAGGCGGTCTTTGGTGTTCATCCGCGGTACGAGATGCTGCAGATTGTTGAGCGGGCTACGCCAGCGGCAAAGCCCGTAAATCTCCCAATCTGTGTTTTCCAGCAGGTAATCCGCGAGATGGGAGCCCACCATGCCGGTAATGCCTGTAATGAGTGCCCGTTTTGCTGCCATACGCTTTTATTTTTTGAAAGAAATCCTGTCGCAAAGTTACGCTATATTTGCGTATTGGTTCAATGGAATGATTTAGTCATCTTGTTGTCGCTCGAGGCGCTTTAGGAACGGTTCGGCCCGACGATAGCTTTCCGGCGTTCCAATATCGATAAACGACCCCTCGGCTTGAAATCCATAGAGACCGTTTTCGGTTCGGGCTGGGAAGATTTCCCGTTCGATTGAGACCGGCCGGTCACCGGGAATCGATGCGATAAAGTCTTGTGTCAGTATATAGAGACCCGCATTGACCCAGCCATTTGCCGCTGTGGTTTCGTCTTTCTCGCGAAATGCCGTGATATGTTCATTGTCATTAATCTCCACCGACCCAAAGCGCGACGCATCCGTCACCGGCAGGAGCAGTAGCGAAGCAGCTGCAGAATGGTGCGCTGACTGTTCTATAAAGACCTTCAGCTCTGTATCGACCAACGTGTCGCCATTGACCACGAGAACCGGGTCGCTGTCGGCTAGGGGCAGGGCATTGCGAATAGCCCCACCGGTGCCAAGTGGCGTGTCTTCGCGCGAATAGTGAATGGACATGCCGCGATGCTCAGCGCCCATCGCCTGCTCAATCGCATCAGCCATATAGCCGGTGCAAAGAACCACTGAGGTGATGCCGCTGCGCCGCAAATATTCGAACTGATAATATAAGAAGGGCCGACCATTAATGTCGGCGAGCGACTTGGGACGGTCATCGATGACGGGTTGCAGGCGCGTCCCCATGCCACCCGCAAGGATGAAAGCCGTTAGGTTTTTACTCTGAAACGTCACGGATCGTAACCAGCTCTGCCGAAATAATGTGAGAGACCCCACCTATAATTCAAAGCTATCAGGTCGTTACAACCCTGCCAAACACTTGACGGTGCCGCATGTGTTGTGGACGAAAACAATGTTGCTGGATAAACTTAACCATTGCCGGAGCGACTTTAGGTCCTTCCTGGGAGATCACGCGGTTTGTTGGACCTGACAATCAGATGAGTATTTTAATTTCCCGGACGCCGTTTCGAATTTCGTTTTTTGGCGGCGGCACGGATTACCCAGAATGGTATTTGGATAATGGCGGCGCGGTATTGTCGACGTCGATTAATAAGTATTGTTATCTCACCTGCCGTTATACGCCGCAATTCTTCGCCGATACCTACCGTATCGTTTGGTCCCACATCGAAAATGTTTCCCATATTTCCGAGATCCTGCATCCCGCCGTGCGAGAAGGTCTCAGCTATATGGAGTTTGAAGATGAGCGCGGGGTGGAAATTCATCATCACGGTGATCTGCCAGCGCGCGCTGGCATGGGGTCGAGCTCAGCCTTCGCCAATGGTTTGGTTTTGGCGCTCGGCGCGTTAAAGGGTGAATCAATTGACCAGAAAAACTTGTTTCACAAAGCTATTCATCTTGAGAGAGAGCTGCTGAAGGAAAATGTCGGCTGTCAGGATCAAGTGGCCACAGCATGTGGCGGCTTGAACTTGATCCGCTTTAATCCTGGTGGCGCCATCGACGTTGAACCGGTCGAGTTATCTGAGCCACGCAGTACGGAGCTCGAAAACCGGTTGATGCTGTTTTTTGTTGGGACGCGCCGGTTTGCTTCCGAAATTGCGGGTCAGGTAATCGCGAATTTTGACAACCGCAAAGATGCGCTGCGCCGTATCCACGCGATGGTGGATGACAGCGTTGGCATACTTCGGGGTGATGGGTCACTGGACGATTTCGGTGCGCTGCTCAACGAGACTTGGCAGCTTAAACGCTCCCTAAGCGGTTCGATCAGTACCCTCTCGGTTGATGAGATTTATGAGAAGGCGATGGTGAGCGGTGCCACCGGTGGAAAATTGCTTGGCGCAGGGGCATCGGGATTTATGCTGTTCTATGTGCCCGAAGAAAATCAGGAAAATGTGCGTGACGCTCTGGCACCAGTGGAAGAAGTACCTTTCCGGTTCGAGACCGAAGGCTGTGTTATTATCTCGACGACCGACGACGCTTAGGCGCTGATATCTGCAGGCGGTTGGCCATTGCGATACCGGGCCCAGATTTCTTCGTAAGCGCGTTCCATTTCACGGACCCAGCGAGCGGTATCAAACAGCTCACCGCGCGCGTTGATGACTTTGTCGCGTAATTTCTGAAGTTTTGCCGGGTCCCGACCAAGGGCAATGGCGGTTTGTTCATACGCATCATCAGAATCGACGATCAGGTCGGTTACGCCCATCGTGGAGAGCAGCGTCGCGGAACCGCGGGAAGAAAACACCTTTCCCGGATTGGTCAAAATGGGGAGGCCAACCCACAGGCAATCGACTGCTGACGAGCATGCACCATATAAAGGTGTGTCCAAATAGAGATCCGCCAAGGCGAGCCGAGCGACATGGTCCTCTTTATCGGGAACTCGGCGTGCAAAAACCAGCCGCGTTTCGTCCACACCCGCATCCTTGGCGGCGGCGTGGAATCGCGTTTGAAGTGGTGCGCCGCCGGCTAGCCACAATACCGAATTGGGAACCTTATCCAGAACGCGCAGCCAGGCGGTGAAGATATCGCGGGTAATTTTCTGACCACCATGCAGGGCACAATACACCACCGCATCCTCTGGCAGGCCTTCGTCAGCGCGTGTTTGCGGTTCCCGGCGCGGTGCTTCGTCATCATTTACATGATAACAATGCGGCGCATAGATAAGGGCTTCTGTGTAGTCGTCTCTATACTCGGGTGGCACCATGACGTCATCGACCAGCATATAATCGAGCGCCGGCGTGGCCATGCTGCCGAGATAGTTGAGGAACGAAATCTGAATTGGCGCTGGCCGCATGAGGACGATGCCGGGCCGAGAATTTCCCATGAAACCCTGACCGTCGAGTAGAATTTCAATGCCAAGTTCGTTGATTTTACGCGCGGCGCTGCGATCATCCAGCGCCTGTAAATCGACAAAATTCTCCGCGCCGTCACGAATACGCTGCAAATACGCGCTGCCGTCATCGGGGCCATAGGATAGTACCGTTACTTCAAATCGAGAGCGGTCATGATGCCGGAACAGGCCACAGGTTTGGTGGGCCATCGGATGATCGCGCCAGTCGGATGATAGATAGCCAATATGTAAACGCTCATTGTCTGTTTCGGCATAAGAGAAACTCCGACCTGCACGCTGCGCGTCAATGATGGCGTCGCGTTTCTTATACTCGGCGCTCGCAACGGCTTTTTGTTCGGCACCGGTTGTTGGAAGTGTAAGGGCAAAAAAAGGTGAGATCAGGCACGGTTTCCCCGCAACCGCTTTGTTAATTTCTGATCGAATTGCCGGCATCAGCACCTCAAGCCCATCCCAATCGCAAAGATATTGCCGCGCTTGTGCGAGCCGCATTTCGGCATTGCGAAAGTCTTTACGCAGCGAAGTCGCCTTCTCTAGCGCTTCGGTGGAATCCGCGTACTTCCCGGCAAAGAACAACAGCTCGCCGTGGTAGAAATTAAGATCGGGGTCTTCCGGCATTCTGTCGAGGCCGGTCTGCAGATAACTAATCCCCTCTGAGAAGCGACCGACACGAACTTTCAATGTGGCGATATTGCAATATGCTTCCGTTAGGTTCGGTGCGAGCGATATGGTTTTTACCCAGGCCTGTTCGGCTTCTTCCAGTCGTCCAAGTATTCGAGAAACCGTGCCGTAATTGTTCCAAAGTTCCGCTTGCGTGGGATCTAACTTGAGGCCGTCTTGGTATAGCTTTTCAGCATGTTGCGCGTCGCTGGCGGCGAGGGCGAGTTCTGCCAGCTCAATCCGACTGTCATGTGATGCAGGGTTGATCGTCAGCGCCTGTTCCAAATGTTGTCGCCCGAGCTTAGCTTTTCCCAATTCCAGCAATGCCTTGCCAAGCGCATGCTGCGCGGCGGCATTTCGCGGCTGGTGTTTAATGAGGGCCCGCATATGCTGTGCGCCGCGAGCCATATCGCCCATTTGCAGGCGGCAAAGCCCCGTTAGATATAGGACATCAGGATTCTTTGGCTCTTGTTTCAGAGCAGTTTCATAGAGCGCAATTGCTTCGGCAAGGTGGCCCTGTTGATGCAGGCTCATCGGCTTCGATAGATCAACAGCCATGACGATTTGGGCGCGCCGTCGGCGTACCATTGCGCAAACTCGCGCACACCGTCTTGCCAATTATGGTCTGGTTTCCAGCCCCAAGCCAACGCCTCACTGATATCCGCCTTGAAATCTGTGGGATCGCCGGCGCGAGTCGTACCGTCAAACTTGATATCGGTTGAATGACCCAACGCTTCGGCAATGATGGTGACGACTTCCCGTATCGAGGACGCTTCACCGACGCCACCATTGGCTATTGGGCAGTTTTTATCTGCATGTTCCGCACCGCGAATCATAAGCGTGGCGGCATCTTCGACGCTTAGCCAGTCACGTGTCTCATTGCCGGTGCCGATAAACTCTTCAACACCATTGCTGAATTTTACACAGCTATCCCACCAGAGCTGCTTGCGCAGTCCGATCCCGTAAATCGAGAACAGACGGACGATGGCACTACGAACGCCAAAATACTTGCCATAAGATCGACAGAGGTCTTCGGCAATGATTTTGTGAACGCCATAGGGTGACAGGGGTGAATAGGGACAGGTCACCTTAATAGGTTGTTCTGTGGCAACGCCATAAACCGCAGCGCTGGATGGCAGGACTAAAGCGGCCTCCGGCCGGTGTCGTCTGATAAATTCGAGGACCGCGATCGTCGTTGCGACAGAGCCTTGATAATCCTCATAAGGCTTGGTCATCGACTCGCTATGACGGCTTGGGCCAGCACAATGGAATACGGCGTCTATGTTACCCTCCAGCGTCGATAGCGCCTCTAGCGTAACGTTGGCTTGGTGCCAATCGGTGACGCCCCAGTCGGATTGTTCGTTCTGGCCCCAGCTTCCGTGGCCAAGCCCAATGACCTTGATGTCCTCGCGCGCCAACGCCCGCGATACGTATCGGCCGAGATAACCATAGGCACCTGTCACAAGGGCGGATTTCATCTGTTGCTCGTTCGCTAGTGTGAATTGCTTTTGTTATTCTAGCAGGAACGCGCTGCGCCGCCATCTGCGGTATCGTGTCGCCGATTTGTTGTCGACGCTAATAGAGAGTCCTTCCTTGACTCCCTATCCTTTAAAAACCTACCGTCGGTGTGGTTTTTAGAAATCCGTATTTCTCGGCAATAAAATCAATCGACCAATCTACTAACCAGGGAGTTCCTCATATGAAGACAAGACTTTTTTCGAGCGCGGCCGCTGCGGCATTTCTCGTAGCAGCACCTGTGCTGGCTGTGGACCTGACCTCCACGACCAGCTTGATCAAGACGCATGATCAGTCGGTTACCTATTTTGACACTTTTATGAATCCGGTCACCAAGGCTAATAACGGGATCACCATCAAATATAAAGGTGGCCCGGAAGTCATTCCAAACCGCAAACAGGGTGCGGCCCTGAAGCGTGGCGTTATCGACATCATGTTTGGCCCGAGTGTCTATTATGCGGGTCTGGTGCCTTGTGCACGGGTCATCCCATTGTCCAACGTTGGACAGGCTACCCTCCGCAAGAATGGTGGCTGGAAAGCCCTGCAGGATTGCTGGGCAAAGGGGCTGAATGGCCATCTTTTGGCGCACGGCATGGAAGGGGCAACCGAGTTCCATCATTATCTTGCTGGCGATATCAAAAAGAGTGAGAAAACCGGGCTTAATCTTAAGGGCATGACCCTGCGGTCGACGGCTGGCTATCATCCGCTGATGAAGGCAATGGGTGCTCGTCCGGTCAATATTTCACCCGGCGATGTGTATACCTCTCTAGAACGCGGTGTTGTTCAGGGGCTGGCATGGCCCGAAGGCGGTGTCGCGCGCTATGGCTGGGCCAAGTTCATCAAATATAAGGTTGGCCCCGGCTGGTGGCGCACCTCGTCAACTATCGTCGTCAATCTCGATAAGTTTAACAAACTACCTAAGGCTCAACGGGATGCATTGGAAGCTGCAGCGATCAAATATGAGAAAGACAGCATTCCGCATCATCGGGCGCTGGTTCTCAAAGACAACGCCAAGGTTTTGGCGGCTGGCGTGAAGCAGATCGATCTCAAGGGTAAATATGGCAAGGCCTATCTTGCAACGACCTACGGGGCGACCTGGGATGGGGCGAAGGCAAAAATGTCGGCTGAGCTCTATAACAAGCTGCGGAAGCTGATGCTGAAATAGCTAACCGCAAAATTTCTTAATTTATAAGGCGTCCCCGATTGGGGGCGCCTTTTCTTTTGTGCGATTGGGAATGCTGTTAGATTACGCGTCTGCCATTAGGGCAATCGGACACAGGACTATGCATCACACTGGTATTGAGAAAGTCATCTATGGCGTTGAAGACCTCGACGGGGCAAAAAAATTCTGGCGGGATTTCGGCCTGACGAGTGTCTCGGAAGATAATTCCCACGCTGTCTTCGCGGCGCAAAACAACGCAACGATTGAGATCTATCCGACCGATGACCCAACCCTACCGCCGCCGGTGGCGACGAACACCAAATCGACCGTTCGTGAGGTCACGTTCGGTGTCAGGTCTACAGATGATCTTACCACTCTCAAAGCGAACCTGTCGGCCCTAGGCGAGGTCGTCGAGGACAAAGACGGTGTGATTCATGCGGCTGATCCGTTAGGTTTTGGGTTTGCCTTTCGGGTTGCACAATGCGAACCGATCAAGCCGCCTTCGGTCGAGACCAACGTGCCCGGCAATATAAAACGTCTCAATCAACGCGGTCAGAAATTTGATCAGGCGTCGCCGCTGATCATGTCGCACATCGTCTATATGACCGATGACCTGGAAACTCAGAAAGATTTCTATGTTGATGTGTTGGGCTTCAAACTCACGGATTCCTATCCCGGGCGGGGCTATTTCGTGCGCTGCGCCGACGCCAACAACCATCACAACGTGTTTCTGCTCGATCCTGGTCAGGGTAAGCGGGGATTCCATCACCTGGCATTTGAATTAGGGTCGATCCACGAACTGTTTGGCGGTGGTAACAATATGACCCGCAATGGCTGGGAGACCATGATCGGCCCCGGTCGTCACCCGGTTTCCTCCTGTTATTTCTGGTATTTCAAAAACCCGTGCGGTGGCGCTGCGGAGTATGATTTTGATTCCGATGTTGTTGATGATAATTGGCAGCCACAGGAATGGGACTCAACACCAGAAAACTTCGCTGAATGGAGCCTCGGCGAAGGCATGGGGGCATCACTTTTGCCTGATGCTATTCAGGAGGGGTAGCTGCTGACCCCTCCGCTAAGCGCTAGCGATATAGCTGCGCAACGCGCTCGCTTCGCTTTCGATCTCGTTGAGCCGCTCTTTGACCATATCACCGATAGAGACCAAGCCCGCGAGCTGACCGTTCTTGATAACGGGAAGGTGACGGATGCGGCGTTCGGTCATCGTCGCCATGATGTCGGCGATCAGGTCTTTGGGTTCGCACGTCACGACATCGCCGCTCATGAGTTCAGAGATCGGTGTCGCGGGCAGATGTGGGCCATATTCATTGATGCCGCGCGCGATATCACGCTCAGATAAGATGCCGATTGGTGCAACATCGCCATCGACAATTACCAGCGCCCCGATACTGTTTGCTTCCATACGAATAGCGGCTTGGGCGACTGTCTCATCGGCGCGCGCGGTGATCACGTCGAATCCTTTGGTGTTTAGAATTTGTTCAATATGCATTTTGCGACCCTCCTCACAGGCAGGGCGCCGGGCGACGTCACTTAACTCAGATTCGGCGGACAATTGCCCCACGCCTAGAGTTACACCCGGCATTTCCCGGGATACAGATGAGTTTTAAACGCGTCGTTTCTCGGGACAGGCAATCACACCCTGTCCGTCTTTATGATATGGGGTATTCCGACAAATAGTGAAGCGATAAATTTGCGACCTAAGCGTTTTCCTCAAGTGCAATGAGCCCCATGCCGGTGGTCATCGGTGCGTAATAATTGCGATGAACACGGGTCAAATCGTCGGACAGCGCCCCCCGCATGGTGAGCCACATAATCAGCTCAACCGCCTCGGCTCCGGCATCTTCCATGATGTCTTGATGGGTGAGTTTGGTCAGCGCTATGGGGTCGCTTTCGATTTTGTCGAGGAAGTCGTTATCAAACTCGGTATTGAGATGGCCGAAGCGCGTGCCGTTGAGTTGATGCGACATACCGCCGGTACCAAAGATCACAACCCGAAGATCGTCTTCACACGCTTCGACGGCCTGACGGATCGCTTGCCCAAGCTTGTAGCACCGTGTTGCGGTTGGTAGCGGATGCTGAATGACGTTTATTGCGATTGGCACTGTTTTGACCGGCCAGCTGGGCTCATGCGGAAAGCACAAATTCATCGGTACCAAAAATCCGTGCTCAACCGATAGCTCCTGACAGATCGTCATGTCGAACTCGTTATAGACAAGCTCTTCCGCGAGATGCCATGAAAAATCTGGGTTGCCCGGAACGTCGGGCAAGGGGCGGGGTCCCCAGCCTTCATCGCCAATCGGATAGGTTTCAGCCGCACCAATCGCAAAGGTTGGATATTTGTCAAAAAACATGCTGGAGCCGTGATCATTATAGACCACAATAGCGACGTCTGGTTTAAGCTCGGCCAGCCATTTTTGCACCGGCTTATAAGCATCAAAAACCGGTTTCCAATCGGGCTCCTCTTGCTGACCCATATCATAGGCTTTGCCAATGGAGGGCACATGCGAGGTGCCGATACCGCCAACGATCTTTGCCATCTTAGCGTGCTCCTGAGGCGTTGCGGGTTTCCATAAACTCTTCAAAAGTTTGGCCGCGCAGCTGTGCGCCGACATGATACAGCCCGTGTCCAGTACAGGTGCCGAGTTTCATAATCATATAAATATTGCCGCCACATTCTTCGATGAGTCCGCGATAATCGCGGTCGCGCAGGAATTGTCTTTCGGGGTCGCTGAGGTCCCAGCTTTCCATATAAGCTTCTTCATCGGCGGTGAAGGCCTCGCGGTTTTCCGATTTGGTAAAGGACATCGCAAACTTGTTAATGCGATATCCTTTGCGCGATTCCGCACCATCGAAAATCGTCGTACCTGGAATGGTTTTTGATTTGTCGCGCTGTGTGGCCATCAAAAGTTACCTCGCTAATTCCTCTCTTTTTCTATTCTACGCAACTTTCGGGCGGTGGCCAGCTGCGCAGATGACATCATCTTTTCCAGACTCATTCTTTGATCTCGGGCCCAGCTGCGACCTTGGCTGGCGGCGCGGTCAAACCACACCCACGCGCGTGGGCGGTTTGATCTGACACCCCAGCCATTGAGATACATCTCACCCAGGTTCATTTGAGCAACAGCGTCCCCTGCTTTGGCGGCCTGCTGATACCAGTGAAAGGCTTTAACGGCGTTGGGGTTGCGGCCCGTCCCGCGGCGGTAAAGATCGGCGATGGCAACCATTGCCGCAAGGTCACCGGATTTTGCCGCAACCTGCCATTCGGTAAAGGCGGTGGTGTAATCACCAGCATCATAGGCTTGCGCGCCGGCTGCGAAATCAGCTTGGGCTGAATTTATGGTGAAAAGCATTGTGAGAAAGATCGCAAAAATTCGGTAGCGCGCCAGACAGTGGCTCATGGATTGGCGGGCAGGCCCAACGCTTTGATCCGTTCCATCACCTGCGCATGTTGCGCGCCATTGGAATCGAGGATCGCGAGCAGGCGGGTCCAGCGTTCGCGGGCCCCTATCTTGTCACCGGTCTCCATTTTGGCGATGCCACTAAACCACAACGCGCCGCCATGGGCTGGTTGCAAGGCCAGGATTCGTTCGGACACATCGGCGAGCACTTTTGGCATAGGCGCATCTTGTTTTGCCGCTTTGGCGATGGCGCCGGCATAGACCGTCAGCACGGCTAGGTCTTTTGGCTTTAGAGCCGCGGCTTTGGCGTATGCATCGCGGGATTTGGCGGGATCATTGAGAACTTCGTAGGATCGACCAAGACGGAGCCAGCCCTCTATGTTCTTGGGGTCATCCTTCATCTTGTCGGCTAACCGTCCCACCATGCCACGGATCATGGTCAGGCGATCTTCGGCAGACATTTGCCGCGCCGCCTTGACATCATCAGCTGTCGGGCCAGGTGGTTGGGTATTTTCCGCAACTTGCGTTTTGCCAGTAGGGACGACTGTTTGCCCTGAGCCCGCGCTCTTGCGCATTGCCGCGAGCGCCGTTGCTGAAATGTCATTGTCCTTGGCTGTTTTGGCGATGCGTTCTCCCAGCAGCTTTCGCCACGGCGCATTCGGGGCAGAATCGGCTTCAAGATCGAGCCAGATTTTGAGCGCTTGCTGGATCGCGCCTGCTTGTCGTGCAGCCAGCCCGACATAATAGCGGGCCCGTGGTTCTGCAGGATCAACCAGCAGCGCTTTTTCAAGTGTTTGTTGCGCGGCCGGGGTAACGCTGCCGCCGGCAGCGGTAATCTGTGCCTCCGCCATTTGAGACCAGAGGTCGCCATCTTTTGGGGCCAGTGTTGTCGCCCGTTGATAGGCTGCTACCGCATCAGCGAAGCGCCGCATACCGACGAGGGAACGGGCGTAAAGCCGCCAACCCTCAAGATCATCCGGGCGCTGTTTCAGACGTGCGGTGAGCTGGGCAACAATTGAATTTAGATCGGGTGTGGTTGTCGCCGTCTTTGACCCTTGCTGGGCCTTGGCTTCCGCGGCCTTCGCCTGTAATTCGGCGCCGGGTTGTGCTGGCAAATGGGGTGACCCGGTGACGGCGTATATACCGAGCGCCAGAGCTGGAATGGAACACCCCACAATGGCGGCCATTGCCCTGCCCGAAGAGCGTGATGTTGTATCGGTAGATGCTCTGGCTTCTTCGTCCGCCGCCAATAAGCGTCTGGCTATTTCCGTACGGGCGGCTTTAGCCGCGTCTTCCGTAATCACGCCACGGGCGGTATCTCGTTCGAGCTCGGCCAGCTGATCTTTATATATTCTAGTGTCATATTCGGAGCGGCTCGGGCCGTCTTCCTCATGTCGTATAAGCGGACGCAAGATCAGCACGAGCGCGATAGCGGCCATTGCAGTGAGAATCATCCAGATCATCAGTCAGCTTCTCCGCTGACGGTTTTGTCGTCCATGAGGGCGGCGAGGCGTTTTTCTTCATCCGCGCTTAGCCCTTCCGAAGCGGCGGTACCACGACGACGGAACCACGATACGAGACCAATCGCGCCAAATATCAGGACCAGAGCAGGTCCGCTCCATAACAACATCGTACGAGCATTGACCGGCGGTTTAAGGAGAACGAATTCGCCATAGCGGGCCACGACGAAATCCATCACCTGTTTGTCAGTGTCGCCCGCTGTTAAACGCGCGCGGACAACGACACGGAGGTCACGGGCGAGGTCGGCATTCGAGTCATCGATCGATTGGTTTTGGCAGACCACACAACGCAGATCCTTGCTGAGGGCGCGGGCGCGCTGCTCCAGCGCCGGGTCTTTGAGGATTTCATTGGGTTCCACGGCGCCCGCTGTTGAAGCCATAGCGAGGGTTGCAAATAGGATGACGATGAAACGAGCTTTCATCATTTGCTGAGCGCCTTGATCAATGGTCGGATCTTGTCGGTTAAATCATGCGCCATGATGGGGCCAACATGGCGGTAGCGGATGTGACCTTTTGCATCGACGACAAAGGTTTCGGGGTAGCCGTAAACCCCCCAATCGATAGCGATCTTGCCGGTCCGGTCAGCGCCAATAGCCTTGTAGGGATTGCCGAGCTCAGCGAGAAACCCCTTCGCGTCGTTGGGTTTGTCCTTGTAGTTGATACCGTAGATAGGGATCCCTTCGCGGGCCAGCTGCATGATCCTTGGATGTTCAACACGGCAGGGCGGACACCATGATGCCCAGACATTGACCAATGTCACCTTGCCTTTGAGGCTGGCGCTATCGAAACCTTTGTCTCCGGCACTTATGCCGGGAAGCTTGAAAGTTGGCGCCGGTTTATTGATTAAAGCGGAGGGTAAGTCCTGAATTGATTTTCCGTCCTTTATCTCACCGAGATACGACCAGAAAATGGCGGCGAGCACCAATACAATGATCGCCGGCAGAAAATAGCTGAGACGCAAATTTGCTGTCATGTCAGGCGCTCGCCGGATTAGGCTGCGCGCTGGCATGTTTTTTGGCTGTCTTGGGGGCGCCGATGCGATGCCGTCGGTCGGTTAAGGACACCAGTCCACCGCCCGCCATCAAAATTGCGCCGACCCAAATCCACGCGACCAGCGGATTAAAATAGATTCTCGTGCTCCAGGATGCACCGCCCTTAGCTGGATTTTTACTCTTATCGCCGAGCACGGCGTATAGATCACCACTGACCATCGTCAGGATACCGGCCTCAGTGGTTTGGCTGCGTTCGGCAGGATATTCGCGTTTTTCGGGGGTTAGCGTTGTAATCTGCTTGCCGTTTTTTGTGACGGTGAACAGCCCACGCTCGCCATGATAATTGGGGCCCTTAATCTGTTTGGCGCCTTCAAACTTCAGGCTATAGCCGGAGACTGTGATGACATCGCCCGGCGCCATGAGCTGAATTTTCTCAATTCGCCAGGCGGAGGAGGCGGTGATCCCCGCAACCATGATGCCGACCGCACCATGGGCGATCGCCATGCCCCAAGCGGAGCGTGGCAGGCCTGCGGCACGGCGCCATGAACTCGATAGGGGCCCTTTGAACAATGCAGTCCGTTCAGCAATTTCAAGCGCGCTGCCAACAATCAGCCAGGCGGCAATCCCGATCCCGCCTGCGGCAAGAATGTCTTTAAGGTTGCCGGCGTACCAAGCGGTCACACCAATTCCGATCAGGGCAACGTAGAAAGCGATTTTTAGCCGACTAAAGACGGCGCCAATATCGGCGCGCTTCCAACTCAGCATGGCGCCAACGACCGCTGCCAGCATCACCGGTACCATCAGTGGGACAAAGGTGGAATTGAAGAAAGGCGGGCCAACCGAAACCTTGCCGCCGCCAAAGGCATCCAGGATCAGCGGATACAGTGTTCCGAGCAGAACAACAGCGGCACCGGTGGTGAGGAGTAGGTTGTTGAGGACCAAAGCGCCTTCGCGGGAAATCGGCGCAAACAGCCCGCCGCCTTTGAGTTGCGGCGCGCGAATAGCATAGAGCGTTAACGAACCACCGATGACAAAAACCAGCAGGCCGAGAATAAAGACACCGCGTTCCGGGTCACTGGCAAAAGCGTGGACCGATGTTAGGACGCCAGAGCGCACCAGGAAGGTGCCAAGTAACGACATCGAAAATGCCAGAATTGCTAGCAGGATTGTCCAGCTTTTTAGAGCATCGCGTTTTTCGACGACGATGGCAGAGTGCAGTAAGGCGGTGCCAATCAGCCATGGAATAAACGAGGCATTTTCCACCGGGTCCCAGAACCACCAGCCACCCCAGCCCAGTTCGTAATACGCCCACCAGCTGCCAAGAGCGATTCCAACAGTCAGAGCGCACCAGGCGGCAAGTGTCCATGGACGCACCCAGCGTGCCCAGGCGGGATCAACCCGGCCCTCGATCAAGGCCGCGACGGCAAACGAGAACGCCATTGAGAACCCGACATAGCCGAGATACAGGAATGGTGGATGAAAGGCGAGGCCCGGATCCTGGAGAATCGGATTGAGCCCGTTGCCTTCGAGGGGTGCCGGATCGAGCCGCAGAAATGGGTTTGACGTAAAGAGGATAAAGGCCAGAAAGGCGACGCCGATCAGCCCTTGAATGGAGAGCACGCGCGCCCGCAATGTTGGCGGTAGGCCGGTACCAAACTCGGCAACGGCGAGACCGAACAAGGCAAGGATCGCAACCCAGAGCACCATTGAGCCTTCATGGTTTCCCCACACGCCGGAAACTTTATAGAGCAGTGGTTTTAAGGTGTGGGAGTTATGCGCAACGTTGGCGACTGAAAAATCCGATGTCACATAGGCATGAGTGAGACAGCAGAACGCGATTATCACGAAGAGGAACTGCCCGCGCGCGGCGGGGCGGGCAACAGCTACCCATTGGGTCCGGTTCAGTGCTGCGCCAGCGAGCGGCAACGTGCCCTGAATGATCGCGATGACCAGCGCGAGGATGAGCGCAAATTGTCCAATTTCTGCGATCATTTCTTTTCTTCCGCGTGTTTCCACTTGCCGGATTTTTTCAAAGCCTCGGCGACTTCTGGTGGCATGTATTTCTCATCATGTTTTGCAAGGACTTCATCGGCCTGAAAATTTCCATCGGGCTGGAGTTTGCCAAGCACGACCACGCCTTGGCCCTCGCGGAAAATATCTGGAATGATTCCCTTGTAGGAAATCGATATGTCATGTCGTAGATCGGTGACCGTGAATCTGTGGGTCAAATTGTTGTTTGGTTTTTTCCAGGTCCCTTCTTTGACCAACCCGCCAACGCGAACTTGCTGGTTCGTCGGGATCTGTTTCTTGGTCGCGATATCGGTTGGGCTATAAAAGAAGACGATCTTGTCTTCCAGCGCAGTGAGCACGAGCGCGGCCGCGACACCGAGTGTCAGCAGACCTAGTACTATAAAATTCATCCGGCGCTGTTTACGGGTCACGTCGCGTCGTCCTCTTTATCTGTCTTGTTGCGACGCCGTGGCGAGTTGGCTTCCAACGCGGCTACTTCGGCGGCGGTCGCCCGATTTTCACGCAGCGAGATAATCAAAAGACCGCCGAGGACGAAGGCGACGGCTCCATAAGCGGTCCAGATAAAGCCGCCATAGCCCCCCATCGCCATAAAATCGGAAATCATTTGCATCTTTGATCTCCTATTCCGCTGCTTGCTGGTGGAGTTGCGCCATGCTCATCCCACGGGCCCGGCGGGCGAGCATCAATGTCTTCATTCGCAGTAAGAGAAGCGCACCGAAATAGAGCGTAAATCCGACACCCATCATAAAGAGGGGAATCAACATCGAGGAGTGGATCGCGGGACCGGACATCTTCACGACACTGGCGGGTTGATGCAGCGTGTTCCACCAATCGACTGAGAACTTGATAATTGGCACATTGATAAAGCCAATGATCGCCAGGATAGCGGCGGAACGCTCGCCCCGTCTTGGGTCATCGAAAGCGTTCTGCAGCGCCATAAAACCGAGATAAAGAAAGAACAGGATCAGAACGGATGTCAGGCGGGCGTCCCATACCCACCAGGTACCCCACATCGGTTTGCCCCACAGCGATCCCGTCAGCAAACAGACAAACGTAAAGCATGCGCCTATGGGGGCTGCGGCTTGCGCTGACAAATGTGCCAGTGGATGTTTCCAGATCAGACCGACGGCGCTGGAAATTGCCATCGATGTATAGACAAACAGCGCCATCCACGCCGCGGGGACATGGACATACATGATGCGGACAGTGTCGCCCTGCTGATAATCCGGTGGCGAATTAAACAGCGCGAAATAGAGCCCTGCGACGATCAGAATTCCGGCGGGCCAGGCAAACCACGGCATGAGGGTGGTGGCGAGACGGTTAAACCGAGCTGGGTTGGCGTATTGCTGTATCATCGTCCCCTGTTGGCAAATTTGCCCTGTCTTATGCCCGGCATTTGGAAATATGGTGGTCGGGCAGTGATATGTGAAGTCGAAATCAATAGGTTACACATAGAGTTGAACGTTTCATTAACCATAATATTCCGCGTTATCCGGGCCTTTATACAAAGAAATTGAATTTTACGGCCTATTCGAGTGCTTGGCGCAATGCCGCAGCAGTCGCCAGTGGCGTTAAAACCAGGGCGCCGAGTAAAAACCCGCCCATCAACATCAGGTGCTGACCGACTGCGAAACCGCTGATCGCGGCATCAATTGCGGCAGTACCAAAGATCAAAACCGGTATGATGAGGGGGATCACCAATAGCGATAAAAGGACACCGCCGCGCCGTGAACCCAATGTCAGGGCAGCGCCGACGGTTCCGATCAGGCTGATCGTCGGTGTTCCGAGCGCCATGGTGGTTATCAGCGCGCCATAGCCTGCGTCGGGCAAACGATAAAGCACCGCGATGAGCGGTGCAGCGATCATCAGCGGTAGCCCTGTGGTGAGCCAATGTGCCGCGGCTTTGGCGATGGCGACCATTTCAAGCGGGGCGGGACCAAGGGCAAGTTGCTCAAGACTGCCGTCTTCATAATCTGGCGTGAACAAGCGCTCGAAGGACAACATGGCAGCGAGCAGGGCGGTTACCCAGACGACTCCGGGCGCCATTCGCGCCAGCATGTTGGGTTCAGGCCCGACGCCAAAGGGGAATAGCACCGCGGCTAAAACAAAGAACAGAACGATGATCGCGCTGTCACTAATTTGGCGCAGCGCCAAGCGAATCTCGCGATGTAGGATCAGGGTGAGTGCGCTCACGTGACGCCCTCCCAGATGTCTTCATTGCTGGCTGTGAAATCGAGCAGGTTGAGCGTGGTGGTATCGGCGATCCCGAGATCGACATTGGTTGCGATCACGGCCATCCCGCCATTGGTTCGATGCTCTGCGATCAGGCTCCGGACGGCGGCGACTGATGGCGCGTCGAGAGCGATAGTCGGTTCATCGAGGAGCCAGAGTGGTGCGTCGCTGGCCGCCAATCGGGCAAGGGATAGGCGTCGTCTTTGCCCGGCTGATAAATATCGCCCGGGAATATTTTCAAAACCCTCTAGCATCAGTTTTTTTAATGCTGACGCAATTTTTTTCTCGATACCACCCTGTAGCCGTGCCCAGATATCGAGATTTTCGTGGACCGATAAAACTGGCTTCAAGGCGTCGAGATGTCCGACAAAATGCAACCGCCTGTGATGATTTTCAGGATCGTCGGAGATGGGACCATCGTCCCAGGCAAGTTGTCCCTCAGTCGGTCGCGTTAGCCCGGCCATCACCCGCAGCAGACTGGTTTTGCCAGACCCGTTGCTGCCGGTCAGGACCAATGCCGTTCCGGGCTCGACGGCAAAGTCCAGTCCGCTAAAGACCAGCCGTTCGCCGCGTACACAGGACAGGTTTTCCCCGAAAAACCGCATTGCCACCTAACTTGCCACCTAATATGCCGAGACTTGGTCGTCGTTAACCATGGAGGGCCGCGCGCCACCTTAATAAAGCCGAGTCGTTGTGGCGAGGCGAAAAAAAGGGCCGCCGGGGGAAACCCGACGGCCTTAAGGGGAGACCAGCCCTATGGGAGGGCTGGTGGGACACCCGGGGGGGCGGGTGCCCCGTTGGGGGCTAGGACTATAAAGATGGGATGTTATTTTGCAGAACCAAGGGCTGAATTAAGGCAATTTTGTGGTAATTAACCCTATATTTGGGAGATTTTCGTAGTTTGCAGGCAACGTTTACCTTGAGAAATACTGCCTTTTGGCGTTATTTTCGCGCCACATTCGAAAACCAGGTCCAAAAACCTAATAATATGAGGAGATCGCCGTGGGTGTTACCGGCAATGATAGCTTAGGCGTGCGTCGTACGCTTTCCGTAAATGGCAAGAATTTTGACTATTTCAGCTTGAAAGCGGCTGAAGAAAAGGGTGTCGGCAGCATTGCGCGTCTGCCCTATTCAATGAAAGTCCTGCTGGAAAACCTCCTGCGTTATGAAGATGGCCGTTCGGTCACCGCAGATGACGTCAAAGCAGCAGCCTCCTGGGATGGTACACCGAACGCCGATGATGAGATTGCTTTCCGTCCGGCACGGGTGTTGCTCCAAGACCTGACGGGTGTTCCCGCAGTTGTTGATCTGGCGGCGATGCGCGAAGCCATGGTCAAGATTGGCGGCGATGTTCAGAAGATCAACCCGCTTTGCCCAGTTGATCTGGTGATTGACCACTCGGTGATGATCGACAACTTCGGCACGCCTGATGCGTTTGAAAAAAACGTGCAACTTGAATTCTCACGCAACCAGGAACGCTATGAATTTCTGCGCTGGGGTCAGAACGCGTTTTCAAACTTCCGGGTTGTCCCGCCGGGTATGGGCATTTGCCATCAGGTCAATCTGGAATATCTCGCCAAAACAATCTGGACCACAGAAGAAGATGGCGCGACGGTCGCCTATCCTGACACGCTGGTTGGCACTGATAGCCACACCACGATGGTCAACGGCCTCGCGGTTCTTGGTTGGGGTTGCGGCGGTATCGAGGCAGAAGCTGCGATGCTCGGCCAGCCGATTTCGATGCTGTTGCCTGAAGTTATTGGCTTCAAGCTGACCGGCGCACTGACCGAAGGCACGACAGCAACTGATCTGGTTCTCACCGTGACACAGATGCTGCGCGCCAAGGGCGTGGTCTCCAAGTTCGTCGAATTCTACGGACCCGGTGTCGATAATCTCAGCCTGCCGGATCGCGCGACGATTGGGAACATGGCGCCGGAATATGGCGCGACGTGTGGGTTTTTCCCGATTGATTCTGAAACGATTAACTTCCTTAACGCCACCGGTCGTGATGCGGATCAGGTCGCCTTGGTCGAGGCCTATGCCAAGGAACAGGGTATGTGGCGCGATGCCAACTCACCTGATCCGATCTTCACCGATACGCTGTCGCTCGATATCTCTACCGTCGAGCCCAGCCTGGCCGGACCGCGTCGCCCGCAAGATCGCGTCGCGTTGTCCGGGATGCCGGAAAACTTTGCCAAAGAATTGCCAAGCTGGGATGCCAGCAAGGGCGAAGTCGCTGTTGAGGGCATGGACTACACGATGAAAGATGGCCATGTCGCCATCGCCGCAATTACCAGCTGCACCAACACCTCTAATCCGTCAGTATTGATGGCCGCCGGGCTGGTCGCCCGAAACGCGGTTGCCAAGGGCATGAAGGTCAAGCCGTGGGTAAAAACCTCTCTTGCACCGGGCAGTCAGGTGGTGTCGGATTATCTCGCCGCTGCCAACCTGCAAGATGATCTCAACGCGCTCGGCTTTAACATTGTCGGCTATGGTTGCACGACTTGTATTGGTAACTCTGGCCCGCTGATTGGTCCGGTCGCGGATGCTATCGATGAAGGCAATCTGGTTGCGGGCGCGGTGTTGTCCGGCAATCGTAACTTCGAAGGCCGCGTTCATCAGCAGGTCAAAGCCAACTATCTGGCATCACCGCCGCTGGTGGTTGCCTATGCGCTGGCCGGTTCGCTGCATGTCAATCTGACGACAGATGCACTGGGTGAAGATGCCGATGGCAATCCGGTTTATCTCAAGGATATCTGGCCAAGCAATCAGGAAATCCAGGACACCATTCGGGCCTGCATAACGCCTGAAATGTTCCGCACTCGCTATGATGCTATCGGTGATGGCTCAGATGAGTGGAACAATATGGCGGTGCCGCAGGGCGAGACCTATGCCTGGAATGATGGCTCGACCTATGTTCAGTACCCGCCTTTCTTCGAAGGGATGGAGCCGGAGCCTGCAGCCTTGAATGACATTGAAGGTGCGCGGGTTCTGCTCAAGATGGGTGACTCGGTGACCACGGATCACATTTCACCAGCCGGTGGTTTTCCGAAAGCCAGCCCGGCGGGCGGCTTCCTGCTCGAACGTCAGATCCGACCGGAGGACTTCAACTCCTATGGCGCGCGGCGCGGTAACTTCGAGGTCATGACGCGTGGGACGTTCGCCAATATTCGCATCCGGAACGAAATGGTGCCGGGTACGGAAGGTGGTTTCACCAAGCATATGCCCGATGGCAAAGAGATGTCGGTCTATGAAGCCTCAATGCAGTATCAGCAGGATGGTATCCCACTGGTGGTTATCGCCGGTAAGGATTACGGCATGGGCTCATCACGTGATTGGGCGGCCAAAGGGCCGAACCTGTTGGGCATCAAGGCAGCTATCGTTGAAAGCTTTGAGCGAATCCATCGCTCCAACTTGATTGGTATGGGCGTGCTGCCGCTTGAGTTTAAAGACGGCATGACCCGTCAATCGCTCAATCTAGATGGTACGGAAATCTTCGACATCACCGGCGTCGCTGGCGGTATTACACCGGCGATGGATGTTGCGGTGAAGATTACCCGTGCGGATGGGTCGACCGAAGACATCACGACGAAATGCCGGATCGATACGCTGGATGAGGTCGAGTACTACCGCCATGGCGGCATTCTGCAATACGTGCTTCGCAACATCGCAGAAGAAGCGGCATAAGGAGTTGGGGTCGGATATTCGCAGTAGTGCTAACAACGACATCACTGATTGTTGATTCGCGCTCAAAGCGGCCGATCCCTATTTTCCCGGCATGACTGATACAATCAGACGCTTTGTCCTTGTTGCGGCTTTCGCCGCTGTCACAGGGTTTGGAACTCTTTTCGCCGGTGCTGCGTATGCCGCTGGCGACAAGGTCGTGGTTGAGTTGTTTACGTCTCAGGGCTGTTCATCCTGTCCACCGGCTGATCGTTTCCTCGGTGAGCTGGCCAAACGCGATGATGTCCTCGCCTTGTCGTTCCATGTTGATTACTGGAACTATCTCGGCTGGAAAGATCCTTTCTCGAGTACTGAGTCAACACGTCGTCAGCGCAACTATGGTGGCGCGTTTAAGCTGCGCTACATCTACACGCCGCAAATGGTCGTCAGCGGCACGCATCAGAGCGTTGGTTCCGGGCGAGGCAAGATCCTGAACGCCATTGAACGGGCGCGTAAAGAACAACGGTTGCCGGTCAAGATTTCCCATCCCGATAAAGATACCGCATTGGTGACGGTCGCGGCTGGACCGAAACCAGATAGCCCGGCTACCATCTGGTTGTTTGCCTATGACAAGGAGCACCTGACAGATATTCGTCGTGGTGAAAATGAAGGCCGCAAGATCGCCTATTCGAATGTCGTGCGGGCGCATCGCCGCATTGGCGAGTGGGATGGCAAAGAGCTCAAGATCAAGCTGCCGGTTAAGATGATGGGTCTCGACAAGCAGGATGGTTGCGCCATCGTCGTGCAGCACGAACTTGGTGGCCCGATCCTTGGCTCAACATCGTTTGATCTCGCCGCGAAATAGCGCTTCGTTTCCGCACGTCATTCCGCACTTGATGCGGGATCCAGCCAACTGGCCGCAGGACGGTTCTAAGCATTTTACCGCGCCGACGCGCGGTCACTGGACCCCGGATCGTAGTCCGAGGTGACGAGGTTGTCCCGCTCTACCTCGCTTTACATAATTCGGTTAAACTCTGCTTCTCAAGACACCGATGTATAGAGATGCCCGATGACCGATAACGACCGGATAACTAATCCGTGGCAGCCGACAGATCGAAGTCATACGCCAACGACATTGATGGAACCAATCACCGATCCGTCCGGCTGGACGCGGGAGGAGCTTGAGGCGAGCCAGGCCTATCTCTATCGCCTGTCCGATGCTGAAATTACCGAAATTGTTGACGCGGTGGCGCGGGTCGAAGAACACGCACCTGATCTACAGGACATCCGTCGTGAGGATTTCTCTTTGCCGGTCTTTGGGTCGGTGCTGGAGGACCTCCGCGAAGAGGTGATAAACGGACGGGGATTTGTCTTTTTACGCGGTCTGCCAACCGAGGGTCGTTCGCTTTATCAGATGGCAGCGGCTTTTTGGGGAGTCGGACGTCACTTTGGTCGGGCGGTATCTCAGAACCACAAAGGGCACTTATTAGGGCACGTAAGAGACCTCGGCGCGGAAATTACTTCGGCGACCGGGCGCGGCTATAACTCTGCCTCCAAACTTGGATTTCACGCCGATAGCTGCGACATGTTTGGTCTAAGTGTTATCAGGACGGCAAAATCTGGCGGCCAGCATCGTATGTGTAGCTCGGTGACCGTGCATAACGAAATGCTGAAACGTGCGCCAGAATTGGTCGAGGAACTGGCATTCCGGTTTTACCGGTCGCGGCGCGGTGAACTGCCACCGGGCGAGACCGACCCGTGGACGCGCCAGCCGGTGTTTAGTGTGACCGATGGTTACTTTGCGGCACGCGGCGCCAGCAGCACCATTGCGCGGTCGCAGGGCATGCCGGGCGTGCCTGATTTGACCCCGGGACAAAAGGAAGCAATCAAGCTCTATAACGACATTTCAGCCGAGATCGCCATGGATGTTGATTTTGAACCGGGTGATATGTCCTTCGTGCAAAACTATGTCACGCTGCATTCCCGTACCCGCTATGAAGATTGGCCCGATGCTGACCGCAAGCGTCATTTGTTACGGCTATGGATGAGTTTTGACGGCGCACGGCCGGTCCATGAAGATATTGTTCGAGATCACAGTCAGGGCATTATGGAAGAAGGCACTGTTCTGCATGCTCCGCTCGAAGCGGCGTGAAAGGCCTTCTTTTTGAAGGGCGCTGATACAGGGCCCTATCGCCGTCATTAGGCATAAATATGGCAAATGATTTAGGCGCACTAAGTGGGTTCTTCGTCCATTTCGCTATAGCGGGCTTTGTGGTGTACGCCGCAATTGTGGCTTGCGCCGTGCTATTTGTCCGCCAAGGCGAGATGCCGCTCGGTTTCTTTGAAATGTACCGTTACGCGCTCAGGAGTTTCTTCTGGTATTCGCTTCTGGTTGCAGTGCTTTGTCTGGTTATTTTTTTGTTATATTTTTTCGGTGTCCTCCGGTTAGGTGCTGGAACGCCTCCAGGACTCTTCGCTCTGCTTCACGATCTTGGTGTCCGGCGTGGCGGTGGCGCGATTATCTCCGGTACCTTTATATTAGGCACACTCATCGCAGTTCTCGTCCCGATGGTACCGCATGCCATAACGCAGAGTGCGATCAGCCGTGACTTCAAACGGCGCATGTTGGCTGCCGCTGCGCGAAATCTGTCAGTCGGGCAGGCTCTGGATATTGTTTCGCTGCGTCCCGGGCGATCAGGATTCGGACCTGACCTCGCAAAAAAATTGGTCGCAGTGACCGCAGAATCGATGGTCTGGGTTGCTGACACTTATACGAAAACGGAGGACGTCCCTCGACGGTTTTCAGTAGACAGTTTTAATCAGGATCGAATGAAATTCACTAACGGATCATTGATCTTTGAGTTCTGGGAAACGGGCCTAATATTTCATGGAGAAATTGAGAAGCAGGGTCGACGGGAACCCTACTGGCAGTTGGAAGTCACGGAAAACATATTTGATGGAATTTGCGTTCGGGTGTCTGGCGCTTTCGCGAAACGCCAGGCCCCGCGCTTAATTGTAACCGGGTCATCGAACGAAGATTCTGCCGCTTCACCAGTTCGGCGCAGACGTCCCACCAGTTTGATTGCCGGTATATTCGAAGAATTTTTGCACAATTCGACTTTGCTCCGCTCACACCATTATACCCTCTCCGATTTTCAAGAGCATGTTCGTTGCGATACTGCGCTCAAAGGATTGGATGAAAACGTGCGTTTTATCGGGATCAACGGTCGCGATCTATTTTTATTCATCCATACCGGGTTAGTCGGTAATTTGTTTGAATTTCATGTCACGGAAAAAGTTACGGACAGCATTCGGCTTTTTGAACAAGATTTGGCATTCATCCAACGGCATATACAGGCCATTGATGAGTTGTTGCCCGCGCTAGAGGAACTGCTGGCAAAGGAAGTTTGATCATCCCCGACGTTCTTGTCAGGATGGTCGGGAAATCTAACGGAAAATGAAACTCCTAATTTCGATGCAAGCCTATAACGTTCAAAAGCTGATCTTTCATATGAATACCCGGCCTGCGGTGTATGAGCGCTATGGCTCGGATCGTGATGCACTGTTTGCTGATTACAAACTATCGGCGGCAGAACAGGATTATATCGAGACGATGAATGTTGGCGCGCTGTATGAGATGGGGGTGCAGCCACAATTGCTGGCACCCTTCGCCGGGCGCGAGAACATCGCTTGGCTGGATTATATAAAGGGTATGGAAAATCCCGGCCCGTTACGCGAGAAGGAAGACTGATGCCGCTGGTTTTTGCTGCTGCGACCAATCACGGGCCGGGTATTACGGCGCGCCGGGAAACCGCTCCGGAAGATGAGGTTGCCCCTTTCTTTGAGGGGTTCGAACGGCTGCACCAGCGGATTGAGGCCGCCAAGCTCGACGCGTTGGTAATGGTCTCAAGCGACCATATTCAGAATCTTTACATGGATAATATGCCCGCTTTTATTATTGGGCTGGGCGATTCCTTTCCGGGGCCGACCGAAGATGAGCATTTTCTCAAAATCCCCAAGACCATCGTGCCGGGTGCGCCAGACCTTGCCGCTGCACTCGCCGATGAGGTCATGGAAACCGTCGATCTCGCTTATTCTGGAGAGCTTGCGCTGGATCACGGCTTTATGGTGCCGCTGCATTTCCTGACGCCAGATTATGATGTGCCGGTGGTGCCGCTCATTATCAACTGCATGTTCCCGCCTTATCCCAAACTTGGACGTGCCTATGAGCTTGGCCGGGCGCTGCGCCGGGCGATTGATCAACAGCCGGGGCGGATCGGATTGCTCGGCACTGGCGGGTTGTCGCACTGGCCGGCGGCGCCCTTGTCGGGCAAGGTCGCGGTCGAATGGGACAGGGAATTTCTCGACGCGATGACCGCCAATCGGCGGGATGACATGATCCGCTATACGGACGCAGAGATCGAGCGCGATGGCGGGCCGGGTGGCCATGAAATACGGAGTTGGATTACCGTGGCAGGCGCCTGTGAAGGAAGTACGGGTGTATTGGATTTCTATACGCCGCTGCCGTCTTTTGCGATTGGTGGCGCGGTGGTTGAGATGACAATCGCCTAATTCCTTTTGGACAGAACCCAGAATCAAAAACGGCGGCCCATCTTTTTTAGACGGGACCGCCGAATTTTGTGTGGCTTAATCGTTAAGCCGAATAGCAAGTCTTATTGCTTAACGCTGATCTCCACGCGACGATTCAGACGTTCGCGTTTGCCATCACCTGAGTTCACAGCGGGGTTCTTTTCCCCGAAGACTGCGACGGCGATGTCATTCTTGACGCCGGCTTTTTCAAGCGCCCGGATAACCGCATTCGCGCGCTTCGTTGCGAGGATGCTGTTGTAATCGGATTTGCCGGAACGATCAGCATAGCCAGTGACCGAAATCTTGGCGCGCTTCTTGATCTGGCTGACCGTGTAATCAACAGCGTTCATGCCAGCCTTGTTGAGCTTGGCACTGTTGAAGTCGAAATAAACAACATAACGGGTTGTTTGCGGTCCTTTTTTCTTCTTCTTTTTCTTGGCTTTCTTTTTCGGTGCCAAGGCAGCTTCAACTCTTTTCATCGCAGCGTTAAAGGCCTTACGGCAGGCGGCGATATCTTTTGGCTGAATATTTTCTTCTGCCTGTTCCATCCAGCAATCAAAGCTGGTTTGAGCTTTAGCGGCTTGGCCTGGAGCCTTCTTGGCCGCACCTTTACCGAGGGCGGAGACTAAACGAGCGCGGGCACTAACGAGCTGACCCTTATGCGGCGGAACCAGTTTGCGTGAAGAAATACCTTCCGGCGCTGAGGCTTTGCCCATTGCTGCCATTTTGGCGCGGCTAGCAAAATCATCGCCTGAGCTTAGGTCGGTTTGGTCATATTCAGAGTTGGCGAGCTTTACATAGCCAGAGTGCAGTCCTTTGTTAAAGTTACCGCCCTTGACGGACATGTTCGCGACTTCTCCCGTACCGCAAGCGGCAAGGAAACTCGCAGCCACTGCAATGGCAGTGAGTCTTGCAAAAGTTTTCATAATTCTTCTCTATCCTATTCTTATCCGGTGATTTGAAACTTCCCGATCGATTGGCGCCGCGTTTACACAGCCCAATACCCCCAAGAACGGTGTTCTATACCTTTTTTCAGCTTGGGCAACAGGTTTGAAGCCTAATATCACAAAAATTACTCAGAATTTTATGCGCTTTTTTGGCGTTATTTGGTCACTTTGCGCCTTTGCCCTTTGGTCTGGCATACTACTGCAGAACCCTTAAAGGAGAAATTCAATGGCTGTAGCTGGCGTCCCCGATACTAAGGATATGTTGCAAAAAGACCTTTATGTGATTTTTACGCGTCCCATCGCCCCGCGTGAAGAAATAAAGAAGTTACTACCACAGCATCTGGCACGGCAGGTTGAGCTCGAAAAACAGGGTATCCTGTTTGCGGCGGGGCCAATGGAATCGCAAGACGAAGACAAGGTGCGCACCGGCATGATTATTGTGCGCGCGTCTTCTTTTGAGGAAGCGGATGAAATCGCCAAAGCCGACCCGTTTCACGCGGCGGGTTTGCGCGAATATGAAGTGTGGAACTGGTCGATGAACGAAGGCAGCTTCACGGTCACGATCAACTATTCGGATCAGTCCGCCGCCGTTGTCTGACCGCTACGGGTTCAGTCGAACCCGTATAGTTTGGCAGGATTATCGACCAGGATTTGATGCCGGGTGGCGTCGTCACCCGCCCACTCCATAAATTGGTCAAACAGATCGCCATCATTTGGCATCGGATGATCCCACAGAATGGGGTGCGGCCAGTTGGTCCCCCAGATGATGTGATCGCTGCGTGCCTCAATCAGGGCGCGGGCCAAAGGCGTCATGTCGTCATAGGGTGGGCCAAGATCTGACAGGCGGTACCAGCTTGAAAGCGTGCACCAAATATTATCAGCATCTCTGAGCAGGGAGAGCAGTGCCTGAAAGCCAGGGTAGTCGATGCCCTCGCCACCGCGCACGCGTCCTAGATGGTCGACGACAATGTCGACCGGTAACTTTCGGAGGCGTGGTTCAAGTTCGGCGATCTCGGCGACGGTGTCGAGATGGATGACGATATGCCACCCAAGGTCCTTGATCCGATCCGCCATCGGCTCCAGCAAGTCGGTGCCAAAGGCACCCTTGAGCATTGTCGAAAGTCGGATGCCGCGGATACCACCTTCGGCCATCGCTTCGAGCTCGCTATCAGAAATGTCGGGCTCGACAACGGCAACGCCGCGTAACCGCTCGGGGGCCTGTGCGATGCCGTGCAGATCAACCCGATTGTCAGACCCGTGTGCACTGCCATGAACGATCACGCCGCGATCCAGCCCCAGCGTATCGAGTAGCTTGAGATAGGCATCAATCGGCGCATCTGGTGGGGTATAGCCGCGCCCTTCTGCATACGGAAACTGGTCCGCCGGGCCGAAGACATGCGCTTGCGTACAGCAGGCATTGGGCGGCGGCATGATTCTCGGTGTCTTGAGGTTGTAATCCGGACCGGGGCAAGGGCGTGTCATCTAGGGTCTTTCTAGTTACCAAACGGCATTACGGCGCCGCTGCGATTTTGTGGTTTTTCAAAGCGCCAGAGCTGACGCGTGAACGCATCATTGGAACACGTGTTAACGGCGAGAGATCGAGCCATGTGTTTTGACGGTAATCGTTTTCCGCCGCGCGTCAAACGCGATGGTTCAGGACCGATGGTCAGACATTTATCGGGATGAGATTTGAGGGTCAGCCGATAGTTCCGGTGCGCCCATATTTGCAGTGGTGACCCATTGCAGGGCTTAAGAACGAGGTCGGCGCCATCCTGCGCCGATGCCGCTTCAACGCAGAGGTCATATTCCGGCATTTTGAGTTGCCCTTGTTTCAGAGCGGCAGGATCAAACAACTCATCTTTGTGCCAGATGCCTTCCTTACAGGTATGGACGCTCAAGGGGCGTCCGGTATTTACCCGAGCCTTGTGACCCGGAATATCAACGCAATGAAAGCGCGGTTCATCGAGCGGATAAAACGCTTTCAGGAATACGGTGTCGGCACAGGCGGCTGTCGCACCGAAGATAGTTAGCAGGAATAAAAAGATCGAATGACGCATGCCAAATTCTCCTTCTTTGGTAATCCCTAATAGACACAGAGGCATCCTGCAACGGGTTGTGGATATCCTTCTGTAACACGCATTGACCTACCGCATTCGGTCTATAAAGTGCCGTTCACAAAAATAGGGGATGAGGGACCTTCTTTCGATGGATTATGATTTTGTGCCGCCACCGAAGCGCCAGCCGCTGAAGTGGCCGGACGGCAAACGCATGGCCGTTCAGGTGACGCTGAATCTCGAATATTGGGACATGATGAAGGAGAGCGACCAGCCGTATTATGCGGGTGGTCCGCCGGCTTTGCCCGATGCGATGCCCGGTAACGTCCTTGATGTGCCGAACTTTAGCTGGCGCGAATATGGTCAGCGCGCTGGTATCTGGCGGCTGTTCGATACGTTTGATGAAGTCGGCGTCCCGTCAAGCTGTACCCTCAATGCCAAGCTTGGTCTTGAACGCCGTGACATCGTCGAGGCGGCAAAGGAACGCGGCTGGGAACTGGTCTGCCATAACTATGAGCAAGGCGATCTCCTCACCAACTATCAGTCCGATCCAGCGGCCGAAGAGGCGCTGATTGATAGTGCGTTGAGTGTTTATGAGGATGTCGTTGGGAAGAAGTCTCCTGGCTGGTTGTCCTCGTCTCTGCGCAGCACGCCGAATACGCCGGAAATCCTCGCTAAGAAGGGTATGAAGTTCATCTGTGACTATATGAATGATGAACAGCCTTACTTGATGAAGACGGCGCATGGCGAGATAGTCGCCATTCCCTATTCGATTGAGGTCAATGATTTCGGGTTCTTCCTACGGCGTAATTTCACGACGACGCAGACTCTGGAAATGCTCAAGGAACAGTTCGATCAGCTTTATCTCGAGAGCGCCAAGACCGGCAAGCTGATGAGTGTTGGTTTGCACCCGCATGTGTCAGGTCATCCATTCCGCATTCGGGCGATCCGCGAATTCCTCGCCTATGCCAAGAGTTTCGATGATGTGTGGTGGGCAACCCGTGAAGAGATTGCCGACTGGTATCTCGAAAATCACGAGTCTCATATTCCGGTGCAGGGCTAATCTGAAATGCTGGTAATTCAACAACTCGTTAACGGGCTGATGCTCGGCGGTGTCTACGTGATGGTCGCGGTGGCCTTCACGCTGATCATCGGCATGCTCAACTTCCTTAATTTCACGATCCCCGCTTTGTTCATGTTCGCGGCGGTCTTGATGCATGCGACGATGATGGGGCAGCTGCCATTCGGCAATGATTTCATCCTGTCGATCTTTGGCATGGAATATCGCTGGGTCGCCGGGATTATTGTATCTCTTGTCGTCATCGCTCTGGTCTCTCTGGTTATTGAGCGTTTCACCTACCGCTATATGAAAGCGAAATATGGTGATGCCACCGAGCATGCTTTGCCGCTAGTGAGCTCTCTTGGCTTTCTGATTATTTTTGAGCATTTCGTGGTCAGTACCTGGGGCTCAGATCCGCTGACCGCGGTTTCACCGTTTGGCCAGGGCACCTTTAGCATCGATACGATTATTTTCAGCGTACCGCAGATTGTCAGTCTGCTGCTGTCGCTGATTGTCGTCATCATGCTAAGCGTGATGCTCAAGGCCACCAAGCTGGGCCGCGCTTTACGGGCTATTGCAGAACGACCTGACACTGCGACACTGATGGGTGTTGAGGTCGGGCGCATCGTACCGGTTGTCTATGTCATTACCGGGTTGCTGTGCGCCGTTTCCGGTATCCTGTTTACGATCAACTACGCCACGGTCGACGCCTATGTTGGTGACACGGTCGCGACGGTGGCGATCGCTGGCATGGTGCTCGGCGGGCTTGGCAATGTCTGGGGGGCGATTATTGGCGGGCTGTTTATCGGCATGCTCGAGGTGATGTCGATTTATATCGTTGGGGCTGAGTTTGCCAAAGTGCCAATCTGGGGTCTGTTATTGCTTCTGCTGGCCTTCAAGCCAACCGGGCTGTTTGGTCATACGCTTATCGGAAAGGGGAAATTCTGATGAGTGGTTATATGGAAGCACAGCTGATTATCCTGTGCCTGAGCATCATCTACGCCTATGGCATCTTTCTGCCCGCTGCCTCCGGCCAATTGAATCTTGGCGCTGCTGGTTTCATCACCTTGGGGGCCTATGCGAGCGCCTGGTTCAATGCGAGTGCCGGTGCCGCCTTGCCGATGTGGTTGAGTATTCCGATAGCGATGATCTTTACCGGCGTGATTGCCATTGCGATCTCCTTTCCGATCTTGCGAACGCGCGGGGTTTATATGGTCCTTGCGACATTCGCTTTCGCAGAAGTGGTTTCAGGGATTGTCATCAATCTAGAGTTTGTTGGTGGGGCTTCCGGGTTTCCGGTCGATGATCATGCCGATGTGACAGTGATCGTGCCGGTGACCATCGCGGTAATCCTGTTCAGCTTTTACTTTATGTCGACACGGCTCGGCCTGGCATTACGGTCAATACACGACGATGAAAGTGTCGCGACGTTGTTTGGGGTCAATGTGAGGACGGCCAAAGTTGTTGCCTTCACGGTTGGTGCTATGTTGATGAGCCTTGGTGGCTCGCTCTATGGGCATCATTACAATTATATCGAAGCGCAGACCTTTAACGTCCTGCTGAGCATCTACATTCTTCTCTATGTGTTAATGGGGGGAACGCAGACAGCGTGGGGACCACTCATTGGCGCGGCTTTCTTCGCCATCGTGCCAGAGACACTGCGTGAAATTGCTGAATCTGCTGGCCTTAAATGGTTGGCAGAAGGCCGTTTCATTCTGTTTGGGGTCTTTATCGTGTTGTTGATGGTCTTCCGCCCGGAAGGCGTTATGACCAGGACTTTGCAGAACAGGCTCGGAGGTGGACTCTTCCGGCGTAAAAAAGTCCTAACCGATGATACCGGAGGTGGCTCATGACGGACCACCTGCTTGAAATCACCGGAATGCATAAGAGCTTTGGTGGGCTCAAGGTTATCGACGATGTGTCGTTTAATGTGCGCCGCAGCAGCCGGACAGCGTTGATTGGTCCCAATGGCGCTGGTAAGACGACGATCTTTAATTTGCTCACCGGCGTCTATCCGATTGATGCCGGGACGGTCATCGTTGGTGGCCAGGATATTACGGATGTGCCAGCGCAGGATCGGGTAACTGTCGGCATGTCTCGCAGTTTTCAGAATATCCGGCTTATGCCGCATTTGAGCACGGTCGAGAACGTTATGCTGGGTCAGCATGCGCGGGCGCGCAATCTTGGCAGCCTGTTGTTTCCTTTGGGGATGTTGCCACGGAATGACTGGCGGACAGCGGCAGAGGAGGCTCTTGAACGCGCTGGTGTCGGGACATATCCCGGCGAGGTCGTGGCGAACTTGCCTTATGGCGTACAGAAACGCATTGAAGTGGTGCGCGCACTGGTGTCGGATCCAAAACTATTGCTCCTTGATGAGCCGGCGGCTGGTCTAAACAAGACAGAGACCCTTGAGTTGCAAGCGCTCCTGGAGAAGGTTTCTGATCAGGGTGTCACCATTCTGGTCGTCGAACACGATATGCAGTTTGTCCGCGACCTGTGTGATCACATTGTCGTTCTGAACTTTGGCCGCAAGATATTTGAAGGGACACCGGAAGAGGTCCATCAGGACCCGGCGGTTCTCGAAGCCTATCTTGGGACCGATGACGATAGTGCTGAGGAGGCCGCAAATGCTTCTTGATATTCAAGGTATCGATGTTCGCTATGGCCGTAACCATGCGGTTAAATCTGTCGATCTAACGATGGATGAACGCGAGATTGTCACCGTTCTGGGTGCAAATGGGGCGGGAAAGAGCTCGTTGCTGAAGGCAATTCTGGGCAGCGAAAAATCAACCGGCACTGTGGTGTTTGATGGTGTTGATATCAGTGGCTGGTCGGCACCGCGTCGGGTGAATGCCGGGCTGGTGTTGGTTCCGGAAGGTCGTCAGATATTTGTCAGCCTGACGGTTCATGAGAATCTCCAGATGGGAGCCTATTGCCGGAGTGATGACGTTAGCGCCGAGATCGATGCGATCTACGACCGGTTTCCCAATCTCGCGGCGCGGCGTGAAATGCCGGCCTCGGTTCTTTCGGGTGGCGAACAGCAAATGCTGGCGATTAGCCGCGCCATGCTCGCTAAGCCACGTCTGATGATGCTGGATGAGCCGTCACTTGGGCTGAGTCCTATTCTGGTCAAACAACTCTTTACGCTGATTGAGGATCTTAATCGCGACGGGCTGACGATCCTGCTTATTGAGCAAAATACCCATATGGCGCTGCAAAGTGCTGACCGTGGCTACGTGTTAGAACTTGGCGACGTCGTGCTGTCCGGCGACGCTAAAACATTGCAAGAAGACAGCCGTCTCGGTGAGGCCTATCTCGGAGCTCACTGACTATTTATTGACTACAGGTGTCACTACGCTACCGTTTAATACATTAACAGGGAGAGGAATTGGATTATGCGATTTAAGTTAGGCATTACCGCTGCTGTAATGGCAGGTGTGGCATTTGCTGCACCGGTACAGGCTGCGGATGAAATTGTTCTTGGTCTTAGCTTTGGCAAGACCGGGCTGTATTCTACTATCAATAAGACGACCGAAGTTGCCGTCGATATCGCCGTTGCGGAAATTAATGCCGCTGGCGGGATTAATGGCAAGAAGCTCCGCATCGTCAAGTTTGATACGGCGGGTGATCCCAAGCAGGCCGTTGTTGCGGTGCGCAAGTTCGCTCGTGACGATAAGGCGCTCGGCGTGATTGGACCGTTCTCTTCCAGTGAAGCACGTGTTGCTTTCGCGGCTGGTGAACGCGAAAAGATCGTCCAGATCCCAAATGCATCATCTGCGCCGAAACTTGCTGACAAATTCTCCTACGCCTACCGGCTGACTGAGAGTGAGTATCTGCAGTTTTCTCGTGTCGTGAAGACGATGAAAAAACGTGGTGCGATGAAGAAATCAGTGGCCATCATGTATGGCTCTGATGATGTCGTCTCGAAGGCGGTTGGTCTGTTCATCATGAAACCAATCCTGACCAAGGAAAAGGTCAAGATCACGGGCCCGATAAGCTTTGCCACCAAGGCATTTGACGTTTCGCCACAGGTCTCGCAGCTCAAAGGCAAGAATATCGACTATGTCGGTCTTGCTGGTATTACACCGATTGCTATTCGGGTGTTGAAGGAAATGCGCCGTCAGAAAATTACTGTGCCGATCATCGGGGCGCAGATTTGGGCTGATCCTGAAATTGTGAATGGGATGGGCAGCGATGCGGATGGTGCCGTATTTGCAGCACCTTTTTACTATAACCTGAATGAGCGGACTCGCAGCTTTACGAAGAAATTCGTCGCAGCCGCTGCAAAACAGGGCATTAAAAAGCATTGGCCCCATCACGTGGATGCCGCGGCGTACGACATCGTATATGTCTTCAAAAAGGCTATGGAAGTTGCTAAAATTACCGGTGACGCTAAGAAGGTCAAAGCCGAGCGTACCGCTATTCGTGATGTTCTGGGCACAATTACCTACGATCTCGTCGAAGGCAAAGTCTGCTTTGACAAGAACGGCGATGCACAGTTGCCAGCATACATTATGACAATGAAAGACAAGAAGTGGAATTTGCTGGATTCATATCCGGCACTGCCCTGTAAAAAATAGGCGGTTCTTCTTCCATGAGATGAACGGCGGGGGAAACCCCGCCGTTTTTTTATCTGGCGCTGGATTCGCGATCAGAAGCAAATTATCTTAGGCTTTAGGAAAATTTCTTGCTCGTTATCACAACGCATTGAAGATCAGGAGTGAACGATGAAAATAGCGGCTTTGGCGCCTGCAGCATTTGTTGCGGGTTTGGCTATTGGCAGTACGGGTCTATCGGCTAATGAACTCGTATTGGGGCTGAGTTTCGGGAAAACCGGGCTTTATTCGACAACCAACAAAACGACAGAGATCGCTGTCGATATAGCGGTGTCTGAAATCAACGCCGCTGGTGGTGTAAACGGTAAAAAAATACGGATCGTTAAATTTGATACGGCTGGCGATCCGAAACAGGCTGTCGTCGCGGTTCGAAAGTTTGCTCGCGACGATAAAGCCCTCGGTGTGATTGGCCCATTCTCATCGAGTGAAGCACGGGTTGCGTTTGCGGCCGGTGAGCGCGAAAAGATCGTTCAAATTCCGAATGCGTCGTCGGCGCCAAAACTGGCGGACAAGTATTCATATGCTTACCGGTTGACGGAAAGCGAATATCTGCAATTCGCCCGCGTCGTAAAGACGATGAAAAAGCGTGGCGCGATGAAGAAATCAGTGGCGATTCTGTACGGCTCTGACGATGTCGTTTCTAAGGCGGTTGGTTTGTTCATCATGAAACCGATCCTGACGAAAGAGAAAGTCAAGATTACCGGCCCAATCAGTTTTGCCACCAAGGCGTTCGATGTTTCCCCGCAAGTATCACAGCTTAAAGGCAAGAAACTTGATTATGTCGGTCTTGCCGGCATCGCACCGATCGCTATTCGTGTGGTTAAGGAGATGAAACGCCAAAAGATCAACGTGCCGATCTTGGGCGCACAGATTTGGGCAGACCCTGACATTGTTGATAAAATGGGAACCGATGCGGATGGTGCCGTTTTCGCCGCGTCCTTTTATTATGATCTAAACGAACGAACACGTTCTTTCAGCCGTAAATACGCTGCAGAGGTCAAAAAACGCGGTATCAACAAGCCCTGGCCGCATCACGTTGACGCCTCGGCCTATGATATCGTGTATGTATTCAAGAAAGCGATGGAAGTCGCCAAGGTTACAGGTGACCTGAAAAACCTTAAATCCGAACGCACCGCGATCCGTGACGCGCTTCTTACAACCACTTTCGACCTGGTTCAGGGTAAGGTTTGTTTTGAAAAGACTGGTGATGCCCAGCTTCCGGCTTACGTCATGACCATGAAAAACAGAAAATGGGAATTGCTGGACACACATCCGGCACTGCCCTGTAAAAAATAGGCGGTTCTTCTTCTATGAGATGAACGGCGGGGAATCCCCGCCGTTTTTTTATGAGGCTTCAAAAAATTACGTTATGACCGCGCTGACGCACGGTTACTGGATCCCGCATCAAGTGCGGGATGACGAACGAAGAGGGTTATAAACCGCCGCTTACTTATTTTTCGCCGATACCGTCTTTCATCCGGAAGCCATGGCCGTCTTTTTCGACAGGGCCATAGCCCGGTGACTGAAAGTGTGCGGGTAAGATGAACGTATCGCTACCAGCAAAACGGTCGAGCAAACCAGTACGCGTTTCACGAGACTCTTGCGCATCCTCGCAAAAGCAAGTCGACCATTCGGGGTGCGCGAGCTGCACGGGGTGATGCATGACATCGCCGCAAATGACGGCATGGGTCTTTGCTGCTTCTCCGACATGCAGGACCATATTACCGGGCGTATGACCATAGGCGGGTTCGGTGTTGAGACCCGTGGCAATTTCATGATTACCCTCGATCAACAGGGCCTGCCCCGACTTCATAACCGGCAAGACACTGTCGGCATGGGAGCCATACATAATTGGGTCATCGCTCTTGGCCTGGCACTCTTCCCAGAACTTGTATTCACGCTCGGCAAACAGATACTGCGCATTGGCAAAGGTCGGTACCCACTCACCGTTCACCTTTTTTGTATTCCAGCCGACATGGTCGGCATGCAGATGGGTACACATGACGAAATCGATATCGTCAGGCGTCACACCCTGCCGTGTGAGATTGTCGAGGAAAGGCCCTGATCGATTGTTCCACATGTCACGCCCAGGACGATCTTTGCCATCGCCGATGCAAGCATCGACCAGGATCGTATGGTTTTCGGTTTTGATGATATAGGCATGGAAACTAAGATAGAGCTCCAACGACTCCGGGTTTATATGCATTGGCCCGAAGCGCTGGCTCAGGGCGGTTATTTCCTCCGGTGTTGCGTCGGGATAAAGCATCGACGCCGGAAACCCACCAGCCGCCATATCAACCACGCGGCCAATATCGATTGCACCAAACGAACAGCTATCGGTCTCGTGGTTCCAGTCTGCCATTAGGCGGCTACTCCTTTTGCCATCAGGTCGGCCATGCGACGGACAAAGGCCGTCGGGTCAGGTAGGGGTTCGCCTTCAAGGATGCGCGCCTGATCGAGCAGCAACCAGGCAGCATCACTGACCTTACTCCCGGCGCCATCAGCCCCTGCAATACCAGCGAGCGCTGTGATCAGCGGATGCTTGCCATTAATCTCCAGCACACGGGTGATCTGCTCATTGAGCTGATTATGCTGGCGCAAGAGCTGCTCCATGCGGATATCCATATCGCCCTCATCAGCGCTAAGGCACACCGGACTATCGGTGAGCCGGTTTGAGAGTCGGACGTCTTTGATTTTATCGCCGAGCTCCAGCTTGACCATGGCAACCAGCGCATCGAGACCGGGAACATTCTCGTCGGCAGGCTTCTTATCGTCTTTCTTGTCGCTATCGTCGGCGCTTTCCTCTTTGATGGCGTCGAGATCATTGCCGGAGCGTGTCGCGGAGCGCAGCGGCTTTTCCTCATGCTCGCCGACGGCGGGGAGCCAGAACTCGTCGACCGGATCGGTCATCATCAACACTTCGATACCACGCGCCCGGAAGCCTTCGAGTTGCGGGCTCTTGGCGAGGGCGCCGATATCTTCGCCGGAGATGTAATAGATGGCTTCCTGACCCTCTTTCATCCGGCCGATATAGTCTTCGAGGCTCGTTAGTGCATCATCATGGGTGCTGTGAAACCGTGAGAGCTTGAGAACAGCATCCCGGTTTTCCTGATCTTCATAGATACCCTCCTTGAGGACGGCGCCAAAATTTTCCCAGAAAGTTGCGTATTCGTCGGGTTTCTTGTCTGCCAGTTTCTTGAGCTCGCTAAGCACTCGTTTGGTGAGGGCTGATTTGATCCGCGCCAATGCCGGGTTGTTCTGTAGCATTTCGCGGCTGACATTGAGCGGCAGGTCTTCGGAGTCGATCAGCCCTTTCATGAACCGCAGCCATGGCGGGCATAGCTCGGCGCAGTCATCGGTGATGAACACACGTTTGACATAAAGCTTGATGCCGTGCTTGCGCTCGGGGGAGAAGATGTCCATCGGCCGCATAGAGGGAACAAATAACAGGCCAGTATATTGCACCCGTCCTTCAGCTCGCCAATGGATGGTCTGGGCGGGCTCGTCGAAGGCATGGCCGATATGACGATAGAACTCAGTATATTGGTCGGCCTTGATATCTTTCTTCTGACGGGTCCACAAAGCTGACGCCTGATTAAGGGTCTCTTTGTTGTCCTCAATCTCCATCATGATCGGCAAAGAGATGTGATCCGAATAGGTCGAGACGATATGGCGCAGCCGCGTCGGGTCCATAAACTCTTTCGCGTCTTTCTTCAGCTTCATGACGATAGAGGTGCCGCGACCTTCACGTTCGGCTTCTTCGATGGTGAATTCGCCTTCACCGTTAGACGTCCATTTCCACGCCTGATCTTCACCCGCCCGGCGGCTGGTGACCTCGACCGAATCGGCGATCATAAAGCAGGAGTAGAACCCGACACCGAATTGGCCGATCAGCGCGACATCGTCGTCTTTCTCGCTGCTCAGCGCATCGATAAAGGCAGAGGAGCCGGAGCGCGCAATCGTGCCGAGATCTTCGATCAGCGCGTCGCGGTTCATGCCAACGCCATTGTCCGAGATCGTCAGCGTCTTGGCTTTCTTGTCGACTGATAGCTCGACACGGAATTCGGGATCATCGGCTGTCAGCGCGGGGTCAGTAATCGCTAGATAGCGTAACCTGTCACAAGCATCGGAAGCGTTTGAAATCAGTTCGCGGAGGAAAATCTGTCGGTCGCTATACAGTGAGTTGGCGACGATTTTAAGAATCTTTCCGACTTCGGTTTGAAAGCTCAGGGTTTCAGCGGTCATGCCCAGCAATCTCTCTTTTGCTAATTGTGTTTGATGGGGCAGAATATGTGGCCTGAAGCCCATCTCTGCAAGTGCCCTTTGCAAGGGTTTTTGAATCGCAATCAGCCCTTGTTTCTAGCTGGTGGAATCGCCACACTTTATCTATGTCCACGCCGGTAAATACTCCGAAAATCACGGCTGTTCTGGGCCCGACCAATACCGGGAAAACCTATCTCGCGGTTGAGCGCATGCTGGGTCACCGAACCGGCATGATGGGCTTTCCGCTGCGATTGCTGGCGCGTGAGAATTATGACCGGGTCGTGAGCCTCATCGGCTCGCGTCATGTCGCCTTGGTCACCGGCGAGGAAAAAATTATCCCCAAAACAGCGCGGTATTTCTTGTGTACCGTCGAATCGATGCCGGTCGCCCGGCTGGTTGATTTTTTGGCGGTTGATGAAGTTCAGCTCTGTGCCGATCCTGAACGTGGTCATCTATTTACCGATCGTTTGTTGCGTGCACGGGGCCAGTCGGAGACCATGTTTCTCGGTTCTGAGACGATTAAACCGGTGTTGCGCAAGCTGGTGCCAGAGGCTGAGTTTGTCTCGCGGCCGCGTTTTTCCAAGCTGACCTATAGTGGTGCCAAGAAGCTGACGCGGATGAAACGGCGCAGCGCGATTGTCGCGTTTTCGGCAAGTGATGTGTATGCGCTGGCAGAGCAAATTCGCCAAACGTCAGGGGGCGCAGCGGTTGTGTTGGGCGCGTTGAGCCCGCGAACCCGCAATGCTCAGGTTCAGATGTATCAGGAAGGCGAGGTTGATTATCTCGTCGCGACCGATGCGATCGGGATGGGACTTAACATGAATATCGATCATGTTGCGTTCTGGCGGCTTCATAAATTTGATGGTCTGCGGCGACGGCCTTTGGCGGTTGATGAGATCGCGCAGATCGCCGGTCGCGCCGGTCGCTATATGCAGGATGGCACGTTCGGAACATTGGCAGAATTGGGCGCACTTGATCCTGAAACTGTGGAAGCGGTTGAGAATCACCAGTTTCAGAACATACGTGGGATCTGGTGGCGCAATAGTGACCTCGAATTCAAGAATTTGACGGCTTTGCTCAAGAGCCTCGATGCTTCACCGCCGTCGCGAGTTTTGCGCCGCGTTCGCGAAGCGGAAGATCACGGTGCGTTGCGCCGGCTGGCGCATGACAAGTCGATAACAGACCTTGCCGCAAATCGGGACATGGTGAGCCTGCTGTGGGAGGTTTGCCAGATCCCCGACTTCCGTAAGACCATGCCTGACGTGCATGTCGGGTTGCTCAGAACAATTTTTCAGCATCTCGCGGCAGCTAACGGACGCTTGCCGACGGACTGGGTGGCCAGCCAGCTGGTTCGTCTTGAACGATTTGATGGTGATATCGATACGTTGATGGCGCGCATCGCCCATACGCGAACCTGGACTTATATTTCGCACCGCACTGACTGGATTGATGATGCCGAGAGCTGGCAGGCTCGGGCCCGGTTGATCGAAGATCGATTGTCGGATGCCTTACATGAACGACTGACGCAACGGTTTGTTGATCGGCGTAGCGCCGTTCTTGTTCGGTCACGTGGCAAGGATGTCGAAGCAGATGTCAATGAGGATAATGATGTGTTTGTCGAAGGAATGCTCGTTGGGCGGCTTGAGGGGCTGCGCTTTATTACCGATCTGTCGGCGACATCTGGCGACCGGCGATTGCTAACGGCAGCGGCACATCGTGGATTACAGCGCGAAATGGGACGGCGCGTTGCGGCACTCGAGAATGCTAAAGATAACGACTTTACCTTGTTGGATGACGGAACGATCCAATGGCAGGATCAATCTCTTGGTAAGTTAACGCGTGGCGCAGAAATCCTGTCGCCTCGGCCTCAAGTGGCGACCAGCACGATTTTACCAGCAGCGTTGCGGGATCGGGTTGAGGTGCGTTTGGCGTGCTGGTTCGACGAAATTTTGCGACGCGCCTTTATGCCGCTTGTGACGATCCCTGCTGCTAAACTAACCGGCCCGGCGCGCGGTATTGCCTTTCAGTTGCGCGAAGGGTTGGGGTCGATTGCCCGGTCAAGTGCGCAGGCGCAGATCACAGCTCTTTCGCCGCAAGATAAAAACACGTTTCGGTCGTGTCGTGTTCGGATCGGGCCGCAGACGATCTTTATCGAGTCGTTGTTGAAGCCGCGTCTTGTGGCCCTTAGAGCTCTTTTGTGGGCGATCTGGCATGAGCGGGACGTCCCCGACGTGCCGCCGCCGGGAATTACGACCCTGGCGAAAAAGGCTGACGTCATAGCGGGCTTCCATGAGGCGATAGGTTTTATAGGAATAGGCAACCGACTGATCCGCGCGGATATTCTGGACCGGGTTGCGACTAAACTTATTCGTCTGGCCCGCTCAGGGGAATTTGCGTTGCCCGCCGATGTACCGTCATTACTAGGACTGAATGTGCTGGAGACACAAGCACTGGTTCGTCAATTGGGCTACGTGGTTCGTCCGGACGGGGTCGTGGTGCGGAAGAAAGGAAAACGCGGTCCCAAAAACAGCACGTACAAAAAAAGGGTGTCATCGCGCCATACCTCACGCAAACGCCGTAACGCTGAACCGGCGCCTGATTCTCCGTTCGCCAAACTTTCGGAATTGAGCCTTTGACGAAACCCGATCCGGCGATCCGACTCGATAAGTGGCTGTGGCATGCGCGGTTCTTCAAGTCGCGATCCCTCGCAGGCAAGATTTGCGGCTCGGGTCGCATTCGCGTCGATGGAACGTCGGTTGAAAAAGCGCATTATGGCGTCCGGATTGGGCAGGTCGTGACTTTTCCGCAAGCACATCGTATTCGGGTGGTTAAGGTATTGGGGTTGGGTACGCGCCGCGGGCCTGCTCCTGAGGCGCGACTGCTTTATGAGGATTTATCAGTTGAGGTCCCACAGGTACCCCGGGTGCCAGGTATCAGGCCGGTTCCAGTTGCCCGTTGGGATAAACGAGATCGAAATAAGGATGTGTGGTGATTAAAAAGATTCAGGAATTATTGGGTTTAAACAACGCAGGATCCGAGGCGAGTGACGGCGGAGATGATGTGCAGCTCGCGGCCGCAGCCTTGCTGGTTGAGGTTGCGACAGTGGATAGAGACTTCGATGACGCGGAACGGGCTCGGATTCTGGCCTTTGTCCGGCAACGGTTCGCGCTTGAGGAAGATATAGCCGCGCAGCTCGTGACCAAAGCGGAGGCCGAAGTTGAGGGTTCGGTCCAGCTGTATGCGATAACCTCCGCGATTCGGCAGGGGTTATCCTATGAAGATCGTGTCGAGTTGATGGGGTGTTTGTGGCATGTTGCCTATGCTGACGGTGAGGCTGACCCGTTTGAAGATCAGTTGATGCGGCGTATCGGTGAACTCATTTATGTGACGGATCGGGATCGCGGAGAGACGCGAAAAAAGGCAATTGCGCAAATAAAGCGAGATTAGGACGTAATTTTATTTCAGAAATGCTGTGAATTTGCCGCGAAGAACCCGGAAACGTAAAATTGTTTCACAACGGCGTTGCACCGGACGCTCTGAAATAGTACAGAAATTGAAGTTGAGCGCCTCTTTGGGGGTATAAAGGCTGCCGCGTTAGGTTTTGGCAGCGGGGATTGATCGGAGACAAGTATGACATACGTCGTCACGGAAAACTGCATTAAGTGCAAATTTATGGATTGCGTTGAGGTATGCCCGGTAGATTGCTTCTACGAGGGCGAAAACATGTTGGTTATTCATCCTGATGAATGCATCGATTGTGGCGTATGTGAGCCGGAATGCCCGGCCGAAGCGATTCAGCCTGATACCGAGACGGGTGCTGAAAAATTCCTCGAAACAAATGCAAAGTTTGCGGAGGAATGGCCCAATATCACTCGCAAAGGTGATGCGCCCGCCGATGCCGACGACTGGAAGGATGTCGCCAATAAGTTCGAAGATCATTTCAGCGAAAAACCAGCTGGCGGCTGATTTAATCTTCTGAAAACGCCGTTGAGCCTATATTTTCCGGGCCCGTGAGCAATTCGGTAAGTATGCCTGTCCTTTAGGCGAAATTTGTGTTATAGTACTGAGCATTAACGGTGCACGTGCGAGCACTACCTTAAGTGCAATGGGTTGGACTTAAGAGCGGTGCACCCTATATCGGCGATATGGCCGGTAAATAGTCGGTAGAATTCAGAAACTGGACCCGCAATTCGGGAATCGACGAATTCGTGACTTTAACGAAGAATTTGACCGCATCTGTGTGTCAAACGAGAGAGATTTATGGCGACCAAAGCTAAACCTAAACCTAAGGCTACTCCGAAGGTTAAACCTACTAAAGCGAAACCTAAAGCCAAGGCCAAGACCAAGACCAAGGCTAAGAAGCTTCCTTACGCGGTAAAGGATTATGTCGTTTACCCGACCCATGGGGTTGGGCAGGTAACCGATGTTGTGACAGAAGAGGTTGCCGGGTTTGAATTGCAGCTCTACGTAATTCTTTTTGCGGCGGAAAAAATGACTTTGCGCGTGCCGGTTGGTAAAGCGCAGGAATCTGGCCTGCGCAAAATTAGCAGCAAGGACAAGATGCAGACAGCGGTTGGTACTTTGAAAGGCCGCGCTCGGGCCAAGCGGACTATGTGGAGTCGGCGCGCCCAGGAATATGACGCCAAGATTAATAGTGGTGACCCAATTCAAATTGCGGAAGTGGTCCGTGATTTACATCGGCCGCCGGATCAGCCAGATCAGTCGTATAGTGAACGGCAAATGTATGAGGCTGCGATCAGCCGTTTGGCATTGGAACTGTCGCTTGTTGAAAAGATTGATCTCGATGCTGCTACGGCCAAGCTTGAAACCATGTTGATAAAAACCGCTCCGCCGCCGGCTGCCGCTGAAACGCCCGCTACGCCAGAGAGCTAAGTTTTTTTACCATTGAATTGAAACGCCGTCTGCGAAACCAGGCGGCGTTTTATTTTAGTCGGAACACATCAATTGGTTCGTTGCGGCCTCTTATTGGCTGAGAGCCTAAATCTTCCAGGTCGAAGTTTTTTGTAACTTGTTGCGCGACAACGTTACTCACCAAGACAGTGACGTCGCTATCGGTTTCTGCAAACGGTTTGCAGAGCTGTTCTATGCGTTGCGCGAGATTCACGGTATCGCCAACGAGGGTGTAATTGATTCTGCTCGGCGCTCCGATATTACCTGCAATGGCGCTGCCGGTATGAATGCCAATCCCCATTTTGATAGCCGGTAGCCCAGCCTTAATACGGCGCGTGTTATCAGTATCGATTAAGTTTCTAACTGCTAGAGCCGCGCGACAAGCGCGATTGGCGTGATCGGACATCTCTGTTGGCGCGCCCCAAAATGCCATGACGGAATCGCCAATATATTTGTCAATTGTGCCTTCGGTTTCCTCTACGCAGCCAGCGATTAATCCGAAATGCTCGTTGAGTAGGCTCGCGACTTCTGTCGCTGCCAAAGACTCGGAAAGCATCGTGAAGCTCCGAATATCTGTAAACAACACGGTGACTTCACGTTCGGCGGATGTTAGCCGTGAGGAGGTGCTTTTGTCGCTGAGTAGCTGATGCACGAGAGTTTTGGGAACATAAGTCTCGAACCATTTCAAACCAGTGGTCATGGCATTAAAGGCGGTTGCCGCCTCGTCGAGTTCTTTTAAACGACTTCGGTTGAGCTGTGGCGGTGGCTCAAGATTTAAGGTTCTAATCTGGTCAGCAGCTTTGGCGAGATTACGGACCGGTTGCGCCATTCTCCGGCCTAACCAGAACGCGGTGATGACAGCGAGTAGGGTGACGATGAGTCCGGCGACACCGGCCCGCCAAAGACGGATGAAGTCAGCTCCGATGGATTTCTCTAATTTGACGTAGCGACCGGCATAGAGAGGTACTGCGGACAAGCGATCAAGGCGCCTATACATAAAGGCATAGGTATTGCTTTTATAATCGATCAAGTGTCCCTGGGTTTTGTTTTTGCTACCGATACCGGGTCGTTGTAGGTCATTGTTCCAGATATTTTCGAGAACCGGATCGCCGATGGTTTTGAGGTTGGGGATAGGTTCGCTCTTGTCACGGGCATAACTTCCCCCGGCCATGTGAGCATGGGCCAGAACATATTGGTCGCCATAAAGCAGGAAGCTGCGGGTCTCATTTTCTGTTGTGTCAATCCTGGCGAGGTAGCGGGACAGATCAGATAAAGCGACGCTGGTCGTGTAGGCCCCTATAAATTTGCCATCGCGAAACACTGGGGCGCGTCTGTTCAACAATGTGACTTTGAGGCGATCCACCCAAATAAGGGGTCCCCAGAATGGCTGCTTCTCACCGCGTCCTTCAATAATTGCTTCGCGAATACCCTCACGTTGACGCCAATCTTCGGTCGTTATCTGGAATTCTTCTCCGATTCGATTGACCAACGTTGCTTGAAAATCCGCGCCAATAAATACCGCACTAATGACTTGTGGTGTCGCTGCGAGGCTATTTCTCATTTGTTCTCCCAACGCCTTTTTGTCATTGGGGTCTATCTTGCCAGTTGCGATCAGGTTGGCGACAAAGCCATTGGCCTGCACCATCGGGCCGATATGCCCGCGCAACTGTTGTTCCATTAAATCGACGGTTAGTTGATTACGGTCACGGATCAAGTTGATGGTATTGGTGCTGGCACTCCACAGTCCGATGCCGAGAACGCTTGCGGCAGCGACAAAGACCAGCAGCCCAAACCCGAGCGTTAGGGCGGTGGCAATCGCCATCCGGAAACGTGGCCTGGATTGCGCTTCTGGCGCAGGGGTGTCTGGGAGGCTGGTGTCTGTTTCAGTCACCCCTTCAACCTAAGCAGTCAGGGCACTTAGTTCAAACAATGTCGTCGTTTATTCGGTGACTATCTTAACCCGTTGCCCAGGACGCAGTCGGGCATTGTCGTGTAGCCCGTTTAACACTCTAAAGCGCGCTTCTGAAAAACCGTCATCCCCCGCCATGCGTCGGGCCATCGAAGCAACTGTATCGCCGCGGCGTGTCCGAACAACCCTGACCCGCAAGGGCTTGAGAGCCCTGATTTCTCGTTTGGTAAGAATTCGAAAACTATGGGTCGTCCTGCGAAACGGTTTTGATAATTTTCTGGTATCCTGGGATTTGGTACGGAACATAAAGCGATAGATGGTATGCAAATCTTTGCGGATGGCGATCGCTCGGATGGTTTGCCCGCGTTGGCGGATTACCCCGGTTGCCGCATCCAATCCGTTGATGTCGAGGCGCTGAACATTTCGCAATCCGGCATTGCGACCCCAAATCTCCTGCAGGTAATAGGTGATGGGTCCGTCTGCGGATCGCTTGGCGGAATCAAAAATTATCGTCGCGTCATTTGGTCCTTTGGCAAATACTGCTTTGGGCGTGTTGAACAAGCGGAATCCCTCTGGGACCTCAAACCGGAATTTTAACTTGGGGTGGCTAAAGACCCGGCCTCTAATAAAGCCCTGATTAGGATCGTCGCCAAACAGCATGCCATTTATTTTGCGCAAATAGATGTTCCGCGCTCGCATCGGTTTTTTGACTTTATATTTTGTTGCCTGTTGGCTTGCCAAACGCACGCGTTCGGCGGGCGCTGGATGGGTCGCGAGATAATTAAACTCATCGACCTTATCAGGTGATTTGCCGAGGCGTCTTGCTTCCAGCCGTGAAGAGGCCCGCATCTTGCGCAGGAAGTTCACCATCGCCTGGGGGTCGTATCCGGCGCGGGACATATAGCGGAGCGCCAGGCTGTCTGACTCAAGTTCATGTTCGCGCGAATAGGCGCGCAGCGCACCACCGACAACGAGACTGCCGAGATCTGCTGCCGGGCCGCCAACAGCGACCCCGACCCCGGTAAGAAGAATATTGGCCAGCAGGCCTTGTCCTTCGCGGCGACCGTGATGGAGAGCGTTAATATGGCCAAGCTCATGCGCCAATACTCCCGCTACCTCGGCTTCGTTCTCGGCGAGGGCCATCAAGCCGCGGCTGATATAGATGTAGCCGCCGGGTAGTGCGAAGGCGTTGACGACCTCCGAGTTCAGCAATGTGAAGGTGTATTTGAATGTTTTGCGCTCGACGGTCCGGGCCAGCAATTGTCCGATACTATCGACATAACGTCGCAGTTCTGGCGATCCAAATTCGCCACCAAAAGCTTTGATGATTTGTGGATGTTGTTCGCGTCCAACGCGAAGCTCTTGAGCATCACTGGACATACCGGTAAAGACACTTTCGCCGGTGGCTGGATTAGTTGTGCAGCCGGGCAAGGCGGAGAGAAATAAGCTAGCAGTTACGCTGATGGCTATAATGTGTCGGGACTTCTTCACTCTAAAATCTCTATTTGCTCTGGATGGGATGCTTCAATCATGGGGCCGTTAAACTTTTTTAGCCAGCCCCGAACGCGGATCGTTTTACCTTGGTAACTGTCGATGGCCGGTCCTTTACGCCAGAATCGTCGCATTGTTCTTGGAGACATCGTGATTGTGAAATCTTTGCGCCAGTTTTTGTCAAAATTAAGATAGGCGCGCCCCCTGACGATGACGGCTTTGACGACGGTGCCTTCGATCAGCTGGAACGTCCGGAGGTGGCGCCCAGTTTGGCGGTGATTAATTATGCGGTAATAGGGGTGCCCCCAAATACCACGCTTTGCAGAGCGAGCGGCGGTTTCCTGTTTTAGCATTTCAGCGATCCGCGACCGGTTATCTGGGAAGCTGTAGACCCGCGCCATTCCGGCTTGTAGCAAAGCGCCTTGAATCCATTTTCCGTCATCAAGATACAGATGCGCGAGTAATCGTCCATGGCGATCAATTTTGCGACCGCCATATTTCAGTGTGAGCTCTTTCCCTAAGGATAGCTCGCCGAGGGCTGTTTTGGCTTCTGGTGCAAGCGGCCAAGTTGAAAAATTCTTACGACCCAATGGCAGCTTAGGCGCCTGAATACCCACAAGGCGGACTTCGGTGCCGTTTTGCAGAACCAAGGTATCACCATCGGTGACCGATTTGACGGTTCCCTTTGAGACGGGTTCTGGCCATTGCGCCGGGGGTTTGCGGGCAACAGTTGGATTGGCCGTGCTGACCATTAGAATAAGAATCAGCGATGGCACGATTATGTTAACTGCATGACGCATTGATTGGTTTTTTTCCTGAGTCTGTACGCTGGCTGACTTTCCAAGGGCTAATTCGTCGGCTATAGAATAGCGCCAATCCTATCAATTACCCAGTGACCAGATAGCCGGTGGCTGTGCTTGGTAAAGTAGAGGCCAGAGTCTTTGTTAATGACCCGCGAACAGCTTTTTCCACCCATAAACCCCTATGAAACTGGCCGCTTGGCGCTGGACGGCACCCATATTATGTATTGGGAACAGTCTGGAAATCCGCACGGCGTGCCGGTGGTGTTTTTGCATGGCGGGCCAGGCGCTGGCGCGACACCTGTCCATCGTCGGTTTTTCGATCCATCGGTATACCGTGTCATAATATTTGATCAACGTGGTGCAGGTCGGTCGGAGCCACAGGGTGAGCTCACCAACAACACAACCCAGGACCTGGTGGGCGATATCGAAACGTTGCGGGTTCACCTCGGTATCGACCGGTGGATGGTCTTTGGTGGGTCGTGGGGGAGCACGCTGGCATTGGCTTACGGCCAGGCCCATCCTGATCGCTGTATTGGGTTTGTTTTGCGGGGTATATTTCTCGGCCGACAACAGGAGCTCGATTGGTTTCTCTATGGCATGAAAACGGTGTTTCCCGAAAACTGGAAGCGGCTCGTTGAACAACTATCGAGTGACGAACGTAAAGATATTCTGGCTGCTTATCATCAGCGTCTGATGAATGCTGACCCTCGCGTTCACCTACCAGCAGCGCGAGCCTGGAGTGCTTTTGAGGGTTCTTGTTCAACCTTGCTGCCGAGCCCCGAGACCGTCGCCGCGTTTAGCAGTGATGCTCTGGCCTACGCGTTGGCACGGATTGAAACGCATTACTTCGTCAATGATCTCTTTATGGAAGAGGATGCGCTTCTCAAAGGAATCGACATTATTCGCGACATCCCCGGTGTCATTGTCCAGGGCCGGTATGACATGGTTTGTCCTATTACGACGGCTAATGCGTTGCATGAGGCATGGCCTGAAGCTGAATATGTCGTTGTGCCGGATGCCGGTCATTCGGCGATGGAGCCTGGTATTCGGGCCGCATTGATCCGGGCATCGGAACGGTTGAAGCATCGTCGTTAAACGACGGGCGTTTGCTTGCCGGTTGCGCTGTCGGGGCTATCCCTTAAGATCACAAAAATATTCATTCTTTGTCACTTGGTGGTCCGACGTGAAACATAACCGGCATTTTATTTTGGCACTGGCAGCACCCTTAGCGATGCTGTTTTCAGTCCCATCAGCCCATTCCGGAACGACGGCTTATGATATGTCGCGGCTTTTGGCTGAACCACATCCGTTTGCCGCTACTGTACCCGCGCACGTACCGCCGCCGATTGTGACGTTGCAACCAACTGGGGCGGCAACATATACCATACCGGGTTCAGCGGCAGGTGTTGTTGGACAGGGGCAACCTTATGGGGCTGGCGCAACGAACAGGGCCCGCTCACCCCAGCCCGCGGGTCAAAATACTGGCGCGACGGTCCCCGGGCCTTTTCCGCCTCCGCTGGCATTTCCGATGCCAACATCAATCCCGGCATCGAACTCCGTCAATCCGTCATCGATCATCAGAGCGCCTGCAAAGAAGCCGCCCGTTCAGCTGAGTCAGGTCAGCTTGCGATCCGACGATCCAAGTCTTCTGACGTTTGGGGTGGGTTATTACGATATCAATGATAATCAGGATGCGGTCGAATTCCGGGCCGAATGGCGGTTTAAGAAGCTGTTTTGGAAAATTCATCCTTTTGTTGGAATTATGGGAACGACCGACTCAGCAGTTTATGGCTATGGCGGTATTGCCCTCGACTGGTTCCTCGGGAAAAGTTGGGTGATTACCCCCTCTTTTGCTGCCGGTGCTTATCGTGATGGTGATGGCAAGGACCTTGGTCACACAATTGAGTTCCGGTCGTCACTGGAAGTTGCTTATCGATTCCAGAACAATCACCGTCTTGGGATCAGTATTTACCATCTGTCCAATGCCAGCATTGGAGACAGCAACCCGGGGACTGAAGTGCTTTCCTTGGGATATTCGATACCGTTTGACTGATTGTGGTTGTCGGATCCGCCGGACGCCGTTTCTCGCATTTAGGGCGTGAAGATTAGGTGTATATTGCTGTCGATAGCGTACGCGAGTTGCGCTGTCGGAACTAATCCGTAATATCTTAATATTGTCTACAGTTGTTGTGTGGTGATTTGTGTTGAAATGTAAAGAATACATTCTTCTGGCATTGGCTATTCCAGTAGCCATTATGTCTTTGTCATCAACGGTCCGTTCCGGCACGTCCTCATATGATATGTCGCGGCTTTTGAATGAACCCCATCCGTTTGCCAGCACCCTGTCAGCGCCGCAGCCACCGGCAGTTATAACCCTACAACGATTTGGCAAGGCCACCTATTCGATACCGGGTGGTTCGGCGATCCCTCTCAATATGCGCTCTCCATACGCTCTTAATCCAATACAAGTCTCAGCGTCGAACAGGGCACCCAAGACAAATCCATCGGTTCAGTTGAGCCAGGTCAAACCTCGGTCTAATGATCCCAGCTTCCTGACGATGGGTGGCGGTTATTTTGACATTAATGACAATGAGAGCGCTGTGGAGATCCGGGCGGAATGGCGCGGTAGAAAAATGTTCTGGCATCTCCATCCTCTCATTGGCGCGATGGGAACGGGGGACGGTGCTCTATATGGATATGTAGGGGCAGCTGTTGATTTTTTCTTTGGCAAAAGGATCTCGTGACCCCTTCTTTTGCTGTCGGCGCCTATGATGATAGTAAGGGTAAGGATCTCGGTCATACCATCGAGTTTCGGTCCGGCGTTGAACTGGCATGGCGGTTTGATAACCAGATGCGCTTAGGTCTAACGCTGTATCATTTGTCGAATGCCGGTATTGGAGATCGTAACCCTGGTACTGAAGTGCTCAGCCTTGGGCTTTCTGTTCCGCTCGACTAATACTTTCCGAAGCTGTTCCGTGGTTCGTTAAGCCTGTCGTCATCTTTTCATGCGACGGTTTCGTCTGACTGAAGGCGAAACGACCCGGTTTTATCCAATGCGGCAGCTCTATCTTACAATCATTTGTGGGCTAATTTTCCTCCCGGGGATTTCTTTTGCGGCCCCGGGTAGTCAGTCCGGCGTGACCAACGCGCAGAAACCTCAGACCTTGCAACAAAAGCGCAATGCCACCCGTGCTCGAATTATTGGACAACAAACCAAACATTGTTCGCTGATCTTTGCCCGGCTCCGTAAGATGCAGACCAAACCTTGCGTTGGTGGAGATCAACTCGATCCCAAGACCCGTATGTGTTTACCGCGCAAGAACCGCTATATGCCTTATAGCCGCTGGGATCCCGCCGCTGGTCGGTGCCGTCCACGCGACAAGTTTGATCTTATCGCCTGTGACGGTAAGAAGAGACGCTATCGCCCAGGCAAACACCATGCCCAGCTGCCGTCTCAATCGGCGCGAATGTATAGCACCGCGCTAAATCGGCTGACACGCGCGGCGCATCATTGCCAGGCGAAGCTGCAGAAAATGCGCAAGCAGGTGACCCGCAAGACAGTTCAAGAGAAGCGCGCCTGTTTGATAGCCAAACGTAAAGGTCGCGAGGATATCGCACGCCTTTTCTGTAAATAGGGATTAGGGACGGGTTTATTTTTGACACGAGTTCCGTATTGTTGAGCCGGTACGAATCACGCCTTTAACAAACGGAAGACTACGATGAAACCGACTAACCTGCTCTTCATAATGGCCGATGAACATAACCGGGCGATGATGAGTTGCAGCGGCCACCCGCTGGTTAAAACACCGAACCTTGACGCACTCGCTGCGCGCGGTACCCGTTTTACCAACGCTTATACCAACTGTCCGATCTGCGTGCCGGCGCGCGCCTCGATTGCAACCGGGCGCTATAATCACGACATTCGATATTGGGACAATGCCACGGCATATGATGGGCGGGTGAAGGGGTGGGGACATCGTCTGCAGGATGCTGGTGTTACGGTTGAGTCTATTGGCAAGCTACATTACCGCCGCGATGAAGATCCGCTTGGGCTCGATGTGCGCCAGGTGCCGATGTATATCAAAGATGGTGTCGGCTCGATTTCTGCCGCGCTGCGTGACCCGATGCCGCCGTTTGATCCTGCTTCCAAGGAGAAGCCAGGATTCGCTGCCAAAGCCTGCGAGGGTGAATCGAACTATACCAAATATGATCTCAAGGTTGCTGACCTGGCTTGCGACTGGCTGGCGGGCGATGTCGCAACGGAGGGTGAAAAACCGTGGTGTCTCTATGTCAGTTTTCTGTCACCGCATTACCCGCTGACGGTGCCGGAGCCTTTCTTTAGCATGTATGACCCGGCGGATATGCCGGATCCCAAGCTCGATCCGGAAGGCGGCTATCAGCGGCACCCCTGGGTTGATGTTGTGGCGTTGCGCCAGCCTCACGCAAACGGGCTAACTCCAGAGAAGTCACGCGCCGCGATGGCGGCTTATCTTGGGCTGTGCTCGTTTATCGATCATCAGATCGGCCGCGTGCTCGACGCACTTGAGGCCGCAGGGCTCACCGACAATACCCGTATTGTCTATACCAGTGACCATGGCGAGAACGCGGGCGCCCGTGGGTTATGGGGTAAGTCGGTAATGTACGAGGAAAGCACCGGCATTCCGATGATGGTTAGCGGGCCCGATGTGCCAGTGGGAGAGGTCTGTGATACGCCTGTATCGCTGGTTGATCTCTATCCAACGATCACCCATGCCACCGGTATCGCACCGATTGATGCCGAGGCTGATCTGCCGGGACGCTCCTTGTTTGAGATTGCCGCTCAGGGGTCTGATCCAGAGCGCATCGCGTTTAGTCAGTATCATGCCAGCGCGTCACCAACTGGTGGCTTCATGCTCCGTAAGGGCAAGTACAAGTTTAATTACTATGTCGATTATCCAGCGGAGTTGTTCGACCTGGAGGCTGACCCCGAGGAAGAAAACGATGTCGGTGCTGATCCTGCCTATGCTGATATCTGTAAGGAGTACGAGGTCTTACTGCGCCAGATCGTTGATCCTGAGGTGGCCGACCGGCAAGCCAAGGATGACCAGAACGCGATTGTCGAGTTTCACGGTGGGCGCGAGAAGATTCTGAATGACAAGATGGGCACTCAGGCCTACACCCCGGCACCCGAGGTTTAGGGGTCCTACCCTATCGCGCCTCTTTGTGGGGTGTGTTATATGGCAATTGTGCACCCGCAGCTCAGTAGGATAGAGCACAGGATTCCTAATCCTGGGGTCACAGGTTCGAATCCTGTCGGGTGCACCATCTTATCGGCAAGGCCTCTTTACTTTGCCATGCACCGGATGATCGCCGGGCAGATCTTTAGGTTTAAGATAGGCGATTGCGACAATGCCAACAATCATAACAATTGCCAGATGACCAAACGCGAGCGTCCAGCCAAGGACGCTTTCGCTACCAGCCAAATCAAGGATGATACCTATTACCAATGGCCCCACGAATCCGCCTAAATGACCGAAGGTCGAGTGTACTGCCAGGGTTGCCCCCCGTTGCCCCGGCTCGGCGTTCCCGGATGCCCCCGCTGTTAACGCCGATGAATCGCCGTAGATCAATGAGCTATAGATTATGCTCAAAACTACCGCCGCTCCATATCCGATGGCGGAAAACAACCCAATAGTCACTGCTACCATCATGGTCGAGATCATAATCCACAGGACGACCTGCTGACGACCGAAGCGGATGCATAATTCATTGCCGGCAACGCTTGACCAGGTCGCCAACAATCCCATCACAAAGGCCACCGATGTGGGCCCTAATAAGTCCGATGTCCCGCCGAACGAAATTGCGGTAAATGTCAGGAATGTTACCGCCCAGGATCCAAACGCAAACATTTCCCACCCATGGGCGCAGTAGGCCAGCGAATAGGCTAACGCTGAACGGTTCCTCAGGACTGGACGAAAATCGAGTAATGCTGGACGTTTGTGTTTGGTCCGAATAACCGTAGGTGCGTGATCAGGTACACCCAACCACATAATCAAGAAGGCGATTGTCGTACATATTCCGGCAACGCCAAAAGCCCAGTGCCAGCCAAGCCAGTCAGAAACTAGGCCGGAGATCAGGAATGAAAATGCGGCGCTAAGGCCTACACCAGCCGCATGCCACGACACGCCCCTTGTCTGTGCCGTTCCTTCCAAACGGTCGGACAGCACCTTGAGCCCCGGCATATAGGTCCCCGCCCAACACATCCCTGCCACCGCCCGCAAGAAAAATGCCGACCAAAATCCATCTGCAAATAACGCATAACCAATGTGGGTCATGGTCGTCAGCGCAATCGAAACCAAATAAATTTTTTTCGCATCTACGCGATCAGTTAAGCTCACCAATATGGGGACGGCCAACACATAGGCGCCGGCCCAGGCCCCAATTAGCCAGCCAGCTTTTGTATGGCTCAGCTCCCAGCTATCTATAAAAATGGGCAGCAGCGCTGGCACCGTAAACGCCCCGATCTGGGCCAACAGTTGCGCCATAAAGACAACACCGATAAGTCGCGCAGCAGACATGTTCTAGCTAGCGGGGAAAAGAGAGCACAAAACAGAGTTTGTTTATCTCCTGTGCTCGGACCGCCCTTCAATTATGTACAATAGTTTGAGGTTCAAGCTCTTGTGTCTTATGGAAGAAATTTAAGTGAGAGCGTTATCATTTCTAAGTTCAGTCTTCTGATTTCGAGAATATATCGTCCAGCCGTTCGCAAAACTGATCGCAGACGTTTTCGTCATGGGCGATGGACAAATAAAGCTTTGTCCCCATGGGGTTCAGGAACACGCAGCGCTCGAATAATCCCAGCATCATCCGGCGGCCCCGTTCCTTATCGCCCTTGGCCGTCGAGCGATAATCGTTGACGGGGTCCGGTGAGAAAACGATCTGGGCCAAGGGACCATCGCCGATGACCTGCCCCGTAATCTGTCGGTCTCGCAGGACCCGAGCAAGTGAGTTTCGGAAGTACTTGCCCAGCGCATGCAATCTTTCGTACGTGCCGGGCGTGCGAAGGACTGTCAGGGTAGCATTGGCGGCCGCCATGGAAATGGGATTGCCGCCCAACGTAGACGCCATCCAGACATAGTTATCTGACCCGATACGCTCTTCGTCGAACCAGTTCATGATGTCGGCGCGACCGGCCACCGCCCCGATGGGATATCCACCGCCCAGCCCTTTACCGTAGGCGACCAGGTCGGGAATGACGCCGTAATATTCCTGTGCGCCGCCATAGGCGAGGCGAAAACCGGTCACCACTTCGTCAAAAACCAAAAGCAGGCCAAATTCGTCACACAGCGACCGAATCCCTTCCAGGTAACCCTCTTTCGGTGGCGTGCATCGCTGCAGGGGTTCCATGATGATGGCTGCCAGCTCATGGGCGTGTTCCGAGACGATCTTCCGTGCGATCTCCAAATCGTTGTATGGCGCAACCAGCAGGTCGAACTTCGCCATGGGGGTGCCAGCGCTGGTCAGTTCCGGTTCAGGGAAATCGAGGAGCTGGGTCGGGAACAAACTGGTCACCCCCGGCTCGTTCGCGCCATGGTAAGCGCCTTCGAATTTCAGGAGCTTCGATTTGCCTGTGTAGCCCTTGGCCAGCCTTTGGCAGTATATGTTGGCCTCGGTTCCCGATGCACAGAACCGCAGGCGCTCAGCGGCGGGCGCGACGCGCGCGATTTCTTCGGCAACTGCAAGCGCGTGTGGGTTGAGGTACGAGAAGTTGGAACCCTGCGGCACCTGTTTGCCCACGGCCTCGACCACGTCGGGATTAGCATGACCCACGAGGCACGATCCCCATCCCATGGAAAAATCCAGGAATTCGCGGCCATCGCTGTCCCAAAGGCGGCATCCCTCGCCCCGTTCCATGACCACGATCTGCTCAGGTGGCAATCCAAACTCGCCATTGGACGTCCCGCCGGGAAATACCTTAGCAGCGCGTTCGATTAACGGGTTCATTGCGTCAGACTCCTGTCTCACCCCGATCGGTTGTAAATATTCTCCACCAGATCGACGACTTTGCCCCGATGGTCGAACTCGATGCCAAATCTTTTGTAGTAAGTATCCCGGGGATGCATCTCATCGCCGATACGATCCATGTGGGCCCGCATCAGCCCGTCAAGACGGTCGCGCGTATCAGAATGTTTCGGATCGTCGATAAGGTTGGTCATCTGGTAGGGGTCGTCCAAATTGTCGTATAGCAGCCAGGGCTGATCGATGGTCCGGACATAGGTGTAGCGCGCGGTAATGACGCCCCGGTACTCGAACCGCATGCCCTTGTAATCGGGGTACTGGTCTTCGCCCCTTGGATCGCCGATGGAAAACGGACACGGATTCATGATCAACACCGATTCCGGCGGATCTTCCTGGGCGCCCGTCAGATAGGGTGACAAATCGACCCCTTCCACCGTATCTGGCACGGGCACGTCGGCAAGCCCGAGAAGCGTGGGCATAACATCGATGACGTTGATCGGTTCTTCTATTTTTGCGCCCTGTGGCACCACGCCGTTGTACCGGATGACGAACGGTATCTTGATGGCCTCGTTCCAGGGCCACTGTTTTTTGTAGACCCCGTGGGAGCCGTGCATGTCACCGTGATCGGAGGTGAAGACGACAATTGTATTGTCGGCGATCCCCATGTCATCCAGCGCATCGAGCAGACGCTGGAACTGATCGTCGAGGAAAGTGGTCTGCGCGTAGTAGCCCTGCAAATCCTCTTTGGGTACGTCCGGACAGTTGGGTCTACCTTGGATAGCCTCGGGATCATACATGTCCAGATAGCGTTCCGGGACAAGCCGGTACGGGTGGTGTGGGGGCCCCCAGGACAGGAAAAGGCAAAACGGATTCTGGCTGTCCCGCTCTTTCAAGTAATCGATGGCATGGCTGGTCTGGGCTTCGGCATCCCAATCCCGCCATATTTTCAAATTGCCATCATTGTCGGTGAAGTAGGACCGGTTGTAATTGTGCTCGAAATTGGCGCCCATCCAGTACTCGAAACCCTGCCGCCTTGGCCCCGGCGGCACCGGCGCGGGACGGTTCGGGCCATCCAGATGCCACTTGCCCACATAGGCCGTGTCGTAACCGGCCGCCTTGAAACAATGCGCAATACTCACCTCTGTGGTTCTAAGCTTTACATCGTTGATGACCTGACCGGTTGAGGTCGGCGTGCGGCCGGTGATTAGAGAGCCGCGATAGGGGCCACAGACCGGCAACATGGAGACAGCGTTGGCATATTGGGCGCCGGATTCGGCAAATGCGTCGATGTTGGGCGTCCGCACGGCCTCCTGGCCAGCATACCCGACCGAGGACGCGCGCAGCTGGTCAGCGAATACGAATATCAGGTTTGGTTTAGATCCGCTCATACCGGTTACGGCCCTTTCGTCGGTTCAACATATATGGGGCTGCTCCAGGCGCGGTGGAAATCGGTCTGCACCACCCGTACCCAATAGGCCTGTTCCTCATTGCCCGGTGCCTCGTCCACGAATTCGAAATCGGCGTCGCAGGTGCCGTCTTCGGTATGCAGGGTGCTGGCGGTCACATATTGTTCGAGACCGCCCAGGTCCCAACGCAAATCTTCGGATCGCGCCTGGCCTAGGGTGAACTCCAATTTCGCCGGGCCCGCGTCGAATGAAACCACCGCATCATCGGGGGCATCGATTTCGAGGAGCACGCCTTCCTCTTGACCCGAGGTGACGGACCGCCAGCGGACATGCTGCTCCCCCCAATCATCGATTCCGTATTTGGCGGTGAATATGTTTAGTGGCGCCGCTCCCGTGATGCTGCCGCCGGTCATCTCAAGTCCGCCATCCCATGTCATGAAGCGGCCTCGGTCCTGATGGGTGGCGCCGGACCAGATGATCTTGATTCGGGCCGGATCCCGCGTTTTGGGGTTGGGCTGGAAGCGTTTCAGCTCCTCGCTGCGGTTGAAAAGACTGATGGATTCGATGGGTGCAGTCCCGTGGACTGTCCCGCTCACGCGTAGCGTTCCGTCCGCCTTGAAGGCCTGTCCCATGGCGTGCTTATTGACGGAAACGTCAAGATACAGGCGCGCACCTGTGGTGCCATAGCATTGTCTGGCCATCATTCCATCATAAATACCTTTGCGACTGACTTCACGGCCATAGACGGCGCCGAGTCCGCCGAGGATGGTCATTTCCGGGGTTGATGGGTAAGCCAGGCCAGGCCTGCAGGTGTGGTCATCACTGGCGCCGACGATACCAACCCGAACGCCAGCTGCGAGAAATTCATGCAAGCGCCACTCGAACACGCCATGGTTGGAGCAGATTTCGAAAACCGGTTCGAGCTCCGGATCCTGGACCTCGAAATCGGACCGCCGGCCGCCAATATGGGGCACCATGATGACCTTATGGCCTGTCTCCGCGATGTACGCCCGCATCTTATCCTGTAGATCGCGGGCGTGGAGACATTCGGTCTCGCTGGCGTTTTCTGCCAGTTCCTCGTCCCACAGCTGCCAGTGGCTGCTTCGGTAGATGGGGCCTTCATCATTGAGAAACATCACGTTGCGATCGCCGCCAGTACCGGTTGGACCGGACCATTCCCAGCCGAAAAAGGCAGCGAACCGGCCAGGTTCATTGTATTTCTTCGCCGCCTGGCGAACCTCCTCCAAATCCGCATCTGACAGAATGAAATCATTGCCTTGATGGGTGGTAAAATCGATAGCTGCCAGGTCGCGGGCGTAAGCAAAATACTCATCGGGCGTGCCCACGCCGACGGTCGATGCCGTCTGTGCCTGTGTGTCGCCCCAACAGATTATCTCGTCGGTCCTCTCGCGCACCACGATGGGATTGCTCGTGCCAAGGACGGTGCCCCCATCCTTGAGTTCCAGCCTGTGCACGCCCTCTTTATGCAGGATTATCCCGTCGACCCATGTGGCCCGGACATTGCTCTCGGACAGGCTGACGTCAACGGCCGGGTCGGCGCCCAGGGTAAGATTGGGTGCGGTAACCGGCGTCGGGTTGCCGAACCTGTCATTGCCGCGCAGTTGAACGCGAAACGGCTTGCCCGACTGGACAAGGGTGGGTGCGACCACGGTGAAATACTCGGACGGGCCGGTAAGAATCTGGAAATGAGGCGAGGCGCAATACACGCGTTTGTATTCGCCGGAACTGAGCGGATCCATGAAAACCGCGAAATCACTGGCCGCCTCAGGAAAGGATTGGACCGCGAGCCCGCGGGAGCCGCCTGACGTGTCGCCCAGAACGACAGTGATGGTATCGCCTGGATAAAGCGGGCCTGCAGCGAGCCGGATCACAGTAACGGCGTTGAAGGGTCGCTTGTGGCCACGATGATCGAATTTACAGTCGAACCGGGTCCCCTCCCGGGAGCAGCTAACGGAGGCATAGTTATCAGCCGTCGGGTCATCGAACTGGGGAGAGCCGAAATCGGCCTGACGCCGTGTGCCGATCTTGAGACCGCCGCCTACATCCATAGCGTAGGCGCCTACCGTAAAGGTCAGGGTCCAGGTGGAGAAACTGCCAACAACAACATCGTCGGTCGGTGAAATGGTCACCGAACCCCATGTCTCCATGGTGGATTGATCAGTGTTGCGCTCTGTAATTTTGCCCACGGATTTATGCTCAGCTTGAGGAAATGTCGTACATGGGACCCGCGAACGGGTACGCCCATAAGGGTGACGGGCGTCCATCGCGGACGCCCGCCATTTAACGTGCTTAAATTACTTGACGAGGATACCCAAGTCCGTCGCCATTGCGCGATAGCGCTTGAAGTCGCTTGCGATGTGCTTTGTGAACTCTTCAGGCCCCATGTAGCGGGGAACATCGCCTACGGCCTTGACCATCTTCTTCCAGCCCTTGCGCTTCATTGTGGCCTGGACAGCTTTCGCCCATTTATCGACGATTGCCTGAGGCAGGTTCTTTGGTCCAATTACGCCGCGCCAACCAAAGATGTCCACTTTGGGATATCCCAATTCCGCGTAGGTCGGCACTTTGGGAAAGCCTTTTAGGCGCTTTTTAGTTGTTACCGCCAGAGCACGCACCTTGCCAGCCCTGATGAAGCTAATGGCCGACACCAGATTGGTCTGGTGGAAGTCAGCCTCGCCGCGGAGGAGACCAGCCATGGACCGCTTGCCACCCTTGTACGGAATGGAAACTGCAGAATTCTTGCCCAATCCCGCTGTCTTTAACAGAAGGTGAATGCCAAAGTAATGGATACTGCCGGCTCCAGCGTGAGAAAATTTCAGCTTGCCCGGCTTGGCTTTAATTGCGCCGAGCAGGTCGCCGAGGTTCTTGTACGGAGAGTCCGCTTTGACGATCAGAACATTTGGATTCATCTGAGTCATCGCGATGGGCGTATAATCTGCCGGTGTATACCCGGTCGATGTGTTCATGGCCGGGTGAAGAACGTGGCCGCCAATCATCCCTTCCATCAACAGATAGCCGTCTGGCTTGCCTTTCAATGCGAAGTTGATACCGATGCCGCCGGAAGCACCCTTTTTATTTACGACGATGATGGGCTGGCCCAAATGGTCCTGAATATTGATTGCCATAATCCGAGCCGCAGTGTCAGTCGAGCCACCGGCCCCTGATGCAACGACAAGCTTGATCGGTTTATCGGGGTACTCACCCGCGACGGCCGATGTCGCAGCCATCAATCCGGCGGTTACTAGCGCCGTCGTCAACAATCCTAATTTTCCATTATGTTGCATTTAATCCTCCATTTTTTCCAATTTCTCATTGTGAATTATTTTTGGTGTATTTGCGAATGTTACCCTTCGCTTTAGTTGGTAATAAATTTTGCAGCATTCGACCCCTTAAGACGCCGATGAAAATAAACCGAGGCGCCTGCACTCAACGCAGCGAGGGTCAGGAATGTTATCGAAATTCCACTATCCACGAAAATTTCAAGAGAACCGCCGGAGATAATCAATGACTTGCGCAACTCATTCTCAAATAAGGGCCCGAGAATAAAAGCGATGGCAAAGGGCGCGGCTGGAATCTTTTGAATGCGCATCAAGAAACCTAGAAAACCGATGGCATACATTGATATGACGTCGACCATCGTGCCGCGTACGGCGTAGGTTCCATACGTCGCCAAAATCAGAACCACGGGAAACAGGATTTGGGTGGGCATGCGTACAACGTACTTGGCCATACGGACAACACCAGACCCAACCCCCAATTGAAAGATTAGGCTGATGAAGAGCAGCAGGAAAACGCTGTATACGAAGTTCGGGGCCTCTTCGAACAGCATTGGGCCCGGGTTGAGCCCGTGAATGACCAGTGCACCCATCAGCACTGCTGTCGTCGTATCTCCCGGGATGCCGAGCGACATCATAGGAACGAGAGCTGGGCCACAGACCGAATTATTGCCAGCCTCAGCACCAGCGATACCTTCCAAAGACCCTTTCCCAAACTTCTCCGGGGTTTTTGAAAAGCGTTGAGCTACCGAATAGCCCAGAAAGGCAGCCGGACTGCCGCCAAGCCCTGGCAGGGCGCCGAGCAACGAGCCGCCAATGCAGGATCTGATATAAGTCCGCCAATAGCTGAGGTACTGGCGGAATGTCATACTCTCCCCCATATCGCCAACTGTCGCCGTATTTCGCGCCTTGTACGCTTCAATACCTCGGACAATGATCTCAGGTATCGTGAACAAACCCACAAGAAGAGTCAGAATGTGCATGCCGGCCTGAAAATCGTGAACCCCAAAAGTAAAACGACTGGATCCGTGAATGGGATCCTGACCAATCGTTGCCACTAAGAACCCGAAACACGCTGCAATCATTCCTTTAAGCAGGGAATCTCCCGAAACACCGGCAATGATGGTAATTGAAAACACAATTACTGCGAAGACTTCAGCAGCGCCGAAGGCGAGTGCGACATTAGCGACGATTGGGAAAATTAACAGCGCAACCACAGTTGACAGAATGCCGGCGGTGAATGAGGCGTAAAGCGCCATCTCAAGAGCCTGACGGGCTTTGCCTTGGCGTGCAAGCGGGTAGCCATCCAAAACTGTCGCAGCGGCATTGGGGGTGCCCGGAGTCGCGATCATTATGGCGGTGACCGAGCCTCCGTAAATCGCCGTCACGTAGATTCCAAGCAACAGCGCAATGGCTGTCTGCGGATCCATAAAAAATGTAAGTGGCAAGGCAATGACAACCGCCATAATTCCGGTCAGGCCTGGCGTGACCCCAACAAACATCCCCCAGATAACGCCACCTAGGCACGCTGCCAACACTTCCCAACGGAGAACCAATGGGACACTTTGAAGGAGTTGGTCGAACTCAATCACAACATTCTCCCGTCACGTCCCGAGCGAGGTGATGAAACCCGCCATTCTTGTCATTCCATCGTGTGTGATTCCTGCCTCTAACCAGTCCATAATGCCGAGCCAAGAGGGGGGCAGCAGGATATGGGCAACCTTGACAAAGAAATACCACAATAGTGCCGGCAGAATGACGGTGATCGCGCCAATTAACCACGGTCGGCGCTCACCAAAATAAATCATCGTAACGGCAACGCAGAGAGCTGAGCCGAGTGTCATTCCGATACCGAAAATGAACAATACATAGCCGACGCAGATAAGTGCGGTGCCGCCAGCCAATAGCCAGTCCGAAGGATGGGCCCACCCCTGAGTCGGATTCCGAAGTTGCGCGGCTACGCTGTAGACCAAATAAATGAAACCCAACGCAGCGAGTATAAGAAATAGAACGTTAGGCAGAAATGCTGGCGAATTAGCGGTACCGGCAAACTGGGGAGGCACGTAAACGGCCGCCGGAACGATCAGGAAATATCCGACAAGACCGCCAACCAGGCAAAGCAACGCTGCAATGCTGTCGCCTCGATGGGTCGGTGTATCCATATCCACGGACGCCGATAGGGTGGTTTCGGCATCGTCATCAGAGGCCGAAGCGAGAATGTTGTCAGACTTCGCCATTAATTAGGCAACTGAGTGACAGTTAGTCACTCCTCCAAATCCAATTCCGGAGGGATATCCGAAAAAACCAGAAGTATTTTTCCGCCAACGCTCTCTTTTGTAAAGGCTGTCTCGCAGGAAACTGAAATGTCTTTTGCTGTTGCCGATCATCGTGATTTTTCGTTGATATGAATAATCTGCTGTTGATTGATGTTCAACCTAAGCCCTCATAGGACGATAGTTGGCTTAGGGCTTGTTACACCCATGGCGCGGAGAGATTGGTGAATCGCTTCAACGACCCCTTGCATCACTTGCTCATCAAGCTGCCCGATACATCCCACCCGAAAACTATCGACTTCTGTCAATTTGCCCGGATAAATGATGAACCCGTGGGATTTGATCTCGTCGTAAAAACGCTTGAATTCGAAATTAGGATCCGCCGGGGACATGAATGTCGTGATGATGGGCGACAGCCATTCGTCGTCGAGCAAAGTTTCAAATCCAATTTTCCGCATACCAGCGACCAGGACATCCCGGTTGCGGCTATATCTAGCCAACCGGCCGGAAACGCCGCCCTCTTCCTCGTGCTGCAACAACGCTTCGTAAAAAGCCACCACTGTGTGGGTGGGGGGTGTGAAGCGCCATTGACCCGTCTTGTTCATGGACACCCACTGGTCATGCACGTCGAGACTAAGCGAGAAACTGCGCCCCTTGGCCGCTTCGAGGGCGGTTTTCTTGGCGATAATGAATCCGAAGCCGGGGACGCCTTCTATACATTTGTTGGCGGAGGAAACCATGACCTCGAAGGGCACTTCGGTGGTATGCAATGGCACGGCGCCGAAGGAACTCATGGCATCCACGATCAGCCGCTTGCCGTGGCGCTGAACTACATCGGATATGTCCTTGAGGGGGTTGAGGATTCCGGAGCTGGTCTCGCAATGGACCAGAACAACATCGGTGATATGCGGGTCTGCCGTGAGTATTTCATCCACCTCGCCGGGCAGTGGCGGCAGATAGTCACCCTTGTCCAAAGTTACATAGTCGCGTGAGATATAGTCGAGAGTCTTAGCAGCCCGTTGCCCGTAGGCGCCATTCATCAGCACCAGCGCTTTGCCATCGCGGGGGATGAAACTGCCCAGCGCGGCCTCCACCGAGAACGTACCGCTCCCCTGCATGGGCACGCAGTCATACGCATCACCACCCTGCGCCATGGCTGTCAATCGTTGTCTGATTTCCGCTGTGACCTGGTTGAAATCAAGATCCCAGGATCCCCAATCGCGCAGCATGGCCTGTTTGGTGCGCAACGACGTCGTCAACGGTCCGGGGGTTAAGAGATAAGGGTCTGCCGGCGCCGGTTCGCGGGCCGATGATGTTTCCCTCAGTTGGGGTTTCTGGTTGCTTGACGGCATGGTTCTGTGGCCTGTTTTCCCGGCTTCTGCCAACAGGAAAGCCCCGTCGACACTGGCATCTTCACAGCACCATAAGATAAGTCAAATAGATATAAACGATATTATATATCGATAATTCTTATGTATTGAAGTTCCGGCAATGTCCTCTGTCTCATGGACTTAACGCATCTTTACCCGCTTGTCTGCCGCTTGATGTGCTCGATGGCTAACGTCCAGAAGGCGCGGATAGTTCGGAGATCGGCGCGTTCTTTCAGGCAGACGAGAGATTCCGTCATGGTCCGGTCGCAGTTTTTCAGGCTGATGATTCTGAGGCGGGGGTCGGAGCCGAATTCCGGCAACGAGACGATGCCGACCCCGATGCCGGCGGCGACCGCTTCGTGGTTCGCCTCCCGGCCTTCTACCACCATGGCTAAATTATAGTCCAAGCCCATGCGGTTGAACTCTTCCTCCACAATGCGGCGGGTAACGGAGCCTTCCTCGCGCAAGACCAGCGGCTCGGAGGCGAAGTCGGCAAGCGAAACACTTTGGCGGCCAGCCCAGGGGTGCTTCTTGTTGACAAAAGCGACCAGCGGATCGCGTCGCAGGGTGATGTCATGAAAGCGATTGTCCGCCGGTACGTTCGCGAGAACGCCCACGTCCGCGGTATAGTCCAGCAACTGGCCCAGAACGACGTCGGAATTGCCGATGGTAAGAGAGACCGAAATGCCAGGATATTGTTGTCGAAACTCACCCACCAGCTGTACCACATGGAGTGAGGCATCGGCTGCCATCTTCAGATGACCGGTCTGGAGGGCCTGGCTTTCGGAAAGAAGTTTCACAGCTTCGTCTTCCATGTCCAGCATTCGTTGGGAAATCTCGAACAGCCGATGGCCGACGGTGGTCAGTTGAACAGAGCGTCTATGACGGTCAAAGAGCAGGATGCCGAACTCCTTTTCGAGCTTGCGGACCTGATCAGAAATGGCCGGTTGAGTCCGGTTCAACTGTTTGGCCGCTTTTGTAAACCCGCCATAGAAGGCCACAGCATGAAAGGCTCGAAGCTGGGAGTAATACATAAGTAAATCCGATGTTATGTAGAAAAATTCCTAATTGGATTTATACTAAGAAATACCGTTTCAAGCCATCGGTAACCCACGAAATTGTGCTGGCCGGTCTTTCGTGCCATACAATTTTCATGGCAACACCTGACAGGAAATGGACACTGCGCACCTGCTGCAGCGTTCACGCGCTTCACGATGGCATGGTCGATATGCTTTACGCGCTGTTGCCCCTTTTGCGCGAAGCATTGGGTCTGTCCTATACCGAAACCGCGCTCATTCGTTCGGTTCATCAGTTCGCTGATGCCGCGTTTCAAATTCCCATCGCCATTGCCGCGGAAAAGGCCGGTGAGCGCAATTTACTGATTTTAGGGACCCTCATTGTAGGCGGGGCTTTCCTGGCGCTAGGTTTTGCCGACGGATACAGCGCCATTTTGGCATTCGTCTTTGTCGCGGGTTTCGGCGCTGCGTTCTGTCATCCCCTGTCTTCATCGATCGTCAGCCAGGCGTTTTCCGGCGCCCCCTTGCGCACAGCACTTGGCATCTACAACGCCGCTGGCGATGTGGGAAAATTCATTTTTCTGGGATCGACCATTCTCGCCACCGCGTCGTTGGGATATTCGTGGCAGGTGCCTGTTCTAGGGTTTGGCGTCGCGGCGATCATTATAGCTATGGCCGCTTTGATCCTGCTGAACTACGCCAATGCGGGCGGACCACCCGGCGCCTCGGACAAGTCCGAACAAGCGGAGAATGCTGGAGACTGGGGCATAAAACATCGCAAAGGTTTCTATGCGCTCAGTGTCATCGCGGTGCTCGACAACGCCACCCGGGTCGGATTTCTAATCTTCGTGTCATTTCTCATGATTGAAAAAGGCGTGGCGACCGAATGGGCGGCGTCGGCTGTCGTGGTTACTGTCTTTGGCGGGATGTGCGGCAAATACGCCGTCGGTCTGATTGCCGCGCGGATCGGTGTCGCCCGCAGCATCCTGCTGACGGAAATTGCGACGGCGGTGCTGATTGTTATCGTCGTCGCTGTACCCAGCCTATTCGCGTTCCTTTTGCTTCCGTTTGTGGGTGTGTTCCTGAACGGGACGTCGTCAGCGATCTATGGAACCGTCCCCGAACTTATAGAGGGTAAAAAACACTCCCGCGCCTACGGCCTGATTTACACAACGGTGTCCGGCGCCGGGCTGGTCGCCCCGTTGATCTATGGTCAACTTGCTGATTTTAGCGGGGTTGTCACGACTATGATCGTCATGGCGGCAGGTGTTTTGCTGACCATTCCACTCTGCGGAATATTGGCTCGTTCGCTCAGAGACGCAACCGGTCCAGCAATCCGTACCAATTGATCACCGCGGGCAGAAACCAGGGCTTGCCGTAGTAGAGCGGCCTGGATGGAAACGCGCGCCCGTCGAACAGGCAGGTCGCGGTGTCTGCCGTCTGTTCACCCAGCAGTCGAAGCGCTGCCACGTGACCCAGGTAAGGGCCCCAGACCACACCCTGGCCGCAGAAACCGGTTGCGAAATGGATACCGTCCTGGACGCCTACATGCGGGAATTTATCGAAAGTGTAACCGGTGAGGCCCGACCAGGAATGGCTAATGGCGGTCGACGCGAGTTCGGGAAACACGGTTGTGACTTGGCGGAACAGGTGGGCACCGCTACGGCGCGGGTCCTTTTGGGTTGCACCCGCCCGCCCTCCGAATAGAAGCCGGCTGCCATCCGCCGAAGGCCGGAAATAATTGTGCAGGCGATGAGTGTCGAGAAACATTCGCCGTTTTGGCATGAGCCGGTCCATGGTCTCCGACGGAAGCTCCTCGGTTGCAATGATTTGGCTCTGAATGGGAATAATACGGCGGCGCAACCACGGCGTCACCGGACCGGTATAGCCGTTGGTGGCAACCAGTACGTCACGGGCAGACAAGGGACCAAGTGCCGTTGTCACGGTGAATCGGTCCCTTTCCGTTTCGATCGCCGTTACCCGCGCGTTGCTTGCGATTGATGCGCCTGCGTTCTCCACGCTGTCGAGCAGTCCCTTGTGAAAGAGCGCCGGGTGAAGCCCGCCAACATCGGGCCGCACCTGTCCGCCGAAATAATGGTCGCTGCCGATTTCTTGGTGCTGCGCTTCCCTGGGCACCATCTCGGCGTCGAGCCCTAAATGTTTGTTGAGGGCTTCCGTTTCGCGTCCAAGGGCGTCGTAATCCTTCGCCGAGCTGGCGGCATTGAAGCGGCCGCACCATCGGAGATCACAGTCGATGCCTTCGTCATCGATAAGCCTGCTGAGGTGTTCGCGCGCGCGGTTTCCTTCGGCGAACAGGTCTTTGGCAAAGGTGAGTCCGAAATTTTCGATGAGTTCGACGAATTCCGATTTAACATCGCCCGATGCCTGTCCCCCGTTCCTTGTGCTTGCCCCCCAGCCCGGATCTTCTGCGTCGAGCACAAGGACACTGCGCCCAGATCGCGCCAGGACAAGCGCAGCCGAAAGTCCAGTATAGCCAGCTCCTACGATTGCGACGTCGACGGCCTTCGGAAGTGTGAAGGGCGGCCGTGGGGATGGCTTAGCGTCCGACCACCAATATGGCTCGACCGACGGCGCTTGGAATTGCGCGGTCTCGCTCATGATCCATGTGTCCCTTGGTGCGGCTTAATGTGTCGTCTCCGCGATTGCGCTCTCTAGGATCGCGAGCGCCTCTTCCATTTGCTCCTGGGTGGTGACCAGCGGCGGTGTCAGGGTGAGGACCGAGCCCATGGAGATCTTGAAGCTTAGTCCCTTATCAAGTGCCCGGTAAAAGACCTGCTCGGCTGCCGTCTTCGCCGGTTCCTTGGTGTCCCGATCCGTGACGAGCTCGAGTCCCAAAAGAAAGCCTCGGCCTCTTACATCGCCGATCAGGGCGAGGCGGTCCATCATGTCGTTCATGCGCTCCAGAGCCCAGTCGCCGACCTTTTCCGCGTTCTCAACAAGGTCCTCGTCCTCGATGATCTCAATCGTGGTTAGGGCCGCCCGGGTCGTTACCGGGTTTTTCTCGTGGGTGTAGTGGCCAATCGCATATTGATCGGCAACGTCGAGCTCGGGTTTGCACAGGACCGCAGCGATGGGGAGGATTCCACCACCCAGCGCCTTTCCCATGACCAGAATATCCGGCACGACCTGATCATAATCACAGGCAAACATACGACCGGTCTTGCCGAGCCCGGTGGGAATTTCATCGAAGATCAGGAGTGTGCCGAAGTCGTCGCAGGCCTGCCGGATCTGCTGCCAGAAACCAGGCGGCGGAATGTACGGCACTGCCCGGTTGGGTTCGGCGATGACTGCGGCCACATCGCCTTCGCGCTCCAGCGTATAGCGCAGGATATTGGCCACCAGATCGCCCACTTCATTGTCCTTTGGGCTCTCTCTCCGGTGATCGATACCGAAGGGATTGCGATAGGCGCCAAAGGACGGGATATGCTCGTTGCCGGGCAGTAAGGGCCCGATTGATCCCGAGCGAAAAAGCTGTTCACCGCCGACTGACGACGCGCCAAACCCCGCCCCGTGAAAAGAATCCCAAAAGGATACGGTCTTGAAACGGCCCGTCGCGATGCGGGCGACTTTGAGTGCCACTTCGACGGCGTCGGACCCGCCCGTTGTGAACAGCACCTTGCTCAATTCACCCGGCGCAAGGGTAGTAAGCTTCTCTGCCAGGGCAACGGCCGGTTCACAGGTGAAACGCCGCGGCGAAAAAGGAAGTTCATCCATTTGGCGGCTGATGGCTTCTTTGAGCCGTGGATGGCCATACCCGATATGGTGGACATTGTTGCCATGAAAATCTCTGTACCGGTGGCCGTCCATATCCTCGATCCAGATATTCTCCGCCTTGCGGATGGCGCTGAGGCAGGGTGTCGACAGGGATTGACGGAGGAAATACGACGCATCACGGGCCACCAGATCTCGTGTGGCGGGCCCGTGATTATTCTCAGCCCAGCTCGATCTGACCGGCGAGTCGTTTACCTCGCCTTCCGACTCGGAAGGACGAAACGGGGCTTCCTCGGTGCTTGGATGGTTCATGTTCTTGACCTCACCGGATTGCTAATTTGCCCTGCGTGTTGCACTAGTCACCGGGCATCCACAGGCATAGGTCTGACGGTGTCTTGGAATTAAAGCCCTCTTCAGTCAGTTTCGCTGACACGCGTTCCCCAGACAAGAGATCGACTAACCAGCCTGATTCCGACGTTCCCTCAATGGTCGGTGAACTTTGAGGAGAGACAAGACAATAATGTCGGTTTTGTTCACCCACGAAAGAAATTGCCCCGTCGTCCGCACCGGGCATGAACACGTCGTTGGTCTGTTCATTCACACCGTCGGCAAGGATCCCATTCATATGCCGGACCACGTGATAGGCGGGCCGCGGATTGAAGAATCGATCTACGACTCCATGACGCCTGTAGTAACCGCGATCCACATCCGAAAATGTATCCAGATAGACATACAGGTCGCCATAGGCGGCAGAGACGGCAAGAGCCTCCGCAACACGATTTGCCACCCAGGAATCGTCGGGCGGTTCCGACCCCGGGCTTCCGCTGGTCATCTGGATATGGAGCGACGCCTTGAGCCCGTGTGTCAGGCAATTAGCGGCAACCTCCTGCGCTGCCTCCCACGGCGCAATTTCACCCGGGACACGGAAGATGACACCGGAAGCGTCCTCCCAACCGGCGACGGTGGCGAATTGTTCAACTTCATCGGGGATAAAGCCGTGACTACCCGTGTGATAAAAACTCTTGCTGCCATGCACAATGTCATTGGCGGAACGGTACTTGGTCACAAACAGTGCGATGCCTGCAGCACCGGCCGTGCTTGATATGGCTTGCAGGGTTCTGGGCAGGTTTTTGAAACTGTCGGCAATCTCCCAGATATCGATTAAATGCCCGGCGTTTCCGACCGCTTCCAGGACCTGGCTATTGGGAACACCGAACGAGAACAGGGTGAAGCGAATGCCTTGCCTTGCGCAATCCTCCAACCGTTTGCGATGCGCCGGATCGAGCAGGTCCCGCAGCGGGATTCGCAACCGTCTCACCCCCATATCCAGCAAGGCCATCAGCGCATAATCATTGCGGGTTCGCTTGCGGTCGAATTCATCCAGCGCGCCGGACGGCGGGACTTCGATCACCTCAAGCCAGTTCTGGCGCATATCGAGCCCGAAGCGGATATTCCAGTTCTGGCGCGGATGAATGGTGGCCACGCGATCCCGTGTTTCCAGCGCTGCCTTTTCGGGCTCCGAGACTTCGCCGTAGGTCCTGATCCATTCGCAGATATGACCGCTGTCGTAAACATGGACCAGAAAATATCCTAGCTTGCCGGTGTCGTTCCGCCCCGACTGCATTTCCGTGGTGGGCACCACCCGGTAGATCTCGGAATAATCCAGCCGCACGAAGGCGGTCGACGGCAGAAGGTAAAAGTCCGTTCCCCGGTGATGGTTGTACCAGACATTGTGCACATGCCCGGCAAACAGGGCCTCTACCTTGTGACGTTCAATCAGGTCCAGGAGCCAGGCCCGGCCGGGATCAGCAAGATTGTCGTAATGCTCTTCCTCATCGGGATAGGTGAGAAAGGGCGGATAGTGACAATTCAGAAAAATCCGTTTCCCCTGACCAGTGGCCGATTTCAGCTCGGCTTCAAGCCAGGTCCGCTGTTCCGCCTCCACATCCAGGCCGGAATTAATGATTTGTGAATCGAACAGAATGAAGCGGCAATCCTCGTGATCGAAGGCCCGATAATTGGCGCCGAAATGCTCCCGCCACAGGGCGATGAACTTTTCCTCAACGATGGCCATGGGCCCCCAATCGATGGGCTTGTCACCGATATCATGATTGCCGGGAAGAACGTGAAGCGGGTGGCGTAAATCGGCGACCTGCTCCTTGAAACGCTCGGCGGCTTGTTCATAGAGCTGCGGAACGGCAGGAACCGGATGCAGCAGATCGCCCAGATGAACGACGAACGCCAGATCGCGCCGGTTGAGATCATGAACCACATACCGCATGCGCCCGTTGGACAGCTTGTTGACTTCGAATTCCGAATTGGAATCGGTTTCCCCCTGGTTCAGGTGGGTGTCCGTGATCACCGCATAGGTGAACAGTTTTTTTCCAAGGTCTCTTGGCATGTTCCGGGCCCCATTATTTGCCGCTATCGCGATTTTGCGCCACTGTGTAACTGCTGCATACCTTACCGGTTCGCGGTGACCTGGCAATTCAAAGTGAAATTGCGAGTCGGTGATACGCGAAAATTGGCCTTTAACTCTTCTTTGAGCATAGCTTAAACCATGGAAAAAACACTCCCCACACATGCCCGCGCAGTGATCATTGGAGGGGGCATTGTCGGTTGTTCCGTTGCCTATCATCTGGCGAAGCTCGGCTGGCGGGACATCGTGCTGGTTGAACAGGGGCAGCTAAGTTGCGGTACCACATGGCACGCGGCCGGGTTGGTCGGACAGTTGCGGGCGCATTCCAATCTGACCAGTCTCATCCGCTACTCGTGCGACCTCTATGAAAATCTGGAAGCCGAAACCGGCCAGGCCACGGGCTGGAAGCGCTGCGGCAGCGTTTCCGTCGCCCGCACAGCTGAGCGAATGACGCTTCTCAGGCGAACTGCGGCGTCGGCCCGGGCCCAAGGTGTCGACGCGGAGGTAATTAGCGCTGAGGAGGCCGGGCGGCTCTGGCCCATGATGCGCACCGATGACCTTGTCGGCGGTGTCTGGATTCCCGGTGATGGCAAGGTCAACCCGTCGGACGTGACACAGGCGCTGGCCAAGGGCGCACGCGCGAACGGTGTGAGAATTTTCGAAGGGGTCAGTGTCACTGGTTTTGACATTGCCGACGGCGCCGTCACCGGGGTGACAACTGATGGCGGAACTATCAACTGCGACGTTGTAGTCAACTGCGCCGGCCAATGGGCCCGGCAGGTGGGACGCCTTTGCGGTGTCTCGGTGCCGCTCTATTCCGCTGAACACCTCTATATCGTCACCAACGAAATCGACGGCGTTAGCCCCGATCTTCCGGTGCTGCGAGATCCCGACGGCTATATCTATTTCAAGGAGGATGTTGGCGGTTTGGTCATGGGCGGGTTCGAGCCGGAAGCCAAGCCCTGGGGCATGGAGGGAATTCCTGACAAGTTCGAATTCTCTCTGCTGGAAGATGATTGGGATCAGTTCGAAATCCTGATGACCAACGCCCTTATCCGGGTGCCGGCGCTGGAAACCGCTGAAGTCCGCCAAATGGTGAACGGACCGGAAAGTTTCACGCCGGATGCCAACTTCATTCTGGGCGAAGCGCCCGAGGTCCGGAATTTTTTCGTTGGCGCTGGCATGAATTCCATGGGTATCGCCAGCGCTGGCGGGGCCGGCAAGGCGCTGGCGGAATGGATCGCCGCGGGGGAGCCGACTATGGATCTCTGGCCGGTGGATATTCGGCGTTTTGCGCCATTCCATGCCGATGAGACGTGGCTGGCCGACCGTGTCGTCGAAGCGCTCGGCAAGCATTACGCCATGAACTGGCCCAACCTCGAAATGGAATCGGCGAGGCCGCTGCGCCAGTCGCCGCTCTACGAGAATCTGAAAGAGGCCCGTGCCTGCTTTGGGTCAAAGATGGGATGGGAGCGGCCCAACTGGTTTGCACCTGAGGGAGTCGAACCCCAAACCGATTATTCCTTTGGCCGTCAGAACTGGTTCCCCTACGCCGCCGAGGAGCACCGTTCTGCCCGTGAGGCCGTTGCCCTTTTTGACCAGACCTCGTTCTCCAAATTTCTGCTTGAGGGCCGCGATGCCGAGACAGTAATGCAGCGTCTTTGCGCCAACGATGTGGCGGTCGAAGCTGGTCGGCTCATCTATACGGGTATGCTCAACGACCGCGGCGGGTATGAAAGCGATTTGACCATCACACGTTTGTCCGAGGACACCTATTTTATCGTCTCCGGCACCGCTCAGTCCACACGTGATGCCCATTGGATTCGCCGAAATATAGGTCTTGGCCTCGATGCCAACCTCACCGATGTCACCGCGACTTATGCAGTGATTGGAATCATGGGACCAAGGGCAAGGGATCTGCTGGGTGGGGTCAGCGGTGCCGATCTTAGCAATGATGCCTTTCCGTTCGGTACCTGCCGCGAGATCGACATCGGGGAAGTAACCTTGCGGGCCCACCGTATTACTTATGTGGGAGAGCTGGGCTGGGAACTCTATATCTCAGTGGAAGACGCCGTTTCGGTCTACCACGCTCTAGTTGAAGCTGGCGCCGCGTTTGATATCCACACCGCCGGTTACTACGCCATCGACTCCCTCCGGCTGGAGAAGGGCTATCGGGCGTGGGGCGCGGATCTGACCCCCGATTATACGCCCTACGAAGCCGGTCTCGGCTTTGCCGTCAAATTGGACAAGGGTACCGACTTTATCGGTCGCGACGCCTTGTTGCGCCAAAAGGAAACAGGCGCAACCCGCCGGCTTGTCCAGTTCACCCTTGATGATCCCGACCCTATCGCCTGGGGCAAGGAATTAATCCTGCGTGACGGTGAGCCTGTGGGCGAGGTTTCGTCCGCCGCCTATGGGCACACATTGGGCCGTGCCGTCGCTATGGGCTATGTCAGTAATTCGAATGGGATTGCTGATCGGGACTATATTGATTCTGGTCGTTACGAAATCGACATTGCGGGCAAGCGCTTCGCCGCCACTTCCCACCTGCGCCCGGCTTTTGACCCCAAAGGCGAACGCTTTCGGGCGTAAAGTTTCAATCCCTCGTCGAACCAATGCTGTGACACTGGATTTGTGCAAACGTGCTCTGAGAGTATTGGACGAAGGTGCCTCCGATTTAGGCAGGCTATCAATTTATTGCCGGCCTTGAGATAATTAGGTCCCGGCAAACTTCGAAGAAAGCCTCGATCAGCCGCGTTTCCTTGCGTTCTGCGAGACAGTTTACGTGGGCCGTCGTGTAGATGTTTGCGTTGGAAATTGGAACGCAGCGTAAATCACGATGGGGGATAAACTCGATATCCGATACCACGCCAATCCCAATACCCCGCGCCACGGCTAGCCACACAGCTTCCCTACTACCAATCTCCATTACGGGTTCGATGGAAACGCCCGCCGCCGTCAACGCCTCTTCAAAGGCCAACCGTGTGGTTGATCCGTGTTCCCGCAAAACTACGGACTGCCCCTCCAGCTCTTCTATTCGTATCGATTTCCTTTTTGCCAAGGGATGCTCCTTTTGCATAAAAGTGACCACAGGGTGGCGGCTGTAGGGCATCGCAAAAATTCTCGGATCGTCCTCAACATGAGCTAGTACGCCGATGTCGACGGAATAATTTATTAGTTGTTCCACCATTTCCCGTGAATTGCCGATGGCCACGGTGAGTCGTAGTTCTGGATATTTGTTATGAAAGGCGCTGAGCATCTCGGTCGCATGATAGGGCCCAACTGCGCCAACCTTTAATTGACCGGTCTGGAAGCCCCCATAGGCGCTTAATAGGTCCCGGGCTTCTTCTTCGCGACTCATGAAACTGCGGGTGATTACAAAAAGGTCTTGGCCAGCATCGGTTAGTTCGACGCTGCGCCCGCGCCGATGGAACAGTTCCACGGAATAATACTCTTCGAGTGATTTGACCTGACTTGTAATGGTCGGTTGTCCGACGTTAATCGCCTGAGCAGCCGCCGTGAAGCCGCCCGTCTGAGCAACAGCATGAAATGAACGCAGCCATGTGTATATCATTTATTTTATCAATGGGATGTATACAAAATTAATATTGGATCAATAATTAATATTGTGGAAACGTCACGTCAATAGGCGGAGATAACCGTCAAATCGATGCTGTGAAGTATCCAGGTGAGGCGCTTGTGTGGACTTATTGCAATCCGGTTTCAATCCATTTCGGTGTCGGCGAGTTTAGCCGGATCGCATCCCTGATTGATAATCGGGCCTATGCTGTAGTGACTTACGGTGATGCCTATTTCCGCGGGCTACTTCAACAGTTAGAGCTTACTGCAGGATCGGCTGTTTTCGTCGTCGATACGATCGCCCCAAATCCTGATTTCGTGATGTTGGATGCCGCATGTGGCGCCATGACTGCAGCCGCTCGACGGCCTGAAGTCATCGTCGCCATCGGGGGTGGGTCTGTTTTGGATGCCGCTAAAGTTCTTGCCACGGGGGCGATGGGATTTGACGCCGTCCGTGAGCATTTGGAAAGCGACGGCGCTTCAGAGTCGCTGCCAGTGGCGGCAATCCCTCTTATTGCGGTACCGACCACGGCTGGCACCGGTAGCGAGGTCACCAGCTGGGCAACCGTATGGGATACGGAGAATGCCCAAAAATATTCTCTGGCTCGAAATGATCTTTATCCGAGCCACGCGGTTGTTGACCCTGAACTCATGCGAAGCCTTCCGCTGGATCAAACAATAAGCACCGGGCTTGATGCTCTGTCACATGCGCTGGAAAGCATTTGGAACGTCAACTTCAATCCTGTATCGGCTAATTTCGCCGTTGATGCCGCCAAGTCGGTTATGAAAAATTTGATACCACTTTCGAAAAACTTGGATGACTTGACGTTACGGAGCCATATGGCAGAAGCGGCAATTAAAGCGGGGCTGGCGTTTTCTAATACGCGGACGGCGTTAGCGCATTCATTGTCCTACCCGGTTACCCTCCACCACGGCGTACCTCACGGTATTGCCTGCTCATTTATGTTACCGGATGTCATGCGCAGTGCCCTTGGCGCAAGCGTCGAATGCGATCAAACCTTGAAGCGCGTTTTCGGAGAAAATTTGGAGGCCGGAGCGGACCGGCTAACCGAGTTCTTAACGGAGCTAGGCGTCAACAGTGATCCAGGGTCTTTTGGTGTTGCCTCAGAAGAGTGGGGTAATTGGATAAATGCGGCAATCGATGGCGCGCGCGGGAAAAATTTTATCGGTCACAGGGAGCAGGTGCACGCAGTATTTAACCAGGTGGGCTCTGAGCCCGGATAGTGTTGTAGTTTAGTAAAATTGGCGTTTGATAATTTAAACCATTTGAAAAGGGAGACTTGAAATGAAGCGTTTTAGAGCTACCACAATTACCGCCATGGTCGCTGCCGGCGTCCTTGGCGTTGCGATGACAGGCCTCGCGCCAACGACGGCCAATGCGGCGTCTTGCGAGAATCCAAAATCACTTACCTTTGCGATTATTCCAACGGAAGAAACCGTGGCGGAGCTTCAGCTCTATAAACCGGTAACTGACCGCATGGCTAAGCTGACTGGCAAGAAGATCTCCTTCTTTATGCCCACTTCTTATGCCTCCGTGGTTGAAGGCATGCTGAGTGGATTCGTTCATGTAGGCGTTCTGGGTCCCTATACCTACGTAATTGCCAACAATAAGGACCCGAAAATCGAAGTCTTTGCGACGTATGCAAAAAAGAAGGGCCATCTTCAAGAAGAGGGCCCCGGTTACCGCGGCGTTCTGATCTCCAAGAAAGGATCTAAGTTTACGACAATAAAATCCTTGAAGGGTGCTACCGTCGGTCTGACCGACCCTGGGAGCACATCAGGCAACCTGATGCCGCGTGTAGTATTTTCCAAGGTTATTGGCTCGGATTTGGAGAAGTACTTTGGCAAGGTCGTTTATACGGGTAGCCATGAATTGTCTTCCGTCGCTGTGGTTAAGGGTAAAGTGGATGCCGCCTTTGTCGCTTCTCATCGGTTTGACAACGTGGTTGCCAAAGGCGAAGCCAGTCTCGAAGGCGTCAACGTTTTGTGGCAGTCCGACCCGATCCCGCAGGACCCGTTTGTCTACCGCAACACGCTGTGTGACCCTATCAAGAAAGCTATCGCCAACACATTTCTCGGCCTGAAGGGACAGCCAGAAGCCAAGAAGTTCCTGTCCAACGTCAAATCTGAGACCTTTGTGCCGATGGCGTCCAAGGATTACGATATCATCCGTGATCTGAAGAAAGCCAAGGACGCGCGCAAGCGGAAGAAAAAGTAGTCGTTCGAGAGACTATAACTTCAGCAGATAACGGCCGGGTAGGATTGTGTGTGAACTCTTCCCACTTGATCTCTGCCCGGCTGACATCTCCTTCCGAACTCTAATTTGATTGAGTTCGTTTTGTAGGAGCAGACACGCTGTTACGTGGATGTCCTTACGGTAGTAGCAACATCTGAAATAGGACACCAATCGTGCCCATACTGGAAGTCCGCAACCTGATCGCTAAATATAGTGCCCGTGGACCCGAGATTCTTAAGTCCGTCTCTTTCGATGTGGAAGACGATGACTTCTTCGCAATCATCGGGCCGAGCGGGGCAGGCAAATCGACCTTAATCCGATGCATCAACCGGTTGGTGGAACCGGTGTCGGGCGAAATATTTTTTGAAGGGCAGGACGTAACAAAACTGAATTCCAGGGAGTTACGTTCGCTCCGTCGAGACATCGGCATGATATTTCAGGAATTCAACCTGATAGACCGCATGAGCGTTATGGACAATGTGCTGTCCGGCCGTCTTGGCTATACGGGCACCATCCGCAGTATTTTTCGCGCGTTTAAGAAAACCGATATCCAGCACGCCTTGGCGCTGCTCGACCGTGTTGGGCTAATTGATCATGTGGACAAACGCGCCGACGAGCTGTCTGGAGGGCAGCGCCAGCGTGTAGGTATCGCCCGCGCATTGATGCAAGATCCAAAGTTACTGTTGCTTGATGAGCCTACATCTGCGCTTGACCCGAAAATTTCGCGGGAAGTGATGGCCTTGATTCTCGAAATGGCGCGTGAGCTTAAAGTGCCCTGCCTGTGTAATATCCACGATGTCAATTTAGCCATGGAATTCTGCAACAAGATTATTGGGCTCCAAGACGGCGTCAAAATGTTTGACGGCCCGACGGAAGATATGAACGAAGAACGTCTCAACGAGATTTATGCCATGGAAGTTCTATAGGATGAATTCGGTCGCCAGCCCCTCTGACCAGGCCCGACGCGATCAAGCGTTTGAGAGCCTTTTACTGCTGCGCCGAAAAAGCAATGTCCGGCGATCCGCATACTATTTTGTGCTCCTCGCTCTCGTGGTTTGGAGTATCCAGGTAACAATTATTGACGATACCGACTGGGAGCGGATGGGATCGTTGGGTGCTGTCCTGAAATCCGCGGGCCGTTTTATCGGTGTTGATATAGGGCTGTTTCCCAGCCTTCTTGTACCCGCGATTGAGACACTAGTCATTGCCAGCCTTGGAACGATACTGGGCGTGGTAATTTGCCTTCCGGCGACCTGGTTTGGAGCCCTGAATATCACGCCTTTCAAATCCGTGACCTATCCTCTGGCTCGGCTGATGATGACGCTCAGCCGTTCAATTCATGAGATCGTCTGGGCCCTGTTTTTCGTCGCCGCTGTGGGCTTGGGTGCCATGGCGGGTATCTTCGCCATCGCAGTCCGGTCGGTTGGCTTCATTGCCAAAATGTCGGCTGAAGCGATAGAAGACATCAATCCAGGACCGGTAGAGGCGATTAAGGCAACCGGCGCTAATACACTCCAAGTGGTTATTTTCGCCATTCTGCCCCAGGTACTGCCGCAGATATTGGGGACTGTAATTTTCGAATGGGAGATCAATATTCGCCGCTCCGCGATTTTGGGTCTCGTTGGTGCGGGCGGTCTGGGCCTCGTCTTTTTTCGCCAGATGCACACGTTTAATTATCACGGCGTGACGTCGGTTATCGTCGCCATCCTAGCCCTGATCTTGATCGGTGAAGTGGTGTCTCACTATGTCCGGAAGTCAATTATATGAAACCTGCAGGAACTCCGGGCCCGACTTCATCCACCACGCACGAGTGGAGCCGTTTCAAGTTTCCCGACACGGCTATCAGCTGGAGCGCGTGGATGGGCGTGTTCGTTTTCATTGTCTGGGGCATTGAATATCTGGATATCCCGTTGGATCGGCTGTTCGGCATGTTTGGACGCATGGGGTCCACATTAGCCAATCGTTATTACCCGCCAGATATCGAATACATAATCGATGCCGATTACTTTCAATACGTAATCGAAACCGTGCAGATGGCTTACTTGGGTGCGTTATTCGGGCTCGCGTTAACACTGCCGTTGGGGTGGTTTGGCGCTTATAACGTGACTCCCAGCCGCCGCTTTGTATATCCGGTGGCCCGTTTTGCGACCATGGGATTCCGCGCGGTTCACGAGATGATTTGGGCGATCCTGTTCGTGTCAATATTGGGTTTCGGTATGTTAGCCGGCGTCTTGGCGCTTACGTTCTTTTGCGCCGGTTTCGCGGGCAAACTACTTGCCGAAGAAATAGAGGCTATTGATATGGGCCCTGTGGAAGCTATGAAAGCGACCGGGGCAAATTTGTTTCAGGTGGTCATCTGGGGGGTGTATCCGCAGATCCGTGTCGCTTTTACAGGAATCGGCATATACACCTGGGACGTGGCTTTCCGCGCGGCAACGGTTGTCGGATTTTTCGGTGCGGGCGGTATGGGGTGGTACTTGAAACGAAACGTGCAGCAGATAGAGACGGAGCGGGTTGCGGCTATCCTCTTATCTATCGTCGCGCTGGTGATTGTATCTGAAATAGTTTCCGCGTGGGCCCGAGCCCGGGTCATGAAAATGAAATAAATCCCTATCCCACAATGTGCGCGGGTTAGCGGCGGCAAAGGGGGTGGAGGAAATCGGTCGAATGAAATTTGAATGAGGTAATCGCAATGACGTCAACCCAGACTATTCCAGACTCTATCGAAGTGAATGGCCGGACTTATGCCTGGCCGAAGCGGCCGCTTGTGGTTGTTTGCATTGATGGCTCTGAGCCAGACTATATTGAGCAGGCCATTGCCGGTGGTCACATGCCGTTTCTAGCCGCGGCCCTAGAAAAAGGGTCGGATCTCCGTGCTGATTGTGTTGTGCCCAGCTTTACCAATCCGAACAATCTATCGATCGTTACCGGCAGACCTCCCCGCGTTCACGGTATTTCAGGCAATTTCTTTCTCGATCCAGATAGCGGGGAAGAGGTGATGATGAACGACCCCAAGTTTCTGCGGGCCGACACCATATTCAAGGCGTTTCATGACGCCGGTGCCAAGGTGGCGATTGTTACGGCCAAAGACAAGTTGCGACGCCTTTTGGGGCATGGTTTGGATTTTGCATCGGGCCGGGCGATTTCGTTCTCATCGGAAAAAGCGGATGAGACAACCATGGCGGAAAACGGTATCGAAGACGCACAAGCCATGGTTGGCCGGGACATCCCCGACGTGTATTCCGCAGAACTTTCTGAATTCATTTTTGATGCGGGTGTCAAGTTGATGAGCCGCATGCGCCCGGACATTATGTATCTGTCGACGACGGATTATATCCAGCACAAACACGCGCCGGGTACGCCGATTGCCAATCAGTTTTACGCCATGATGGATAAGTACTGGTCTCAGCTGGATGCTGCGGGCGCGGATTTGGCGATGACCGCCGATCATGGCATGAATGCCAAGTTTGGTGACAATGGGGAACCCGACGTTATCTATCTGCAGGAAGAGCTGGACGATATGATCGGCGCGGCCGTGGCTCGGGTGATCCTGCCCATTACCGATCCTTACGTAGTCCATCACGGGGCTTTGGGGTCCTTTGCCACGGTTTATCTGCCCGATCACACCAACCCGTTGGAGATTGCTGCGAAACTGTCAGAGGTTGCAGGCATCGCAAATGTTTATGACCGGGCAGGTGGTTGCGCCGAGTTCGAATTGCCCGAAGATCGGCTGGGGGATCTAATCGTTGTATCCGACAAAAATAAGGTCCTGGGTACAAGCGCTGATCGCCATGATCTTAGCCAGCTGAAAAAGCCGTTGCGGTCTCACGGAGGTGTGACGGAACAAAGGGTGCCGCTGATTTTAACGCGGGCGGCCGATCTGCCCAAAGACCAACGGTTGCGCAATTTCGATATTTTTGATGTTGCTCTGAATCACGCTGCTTGAATGGTCGGACTGGAGAAAACAATGGATGCCTCTAATATAGGAAACGACATACTTCACGAAACGTTGCGGCTTGTCGGTGATGACGGTGTCCGGGATGAACGGTTGGAAGTTCTGAATCCATATACCAACGCTATTATTGGGACGGTGCCTAAAGCCACGATTGCCGATGTTCGCAGGGCTTTTCAGACTGCGGCAGACTTTCAGCCTTCTCTGAGTAGGTTTGAGCGGTCCGAAATTCTTAAGAAGGCCGGACGAATTCTGTTTGATCGAAAGGACGAGGTTTCTGATCTGATTACCGCTGAGACCGGGCTGTCTAAAAAGGATTCTTTGTACGAATCTACCCGGTGCAACAGTGTTTTTAATCTGGCTGCAGCCCTCACACTGATGGACGACGGCGAGATCTATTCCTGTGATGTTGCGCCGACCGGACCAAAACGGAAAATTTTTACAAACCGCCAACCGTTAACAGCGATAAGCGCCATTACCCCATTCAACCACCCCTTGAACCAGGTCGCTCATAAGATCGCACCCTCTATTGCGACGAACAACTGTATGGTCCTGAAGCCCACCGAGAAGACTCCGCTGACAGCACTCTTACTGGCCGATGTCCTTTACGAAGCTGGGTTGCCGGCAGAAATGTTCCAGGTCATCACCGGTGACCCTGCCGACATTGCGGACGAATTCATTACCAATGAACATGTGGAACTTGTGACTTTTACCGGCGGTGTTCCAATAGGGAAATATATCGCAGAGAAAGCGGGCTATCGGCGAACCGTATTAGAACTCGGCGGAAATGATCCGTTAATTGTCATGGAGGATGCGGATCTGGAACGGGCAGCGACCCTTGCAGTGGCCGGTGCTACAAAAAATTCCGGCCAGCGTTGTACGGCGGTAAAACGTATTCTGGTCGTGGACGCCGTTGGGGATGACTTTGTAAAGATAGTTGAGGAGAAGGTAAAAGACCTGAAACACGGTGACCCCATGGACCCCGACGTGGATGTGGGCACTGTAATTGACCACACAGCCGCCATGCTGTTCGAGCGCCGGGTCAATAACGCCATCGAGAATGGCGCTGAACTTCTCTACGGCAATGTTCGAAATGGTGCTTCTTATTCACCGACCCTGCTGGATCGCGTCCCCTATGATTGTGAATTGGTTAAGCAGGAGACCTTTGGCCCTGTGGTTCCGATTATTCGTTGTCCAGACGACATTGACGAAGTTATCAAGATTTCCAATTCGACAGCCTATGGTCTTTCTTCGGGCGTTTGCACGAACCGCATGGACTACATCACGCAGTTTATTGATGAATTGAAGGTGGGCACGGTCAATGTTTGGGAGGTGCCTGGTTTTCGTATCGAAATGTCTCCGTTTGGCGGTATTAAGGATTCAGGACTCGGATACAAAGAAGGCGTCGTCGAAGCCATGAAGAGTTTTACCAATGTAAAAACTTTTTCGATGCCTTGGCCCAGCTGAGGATCAGACCGCCAGTCAAGAAACCGGTCGCGCCGACGAATGAGCAATAGCTTGGGAATCTGGAAATGTTCATGAATAAAAAAACAACTCTGTTCTCCCGAAGCCGGTCTCTGGAAGCCGAAATTGGCGAATTTCTGGACAAGCTTTCGGAATCTTCCAAGACCTATCAGATCGCAATATTGACCTACCTGCGTAATGGACCGACCCAGGAATTCAACGACATGGTCGCGCGGCTTGCCGAGTTGGAGAGCCGGGATGATGCATTGCGGCGATCCATTGAGGCCCAAATATATCGTGAGACGTTGATCCCTGAATCACGTGGTGATGTGCTCGGATTATTGGAAACTCTCGATCAGGTTCATGGATTGATGGAAGGTGGGCTTTACGCGTTTTCAATCGAGAAGCCTGTCATCCCAACCCAGTTTGTAGATGGCTTTCAAAACCTCGTGGAAGCTTGCAATCAAAGTGTCGAATTTCTGGTTAGGGCTTCTCGTGACTTCTTCACCAATGTCGATAGCGTTTCAGGTGATCTAGATAAGGTGATGTTCTATGAGAAAGAAGCAGACAGAGCCGGTACAATTCTGAAGCGGGCTATTTTCGAATCTGAAATCGACCTTGCTCACAAAATGCATATTAAGAGCTTTGCTGAATATATCGACGATGTGGCCGATGGCGCTGAAGATGTAGCCGACCGGTTGAGAATTTACGCAATTAAGCGCGCAATTTGAGCTGACGGTAGAGCCGCTATGGATATGACCGTGCTCTTGTTGCTGACCGGTGGCTTGTTCCTAGGGTGGTCGCTTGGCGCCAATGATGCAGCCAATGTGTTCGGCACGGCGGTGGGCTCCCGTATGGTGAGTTTTAACCGGGCGGCTGTCATCTGTTCGGTCTTCGTTATACTGGGTGCGGTTATCAGTGGCGCGGGCGCCGCCGATACGTTGGGCAAGCTCGGCGCAATCGATACGCTTTCAGGTTCGTTCGTGGCTGCCGTTGCGGCTGCGATTACGGTCTTATTGATGACTCACCTGGGGCTTCCCGTATCCACCAGTCAGGCCATCGTGGGTGCGATTATTGGATGGAACTTACACAACGGAGCCCCCACGGATCTATCCGTCGTAATCAAGATTGTTGGCACTTGGATTGCGTGCCCGATTCTGGCCGGCCTAATCGCTATGCTTCTGTACAAAGCGACGGTGGCCGCTTTAAAAGCGGCAAAACTTCACCTCATTCGCCAGGATGCCTATACCCGAACCGCTTTAATCATTGCCGGTGCCTTTGGTGCCTACAGCCTTGGCGCGAACAACATCGCCAATGTCATGGGCGTTTTCGTTCCCGCTAATCCGCTGACACCCGTCGATATTGGTGGGCTCTTTACCCTGAGCGGCGTACAACAACTTTTCCTTCTCGGAGGCATCGCAATCGCGCTGGGTGTGTTCACCTATTCAAAAAGGGTCATGCTGACGGTCGGCGCCCGCTTGATGCCGCTCTCTCCGGTTGCCGCATGGATCGTGGTAATGTCGCATTCCATCGTTTTGTTCCTGTTTGCCTCGCAAAATCTGGAGGCGCTGCTCCACGGAGTTGGGTTGCCGGCAATACCGTTAGTGCCGGTCTCGAGCACCCAGGCCGTTATCGGTGCCATGCTGGGGCTGTGGATTTTGAAAGGCGGCGGCGGGATGAATTATGGTGTCCTGGCCGGGATAGCCTCGGGTTGGATCACCACGCCGATCATCGCGGGCTTTATCTCTTTTGCGGGTTTATACCTGGTATAGAAACGTGTTGCTCAGCTGGCCGACCTTAGAAAGGCAGGTTATGAACCTTTGCTTTTCGGTTACCCCGATATTAGCGCCGACCCGCGGCAAAACATGCTAACGATCTCAATCTTAAATCCTATGAAGGGGATGATCTGTCGCGATCTCAGATTGGGTTATGATGGGTTTCGAAGGGGTTCTTCCAAAATCGATTGCGCGATGTCGTGAAATTTGACAAGCGAATGCTGTGCTTACGGCAACTCGACAAATGAGTCATTCTCTATATGAAAAATGCGGTCGGGTAACAAATTGGGTTTATTTCGTTCAATGCATCCGAGAACAATGCGAAAGGTGTTCACTAGACTCATTGTCGGATAAACATAAGATTTGCAGCGATTTGGCAACCTGAGAGCATTTAGGTTTGCAAATCGGAGCTTTATTAACTGCGCATCCCCTTTTGTGTCTTGTCCAGGGATTACTGTGCCGTGGTCGGATTGCACTATGATGATTGCGTTTGGTTTCATTTTGACAATACGGCGTATGGCGTCTCGAACGCGTGAATTGAGACACATTATTTCCTCGACATAATGCTGTTTGGTTGTGGCAGCGGGCAGCTTGTTGTCTTTTATTTCCAGCTGCAATTCTACTTTTTGCCGTTCTGTACAATCCTGTTTGTAAATCAGAGGGGAGTGCGGGGAGAGAATATGGGCAAAAAGAAAAACGGGGTCAGGTTTTAGTGACGGCAGCCTTTCGATCACAGGATCGAGACTTTTTTGATTAAACAACCCCCAATTCCGCATGACATCGTTATGCCACTCATTGAGGACACCATAGACAGGCGTCATGCGTAAAAGTTCAAACTGCAAAGGCGATAGAAATGCCTTCCCAGTTAGGCAGTAGGGTTTACAGTTTGTCTCTGTACTGCCCTTGTGGTTGGCATAGTAAATTGTGTAGCCAAGTTCCCGCAGGCGGTTAAAAACCACGCTAGGTCTGCCTTTAATCGAGTCAAAAATTGGGGATTGGGGGTCCACTCTCCCTAAAGAGCCAGGACCACTTGGCAAGTAATAGGCATTATTGAGCGTAGTAGAAACTGAATATAACGTCCCTGCATAGTTGGAATGACTTTGTGTGACGATCCGAAACCCCTCACTTTCGAGGGCACCTAAGAATTCTTTGTTGTCGTATGTGAAATATTTTTTTAGGACATCGGCGCGCGCATAGGCATCCAATATAAAGTAGTATATATTTGGCAGATTGGCTTGTTGATTATCTGGTGCGCTTTCTGTGCCAAGCGTATTAACTGTGGTAGTTCGGAAGATTTCTTGTGTCTTTGTCGCATTCCAAGCAAGTGACAGAACCGGAATCGTGACCAGAGTTGCGCCTACTATTACAGCTATCTGGGTTTTTCGGTGGTCCTTCCCAACATACAGACCAATGGCAACTGCAATTAAAAATGAGAGAACCCAGCCAACTAAATAATATATACCCCACCAGCCTCCGCTAAATTGAACCATTGCGACGACGACTTGGTACGAAAACAATGTTGCGATGCCGATGCCAACCACAAGTCCTATCCGCTGGATACCAAGGCCGGGGAAAAGAAGCCTCATCCCGCCAATTAATAGTAGACCAACCGAAATGACGGCGAACGCTGTCACGAACAAATCATCAAATTTAGCGATCTCGAGCTTGTTATGGTCCCAGAAGCTTATGAATGGCCAGGACGAAAACAGAAAATAGGGACCAAGTAGTTTCACAACAGACTTAACCGACATCGAGGAGTGTACCCTTGCTGAATTCACCCGTATCGCAGCCCAGCTCCGAGCATTGATTTGGCCTAACTTCGCTCGTAAACGCTTTAATAGAGGCGCTCTTCGCTGGCGTTTCTTCGTTGGAATGTGAGATGAATGGTATTGATGAGTGCTCCAAAACGTAGGCAGCGCCTTCACGTGCCGCCCCTATCACTGTTGGAACGACCTCTCTTGCAGCAATCACTAGATCTTCTTTTTTCAATTCTCGCAGCAATCCGCTATCGCGGATAAATTCATAGTCATCCACTGCCGTTGGCGTGACCGTACGGAACACGCTGCTATTGCCGTAAAAGATTCTGCCCCTCGGGTCGCGGTAGGAACCAGAATCGGACTGTATCATTGAAGGTTGCTTCTGAGCGGTGATACGGGGAATGTCGTCTGACTCGGGTGCACAGCTCACGAGCTGGCGTCATCCTTGTCTTCTGGTGCAGATTTTTTTTCTCGGGAGAATAAATTTTTGAGTCGGTACCAATAGGCCTTGATGACAACCAAAGCACCCGCAACGCCTGCAACTAACAATTGCAGCATCATGCTGCCAGTCCCTGGGTCGAGATAGGCCCATGCAGGGGATGTGGCACCTAGAAAAATGATTAAGCTAAATGATACCAAAAAGAAAAATTGGGGCATAAATAATCACTAACAGATTTTGGACAAGTGCTCTCGTAAACTATTAAAGAGATAGTTTCAGATTTTCAAGGGGCTCTTAATGCATGTTTGGAAGGCATAAGACTCGTGGATTGACTATCGCTCACTCAGGGCGACGTCGAGTGACTGGAAGATTGGTCGCAGTAGGTAATGTAGGACGGTACGTTCGCCGGTGTTGATATCGATCTCTGTGACCATACCCGGTAAAACGCGATTAACCGTCGGTTTGTCTCCGACATAGTTTTTGTCGAGCTTGATGTTCGCCTTATAAAAGACTTCGTCGTTACGCTCTTTGAAGGTCGTTGCCGATATCTTGGTGACCGTACCCTCTATCGAACCAAACCGAGATGCATCATAAGTCGTAACTTTGACCTTTGCCTTCTGACCAACGGAAATATGTCCAATATCAATCGGCTGAACCTTTGCTTCGACAATGAGTTCTTTGTCGATTGGAACAATCTCGGTTACCAGTCCACCAGGTTGAATGACGCCACCGACTGTATTGGTAGCCATTCCTTTGATGATGCCGTGGACGGGTGCTACGACGTCGAGCCGCGTGACCCGATCACTTAGGCGGCGGATTGTTTCGCGGGCGCTCGCGATGTCGCCAGCAACTTTACCGGCCTCATCCAGGGCTTCATTGCGACGTTGGGCTTTGAGTTGCGCAATTTTATTGCCGGCTTCTTCAATGGCACTTTCGGCGCTGATGATTTTGCCTTTTACCTCTGCCAGTTCACCTTCTGCCGTCTGGAACTGTTCGAGGGTTTGTAGATAAACCAGTTTTGACACTAACCCTTTCGCGGCTAGCCGCTCGCGCATTTGTTTTTGCGTGTTAAGGTTGTCGATTCTGGCCCCGAGTTTTTTTGCTTGGCTGCGGAAAACCTGTAACTCGGATTCACGTTGTCCAGTTTGCGACAACAGAACATTAATCTCCTGGGCCAATGCTTCTTTTTGTTGACGAAGAACATCGCGCTCGCCTTTGGCCAAAGTGGCAAAGCGAGACGGCACCGATGAAAAATTGGGGTCGCGATCTTCGGCATAGGCCAACAGCCGTTCACGACGGATATGCGCTGATACTGCCTTGGCCTTGATTTCCTCCAGTTGGGCTTGCGCGGCGGTTGGGTTTAGCCGGATCAGCCTATCACCCTTGTTCACGACATCGCCGTCGCGAACGAACAGACGCTTGATAATACCGCCTTCTAGATGTTGCACCGCCATGACGGAACCGCTGGGAACGACCTCGCCCGCTGCTTTGGTTGATTGGGTAAGCGTCGTTACGGCTGACCAACCAATAAAACCGAAGACCGACAGGGATAGCAAAAGCATCAGGGCTCTGACGATATGGGGTGGACCCAGCTCCTCCAGGATTGCCGGCTGTGACAATTGCCGCATCTGCCGTGCATCCTTCGGACGCCACGGCTTGGGTTGTGCTTTAGCAGTCTTGTTGGTGGAACTTTCAGTCATGATTCAGACCCTTCCATTTTGGTAAGGGCTTCTTCGGGGTCGCCGTCAAAAACCAGCCGTCCATTGTGCAGAGCGACCAACCGGTCAGCGACTCGCATGTGGCTTGGGCGATGCGTAATGATGATAATTGTGCATTCGCCTTTTAGGCTCTTTACGGCCTGAATAAATGCCTTGTCACCGCGTTCGTCCAGCATTTGGCCGGGTTCATCGAAGATCAGAATCGGTGGGCGGCGGAGCAAGGCGCGGGCTATCGACAGCTTCTGCTTAAACCCTTCGGGTAATTCACTGAGAACCCGTTCGGTCAAACGGGTATCGTAGCCTTCTGGGAGGCCTATAACCGCCTCATGAATATCCGCTAGTCGCGCGGCATGTTTGATATCTTCGTCGCTCGCCGTTACCACAGATAGGCGAAGGTTCTGTGCCACCGTGCCATAGAGAAGTTCGCTATTCTGCGGAACCAAACCAATTTTTTGACGGATATCGACGGGGTCAATCTGGCGGAAATCTACGCCATCCAGCAAGACAGACCCGATTTGGGGTTTGTACAATCCACTGGCCAGGTTGGCGACGGTTGTTTTGCCGGCGCCGTTGGGTCCGGTAATGGCAAGCACTTCTCCAGCGGCACACTCGAAACTGACACCGTTGAGGGCAGGATCTGCGTCAGGTGTATGACGATAACCGACACCGTTGAAGGTTATTCGCCCTTTGACCGTCCGCTTTGGCGGAACCTCCCCTGAGGCGCGTTCCGGGTTGAGACGCATCAAATGGTTGATCTGCCGCAGAGAGGAACGAATTTGGGTGGCTCGGTTGAGTAACATGATAACGGATTGAAATGGTCCGAGTACGCGCCAGCCAAGGGCCATCGTCGCGACCATGGCGCCGATTGACAGGGCATTGTCCATAACCATGATTGCGCCAAATCCAACGACAGCAACGCCTGCGCCCATCATGACAATTTTGCCAAAGGTCTGGACCAGATGGTTAAGCATGGCAATTCGAAAATCATTGATCGCTGACCCGGCGGAGAAAGTACGGAACCGGTCAATCCAAACACTTTCGGCGCCGGCAAATTTTATCGCCCGCATGCCTGAAACAGCTTCGATCAGGAAACGTTGTTGCCGAGACTTGCTGCCGCCAGAATTCGCAAAGGTGCGTTTAATGAAGGGCGCTACCGTTAATGCTATTAGGATTAACAAAGCCGCCGCTGTGATGGGGACCATGACCAACCAGCCAGATAGAAGAGCTATCAATCCAATCGTTATAAGGACAAAAGGTAAGTCGACAATTGTTTCGGCGAGCGGTCCCGCGAAAAACTCGCGAACGGATTCAAATTCCTGGAGGTGGGATATCTGGGCCCCGATTGGTTCGTTCTCGCTCATCGGAATTGGCAGCATCAAGACTTGCCGGAAGCCAGCGACACCGATCATATAATCGATCCGGCCGGCGGCGTGCGCCATAACGGCCGATCGCATTCGCCGGAACAACCATTCGATACCGATCGCCAACCCCACCCCTGAAACCAAGAAGAGGAGCTGTTGGATCGATGCCGAAGGAATGACGGTGTCGTATATCGACATCATGAAAAGAGGCATCGCCAAGCTGAGGATATTGATCATAAAGGTGGCGATCAGGACCTGTACCACCAGCTTGCGGAAACGGGTCAGAAGTTCAGCTATCCATGTACCTTCATCACGTTCGACATCTGCGCTGTCGATAGCGCGTGCAGGATATGCGGTGCCACGAATTCCTTTTGTAACGGAGGTTCTGGTTGAACGTGTAAAGCCATCAAAAATGCGCGAAGCCGCTTTTCCGTCTTGTTCTGTGTGCTCTAGGACAATGCGGGCGGAGCCTTTGTCAGGCACAAACAGACATGGCAGAAGGCCGGGATTTATTCTATTCTGGCTCGTTCTTATCGGCGCTGTCGCGAGGTTTAGATTTGCCAATGTTTCCCGGAAATCATCGATGCTGATGTTATCAACAAAATGCGGGATCGCTTCTGACAGGTGGCGCGGACGACCTGTCCATTTAAGAGCGTCGAGCAAGACCGGAAGGCAGGCGGCATACTCCGATTGGGCCAGCTTGCTATGACGCCGAAGGTTGGGGATCACCAATAGCCCTTCTTCGGTACTGGTGCCAAATTCCGGTAACCCCATGCGGGGGGGTGGTAATCCCAGCGCTTCTGCGGTCGCCGTTGCCATTACGCGAATTCCTTCTCGAGTTGATTTAGGGATTCACGGGCGGCGTTCTTGACGCCAACAACCTTGTGGCCTTCTATTCGATAAGAGCGTTCAGCCAAAGCTAGGAAGGATGGGCGATGACTGACGATAGCGATCGCACTGCTTTCTTTATATTCTCGCAATACGTCGTGGAGTAGGGCGTCGCTTTTCTGATCCAAAAATGTGTTAGCTTCATCGAACAGGATAAGTTTAGGCTCTTCGACTAGGGTTAGGGCCCGGACGAGAGCAATACGTTGGCGTACGCCGCCAGGCAGACCGTCATTTGCAGCGTGCTCGACGATTGTGTTGTATCCATGGGGCATACGTCCAATCGCATCATGCAGCCCTAATCGCTCAGCCATAAGCATCGCGGCATCAATGTGATCATTGCCGCGAAACATTGTCATGTTGTCCAGGATCGTCCCTTGAAACAGCGTCGGCTTTTGTGGGAGGTAGACGACCTGCGCCCGTAAGCTTACTGCATCAAAGTCCCACGCATTCTCGCCATCGATAAGGACCTGACCGTCATTTGGCACCAGGACCCCCATCATGAGCCCAAGCAACGTAGATTTTCCGGAACCATTGGTACCAGCAATGGAAATTGTTTCGCCCGCATCGATAGATAGGTCGACTTCACTAAATAGGTTTTGATCAAAACCGGTATAGGTGAACGAGACTTTTTTGAGTTGCACATTGCCGAGGATATTGTGAATTGTAGGAGCCTCGGGACTCGACTCCAGCGGCATGGAGAATATGTTTTCGACTTGGTCCCGCGACTCGCGGGCGTTCTGGAATTGAGTCCATGTTCCTAAGGCCCGCATCATTGGTTGTGATGATCGACTGGCCAATAGGGTGCACGCCGCGAGACCGCCTATTGAGAGAACCCCATCGATGACGAGTGTGCAGCCATAAGCGCCGACCAGGATGGCGGTGAGTTGTGAGAATTACTGTCCAGTAGAGCGCGCCCAGGTACCGCTCTCGGCGACATCGTAGCTAGCGGCGGCGGAGGTGCTCTGAAGTTTTTCATAACGCCGTACCATCATGGACTCCATGCCGAGCCCCTTGACTGTGCGGATCGCGCCAAGGACCTCGATCATAAAGTTGTAGCGACGGTTATCAGTTTCACGTCGCCCCTGTAGGGCGAGACTCATCTTGTCACCAGCGATTTTGCCGGTAATAGCGAGCAGGACCATGATGCAGATCGGAACGGTCGCTAACGGCCCGGCAATAAGCGCGATTAGGCCAAAGAATAGAAAGGCAAAAGGTAAATCGACAAAAAGCAGCAGTCCTTGACCGGCGAAAAAATTCTTGACCGTATCTGTTCCTTTGAGGCGTTGCAGGTGAACGCCGGGTGGCACTTCCTCAAAGGCCTTCAGGTCGGACCGAAATATGTGGTCAACGGAGTGACAACCGAGCCGGTGCTGCAAGCGCGCGCCCGTCCAGCTGGTGATATAGTTTCGACTCAGACTGAGAAGCAGGTCGAGGGCCAGAACAATGCTAAGGGCGATCATAAATACACTCAGCGTGTGTACAGCTTGATTAGGAATTATCCGGTCATAGACTTGAAGGATGGTAATGGGGAGAGCCAGCCCCAAGAGGTTTTGGGCGCAAGACGCAATAAGCAATTCGGCACGATAGCCGCGCATCGCATCAAACTTTGGAAGCACAAAGCTCATTCTAATTCCGCACCGATCATAATCATCTGATTGCCGAAAAAATATGCCCCGCGCATTGCGGCCAATCAGTCTGAATCACAAAGAAGTGAATAAAAATTAGGCAAATCAATCCCTTGCGACCAGAAGGATGATCGCGCAAATGATTGAAAGATTGGTTAATCGGTAGATGTTTTTAGAACCATCTCAAACAAGATTATATCGCGATGGTTGCGGGTAATTTTGACACCAGAATCGGCTCAATATTGGCGTTCCTGGGGTTGAGAAATTTATCGAAAATTTTAGAGAAAATCGCGCTAATTTTGGACCGAAACCCGACCTGTTAAGCATAAAACTTCATAGCTCAGTCACCAGTTTCCGACATCATTCTGTACACGGAAATGATTTTTTCCGCGGAATAGATGAGGTCGAGAAAATGGCTGATGATAAAGAAACAGATGCTTTTAATAATCCATTGGGACCAGCGCTCGACGGCGCAACGACACTTGGTCTTGACCTTTCCTATCTGGTTCCAAACAGCGCAGATGATGCAGAGTACAAGATTTTTGTCGCGGGATTGCCGGATGGTGTGACACCCTCGAAGGGTAAACTCGATAGTGATCGCAACTGGAGTCTGACGATGGCGCAGACAACTGGTGTCACTGTCGCCGTCGAAACGATCGGTTCAATAAGCAACCTGGCTGAAGCGATGACCTTCGATGTCATCGATATTAGTACCGGTGAAAGGGTCAATAGGGGTGAGGTTGATCTAAATAGTTTTAGCGGCGATCGCGCAACGATTACCATTCAGCCCGTTGGTTCTGAAATTCAGGAGAATGCAGGTGGCGTAGCGGAAGAGATTGTTTCTGATGACGTCGTGTTAACAGAGCTGGATACGCCCATTCCGGAAAATATTTCTCTCAATCGACACGAACAACCGGAAGAGGTAATTTCGCAAAATCCCGACTTTTCGGGCTTAGAAGAGTTTTCAGAGCAGTCCCCAGACCTAGATGCGGCAACGGCTCTTGCCGATAGCGACAACAACATTGATGTTTCAAATCAGGCCATCAAACCTCTTGCAGAGACGGTTAACACGAGTGTCACACACGATTTTCTAGACTCCGGGGGTCAGGAAGTCACGCATGACGATGTCGATGATAATGGCGGAGGGGCGGTGGTCACTAACGGGGCCCCGACCGATATTTCGGTTTCAGGGTTGAGTGTGCAGGAAAACAGCGCTGCTGGGACTGTCGTCGGTATAGCATCTGCAGTGGACTCTGATTCCGGAGAAACATTTACTTATAGCCTGAGCGACGATGCTGGCGGGCGCTTCACAATTAACCCGTCTACTGGCGAGATCTCAGTCGCGGATGGCGCCTCTTTGGACTATGAGGATGCAGCCAGTCACGGCATTTCCATTCAGGTCACAGATTCAGCCGGCAATACATATTCTGAAGCGATGACAGTCGATGTTGCGGACGTTAATGAAGTGGCGTCGGATATCTCGTTATCAGCCTCTTCCGTTGCTGAGAACAGTGTCGGTGCGACAATCGGGACCTTATCTAAGACTGATTCGGACGCTGGCGATAGTCATACATATTCAGTTGATGACAGCCGGTTCGAGGTGGTCGGTGGTCAGTTGAAGCTTAAATCCGGCGTGTCTTTAGATCACGAAGCCGCCGATAGCGTGACGGTTAATGTGACAACAACGGATAGCGGTGGTCTGACACGCACCGAAGCGTTTGATATCTCTGTGACGGATGTTCAGGAGGCAGCAACAGATATATCGCTTAGCAATTCGAGTGTTTCCGAGAACTGGCATGATCGCGTCGTCGGCACTCTTAGCTCGACAGATGATGAAGGCGGGTCCCATACCTATTCTGTCGATGATGCGCGTTTCGAGGTGGTTGGTGGTCAGCTCAAATTGAAAGAAGGCCAAAGCCTGGATCATGAGACTGAACCGACGGTGACCATGAATATTACCTCAACGGATGCCCAGGGAAATAGCTATACAGAGGCAATGACGGTCAACGTGTCCGATATTTCTGAACGTCCGACCGATATGTCTCTGAGTTCAAGTTCGGTCGCGGAGAACAGCGCTGGTGCAACAATTGGCACTGTTACGACCACGGATATCGATGATGGTGATACGCACACTTACTCGGTTGATGACAGTCGTTTTGAGGTTGTTGGTGGTCAGCTCAAACTAAAATCTGGACAGAGCCTTGATTACGAAACGGCAAGCTCGGTGGATGTCACCGTCGTGGCGACCGATTCTGGCGGTCGCACCTATACCGAAACTTTCACGGTCAATGTGACAGATGTATCCGAAACGGGAAGTACGCTGAACGGGACCACTGGCAATGATGCTCTTACCGGGGGTACTGGTGAAGATACGATCACTGGTGGGTTAGGCGCGGATCGCATGTCTGGTGGCGCTGGTGATGATACGCTCCAGTTTAACGCCGACGGTACCTGGGGCTCTGATTGGTATGCCGTGAATGGTGATACCGACGATTGGGAATCCATCACCGGTAAAAACCAGAGTGATGATGTTTTCATTGGTGGTGACGGGTATGACACGATCTTGGGAACTTCTGGCGCTGATACGCTCTTTTTAGGCGATACCAATTCCGGTTATTACAGCGGCGCCGAAGCGCGAATTCAAGGGATTGAAGAGATAGATCTCGGCGCCGGTGATGACGTCCTCGATATGAATCATCCAACCTATACGTCGACTGATGATATCGTCGCTAAGGGGGGAGAGGGGAACGATATTTTGTGGACAGCTGATGGTGATGACACCATCTATGGTGGCACTGGCAATGACAAAATTTATGGCGATGCAGGTGACGACACTGTCGAAGGCGGTGCTGGATCTGACACGATGAATGGCGGGACAGGGACGGATACTCTGTCCTATTCAGAATCATCTTCCGGCGTGAATGTAAATCTCGGTACGGGTGCAGCTTCGGGCGGAGATGCCGCGGGCGATACCTTCTCGAACTTTGAAAACCTTACCGGGTCAGCAAACGCCGATACATTAACCGGCAGTTCTACCGCAAACACCATTAATGGCGGCGCTGGCAATGATGTTATTGACGCTGGTGCTGGTAACGATATCGTCCAGGGTGGTGCTGGTGCTGATACGATGAATGGTGGCACCGGGACGGATACGCTGTCCTACGCAGATTCCTCAGCTGGTGTGACAGTGGACATGGCCGCTGGCACGGCGTCAGGCGGTGATGCGACCGACGGCTGGACGGTTACCCTGACCACGGGCACGGTGCATTCAGATGATGGTGACACAATGTCCTTGAGCGACGATGCAGCCGGTACGATTACGCTGGATGATGGCACCCAGATTGCCTTTGAAGGTATGGAGAGGATTGAATATTAGGCGCCCGACATAAACGGGATTGTGGATGAGGAAAAGGCCGTCGGTCTGCTAGGAAGAAGCAGACTGGCGGCCTATTTTTTTGTCTTGGTTGATTGTCTTGTTATCGCGACGCAATCATGACCCAACCCTTTTAGAGTTTGGCAAAGTTCTAACGCGGAGGTTCTATCCGGGATCGACGCCGTCTCGACATAATGCAGGGCATCACCGCCGTTTCCCTGTCGCTCGATGATACGGACATCAACACCATGCAAAGTTGCTTCCGATGATGCCGTTAGAACGCGATGCAGGGTCTTAGCCTTGGGGGCGCTCCGGAAAGCTCCGAGCTGCACGACATGAAACGGGCCCAACTTTACAGAGGGTTTGGCCTGCTTTGGTTTGATCGCTGCTATTTGTTTTGCGACCGACTGTTTTTCCGGCGGTCCTGCGGCGGGCAAAATATTGTTTAATGTCTTGGCTTTCTGCGCTGGTCTATCTGATTTTGGCTTGAGCTTGACCTCAAAAGTTCTGTTTTTACTCTTTCTTCTGTTTGACGGCCCTTCACCATTTTTCAGCATGGCATTCACCAGAAGATCCAGCGGTGTGTCTGCCGGAGATTCGATATCGGTGCCTTTGGTTTCCCACCTTGCCGTGATCTTACGAACGGCACCGGTCAAGGCATCGAGATCATTTGTTGGGATAGAGGGTGGAAAAACATCTAACCCAATCGCATGCATCACATCACTATGAGCGGTTACTAACTCTACTTGTGCCTGATGCTCATCGATCTCGGCGAGGAGGCGACGGGTTTTGAGCCGAACGGCTTCGAAGTAATTGGTGTTCACAAAATCTTTGTCGGAGGCCACCAGCTGTGAGAGGCGTCGGTCGGCGCGGGCGACTTCCCGTGCCAGGCGCATCTGCTGTGACGCGCCTCGAAACTGAATGTAAGCCATATGCGTCTGGGTCATGACCGCTAAGGTCACTGCTAATCGTTGACGGCGGGCCAGCTCTCCGGATTTTTCCGCAGTGTCAATTTTACTACTGCCGGCAAACAGGCCAAACAGGTTCATACCCAGTTGGAACCCGGTGTTGATCCAGTTAGGGGTCAGGTTGAAGCGATCACTATCATAATTTCCGCCGGCCGATAGATTTACGCCAGGCAACATGTCGAACAAGGCTTCTCGGGCCTGCCATTGGCTGATGCGATCGTTGTAATCTTCGATACGAAGCTCGGGTCGGCTTTCCAATGCATGCTGTTCCATTTGCGCCAATGTCATCGGCAAGGATGGCATTGCAGCGGCCAACTGCGTATTGGCGAGTTGGAATCGTGTTCCCGGTTTTATATTCAATAACTCTGCGAGCCGGGCACGAGACTCCCGCAAATCACGTTGGAAAGTCAGCGCCTGCCTGACGGAATCGACAATCTCGCGACGATAGGCTACCGACGTCGCGATATCGTTTGCACCGGACAGTTCCATCGCACGCGACTCGCGCATCGCGATCTTTATGTTTTCAGCAATTGTCTGGATTCGTCCCATTAATCGCTCAGCACCAGCGGCACGCCAATAGGCTGTACGCACCTCCCGAATAATATCTTGGAGTGCCTTACGTTGATTTTCGTGGGCGATCAGGACGTTATTGGCCTGCTGTTTTGCGCGGGCGTAGCTGACCCCAAGGTCGAGAATATTCCAGGTGAGCCCGGCACTTGCTGTGGTGGTTACTCTTTCGTCACTAGAGGAGAGGGCTTTATCCTTGCGTTTTCGGGAGGCATCGAGCTGCAAGGGTGGCAGCATTTCGAAACTTTTGGTGCGAAGCTCGGCATCGGCAATTTCGCGCTCGATCTGTTTGACGCGGCCCTGCATATTGAAGGCGATGGCACGGGCGATTGCTTTTTCCAGGCTAATGGGCCCGGTTGGAATATAGGCCGTTGCCCGTAATTTCTGTATATCTGATTGGGTTCTTTCGGTGATTTTCTTTGGCGCAATAGGCTTAGGTTCGACAGCACAACCGAGCAGCACGCCGCACAGGGTGCTACACAAAAGACCTCTTGAAATGGTCGTTTGAACCACAGTTTTCCTTTGACCCAGTCGAGACACGTATCGACTAACTGATTTCACGAACGAATAGCTCCCAAAATACCGGCATTTTAGTAAAAATCCGGTAAATCAAGTTTGGACGGCCTTAAAACAGTTTACACCGCTGGTTCCGGGGCAGTACTCCGCCTATTATTTCGGAATGAAGATGGTCGAATCCGAATTTTTAGCGCCTAACCATGGCGGTGAAATATCTGTCGCGGAGGCGCGCTTTGGTGTCCCTGAGAACGAATGGCTCGACCTATCAACCGGCATCAACCCGAACCCTTATTCTGACTTCGAACTCTCATCCGCCGCGCTATCTGACCTGCCGACGGGTTCGGCGCTGACAGGTTTGTTGGAAGCGGCGAGAAAGGCCTATACCATTCCGAATGAGGCGGCGCTCTGTGCGGCCCCTGGGACGCAGGCGTTTCTCCAAATCCTACCGGATTTGGTTGTCTCGAAAGGACCTGTGGCGGTGGTGTCGCCGACCTATAGTGAACATGCTCATCTTTGGCGCGTCAGCGGTTACCCCGTCCTTGAAGTCGATGATGTGAAATCTGTTGGCGATGCGGTGGTCGTGATCGTTGTTAACCCGAATAATCCCGATGGGCGAAAGTGTGATGTCGAGACCCTCGACGCATTACGGCGAAAGCTTGATCGTTCAGGTGGATTGCTGATCGTCGATGAGGCTTTTGCGGATGTCACGCCCGAGATCAGTATGACACCCCATGCCGGATCAGAAGGGCTTTTGGTCCTGCGCTCTTTTGGTAAGTTTTTTGGTCTGGCGGGATTGAGGTTGGGCTTTGCGGTCGGTCCGGAAATGTTGATCAATCGGCTGGTTGCGCGGCTAGGTCCGTGGGCGGTCTCGGGTCCAGCGATTGAAATCGGAACAAAGGC